>WNGI01001382.1_pt1 | contig 20088 bp, 20 predicted proteins | sample 5400621 | NCBI WGS metagenome assembly WNGI01 (sample SAMN13153374, study PRJNA577476) | soil metagenome | isolation source: 20 cm soil or saprolite under Garry oak tree replicate 1 | place: USA:California | collected 2016-06-15
GTGCTCATCGGCACGCCCGGCCGGATCCTCGACCTGTTCGAAAAGAAGTCGTTCTCGCTCAGCCGCGTTGAGTACATGGTCCTCGACGAGGCGGACCAGATGTTTGACGCCGGTTTTTCCCGCGACGTTGAACGGATCATCGGCTTCACCTACTCGCCGCAGACGGTGCTCGCCTCGGCGACCATGCCCGAATGGGTTTCTCGCATGATCGCGAAACACCTCCGAGATCCGCTTCGCGTGAAGCTCATCACGGAGGGAGAGTCCCTCCTGGAGCACGGCCTGATCCGGACCGAGTCTGGAGCCAAGCTGAACTTGCTCAGCGACATCTTGAAGAAGCACCGCGGCGCCATCGTGTTCGGCCGCACCAAGCACGGTGTCCATAAGTTGAACCGCGACCTGCTGCGTCTCGGCCATCGCTCGGTCGAGCTGCAGGGCAACATGGCACAGCTCGCCAGGGATCGCGTCATGGATACATTCCGCAACCGCCGGGCCGACGTCCTCGTCGCCACCAACGTGGCGGCGCGCGGCCTCGACCTCAGTCACGTGGGCCTGGTTGTCAATTACGAGCTTCCGGAAACCGCTGAGGCCATGACCCACCGGGTCGGGCGAACTGCCCGCAATGGAAACACCGGCCGTGCGCTGACGTTCATCACCTCGACGGACCACGAGAAATGGAACAAGCTTCGCCGCCAGGGCGCGCCGGCGCTCCGGACACTGGACTCCGCGCTCCTCGCGCGTGACGGTGGATGGTCGTACCTTCACGATGAGGCGCACATCCGCTCGGTGGTCCGAGGCGAATCCACGCCGCGCCAGGCGCGACGGTCCCGGCCGGCCGGCCACCGCCGCTTCAGCTCGCGCTGAGATTCGAGGGATGCACGTAGGCGAGACGCCCGACGGCGGATCTCGTCTCGCGCGCATCGTCGAGCGAATTCGAGACATCCCGGTCGGTCACGTCCAGACGTATGGCGACATCGATGCGAAAGCGCCCCGTCTGGTCGGCCGGGTTCTCGCCACGACTCACCTGAAGCTTCCCTGGCATCGGGTCGTCCGCGCCGACGGCTCGATCCCGAAGGGCAAGGTGCAGGCCGAGCTGCTGCGGCGGGAAGGCGTGCCTATGCGGGGTGGGCGGGTCGATCTGGATCGAGCGCGCGCCTGACCCGCTAAACGCGCGGGCTTGCCAACTCGCCTGAGTCGTCCCACCCATGCCACCCGCCTGGCTCGATCCAGGCGCTGACTCGCCTTCCCGTCCGATTTCCGAAAGCCTCGCCGGTGTAGCGGCGGGCCAGCCGGTCGATATCGGCAAGATCCCGGTCCTCCTTGATCTCGACGACCTCACCCCACAGGCTGACATGGCGATACCAGTCGTCATCGAACACCGTGAGGCTCACCTTGGGATCGCGCCGAATCCACCGCAGGCGCTTCCGCGACTCGTTCATGTTGACGAGCACGCGCCCGTCCTCCCAGTCGTACCAGGTGACGACCGTCATCGGAAATCCGTCCGGACGGACAACGCCGATGACTGCCGCGTTTGGCTTCTTCAGGAAGGCGTCCACCTGCGCAGGCAGTGCGAGCACATGCACAGTGTTACTGCAACGGGAATGGCGCCTGCCACCAGTACGGCACCTCGTCGAGCTCGATGGCGACCACCCACTTGACCCACCAGAACCCACGGCGATCCGGCGCGACCAGGCGCGCCGGGAAACCATGACCGGGATCTAACGGGATGTCGCCAAAGCGCGTCGCAAGCAGCAGGGAGGCGGCCTCCGCCGCGGGAAACCGGCGGTCATAGCCGGTGCTCGAGATGACGCGGATGCTCGGCCGGCTTGCGTTGGGGAGGAGCCGGTCGAGCCGGACGCCGGACCATTCCTGCGTCGAGTAGAAGCCGCCCGTGCAATCGAGCGTCGCGTTCAGGCGATCGTCGAACGCGGCCAGCTCTTCCAGAGTCCACACCCGGCCAGGCGTGCGCAGCGTCCACCTTTCTGGAGAGAGGACGGGGATCGCATCGAACATCCATGAGCTAACGGGCATCTCGGCCGGCCGAAACGAGCCGGCCTCGTAGGAGCCCGTAAAGCGGCGTGCCGCCCCGGGGAGCGTGGCGGCCCGGACCGCGATCTCACTCACCGCGTACGTGGCCGCCGCCGCACCAAGCGCGACCGACCCTTTCATGAAGGTCCGCCGTGACAGATCCGCCGGCCGCGCCTTGATCCGGCGAGCGATCACGTGCCAGATCGCAAGCGGAGCCGCCGCGATCGCAGCGCCGACGTGAACCTCCATGGAGGAGAGTGCTCCCCAGTTCAGGACGAGACCGGTCGAGTGGCCGAGACCCGCGGCGACCGACACGAGGACGAGCACGCCGAGCCCGATCGATGCCCACCGTCCGGGTCGGGGTCGGGACATGCCGCGGCGCGCGATCATCGACTTCCAGGGCATAAGGAGGACGATCGCGACGCCGCCGGTCGCGTGCACGATGAGGGAGAGCCGGGACGGCCCGGTGCCGAAGGCGAACGCCAGCCAGCCGGTGAGAAACGCAATCGACAGCAACCCGAGCAGGGCGAGGTTGGTTTGCGCACCCGACTTGATCGCGCCGTAGCGACGCGTGGTCACCGTCCCAGACTAATCTGGCCGTATGGCAAGCAGGGCACAGGCAACGCCGAGCGTGTCGGAGCAGGTGAACAAGATCCCGGCGCGCGTCCGGCCGATTGTCCGGGCGGCGATCAAGGCGGTCAAGGATGCGGCTCCCGACGCGACCGAGATTCCCTACGCGATGGACCAGCCTCGCTCGAGCCGCATGATGTGGAAGCTCGTCCGGTACGCCGTGGGCGGCGCGAACGTCGTCGGCGTCGGCACCTTCGCCGACCACTCGACACTGTTCTTCTATCGAGGTCGCGACCTGGACGACGGCACTGGCCTCCTGCAGGGCAGCGGTAAGGACTCCCGCTTCGTCACGCTTCGCTCGGCGGCCGACGTCGAGCGGCCCGAGGTGAAGCGGTTGATCCGCAGCGCGTTCAAGGGGGACGGCTCGCGCTAAGCCGTCTCTAGAGTGGAGCGGGTGAAGGTCACCCCAGCCCGGCCTCCGATCGCCGCCTCGCGCCCAAAGGTGCTCGAGGCCCACGGCGATCGGCGCGTCGACCCGTACTACTGGCTGCGCGACAAGCAAGACCCTGACGTCATCGCCTACCTCGAGGCGGAGAATGCCTACACGGACGCCGTGCTCGCCGGCGCCGGCGATCTCCAGGACCGCCTCTACCGGGAGGTCGTCGGGCGGGTCCAGGAGACCGACTCCTCGGCGGCCACCCTGTACAAGGGCTGGTGGACCTACACGAGGACCGTGGAAGGCCTGGACTACGAGATCTACTGCCGCCGGCGCGGTTCGATGGACGCTCCGGAAGAGGTGATCCTCGACGCCAACGAGCTGGCCAAGGGGCATGACTACTTCGAGCTCGGCTATGTCGAGCGGAGCCCGGATGAAAATCTCCTCGCGTACGCCGTCGACTTCAACGGCTCCGAGCGGCACAGGCTTCGTTTTCGCGACCTCAGCACAAGCCAGGATCTCGTGGACACGCTCGAAGGCGTTTACTACGGAGCCGCCTGGGCGGCCGACAACAAGACGTTCTTTTACGTCATGCCGGACGCCGCCACGCGCCCCTATCAGGTATGGCGGCACCGGCTCGGTACGTCGAACGGGGACGACGAGCTGGTCTTCCAGGAAGACGACGAGCGGTTCGAGGTCGGCGTCGAGTTATCCAAGAGCGAGCGCTACATCTTCATCACGACCTCGAGCCAGGTCTCGAGCGAGACGCACTTCCTGCGCAGCGAGGAGCCGGCGCAGACACCGATCCTGATCGAGCCGCGTCGCGACAACATCGAATACGCCGTCGACGACCAGGAAGGCCGATTCCTCTATCTCACGAATGACGGAGCGACGAACTTCAGGCTGATGGCAGCGCCCACGACAAGCCCGTCTCGGCCATCCTGGACCGAGGTGGTCCCGGAGCGCCCGAGCGTGCGCCTGAACTTCACAGATGTCCACCAGCGCCACGTGGTGCTGGGCCAGCGCTCGGACGGCCTGGAGCGGCTCGAGGTGCTTGACACGGAAAGCGGCCGGCTGCACGTGGTGGACCAGCCGGACGTCGCGTACACCGCGTTTCCCGGCTCCAACCCCGACTACTCGAGCCGGGTGATGCGGTTCTTCTACACGTCGCTGACGGCTCCGTGGTCAGCGGTCGACTACGACATGGACACGCGAGAGCGGACCGTGGTGAAGGAACAACCGGTCCGCGGTGGCTATGACCGCAACGATTACGTCACGGAGCGTCTTTGGGCGAGCTCGCACGACGGTGTGCAGGTACCGATCTCAGTCGTGTTCCGCCGCGACCTGCGGCGCGAGCACGCTCCGCTGATCCTCAATGGCTACGGCGCGTACGAGCACTCGAGCGACCCCATGTTCGACGCGGCTCGCTTGAGCCTGCTGGACAGAGGTTTCGTCTTCGCGATCGCGCACGTACGTGGCGGCGGCGAGATGGGGAGGGGGTGGTACGAGGAAGGGAGGCTCCTGCACAAACGCAACACGTTCGAAGACTTCGTCGCTTGTGCGGAGCAGCTCATCGCACAGGGTTACGCGACGCCCGAGACGCTGGCGATTCGGGGCCGCAGCGCGGGCGGGCTCCTCATGGGGGCGGTGCTCAACATGCGGCCGGAGCTGTTCGCATGCGCGGTCGCGCAGGTGCCCTTCGTCGACGCGCTGACCACCATGCTCGATGACAAGCTCCCGCTGACCGTCAACGAGTACGACGAGTGGGGCAACCCGCAACAGCCGGAGTTCTACCGCTACATCAAGAGCTACTCGCCCTACGACCAGATCCGGCCGGCCGCATACCCCGCGATTCTCGCGACCGGGGCCCTCAACGACCCCCGCGTCTCGTACTGGGAGCCGGCGAAGTGGGTGGCCAGGCTGCGCGCCGTCAACCAGGCGGATCGGCCGATCCTTCTCAAGACCCAGATGGGCACGGGGCACATGGGGCCGTCGGGCCGCTACGACTCGTGGCGGGAAGAAGCGTTCGTGATGGCGTTTGTGATCTCGCAACTCGGTCTTGACGGCTGAGCCCGGGCGGGGTTAGTCTGTCCCCAGTTGCACACCCGTCCGGGTGTGTCCATCTTCTTAGAGGTGCGGTCTTTATGGCAGGCATTGGATTGATCGTCTTCGCCAGAAAGGGGCGAAGCATGCCTGCTCACAACCGCCATTGACGCTGGTCTCGTAGCCGAAACCTAGAACCCAGAAAGTCAAGTCAGGACCGTGCGGTTGTTGGGCACCGCCACGGTCCTTTTCTTTTGTCCATTTCAGGTTCTAGGAGTCAGCGATGAGCGTTCCAGCGATCGACATCCAGGGAGTGCGCAAGGCTTTCAAGCGGCGTGAGCGCGATCCCGCCGCGCCCTGGTGGAGGCGTCAGCAGAAGGAGAAGGTGGCGCTGCACGAGCTAGATCTGAGGATCGAGGCCGGTGGGGTCACCGGCATCCTGGGGCCCAACGGGAGCGGCAAGTCAACGGTGATCCGCATCCTCGGCACCCTCCTGACTCCCGACACAGGCAGGGCGAGGGTTTTCGGCTGGGACGTCGTGACCGATGCGCTGCAGGTCCGCCGCCACGTCAATCGCGTATCGGTCGAGGCCGCGTTCTTCAAGGAGCTCAGCCCGTGGGAAAACATGGTGTACGCGTCGCGCCTGTACGGCAACACGTCACGAGGCACGCGCCGGCGCGTGGTCCAGATCCTCGATCTGCTGGGGATGCCGAAGGATGTGATCGACCAGCCGATGAAGCAGCTGTCACGCGGCCAGCAGCAGAAGGTCGCGATCGCGCGCAGCTTCCTGACAGCACCGTCCCTCTTGTTGATGGACGAGCCGACCACGGGCCTCGACCCGCGCTCCAAGAAAGAGGTGCAGGCCGTGCTGGAGACGCTTCGCGCCGAGCGCGAGATCACCGTCCTGCTCTGCACGCACGATATGGACGAGGCGGCCGCGCTCTGTGACCGGGTCCTGATGCTGGACGGCGGGCGTGTCCTGGCGGACGCCTCGCCGGAAGAGCTGCGCAGACAGCACGGCGCAGCGACCCTCGAAGACGTGTTCATGCATCTCACCGGCAAGAGGCTCGAGGCGGAAGAAGTCGAGGAGGTGGCCCCATGATCGGCGTGCGCGGTTCCGAGATGAGCGCGCTCTTCGGCTTCGCCGAGCGGCAGCTTTACGTCTACAAGCGTTACTGGGTCTGGGAGGTCGTCTGGCTCTTCTACAGCATCGTCAGCGTGCTGTCGATCGGCTTTCTCGCCTCCGGCCTTGGGTCGCTGGGCGCCTCCGGCGGCTCCTTCGACCTCCGCAGGGCCCAGCTCTACCTGCTGATCGGCGCGCTTCTCTGGGGCTACCTGTCCCTGGTGTTCATGGAGGCGGCGTACGCGATCGCGTGGGAACGCTGGGAAGGCACCATCGAATACACGTTCATGGCGCCCGTGCGGCGGATTACGCACCTGATGGGCATCTGCCTGTTCGCGATCGTCTATGGCCTTGTCCGCACGTTCATCGTGCTGCTGGTCGCCGTGGCGATTTTCAATATCGATTTTTCGCACGCGGACATCGCAGGCGCCCTGGTCGTCCTTGCGGCTTCGATGGCGCCGCTCATCGGACTGGCGATCCTCACCTCTGTCCTGCCGCTGCTGTCGCCCCAAAAGGGGGAGCAGATGTCGTTCGCGGTGCAGGGATTCATGCTGCTTGTCTCGGGCGTCTACTACCCGCTGACGGTCCTGCCCTGGCCGCTTCAGGCCGCCGGCTTCGTCAGCCCGTTGACCTACGCGCTGGCCGGGATGCGGCACAGCCTGCTCGAGGGCGCCAGCGCGCGGGATCAGCTCGCCACGGTCGGCATCCTCCTCGGCATGGGTGCGGTCCTCATCCCGGTCGGATTTGCCGTCTTCACCTGGGCGGAAAGGCGTGCCAAGGCCCTCGGCCTTCTCAAGCGCAGCGGGTAAAGGGAAGTAAGCAACTCCCGGATGCCAAACAACCTCCGTACCAAACTAATGTTCGGCAGTATCACAATTCGGCGCAATATCTAGAGGTCATGTAGACCGCTACCACAACATATCGGGGCGAGAGCTGTTTGGGTCGGGTGGGGCCGTCCTAGATGTTGTGGTAAAGGTATTGACAGGCTTAACCGGCATTGTTACTGTCTGCGGCGAATCGCGGTGATCAGTGGGGAGAAGTGGTGAATCCGGCAGACATCGAACCATACGTCGCACCCTACGTCCAAGTAAGGCACGCCATACACCTCCTCTACGCCACTTCTCCCCGCAGCCGCGATGACATCGACGACCTTGGCGTGAACCACCGCTTCGACAAGCACGGCAACCGCCTGCCCCTGGAGCTCCACGGTTGCGGCTGCAGTCTCTGCGCCCGCCGGGAGCGCCGCCTCCTCAAGTTCTGGGAGGCCCGATGAGTGTTCACCGGAGCGCATCGGGTGAGGGTGGACGACAAAGGACGGCTGGCGATTCCAGCCTCGTTTCGCAAGCAGCTGCGCGAGGGAAGCTTTGTATCGGTGGGCCAGGACCAGGTGCTCGCGATCTATCCGCCGGACCTGTGGGCGGCGCTCGGCGAAGAGCTGAGGAGCCCTCTTCCAGGCCCGGACCAGCGAGCGCTGTCGCGAACGCTTTACCCGCTCTCGGATCCGTTCGAGCCGGATGGCCAGGGACGGATCAGCCTGCTGCCCGAGCAGCGTCGCCTGGCGGGGATCGAGACCCCGTCGACGGCGGTGGTGATCGGGACCGGCTCGAGGGTGGAAATCTGGCCCGAGGCCCGATGGGACAGCTACAGCGCCGACGCGCAAGGACGCTTTACCGAATTCGCTGACAGGGTGATCTCCGGACATTAGTCCGCACGTTCCAGCACTTTCACAAGAGGTAATAGAGCTGCTCCAGCCCCGAGGGGGGGCGGTCGCGATCGACTGCACCCTGGGGCAGGCGGGCCACGCCCGCCAGATCCTGGAGAGGATCACCCCCGGCGGCCGGCTGCTCGGGATCGACCGCGATCCCATGGCGGTGCAGGCGGCACGGGAGGCGCTGGCTTCGTTCGGCTCATCGGCCACTGCCGTCCACGGACGGTTTTCCGACGTTGGCACGATAGCCGCCGACAACGGTTTCAGCCCGGCGGACCTGATCCTCTTCGACTTCGGACTCTCGAGCCACCAGGTCGACGATCCCGAGCGCGGTTTCAGCTTTCGCGCCGAGGGACCGCTCGACATGCGCATGGACCCCGGCTCAACGCTGACCGCGGCGAAGGTCGTCAACGACTACGACGTGGCCGGACTCGAGCGAATCCTCCGCGACTACGGGGAGGAACGATGGGCCCGCCGAATCGCGCAGTTCATCGTGGCGCGGCGCCCGCTCCGCACCACACGCGATCTCGCGCAGGTGGTGGAGGCCGCGATACCCCGCAAGGCCTGGCCGCGCGACATCCATGTCGCAACCAGGACGTTCCAGGGGATCCGGATCGCGGTCAACGACGAGCTCGGCGAGATCGAGGCAGGACTCGGAGCAGCTCTTTCAACACTCAAACCCGGTGGTCGCATGGCGACGATCAGCTTCCACTCCCTGGAAGACCGCTTGGTCAAGTCATTCTTCAACGTCGAGTCCAAAGACTGCATCTGCCCACCCCAGCAGCCAGTCTGCACCTGCGGCCACCGGGCCACCCTTCGCGTCATCACACGGCATCCCGTGCGGCCCTCCGAAGTCGAGGTGGCCGCCAACCCCCGCGCCCGGTCCGCCCGCCTCCGGGTCGCGGAAAAGCTCTGAAAGGTCACCGCCGGCACCCTCTCCCCCTCGGGGAGAGGGATGTGGGGAGAGGGGCGGAGATCTGCGCAAAGTTCGAAACCACAAAGTCCTGGTGGCCGGCCTAACCCCTCCGGCCACCAGGCATTCCTTCCCGATTCATGGGGAGGGTGGCCAGGCGCAAAGCGCCCGGCCGGATGGGGCAGACACCGAAGCCGTCCAGACAGCCGATAAGCCAAACAACACACCAAAGGATGAAGTTCACGTCTTGACATCGACCCGAATACTGGCCCGACGGCGCCTGAGCACGACCGGCGTTGCGCCACACAACAACGCCCCGCCACGGCGGCGACGCCGCACGCGCGGCTTCGTTCAGGTCGCCGCCTCGGTCGCGACCGAACGGTTGCGGCTGAACGTGTTCGGCCACGCGTACGTATTTGTCGGGGCGCTCGTGATCGTCGTCCTGTTCTACCTGGCGATCGCAGCCCAGATCACGCAGTCCTCCTATGACATCGCACGCCTCCAGGACCAGCAGCGACAGCTGATCGCAGAGCAGGACCAGCTTCGCTATCAGGAGGTCACGATGCATGCCCCGGCCCAGGTGCAGCAGCACGCCGCACAGAGCGGCATGCAGCGGGTCGTCCCCGCGCGCTTCATCTCGGGTGCTGAAGTCGCTGTCGACCTGTCGGCGGCGGTCGGCGCATCCCCCGTCGACACGACGCCGCTCTGGTTGCGAGCCGTCGCGATGATCGCGAACACCGTCGCCGGGACGCACGACGTCATGGCGTCGACCAAGAAATAGGGTGAGCACGAGGGCGCTCGCCTCGAGGCGCCCGGGACGCGTCGAGCGTGTGGGTTCGGCCCGCCTGCGCATCGTCGCCATGCTGGTGGTCGCGCTTGTGCTGGCGGGAATGGTCTGGACACGGCTCGCCTACTGGCAGGTCGTGCAGCACGGCCAGCTCACGGTGCAGGCGCAGGCGCAGTACCGCGAGCTCGTCCCGCTGCCCGCCCTGCGGGGTGCGGTCTTCGACCGCAACCTGACACAACTTGTCGTCAACACCACCGTCTACTCTGCCTTCGTCTCGCCCGACCAGGTCGCCGCGGGTCAACGGGATGCCGTCGCCACCGGTCTCTCGACCGTCCTCGGCGTCGACAGAGCCAAGGTCATGACCACGCTCCAGTCCAACTCCAAGTTCGCCTACGTCGCTCGCCGTTTTGCCAAGGCGAAAGCCGACCAGCTGCGCACGCTCAAGCTGCCGGGCGTCGGCATGCAGGAAGAGACCCAGCGCTCGTATCTGCCGGGGATCGGCTCGGGCACCTCGCTGGCCGCGAACCTGCTCGGGTTTGTCGACTGGAACGGCGCCGGCAATTACGGCCTCGAGGCGAACTACCAGAAGGCGCTCGCCGGCACGCCTGGCTACATCTCCAGCTACCGCGATCTGGCCAACCGCGAGATCGTCCTCGGGACCCACACGCACCAGGACCCGGTCAACGGGCAGAATCTTGTCCTCTCGCTCGACGCGAACATCCAGTACGCCGCCGAGCAGGCCCTGATGGAAGGCGTCAAGCGCGACCGCGCGGAAAGCGGCAGCGTCCTGATCATGGATCCGACCACGGGCGGGATCGTCGCCTGGGCTGATTACCCGAGCTACAACGCCAACGACTTCAATCACACGGACACGGCATTGTTCAAAGACAACGTGCTGAGCTACGTCTACGAGCCCGGTTCAGTGATGAAAGTGGTGACCCTGGCCGGCGCCATCAATGTTGGCGCGATCCAACCCAACACGGTGATCAACGACCCGGGCGTGCTCAACGTCGGCGGCTACCGGATCTACGACTGGGACCGCCGCAACCACGGCAACGTCGACTACACATACGTGCTCGAGCACTCGCTCAACGTCGGCGCGATGAAGGCGATGCTGGCCGAGGGCCACCCAGCCTTCTACAACAACCTGCAGGCATTCGGCCTGACGAGCCCGAGCGGCATCGACGTCGCGGGCGAGAACTTCATCCCGCCACCTGCCGCGGCCAAGATGCAGGATTCGCAGTACGCGACGACCGCCTTCGGCCAGGGCATCGACGTGAACATGGTGCAGATGCTCGCCGCGGTCAACGTCGTCGCCAACGGCGGCAAGTACGCGCCGCCGCACGTCGTCGAGCGCATCGGCACCCACCTCAACCCCGTGGTCCTCCAGCCCCAGCGCCAGGTGATCAGCGCCGCGACCGCGGCCAAGATGACGACGATGATGCAGGCGGTGGTCCAGCACGGCTCCGGCTGGACATCCCGCATCCCGGGCTTTCAGCTCGACCAGTGCGGTAAGACCGGCACGTCGCAGATCCCGGTGAACGGAAAGTACACGGACGACGTGTGGGCGTCCTTCGTCGGGTTCCTCCCCGCGAAGAAGCCCAGGTTCACGATGCTCGTCGTCGTGCGCAAGCCGCACTACCCGGGCAGCGACGGCGACTGGACCCTGAACGACGGCTACATGACCGCCGAGCCGATCTGGAAGCAGATCGCGCAGACCCTCGTCGTGAACTGGCACATCACACCGGACCCCCACTAACAGTTCTACTTATCTAGATGAGGCTCAGTCTCCTCGAGATCCTCGAGGCGACCGGGGGCGGCGAGGTAGGCGGCACCCAGGTCGGCGAAACCTTCTCGACCTTCCACACCGACTCGCGCGAGGTGAAGCAAGGCGGCGTTTTCTTTGCGCTCCGCGGCCAGGAGATGGACGGCACCGAGTTCGTCGCCGACGCAATCGCGCGTGGTGCGGCGGCCGTGGTGGTACAGAGGAAGACCGAGATTCCGTCGGGCATCGTCGAAATCCTGGTCCCGGACACCTGGAAGGCGCTCTACGCGCTCGCGTCCCACGCGCTCCGGCGCGTCCAGCCGCTGGTGGTCGCGGTCACCGGGAGCAATGGCAAGACGTCGACCAAGGAGATGATCGCGGCGATCCTGGCCCAGCACTTCAACGTCCTGAAGACCGAGGGAAACCTCAACACCGAGACAGGCGTGCCGCTCACGATCCTGAGCCTCCAACCGCAGCATTCCGCTCTCGTTCTCGAGATGGGGATGCAGCGACCCGGCGACATCGGACGACTCGCCGCACTCGCCAAACCTGTGATCGGCGTCATCACCAACGTCGGCATCGTGCACATCGAGTTCTTCAAATCGCGCGAAGAGCTCGCCCGCGCGAAGGGCGAGCTCGTCTCGGCTCTACCCGAGGAGGGCCTCGCCGTCCTCAACGCCGACAACGACTTCTACCCGCTGCTTGCCCAGATGACGCCGGCCCGCGTCGCCGGCTTCGGCAGCGACCACGGCGATTACCGGGTCGAGAGCTTCCAGGCGCTCGAGGACGGCGGCTCCCAATTCACGGTCCGCGGCGTCGAGGTCCGGCTCACCATGGCGGGCCGCCATCAAGCCTTGAATGCCGTGGCGGCGCTCGCCGCCGGCGATTTCGCCGGCGTTCCGGTGGAGGCGGGATCGGCCGCGCTCGCGGGCGTGACGATTGACCATCGCCTGCAGGAGATGACGACGCCTCATGGCTACTCGATCATCGACGACGCCTACAACGCGAGCCCCGAATCGATGCTGGCAGCCTTCGACGCGGTCGCCGACGGTCCGCGACAGGGACGATTGCTGGCCGTGCTGGGGGAGATGCGCGAGCTGGGTTCGCTGTCCGAGGAATCGCACCGGCGGGTGGGCCAGAGGGCGGCTGAGGTTTTCGACGCCGTGTGCGTCGTCGACGGCGACCGCGCGAAGCCGATGGCGCAGGCGGCCGGGGCAGAGCTGGTGCCGGACCGGGCGGGCGCGGCGGAGTGGGTCCGGCGAAACGCCACGAGCGGCGACCGCGTCCTGATCAAAGCCTCGCACGGGGTGCGCCTCGACGAGCTCGTCAGGGAACTGACCGCGGCTTGATCGGAAGAGCCCAGCCGGATGTCCTCGACGGATCTTCGGCGCCCATGCAGCCCATCTGCGTTGTTGCGACCTCCGCTCCTCGCTCACGCATCAACGGATGCGCTCGCTCCGGTGCTCGGCCGCGCCTAGCATCTGGGCCGCCTGGCCGCCGAATGTCTCGTCGATGAATCCGGCCGTGCTCTTCGACGCGATCACTTTCGCTGTCGCGTTCGTCATCGCGCTTGTTCTCTATCCACCGGCGATTCGCTTGCTCAGGCGTTGGAGATCGGGTCAGGTGATTCAAGAGGAATTACCCGACACCCACCAGAAAAAGGCGGGCACGCCGACAGGCGGCGGCATCGTGTTCGTGACGCTCGCGATTTTGGGTGGCGTGCTGGCAACGATCGCCGGACATCCCGGCGCGATTCCGGGGGTGGCGGGATTGCTCGCCGGCGGTCTCATCGGTTTCGCCGACGACCGGAGCAAGCTGCGGGTCGGCACGCGGGGGATCCCCGCCCGCCTCAAGTTTCCGATCCAGCTTGTCCTCGCACTGCCCGTGGCCTGGCTCGCCACCGTGCAGGGTGGTCCGCAGATGTTCCTGCCCGCGACCCCCTGGATCGTCTTCCCGCTCGCCGTCCTCGCGATCGTCGGTGCCGCCAACGCGGTGAACATCACCGACGGCATGGACGGCCTCGCCGCGGGCCTGTCCATCATCGCTGTGGGCGCGACGGCGCTTTTCTTGCCGGGCGCGCCGGCGGGTGAGAGGGCCGTGGCGATGGCTCTGTGCGGCGCGCTGGGCGCTTTCCTCGTCTTCAACCGCTACCCGGCGCGCGTCTTCATGGGCGACACCGGCGCGCTCGCGATCGGTTTCTTGCTCGCCGCCATGGCGATCCAGCAAGGCGCGCTCTTGCTCCTGGTGATCGTCGGTCTCGTGTTTGTACTGGAGACCCTGTCTGTCATCATTCAGGTGGCTTACTTCAAAGCCAGCGGCGGACGCCGCGTGTTCACCATGACCCCGATCCACTACACGTTCCACCACGAGGGATGGTCTGAGAACCGCATCGCGCTTACGTTTTGGGGCGCGGGACTGATCTCAGCGCTAGCGGCGATCGCTCTCGTGCGGCTTTTGGTTTGACCGCCCTTGTGGTCGGCGCGGCGCGCAGCGGCATCGCGCTCGCGTTGCATCTCGCCGCGCAGGGTGAGGAGGTGAGACTCGCCGACCGCAAGCCACTAAACGAGCTGCAGTCGACCATCGCGCAGCTCCCCTCCGGTGTCGATGTTCGCGCCGGCGGGTACGACGAGCGGGTCCTCGATGGCGTCGACGTCGTCTATGCGAGCCCAGGCGTGCCGTGGGACTCCGACCTCCTGAACCAGGCGCGCGCCAGGGGCATTCCCGTCTCGAGTGAGATCGACCTGTTCCTCCGCCTGTGCAAGGGCACCGTCGTCGGCATCACCGGCACCAACGGCAAGACGACGACCACCGCCTTGACTGGCGCGGTGCTGGAGGCGGGCAAGCGCCCTGTCATCGTGGGCGGCAACATCGGCGACACGGTCCTCGATCGCCTCAACGAGATCACGCCCGAGCACTGGGTTGTGCTCGAGCTCTCGAGCTTCCAGCTCGAGTCTGTCGAACGCCCCCGGCTTCACGTCGGCGTGATCCTCAACATCACTCCCGACCACCTCGACCGGCACGGCACCCTGGACCGATACGTCGAGCTGAAGGCGCGAGCGGTCGAGGATGCGGACTACGCGCTGTTGAACAGCCGCGATCGCCTGGTCAGCGGGCTCTCCAAACGCGCGAGGGGCGAGGTCGTCTGGTTTGACAAGCATCAGCCGCTTCCGCCGATGCCGCTCCCCGGGCGGCACAACATGGAGAACGCCCTCGCGGCGGCCGAGGTCGGACGTCTCGCCGGGCTGAGCGACGACGCGATCAATGAGGCGATCCGCGGCTTCAAGGGGGTCGAGCACCGGCTCGAGCTCGTCGGCGAGTGGGCAGGCGTCCGTTGGTACAACGACTCCAAAGCAACGAATCCCGATGCTGGACGGGTCGCGTTGAGCGCGTTTCCGGGCGCGCCCGTGATCCTCATCGCGGGCGGCTACGGCGGCGGATTCGACCTTCGCGAGTGGGTCGCCGACGTCCTGGCCAACACCGAGGCGGTGATCCTCATCGGAGCATCCGCGGGCGAGCTGGCCGAGGCGCTGCGCGCGCACCACAATGTCATTCGCGCCGAGACCCTCGACGAGGCAGTGTCGATGGCCGCCGGCATGGCTCGCCAGGGCAGCGTGGTCCTGCTGAGTCCGGCCTACAAGAGCTTCGACATGTTCAAAGACTTCGAGGACCGCGGCAACCGGTTTAAAGAGCTTGTCCGGCAGCGGTTCGCGGCGTGAGCAGCTCGGCCGCAGCTCGGCCGCAGCCCGACCGGCTGCTGCTTTTCACGACCGTCGCCCTGTGCGCGGCCGGCCTTGTCATGGTCACGAGCGCCAGCGTCGCGTTCGCCTACAACCAGCACCAATCAACCTTCTACTACGCGGAGCGGCAGGCCGCGTGGCTCCTGATCGGTTTCGCGGCGTTGTTCGTCCTGGGCCGCATCGACTACCGGCGCATCCGTCCTCTTGCGCCGGCGGGGGCGGTCGCGGTGGCGCTGCTGATGCTGCTCGTCCTGATCCCGCATCTTGGCGTCAGCGTCAACGGGGCGCGACGGTGGTTCGACGCGGGCCCGCTCGGGACCTTTCAGCCCTCCGAGCTGGGCAAGCTCGCCTTCGCGGTGTTCGTGGCGCACTGGGTCGACCGCAACGCGCAGCGCATGGGCAACTTCAATCAGGTGTTCATTCCATTCGCGGCGATGCTGACGGGAGCGATCGTCCTCCTCCTGCTCGAACCGGACCTCGGCACGTCGATCATCATGGTCGCCATCTTCGTCAGCGCTTACTGGGCGGGGGGCGGCAGGCTGCGCCACCTCATCCTCATCGCGGGTGCGCTGGCTCTGGGCTTTGTGGCGGTCACTCTGCTCGAGCCGTACCGAGTGTCCCGCCTCGTAGCGTTCAAGAACCCATGGGCAGACCCGCTCGGCGCCGGCTTCCAGGCCACCCAGTCCCTGTACGGACTCGCGTCCGGCGGTTGGTTTGGCGTTGGGATCGGCCACTCGATCGAAAAGTACGGCTGGCTGCCCGAAGCCCACACCGACTTCATCTTCGCGATCGTCGGCGAAGAAACCGGCCTCATCGGCACGACCCTCGTGATGCTCGGCTTCCTGGTGTTCGGGATCCGCGGCTACCGCGCCTCGCTGCGCGCGCCCGATCGCTTCGGCATGGCTCTGGCCGCCTCCATCACGACCTGGATCACGTTCGAGGCGCTCCTCAACATGGCAACCGTCACGAACACTCTGCCCATCACGGGAGTCCCGCTGCCGTTCTTCAGCTACGGCGGCACCGCCCTCGCCACGACGCTGGCCGCGGTCGGCCTGTTGCTGAGCATCGCCCGCAACGGGTCAGGTTCCGCGTTGCGGAACAATCGGAGCTCGGATGAGACTTTTGGTCGCTGGCGGCGGAACCGGCGGGCACCTGTTTCCGGCGCTCGCGGTCGCGCGGGCGTTTCGCGCTGAGGAACCGGAAGGTGCGGTTTTGCTTGTGGGGCGGGCCGGCGGGCCCGAAGAGCGGCTCGTCCCGGCCGCCGGTTTCGAGCTGGACACGGTCCGAATGCGAGGCCTCGACCGGGACGCGCCCTGGAAGAATCTCGCCCTGCCTGTCCTCCTCCCGATGGCGCTCCGGGCAGCGCTTGGGATCGTGGATCGGTTTCGGCCGGACGTCGTGCTGGGCATGGGCGGCTACGTGATGGCGCCGGCCGTGGCCGCGGCGCGCATTCGGCGCATTCCTTATGTGTTGCACGAGAAAGACGTGAGGCCCGGGCTGGCGACGAGATACTTCGCCGCCAAGGCGGCTGCCGTCTGCACCACGCTGCCCGGCACCGAGCAGAGGTTGCCCGGGGTGCGCACCGTGCTCACTGGCGTGCCCTTGCGCGATGGCTTCGTGCCGCGAACCCCGGATGTTCCACCTCGCCGGTTGCTCGTCACGGGCGGCAGCCAGGGCGCGCGCCGTTTGAACGACGCTACCTGGTCGGCCCTCGATCGGCTGTGCGCGACGTTCGAAGAGGTCATCCATATCGCCGGCGAGCAGGGCAGGGACGGCGTCGAGCAGCACGCCCGCGAGCGCTATCGCGGAATGCCATTCGCGGACGATATGCCCGCCCTCATGGCGCGCGCCGACTTGGTCGTCAGCCGGGCCGGGGTCGGCACGATCGCCGAGGCGGCAGCGGTCGGCCTGCCGATGATCCTGGTGCCCGGCACCTTTGGCGGCGGCCACCAGGAGGAGAACGCATCCGCCATGGTGGCGGCCGGGGCGGCGATCCGAATCGCCGATGAGGAGCTCACCGGCGACAGCCTCATGCGGGCGATCGCAAGCCTTGACGAGGGCCGCTTGCGGGCCATGGCGAAGGCTTCCGCGGCGACCGGGCGTCGCGATGCCGCCCAGCGCGTTCTACGAGTGCTTCACGAAGTGGTAAGGAGGTGAGCCCGGGGATGCCAACGGGATCTTTGGAGCCCATGCGGCCCCATCGCTGCGTTAGGGGGCCCGTCCCTTCGTCGTCGCGCATGTCCAGATGCGCTCCTCCTAGGGCCACCCCTGCCTTGCGCTGGGACCACCTGGATCTCCAAATCTCTCCGTCGGCCCCCCGGGCCCACCTCCGCAAATGAGAGTTCACCTGATGGGCGCCGGCGGCGCTGGCGTTTCCGCGCTGGCGCGTGTTTTCCTGGCGCGCGGGGACGACGTCAGCGGGTGCGACGCGAAACAGTCGGAGACGACCGCGGAGCTCGAGGAAGCCGGCGTCGCGTTCAGCCTCGGCCACGACCCCGAGCACGTCCTCGGCAAAGACCTGCTCGTGTACAGCGGAGCGATCAAGCGCTCGCCAGAGCTGGAGGCGGCACGCGCCATGGGCGTCCAGGTCGTGAGCCGGGCCGAGATGCTCGCCCGGCTCATCGGCGAGACCAACTCGATCGCGGTCGCGGGGACCGCGGGCAAGACCACGGTCACGCACATGATCGGCCACATCCTCGTCATGGCCGGCTACGACCCGACAGTCCTGGTCGGGGACGGCTCCAGCGCGCGGGCCGGAAAGTCGGACTGGCTTGTCGCGGAGACTGACGAGTCGGACGGAACCCTTACCCTGCATCACCCCCAGCGGGCGATCGTGACCAACATCGAGCTCGATCACCCTGACCACTTTCGCGACGTCTCCGCCGTGCGCGACCTCTTCCAGTGGTTCATCGAAGCAATTCCGGAGTCTGGGTTGGCAGTGGTGTGCGCTGACGACGAGCTGGCTCGCGAGCTCAAGCCCAAGGCGCGCAAGGTGACCTACGGGTTCCGCCACGGCGCGACATATCGCTGCGAGCCGATTCGCCCCTTTCCGATCTATCGCGGGGCCGAGCTTCTCGGGCACATCAACTTGCGCCAGCCCGGGCGGCACAACATCCAGAACGCCACCGGCGCAGCGGCCCTGGCGCTCGAGCTCGGCGTCCCATTCGCCGACGTCGCCGGCGCCCTTCACACGTTCCCGGGCGCTCACCGCCGTATGGAATTCCTGGGCACCTTCCAGGGCGCGGCCGTGTACGACGACTACGCGCACCATCCGACCAAGGTGCGCGCCACGATCGAAGCGGCGCGCGAGCTGCGTCACCGGCGGCTCCTCGTCGTGTTCCAGCCCCACCGCTACTCGCGTTTGAGCGCGCTGATGCACGACTTCGCCCGGTCCTTCGTGGGTGCCGACCGGGTGTACGTGCTCGACGTCTACAGCGCGGGCGAGGAGAACGTCTCGGGCGTGCAGGCGGCGGACCTGGCGCATCAGGTCCCCCAGGCGATCTACGTCGGAGATTTCACGAAGGCGAAGGAAGCTTTGCACGAGATCGTCGGGCCGGATGACCTGGTCCTGCTCATGGGCGCAGGCGATATCAAGAAGTTGGGCGATGAGCTGGCGCACAAAATCTAGGCTCGCCTGGCTTCGCCAGCTTCCCGGCGTGAGCGAGGACGAGCCGCTTGCTTCCCGGACGTCGTTCGGCATCGGGGGCCCGGCCGATTTTTTTGTCGAGCTGGCGCGGCCGGAGATGATCGAGCAGGCGATCGAAGGCTGCCGGGACCGCGACATTCCTTATCTATTGCTGGGAGCGGGGACAAACCTCCTGATCGCGGACGGCGGCATCGAGGGTTTGGTGGTTCGGGTCGTAAACCGCGAGCACCAGGTCGAGGGCACGCGCGTCCGAGCGGGAGCGGGGCTGAAGATGATGCGCCTGGCGCGCATCGTCGCGGACGCGAACCTCCGCGGCTTCGAGTTCGCGATCGGCGTGCCGGGGACCGTCGGCGGGGCGGTCTACCAGGACGCGGGCTGCTGGGGCAAGGAGATCCACGAGGTTCTGGTCGAGGTCGAAGGCTTCATGCCGGGGTCAGGGCGACAGACGTGGAAGCCGCCGGCTCTCAAGTTCGGCTACCGGACGTCGGCACTCCGTGACGGCGACCTGAAAGGCGGGCTGGTGATCGCCGCCACCATCCACCTGGCGAGAGGTGATGGGGAAGAGGCGAAGCAGCTCATGGCCAAGCTCACCAGAGAGCGCAGCGAGACGCAGCCGATCAAGACCAAGAACTGCGGCAGCGTGTTCAAGAACCCGGCGGGAGATTCGGCGGGCCGGCTGGTCCAGGCGGCGGGGCTGAAGGGCACTCGCGAAGGCGCGGCGCTGGTGTCGCCCCTGCACGGCAACTTCATCGTCAACGAGGGTGGGGCGACGGCGAGCGATGTCAAGAACCTGATCGAACGAGTCATGGCCGAGGTGAAGCGCCGGTTCGGCATCGAGCTGGAGCCCGAGGTCGAGATGGTCGGCCGTTGGAAATGACCTGGTGAGGCTTGCGGTTCTGCGAGGAGGGAAATCGGCGGAACGCGAAGTCTCGATGCGCTCCGGGGAACAGGTCGCAAAGGCGTTGCGCGCACGCGGCAACGACGTGACCACTGTCGATCTCGATGCGGAAACGTGGGACGCGCTGCGCGACGGCCGGTTCGAGTGCGTGTTCAACGCGCTGCACGGGCGTCTCGGAGAGGACGGCACCGTGCAGGGGATGCTCGAGCTCCTCAGCTTGCCCTACACCGGGTCTGGCGTTCTGGCCTCCGCCCTCTGCATGGACAAGTCGCGCGCCGGCAAGGTCATGGCCGGGGTCGGCCTGCACGTGCCCGAGTTCGAGGAGCTCGAGATCAAAGAAGGCGTGGCGGGCGAGGTGGTCGAGCGGCTCGTCGCGACGTATGGGCTGCCACTCGTCGTGAAGCCGGTCCGCGAGGGCTCGACGATCGGGCTGACCA
>WNGI01001385.1_pt1 | contig 20082 bp, 24 predicted proteins | sample 5400621 | NCBI WGS metagenome assembly WNGI01 (sample SAMN13153374, study PRJNA577476) | soil metagenome | isolation source: 20 cm soil or saprolite under Garry oak tree replicate 1 | place: USA:California | collected 2016-06-15
ATGAACGAGCCGGGGACGACCAACCCCTGCTCGGGGAAGTAAAAGTGGAAGATCCCATCGCCGGGCGTCGCGTAATACGGCTTGTGGATCTCGTGCAGCGTCGCAAAGTCCCGACCGATCCCCGTCTGCTTGTCGTCGGCGTTCCGCCCTGAGAAAACGAAGTGATCGTTTGCGATGGCGGCCTGCCGAGGATAGATGGTGTCGCCACCGGTGATCTGGTTGAAGGTGTGGATCGTGAACGGCGCCGTGCCGTCGGAGGCCGGTAGCAGGTCGCACCAGACCCGCAGCGTGCCACCCGGCCGCACCTCGGCGTCTTTGTCGACTCGGTGCGCCCACACGATCTGCTCCGTGCTGGACATGGTGCTGGCGGTCTTGCGATCCGGCCACTCCACACGCGGCATCCGTTCGAGTGACTCGCCGAACTCTCGTCGTCCGACCGCGATGATGCCGCCGGAGCGACGGATCGTCTCTTCGATCGGCGTCAGCGGCACCGGGTCGTAACTCTTGCCGCGTGTCTCGTTCGTCAGCCGGCGGGTCTTTGAATCGAACGTCAGCACGTCACCCTCCTGGGCATCCTCGGAGGCGGCCCGACTCTGGACGACGTGCAGGCCGAGGTTGAGCGCGTTGCGGCGGAAGATGTCACCCACGCCGTCGCCGCAGACGACCACGATCTCCAGCCCGGCCTCCTCGGCGATGGCCTTCAGCCCGGCCGGGCTCATCTCGCGCGACGACCCGATACCGAAGCGCTCGCCCGCGATCACGAACGTTTCCCCGCGGTGCACACGCTGCCGGAAATCTGGCATCAGGTAACGAAAGGTGCCGGCCTTCCAGCGCGCGTCGAGATGGTCGAGACTCTCCGAAACACAGTCATCAGCCGGGGTGATCTGGTCGGTGTCGATGGCGTCGAGCTTCTTACCCGGAATCTTCGGATCCCAGAAGATGAGTGCGCGGCCTCGAACCAGGTGGCCGCTGTCGGGCGACCGGTCGACCGGCGTGGCGGCGGGATGTCCGGGTGATGCGGCGCCCGGCTTACGACGAGGGGGCTGGATCGTGTTCAGAAGGGGCGCGATGACCCAATTCTCTCAAGTCGCTCGATCACGGCATCGGCGGCATCGGTTGTGCTCAGGGCGCCGCCCAGGTCCCTGGTGGTGCGCCGCTCCGCTGCCGCCGACATGACAGCGCCTTCAATCGTCAGCGCGCCCGCCGCATCGCCGACGTGCCTCAGCATCATGGCCCCCGCAAGGATGGCCCCGACCGGATTGGCAATACTCTTGCCGGCATGCTTGGGTGCCGAGCCGTGCACCGGTTCGAAGAGCCCGCGCCGATTGTCCGGGTTGATGTTCGCCGAGGGCGCCTGGCCGAGACCGCCGACCAGCTCTGAGGCCAGATCACTCAGGATGTCGCCGAACATGTTGGACGTGACGATCACGTCGAACCGAGAGGGATCCTTCACGAGTTGCATCGCGGCCGCGTCGACGAAGAGGTGCTCCGCCTCGACCTCGGGCGCGGCCTGCCGCTCCAGAGCAAAGACGCGCTGCCAGAGATCGTGGGCGTGATAGAGCGCATTGCTCTTGTCGACCATCGTCACGCGACCTCGATGGCCGGCCGCGCGGCGCTGCCGCGCCAGCTCGAAGGCGTACCGAATGATGCGCTCGACCCCCTTCCGCGTGTTCACGTCCTCCTGGATCGCGATCTCATCCGGCGTCCCGCGCTTGAACTGGCCGCCGATTCCGACGTAGGCGCCCTCGGTGTTTTCACGAACCACAACCAGGTCGATGGACGCGGCGTCGCGCAACGGCGTCAGCCCGGGCGCCAGCAACCGTGAGGGCCGCAGGTTGACCCAGAGGTCAAGTTCGAACCGAAGTCGGAGCAGCAGCCCGGCTGCGTACTGCGGGTTGTGGACCCGCGGATCGCCAACCGCGCCCAGGTAAATCGCGTCGACGGTCTGCAGCTCGTTGAAGACCGTGTCGGGCAGGATCTCCCCGGTTCGCAGGTAGCGCTCGGCCCCCAGGTCATACATGACGCGCTCCAGCCGGGTGCCGGTGGCCGCAGTCACCGCATCCAGGACCCGCAGCCCCTGGGCAATGACCTCCGGACCGATGCCGTCGCCGGGGATGACGGCGATCCGGAACGGCATCGGCTACAGCATAATCGCCGGGATTTCGAGAAGGTTTTCCCGGTATCCGCTCGTTGCGACTAGATAGTGCTGACCGAGGAAAAGGCCCTGAGCGCGGCGCTGGGCAAGATGCGCCGCCTGCGGCGGGTTCGCCGGCTTTCGGGGCTGACCTACTGGGCGGCCTGGGGATTCGTCGGCCTGGTATGCCTGCTGCTGCTTGCCGGCGGCATCGCCGGGCTCGCCTCCGGCTAGCGCTTCGACGTCTCGACCAGGCGGTCCAGGACCTGCCCGGCTCGCTTGCTGTCGAGCGATTCTCGGGCCACCGTCACGGCCTCTGGCCAGTCGTCCGCCCGGCCGGCTGCCAGCACTGCCGCGGCCGCGTTGAGCAGCACCACATCCCGGCGCGGTCCTCTTTCGCCTTCGAGAACCCGGCGCAAAAGATCGGCATTTTCGGGCGGCGTGCCGCCCAACAGGTCCTCGGGTCGCGACCGGCTGAGGCCAAGCTCCCGCGGGTCGAGCTCGTACTCCCTGACGCTGCCGTCTCGTAGTTCAAAGACCCGGGAGCCGCCCGTAGTCGTCAGCTCGTCGAGACCGTCCTCACCGTAGAACACCAGGGCGCGCTCGTGACCGAGGTCCTTCAGCACACGGACCATCAGGGGGGCCAGCGGCGCCGCCCCGACGCCGAGCGCCTGGCGGCGCACCCGGCCGGGATTCGCCAGCGGACCGAGGACATTGAAGACGGTCCGGACACCGAGCTCGCGGCGGGCCGGACCGGCATGGCGCATCGCCGGATGGAAGGTGGGCGCGAAGCAGAAGCCCATCCCGGCAACGTCGATGCACCGACGGACACCGTTCGCATTGAGCGTGATGTCCACCCCCAGCGCCTCGAGCACATCGGCGCTCCCGCATCGGCTGGATGCGGCGCGGTTTCCATGCTTGGCCACCGGGATCCCCGCACCCGCCGCGACCAGGGCAGCGGCCGTGGAGATATTGAACGTCCCCGCCCGGTCGCCACCGGTGCCGCAGGTATCGATCGCACCGGCCGGGAGCTCGAGCGGTGTCGCATGCGCCCGCATCGACTCGACGAAGCCGGTCATCTCTTCGACGGTTTCGCCCCCGGCCCGCAGCGCGATCAACAGGCCGGCGAGCTGCCCCGTGGTGACTTCACCGGCCATGACCTGGTCCATGACGTCACGCGCCTGATCGCGGCGCAGCGCGGTCCCCTGGAGCAGTTGCTCGATCGCCTCCGCCGGCGTCACGGGCGCGGGTACAGGTAGGCCGCGGGCGTGGCCATGACCAGCAGAGCCAGCAGCATCCGGTAGCAGGTCTGGAAGTCGCCCGTGCGGTAACGGACCGTCCGCCCGCCGGCGCGTTCAACCTCCGGGAGCTGGACGCAGAGATCGGCCATGCTCGCGTTCATCCAGTCGATCTCGAGCAAAAAGGGCCCCTCCGGCTGATACAGCGGGCGCCCGGCTTGCTCGGCATAAGCGCGATAGGCTCCCGCCTCGATCCGGCGGCAGGCCTCGATCGGGTGGAGCGAGCGGGCCGCCTGCCGGCCGAGCGCCTCCTTGACGACGACCGCCTCGATGCCGGGCAACTCCACCACCGCTTCGTCGATGGTGGCCTGGTCGCCCGTGATCAGGGCGGTGCGGACCCCGAAGGTGCCGGCGAGCGCGGCGTTTAGTGTCGCCTCGCTCTGCTCGCGGCCGTTGATGCGTATCGCGTACACGGTGCGACCGCCGTAGGTGTGATCCATGATGGCGCGCTCGCGCCCCACGGACGCGTGGTAGCCGACGAAGAAGGCGACCTCGAAGGTCGGGTCCAGCCCGGCCCCCATGGAGTACGGCTTATCCGCGCCACTGATGACTTCCACCCCTTCATCGAGCTCATCGAGTAGGAAGTTGCGCATGTCGCCGTGCGAGTCGTTGACGACGATGCGCGTGGCGCCGGCGCGGCGCGCCCCGGCGACGGCGGCGTTGGTCTCCGCGGTCATCAACCGGCACGAACGTTCGTACTCCGGCATGCCCCGCATCACCTGCTGAAGGTGCACGATGCCCGCCATTCCCTCCATGTCAACGGAAATGAACACCCCGTTGCGTTTCGAGGTGGCGGTCTGAGGGTTGGTGGCCAAAGCGTTCCCATTCTAGGGACGGTCGGCCGGAGGCTCCACCCAACCCCTCCCCCAGCCGCAGGAAGGGCAAACGTTTGGCAACCCGGGGCATGGTGCAGCACCGGAAGGAGGAAGTGGGGTCCTGGTTCCGGGGGGCTTGGAACAAGAACCCCACCAGAAAGTATAGGAGACAGCCGTCCGGTTTTGCATCGGTTTTTCTCACGGATTTTTCATGCCGCAGCGGCGTCAGTAGCGGGCGACCCGCCGTAACCCGTCCGCCACCTTGTCCGGGTTGAGCATGAAAGCGTGTTCGAGCGCCGGGCTGAACGGCATCGCGGGGACATCGGGGCTGGCGATGCGACTAACCGGGGCGTCCAGGCTGGCAAAGCAACGCTCAGCGAGCTCAGCCGCGATCTCCGCGCCGAATCCACCGGTCCGGTTGGCCTCGTAAACGACGGCCACGCGGCCGGTCTTCTGGATCGAGTGGACGCAGGTCTCGACATCCCAGGGGCGCAGCGTGCGCAAGTCGATCACCTCTACCTCGATGCCGTCCGTACTGAGCCGGGCGGCGGCTTGCATCGTGACTGCCCGCATGTATCCGTAGGTGATAGCCGTCAGGTCTCTACCCTGGCGGACGACCGCCGCTGAGCCGAGGGGAAGCAGAGCGGCATCGCCCTGGGCCAGGTCTTGCCGCTCAGCGCGATAGAGCTTCTTCGGCTCGAGGAAGATGACCGGGTCCGGGTCTCGAATCGCGGCCTTGAGCAAACCTTTGGCATCGGCCGGCGTCGAGGGCAGGACAACTTTGAGTCCCGGCACGTGGCAGTAAAAGGCCTCGGGGGACTGCGAATGGTACAGGGCACCGCGAACCCCGCCACCGGTTGGGGCGCGAATCACAAGCGGACACGAAAAATCGCCGTTTGAGCGATAGCGCACTTTCGCGATTTCATTGACGATCTGGTTGAAGGCGGGATAGCTGTAGTCGGCGAACTGCATTTCGGCTACCGGCCTGAAGCCCTCGAGCGCCAGGCCCTGGGCGACGGCTGCGATACTCGACTCCGCCAGCGGCATGTCCATCACGCGGTTAGCGCCGAAGCGCAGCTGGAGGCCTTCCGTCGCTTTGAAGACCCCGCCCTTGAGACCGACGTCCTGCCCGAGCACGCACACGCGGTCCTCACGTTCCATTTCTTCGTAGAGCGCGTCGCGCACCGCCTGGACAAGCGTGCGCTCAGGCATCGGCATACACGTGTCGGCCAAGCGAGCCCGGCTCCGGCTCGGGTGCGGCCTCCGCCGCCTCGGTCGCCTTCTCGACCTCGCGATTGACGTCGTCACGCATCGCCTGATCGGCCTGCGGCGAGAGCCAGCCACGAGCGATCAAATCGTCGCGCATCCGTGGAATGGGATCTTTCAGCGCCTCCGCAGCGAGCTCAGCCGGGTCACGGTAGGCTCGCTGGTCGTCGTCCGTGGAATGGGATTGCAGCCGCAGGACCTCGGCTTCGATCAGGGTCGGCCCGCCGCCAGACCGCGCGCGCTCGGCCGCTTCGGCGACGGCGGCATGCACGGCAAAAAAATCATCGCCGACGACTCTTGTGCCAGAAATGCCATAAGCGGCCGCTCGTTCTGCCACCCCGGGTCCCGCCACTTGCAGCGCTTGCGGCACCGAGATCGCCCAATGGTTGTTCTCGCAGAAAAAGATCACGGGACAGTGATGCAGGGCGGCGAAATTGAGGCCCTCGTGGAAGTCGCCCTGGCTGGTCGCCCCCTCGCCAAAACTCACAAAGCAGAGGGCGCCCTCCCCTCTCCACTTCAAGGCCAGGCCGATCCCAGCCGCCTTGGGGATTTGCGGGCCGACGGTGCTCGAACCGATCACGACGCCGCGGCGGCGGCTGCCGAAGTTGCCGGGGGTCTGGCGCCCGCCACTCGACGGGTCGGCGGCGCGGGCGAACGCCGCGAGCATGAGCTCTTCGGAGGTGAAGCCGCAGGCCAGCGCGGCGGCAAAATTCCGATAGTAGAGACAGAAGCGATCGCGTCCCGGTTGCAGTGCGGCGATGGCTGCGACCTGCGCGACCTCATGGCCGCGCGGCGAAATGATGAAAGCCAGTTTGCCGGCGCGGTTCAAGACGAAGCGACGGTCGTCGAGCGCACGGGCCCGCAGCACGGTGCGATACGCCTCGAGAACGCGCTCGGTAGTCAGTCCCTCAGCGTCGGTGGGCAACCGTGAAACTTTAGCGCCCGGCGACTCTGCTAGCCACGCGGGCGGACGACACCGATGCCAAAGCCGTCGCCGACCGGCAACACGGTCGCCTCGAGTTGCGCATGGTGCACGAACGTTTCGTTGAAGGCCCGCAGTGCGTCCGTGTTCTCATCGTGCTCGCCGGCGGCAATCCGCCCGCTCCAGAGCACGTTGTCGACCGTGATCATTCCGCCGGGCGCCATCTTGGGGAGCAGCGCGTCCAGATAGGCCGCGTACTCGGGCTTGAGGGCGTCGATGAAGGCGAACTCGATACCCGGGGCGAGCCGCGGCAGCACGCGCAGCGCCGGCTCGTTGATCACCCGCACGCGGTCGGTCACCCCCGCGCGCAGCCAGTAACGCCGCGCCCGTTCGGTGCGAGTTCGATCAGGATCGATCGTATCGATGCGACCGCCCGCAGGAAGCGCGCTCGCCATCCACAGCGTCGAAAAGCCGATCGCCGTGCCGATCTCGAGGACGCGCTTGGGGGCGAGCGCCGTCACCAGCACACGGAGCAACCGCCCGGCGGCGGGATTGACGATCGGAACGCCGTCGCTTCGGCCGGTCTTGAGCATCTCCTCGAGGACCGGCCCAAGCGGCGGGTGGACGCCCTCCAGGTACTCGAGATCTCGTTCAGTGACGAGCATGCGCCACCTGGATGGCGGGGAAATGATTCAACGGACCGTGGCCGTGCCCCAGCCCGGGAGCCGACGCCAGGGCGCGCGAGACGTAGTCGCGAGCCTCAGCCACGGCGTGCGGGAGATCCAGGCCCGCGGCCAGTGCGGCCGTGATCGCCGCGGAGAAGGTGCAGCCGGTGCCATGCGTACTGGTCGTCACGATTCTCGGAGCAGGATACTCGTGGACACCCTGGCCATCGACCAGCAGGTCGACGATCGGGTCGTCCTCTGTGTGGCCGCCTTTGATCACGACGGCCTGCGCTCCCAACTGCATGATGGCGCGGGCCGCAGCAACGCGGTCCTCCCGAGTCCGGATCGCTCGCCCGGATAGCACTGCGGCTTCCGGAATGTTTGGCGTGACGACATTCGCCAGGGGCAGCAATCGCCGGCGCAGGGCATCGACCGCGTCTTCACGGAGCAGGCGGTCGCCGCTCTTCGCGATCATCACCGGATCGACGACCAGGGGGCGGAGCCGATGCCGCTCGATACCGGCGGCCACGGTCTCGATGATGGCCGCGCTCGAGAGCATTCCTGTCTTGAGCGCGCCAATAGCAAAATCGTCGGCGACCGCGTCGAGTTGCGCGGCGATCACGCCGGCATCGACTTCCTGGACGGCCCGCACGCCCGCGGTGTTCTGGGCGGTGATCGCCGTGATGACCGTCAGGCCGTAGACGCCAAACGCGGCGAATGTTTTCATATCGGCCTGGATCCCGGCGCCCGCCCCCGAGTCTGAGCCGGCGATCGACAGCGCGACCGGCAAGGTCATGCCATCACCCGACGAAGACCCAGATAGGACCCGGCCGCGACCAGGACGCTGGCGACGCCCGAGATGTCGGCGCCATGCAGCGCGTCGATCAACGGCTGATTGGGATAGTGGGCGCCGGGAAAAGCGGTCGAGAACAGGTTCGGGTAGTTGACGAAGACGAGGCTGGCGGCGGTACCGATCACCCAGGCCAGCACCGCGGGTCTGACTTTACCCTGGCCGAAGACAAAGAAACTCAGCAAGACGACGGCCGCCCAGGCCGGTGCCCACAGGTAGGTCAGGATCAGAAAGTCTTGATAGAAGAGGTGAAAATCCCAAACGACGACGGCCACGGTGGCGATGGCAGCCCCGAGAATGCCGGCCGCGAGCGCCGTCTGCCATCGCAAGAGACGAACGCCAAGCGTCTGCGTGACGAGCCCGGCGGTGTAGACGTCCAGATAGTTCGCCCAGATCTCACCCAGGATGACGAAGGCGAAGAACGGCACGGCGACTGCGGCCGGCGCGTGCTGGGTGATCACCGCCAGGACGCCAGCGTCGCTCGCCAGCTTCGGGTCGATCGTCGGCAGGAGCAAGCCAAACAATCCAAGTAACAGCATCGGCAGTGTGACGCCGACGATCGGCCACCAGGTGACCGCCCGCATGGAGCTACTGGCCGGCAGGTAGCGCGAGTAATCGCTGGCGAACGGATACCAGGAGGCGACGAGCGCGAAGCAGCTCATCACGCCGAGCACGAACGCCCCGAGGTAATCATTCCCTGCCACCGTGGCGCCGGTGGTCCAGTGCATCTGGCCGGCGAGAAGCGCGAACAACAATAGTGAGATCCCCGCGAACGCCACCGCGCCGAAAGTCTCGAAAACTTTGATCGTCCGGTGACCGTAGACGGCGACTACGACGCTCGCGGCAGCGATGGCGAGCACCCAGGGGAACAAGAATTTGCCCGCCACATCGGCACGGATGCCTGCGACCTGCAGCAGCTGGACACCCGCCAGGGCCGCGATCACGGTGTCGACGGCGAACCAGCCGACCCCCAGAAAGAGCGTGAGCACCGCACCCGGATAGGCGCCGCGATTGCCAAAGATGCGCCGTGTGAAGACGATCTGCGGCTGACCGCTTTTCGGTCCGGTGTTGCTGAGAAGGCCGAGGATCACCGCGCCGGCGAGCGTGCCGATCAGCACCGCAAGCAGCCCGTCCCATACGCCCAACCCGTAATAGGTCGTCAGCAGGCTCGCGGTCAGCAGGCTGGCGTAGTTGACGAAGGCGCCCGCCCACAGAAACCCCAGTTCCGCCGGACGGCCGTGACGTTCGGCGTCGGGAATCGCGTCGATGCCGTGCGTCTCGACCTTGAGAAAGGCGTCTGACGAGATTTCATCGACCTGTGCGGTCATGGTTTCCCTCCGCTGGCATTACCCAGATCAGGTTCGAAGGGTTGGTGGAGCATTCCACCTCTCAGCGTTCCAAACGCACCCCGTTATTCGAGTATAGCTACCAGTACCGTTCCTCTTTCCAGGGATCGGCGGCGTTGTTGTAGCCGTTTCGTTCCCAGAAACCGAGACGGTCGTGCTCGACCCATTCGAGCCCCTCCAGCCACTTCGCGCTCTTCCACGCATAGCGCTTCGGGACGACCAGCCGCAGCGGCCCGCCATGATCCGGCGTCAGCTCGGCGCCGTCGTGCCGGTAGGCAATCAGCACGTCGTCATCGGCGAGGATCTCGACCGGAAGGCTCGTGGTGTAGTCGGCGTCGCAGTGCGCGATGACGTAGTGGGCGTTGCTGCGCGGCTTGACGAGCACCACCAGGTCTTTGAAGGCGACGCCTTCCCAGTTGTTGTCGAGGCGGCTCCAGGTCGTGACGCAGTGCATATCCGCCGTAATCGACGCCGACGGCAATTTTCGTACCTCGTCCCAGGTCAGTGTCGCCGGGGCGTCAATTTCGCCATAGAGGCGCAGGCGCCAGCGATCCATGTCGTAGCGTGGCGGGCTGCCGTATGACAACACCGGCCACTTCAGCGTAAGCACCTGCCCCGGCGGGAGCCGGTGCGGATCTTTGACAACCCGGGGATCCTGCTCGCGGTCACGACGAAAGATCATCGGCTCCAGCCTGATTGGAAGCGTCTGCCGACTTTAGCTCTTTGCGGAACTGATCGAAGGCGTCGACGACGACGTCGCTCACGCCGTAGACGCTGAGCACGCGCTCGAGCGCACCCTGAACGTCGGCTTGCGGGACGAGGTCCGTCTGCACTTCGTACCAGGGCACTTCCTCTCCCTCGGCCGTCGTCCAGCGTCCGTCTTTGAAGCTGACCGGCACGAAGCCTCGGGTCTCATCCGTCACTTGCCTAATCTATATCGGCGCGTATGGCCTTGCTCGATACCGTTCCCATCACCAGCTGCCACGAGTGCGTCGCCATGCTGACGCTGCCGCTGGCGCTCTTTCTGCTGCTGGCGGAGACCGCCGTTGGCGGCTTCGCCACGGTGGCGTACCTGCGGCTGACCGGCGGCCTGACCCACGGCTTTTTGAAGTTCATTGCCGTCACCTATGCCATCCTGGGCGGGCTCGCGTTCCTCGTCGTCCTCGCCGGCCCGCCCGGCTCGTATCACCGCCTGCTCGCGATCAATCAGGCGGCTGCGCAGGCGTTGCTCTTCTTACAGGGTGTACTCGTTCTCGCCCTGATCGCACACGCCGTTGTCATCTGGCGCCACGATGCATCGACCCTGAGCTGGGCGCTGACGCTGTCGGCCTCGGCGCTCCTGCTCGCCGGCATCGCCGCGGCCCTCTGGCCTCTGGCCGGCTCGCTTCTCAACGGCGCGGCCATCGCCCTGGTCGTGGCGCTGTCCGCCGCCGTGCTGGGTGCCGCGACCACCGGGATGTTGCTCGGCCACTGGTACCTGGTGACGCCGACCCTGACCAACCGCCCCCTGCTGCGGGCCATCGGCGTCCTCCTGGTGAGCCTCGTCCTGCAGGCGGTGCTGTTCCCCCTGACGCTTCGAGGCCTCGCCCACGGCTCCGGGTCGCTGACCCATCCCTTGACGCTAAGCCCCGTGCTGTCGGTGCTCTGGGCGCTGGGGGCGGTGTTTCTGCCGCTGGTGGCGGCGGGGCTGGCGTTGCCAACCTGCCGCCTCAGGTCGTTCATGTCTACGACCGGCCTGCTCTACCTGGCGATGATCGCCATCCTGCCCGGCCAGCTACTGGGCCAGCTCCTGTTCTTCGTCGCCGCCTCCGCCTGATAGCGCTCCTGCCGGTTACCGGATAGCCCGGCGGGAGGGTTTCTCGGCGCCTGGAAGGTTGGTTGATCGGCCGCCGAGCCCCTAAAATCCGCGAAACTCGACCACAAGGGGGAATGGGCATTGTCACGCTCAGTTACGAGAGCCGTCCTGATCGTGGGTGCGCCGCTCGCCGTGCTGGCCACCATCAGCATCCTGGGTAACCGCCCGGCGAATCCTATCGCGACCCGGCCGCTCGCTGGGGCGCACGTGACGACGCTGGGGTCATTGCAATCGGCCGTCAACGGCCTCGAGCGGATGGCGCTGCGGGTCACACCCCCGTCGACGCCGGCCCCAACCGCGGCGCCGGCCACGCCCGCCCCTGCCCCCATCGCTGCCCGGCCGGGCCCCGCGCATCCCGCTCCGGCCCCGCCCCCACCCGTCGTTGGCGTCGGCGGTGCGGCCGGCGTTCAGTTCAGCCTCATCAACCAGGACCGGGCCGCCAATGGCCTGGCTTCCCTTGCCTACAGCGCCTCGCTGGCGCGCGTCGCCCAGTACCGGGCCCAGGACATGCTAAACCGCAACTATTTCTCGCACTACGACCCGTCGACCGGCCAGCTCGCCTTTGTCGGACTGTTGCGACTGTGGGGCATCCCCTACACCACCGCCGGGGAGAACATCGCGTGGTCGACCAACCCGTCGATGGCGGGGATCAACACCATGTTCATGAACTCGCCGGAGCACCGAGCGAACATCCTGAAAGCGGCCTATCGCCGGGTCGGCGTGGGGGTCGCCAGCAACGGCGTGAAAACGATGGTCGTCGAGGTCTTTTCGAACTAGCCGGGCCGGTGAGCCTGCCGGCGCGGCTAGCCTGAGCCCGGGAATTTCCGAAGCCGAATCTGGGTTACTCTTGATGCAGTTCGTCCAAGAAAGGGAGAGTCATGAGTAAAGCCGTTCACGTTACGACCGCCACATTCGAGGACCAGGTCATCCTCTCGGAACAGCCTGTGATCGTGGACTTTTACGCCGATTGGTGCGGCCCCTGCAAGATGCTGTCGCCGGTTCTGGAGCAGCTCGCTGTAGACCACGCCGACGTGAAGATCGCCAAGGTGAACGTCGACGAGGAGCCGGCTCTGGCTGAGCGGTATCGCGTCCGCGGGATTCCTCACGTCGTGATGTTCCGCAACGGCAAGGTCGCGGAGCAGGTCCTCGGGTACAAGCCCAAGGCCGCACTCGAGGCCAGCCTCGGGCTCAACGGCAGCGCCCCCAAGCCCGTCGGCCCGAATCCCGCCTGATCGTCAGCGCGCGGCTCGCGCCGCGGCGCATTCGTCGCAGGGGCAGATTGCGCGCAAGAAGCTGAGCCCATAGATCCCGGTGTTGTGGCCGTCCTTCCAGTAAGGACGCACGCCGAAGAGGCCGACCGGCTCGATCTGGTCGAGATCGATCTGGTCGTCGCTGAGCTCCGATGTCGTGGCGAGCTTGCCAGGGACGCCCATTTCGCCCGCACACTCGGCGCAGGGGCAGTTCCAGCGCAGCAGCTCGAAGTCATAGGCAGACTGATGGCCGTCCGCCCACTGGATCGTCAGCAGCCGGCGGGCGCGGTCGGCCAGGATGTCGAGCGGCCGTTCTCGATCGGCGCCGTCGGCGACGTCCGCGTCAGGCGGCTTCGTCGTCGCCCGGCGCGAGGGTCAAATCGAGGTCCTGCCAGTTCGGCACCCGGCGCAGCTCGGCGAGCTCCAGCATGACGCGGCCCTGCGCTTCGAACACGGCGTCGTGGACCCCGTTGAGGTCATCGGCATCGATCCGCTGGACCCGATCGGCCAGCTGCGCGTCGTGGCGCGCCGCGTAGGCCACCACGAGAGCCCGGATGTCCTCCGGTACGGCGCGCTCGCCGGCCAGCCGGAGCTCCTCGAGCCGGTCGAGCAGGCTGTCCATCGCCGCGATCCGCCAGTAGGCCAGCCGGATGGGGGCATGGGTCAACTCCGCCTCGGCGGCGGCCTGAGACATGGCGCGCACGGCCGACTCGTAGTGCGTCGCCTGCGTCGACGTTGCCATTTCTTGAATCACTGATAACTCCTGTGAACGCCCCCTGGTGGGCCCGTCACTCGTACCCGTTCCTGGAATCCAATAAACACAGCGAGGGCGGAAATTCCGCCCTCCACTTGCCGGATTCCTGACTACGCCAGTATAAGTTCGCGCCAAAAGTCCGTCAATCGGGTCTTTACCCGACCCGGGTCTCTACCCCGACTCGGATTTGGACTCTCGGGAGAATCCAGGCGTCTGGCCGCGACGCTTTTCTCGACGCAAGTACATCCGGTCGGGCCCCCCGCTGGGCCCTGGCGGAAGGATGGTGAACAGCTCGAATCCGTCTTCGGACAGCTGGTTGGCTTGCTCGACGGTGTTGACCACTCTGTATTCGAACGGCATCTCAGCGCTTAAGCATAGGGCAAGCTCACGCGAGCTCGCCAAGTATTCGGAGGCCGGAGGCGGAGCCGACGATCGCCGCCCGGGCCATCCCGAAAAACAGTCCGTGCTCGATGACACCTGGGATCCCATGGAGCGCCACCCCGAGTGCCGCGTCGACAACGCCAAAGCTGGTGTCGAGCACCAGGTTGCCGTTGTCGGTCCTGAATGGACCGCCGGGCGCCATTCGGAGCTGCGGCCTCCCTCCGAGGGACTCGATCGAGCGGCTCGTCGCCTCCCACAGAAAGGGCAGCACCTCGACCGGCACCGGGCCGCGCCCCAGCCGGCCGACCAGCTTGGTCTCGTCTGCGATCAGCACAAATTGGCGGCTGGCGTGGGCCACGATCTTCTCGCGAAGCAGTGCCCCACCGCGTCCCTTGACACAGTTGACGGCCGGGTCGATCTCGTCCGCCCCATCGACGGCCAGGTCGAGTGAGCCGTCGGCCCTCTCCCTGATCGGGATGCCGCCGGCCTCGGCCAGGGCACGACTCTCGAGCGACGTCACGACCGCGTGCACCGTGAGGCCGTTTCGAACCCTCAGGGCCAGCCCCTCGATAAAGTAGCGGGCCGTGCTCCCCGTCCCCAGACCGACGATGGTGCCGGGCTTGACCAGCTCGAGGGCGCGCTCCGCGGCGGCCTGCTTCTGCGCCTCGACTTCGGCGGGCGCGGTTGCCATTTACTTGATAGAACCGATGTCAGCTAGAATCGACGCGATGAGGCGGCTGATGGATAGCGTGCCGGGGCGCGTCATCCGCAAGTTCCTCGAGGACCAGGCGCCAAACTGGGCGGCGCTGATCGCTTGGAATGCGCTCTTCGCCATGTTCCCGATCGTGATCTTTGTCGCGTCACTGCTTGGCTTTGCCCTGCGCTTTTTCGGTGAGGCGAACATCGCGGTCTACAAGACGATTTTTAGTGTCATCCCGAACGACGCCGGGCAGCAGGACCAGGTGATCAAGGCCGTTACCGGCGTGAAGAGTCAGAGCGGGCTGCTGTTTATCGTGGGCCTGGTCGGCCTTCTCTGGGGAGGGTCGGCGTTGTTCGGCGCTATGGAGCAGGCGTTCGCAGTGATCTGTCACACCAAACCCAGGGACTTCATTCGGCAGAAGCTGATCGCGGTCGGCATGGTCTTCCTGTTCACCATCCTGGTGGGCGTTGCCGTTGCCACCTCATCGATTCTTCCGGCCCTCAAGAACATCCCCGACATTCCCACCTTCCTCTACTCGGGCGCGGCGGCATTCATCCTACAGGTGATCGTTGGGGTGGTTGCGGGCTTCCTTCTGTTCGGCAGCATCTACTACGTGATTCCAAACCGCAAGCAGGAGTTCCGCAAAGTCGTGCCCGGTGCGCTCGCGGCGGGCATCCTGTTCGAGCTTGTGACCCTGCTGTTTCCCCTTTACCTCTCCATCAACCGGGGCATCAACCAGTACGGCGCCACGTTTGGCCTGCTCTTCCTCTTAATGACGTTCTTCTTCTTCCTGGGACTGATAACCATGATCGGCGTGGAGGTCAACAGCGTGATCTACCCCGTGCCCATCGACCGACCGGGCAAAGACAGCCACGCCGTCGCCACTCCGGCGTGGGGGCCTGAAGGCGAACTCGCGGCCGTCGGCGGTGGCCGCCGCCGTGAGCGCAACGGACACGCGGGCAATGGCGCGTCCCGCAACGGACGGCGCGGCATCCCGGCGCGCGCGGCACTCGGCATGGCCGTTGTGGCCTCGGTCGTCGGGGTCCTCCTCGGTCGCCGTAGCGCCAGCTCCGACTGAAGGGCCGGTAGACTTATCGCGTGGCGGTTGAGGCACTCACTCCGCGGCCGGCGTCGGCCAAGGAGGCGTCACCGGGCCGAGCCTGGTGGATCGAGCCGGCTCTCACGGTCGTTTGCTACAGCGCCTTCGTCATTTATGCCAGCTGGTCCGTCTTCTCCGGCACGGTCGTCGGCTACGATCCCTACGTTTCGCCGTTCTTTTCGACCTGGCTCGGCTTCGGTCTGATCAAAGTCCCGGTCATCGGTATCCTGATCCCCATCCTCGCGGTCATTCCGCTGGGCCTCCGAGGCAGCTGCTATTACTACCGGAAGTCGTACTTCCGGTCATTCTTCTGGGACCCACCGGCTTGCGCCATCCAGGAATTGAAGCGCGGCCGCTACCGCGGCGAGACGCGATTTCCCTGGGTCCTCAATAACTATCACCGCTACTTCCTGCTGCTGAGCCTGATCGTGCTGCTCTTTCTGTGGGTCGATGTCGTGCGCGCCTTCATGCTCCACGGGCATCTCTTCATTGGCCTGGGCTCCGTCGTGCTGCTGGTCAACGTCATCCTGTTGAGCGCCTACAGCCTGACCTGCCACTCGTTCAGGTATCTCATGGGCGGCCGGATCGATCGCTTCTCGCGGGCGCGGGCCGGACGGCTCTGGCACCGGATCGTCATGCTGCTCAACCGGGCGAACCCCCAGCACGGAGCCTGGGCGTGGTACAGCATGTTCTCGGTCGCGCTCACGGACGTGTATATCCGACTTTTGATGTCGGGCATCATTCACGAACCCAGGGTGATCTTCTGAGCGAGCCCTATCAGACGCTGACGGCGGACGTACTCGTGATCGGCGCCGGTGGCGCCGGCATGCGCGCGGCGATCGAGGCGGCGGCCGCGGGCGCGCGGGTTGCCGTGGTCTGCAAGTCGCTGCTCGGGAAGGCGCACACGGTGATGGCCGAGGGCGGCATCGCCGCAGCCCTCGGCAACCTCGACCCGGACGACAACTGGCAGGTGCACTTCCAGGACACGATGCGCGGCGGTCAGATGATCAACAACTGGCGGATGGCCGAGCTGCATGCCCGCGAGTCGCCGGACCGCGTCTACGAGCTCGAGACCTACGGCGCGATTTTCGACCGGACCCCCGACGGCCGCGTTCTGCAGCGGGCCTTCGGCGCCCATACGTATCGACGGCTCTGCCACGTCGGTGATCGTACCGGCCTGGAAATGATCCGCAGCCTGCAGGACCGCATCGTCCAGCTGGGCATCGAGGTCCACATGGAGGTCACGCTGACGAGGTTGCTGAAAGATGGCGACCGGGTCATTGGCGCCTTCGGCTACAACCGGATCGACGGCGCTTTTATGACTTTCAGATCCAAGGCGGTCATCATCGCGACCGGCGGCTGGGGCCGTATCTACAAGGTCACGTCGAACTCCTGGGAGGGCACCGGCGACGGCGTCGCCATGGGCTTCGAGGCCGGGGCCGAGGTCCTCGATCCGGAAATGGTGCAGTTCCATCCCACCGGCATGGTCTGGCCGCCCGGCGTTCGCGGCATCCTGGTCACGGAGGCCGTCCGCGGCGAGGGCGGCTACCTGACGAACAGCCAGGGTAAACGCTTCATGCTCGAGTACGACCCGAAAAAGAAAGAGCTCTCGTCGCGGGACGTCGTCGCGAGGTCCATCTACAAAGAAGTCCAGGCCGGCCGTGGCACGGAGCACGGCGGAGCGTACCTGGATGTCCGCCACCTCGGCGCAGAAAAGATCAAGAAGACGCTGCCGTCGATGTACGAGCAATTTCTCCGGCTGGCGGATGTCGATATCGCGAAGGCGCCGATGGAAGTCGCACCGACCATCCATTACGCCATGGGTGGACTGCGAGTCGAGGCGGAGACGGGTGCGACCACCCTCCCCGGGCTCTACGCCGCCGGCGAGGCGGCCGCCGGACTGCACGGGGCCAACCGGCTGGGGGGGAACTCACTGTCCGATCTGCTCGTCTTCGGCCGCCGCGCCGGTGAAGCAGCGGCTGCCTACCAGCGCAACACCGGCCTGGGCACCATCGATGAGCGCCAGGTTAACGACGAGCAGCAACTCTTGTTGCTGCCCCTGGTCGGCGAGGGTAAAGAGAATCCGTACCTGCTGCAACAGGAGCTTCAGGAGGCGATGCAGGACGGCGCCGGTCTGGCCCGCGAAGAGAAATCACTCAAGGCCTGCCTCGACAGGGTCCTCGAGTTGCGGCAGCGTTCGGCCCGCATCCACGTTCCGGGATCGCGCAAGTACAATCCCGGGTGGCACACGGCGCGCGATCTTCGGTTCATGCTGACGATCGCCGAGGCAATCGTGCGCGCCGCCATCGAGCGCCGCGAGAGCCGCGGGGCGCACTGGAGGCTCGACTACCTGGAGAAAGATCCGGCGCTGGGCCGGGTGAACTTTATTGCCTACAATGACGCCGGTCGGGTCAAGCTCAAGACCCGGCCGGTACTGGAGATGCCTCCGGAGCTCGCCAAGTTGTTTGCCGACACCGCGTCTCCCCCGGCCGCATCGCGGCCACCGGCGTCGACGCCACCGAAGCAGCCAGTGCGTCAATGAGCGAATCGAAGCTGGCGCAAAAGGCCGGACCGAACAGCTCGATCGTCCTGCGGATCTTCCGTGGCGACACGAATGGCGGGCGCGAGCAGCGCTTCGAGGTCCCGTCGATCGAAGGCATGGTCGTGCTCGACGCCGTCCACTATGTCCAGGCGCACTTCGCGAACGATCTCGCCTGTCGCTGGAACTGCAAGGCCGCCAGGTGCGGCTCGTGCAGCGCGGAGATCAACGGCCGGCCGCGCCTCATGTGCAAGACGCGCGTCGACGAGTTCGAGAACAAAGACATCCACGTCGGGCCGATGCGGGCGTTTCCGTTGATCAAGGACCTGGTGACTGACGTCTCCTGGAACTACGAGGTCAACAAGCAGATCCCCGGATTCACGCCGGCGCCGAGTGAGCCGGTCCCGTACAAGATGCTGCCCGAGGACACGGAACGCGTCTACGAGTACCGCAAGTGCATCGAGTGCTTCCTCTGCCAGGACGTCTGCCACGTCCTGCGCAACCACGACGACAAGTCCGCCTATTACGGACCCCGCTACATGGTGCGCATCGCCGCCCTCGAGATGCATCCCCTCGACACGCGCAAGCGCAGCGGCCTGCTACACGGCAAAGCGGGCATCGGCATGTGCAATATCACGAAGTGCTGCCAGGAAGTCTGCCCCGAGCACATCAAGATCACGGACAACGCCATCATCCCCCTTAAAGAACGCACCGCCAGCGACGTCTACGATCCGGTGGTCCGGATCGCGCGCAAAATCAATCCCTTCCGTGGCGCGGCCGGAACGGCAGCCCTGGAAGAGGCCAGGCCGAGCCAGGTGACCGGTCCACAAAGATTCAGCGTCAGAGATGTTGTTCGGCTGAAAACCCGCGGCCGCCGGCTAGCACGGGTTGGCAGCGTCCTGCCGGACGGCAAGCTCGAGGTCTGGGTCCTGCAGATGAACGGCACCGTCCAACACTGGGACGGGCCCAAGGCGGTGCGAACGTCTGACATCGCGAGCAATTACGGGCCCCTCGATGACGTCGGGATCGGCGCCAAGCTCGTCGAGCAGTACATCACCGAGGACCACGAAGCCCAGCACAACGGCTAGCCGTCCGTTGCATCGCCCGAGAGAAAGCGCAAGCCGGCCCGTTGCAGTATCGGCTTGATTCGCGAGCTACGTGCAATTCCGGAACGGCAGCGGGTCACGATCGCCGCCGTTTGCCTACCCGCCGCGCTGGCGTTTTTCGTGGTCGCTTTGACCTTTGTAATCTTCGCCTTCAACGTGATCGACGCCGGAACACTGGCATACCTGGGAGTGCCAATCGGCATCCTCGTTCTGTCTGGCGTCTGCGGGCTGCTGGGACGCGGGCTCACCGGTCGTGCTTATCCGGGCGTATTGGTCGCCGGAATCGCCATGTTGGTCCTCAGCCTTGTTGCCGTTGGCTGGGCGCTGCTGGCCGTCGCCGCCAGCTCCGTGATCTAACCGGCTCGAGGTCTCAGGGTAAGCAGGCTAAGTCGCCGCACAATGCGAGTTCGAACGTTGACGTCTGTCGACGCCGAACGCTATAAGAAAGAGCATGGGCATAATCGCGTGGATCGTTCTCGGACTGATTGCCGGCGTCCTCGCCAAGCTGATCATGCCGGGACGTGACCCGGGCGGCATCATCGTGACCATACTGATCGGCATCGCCGGCGCGCTGGTCGGCGGGTTCGTGTTCAGCCTGTTCGGTGGCGGTGGGGTCACCGGCGTGAATCTGGGCTCGATCATCGTTGCCGTCGTTGGCGCGCTGATCCTGCTCGCCGTCTACCGCTTGGTTGCGGGCCGCCGGCGAAGCTACTGATCTAACCGCCCCCAGATCAAGTTCAGACGTAGACCTGGGAATGGTCGGACGTCGGTCCGGCCAGGCCGAGCGAACGCATGATGGCTCGGGCGATCTTCTCTCCCCCCAGGGACGACGGCTCGATCGGGTTGGAGTAGTCGGCTGGCTCGGTGCAGACGAGCCGGAGGTCGATCACCTGGAGCTTCGACTCGAACGCCACACGCAGGATGACATCGTTGAAGGCCATCAGGGCTACCCGCGCCGCGGCGCCTTCTTGCCCGCTGAGGTTGCCGTTGTAGATCGTGCAGATTGTCGTCGGCAAACCCAGCCGGCGAACGCGATCGATGGCCGCCCGGTAGCCTCGTTCAAAGCCCGGGACGCGTTTTCCGAGGCTCAGGAGGGCCTCTA
>WNGI01001432.1_pt1 | contig 20071 bp, 22 predicted proteins | sample 5400621 | NCBI WGS metagenome assembly WNGI01 (sample SAMN13153374, study PRJNA577476) | soil metagenome | isolation source: 20 cm soil or saprolite under Garry oak tree replicate 1 | place: USA:California | collected 2016-06-15
CCGCATGGTAGATCGACAATTGGGTCCAGACTTACTTCGAGGCGGACACCGGTTCGAATACGAGACTGAAGTGCTCATTATCGCCAGCCGCAAAGGTTACCGAATTGAATCAGTCCCAATCACGACGGTGTACTCGGATGAAGTGAGCAAGATTCATCCCCTTCGCGATGCGATTCGCTTTCTCAAACTGATGTGGCGCTATCGGAAACTGCACCCCAGGTAGCGCCGTCCTGACAACTAAAGTCAGGGCTTTCTTGCCGGCAGAGGCTTGGAGCTTTTGAGGATTTCCGACTCGGGTATGAGTATCGCTGGTTTACCGCTAAAAATGATGCGATTCGGTTTTTGAGCGAGCGTTTCGACAAGCTCCTTGGCGTATGTGGTAACCACTTTCAGGTTCCGTCGATTTAACGAAGAGATCAGCCGAGCCGAACACCTTGTCCGCATCTTTGGCCATACTCTCTACGTTCTTGAGCACATTCTGCAAATTGTCCACGTCCGTCTTGAGCGAATCCGCAAGAGGCCCAAGCTTTGGCATGAATTGGTCGAGATCTTTCTTCAAACCTGTGACGGTGAGGTTCAAGTTGTCGATCAACTTGTTTGCATTATCGAATAACGGGCCGGCTGCCGCAGTGATTTGCTCGAGGCCATAAGAGGGATGGCCTTCAATCTCTGCGTTATTTGGCAGGGTCTGACCTCCCGGTGTGCCTGCGGAGAGCGCCACAAATTTCGGCGAAAGCATAGTGTCGGAGCTGAGCGTAGCGGTTACATCCACGGGCAACGGGGGAATTCCTTCATTCAGACCGATCGTCACCGTCACAGCGTCTTTCTTGTTTGCGCTTGCTTCGCGCTCTTGTGCGGTGAGATGCCGCATTGCTATCACGCGTCCAGCGGGTGCGCCCGCATAACGCACCTCGGAATTGACCTTAACGCCGGTGACATCCTCATAATTAATCTGCAGCGTGCGTGTCGGTTTCTTGAGGCGATATCCCGAAAGCGCGAAAGTGAGCGCGGCCAGCAGAACGATGCTGCACGTGATCACGAATAAGGCGACGATGTAATCGGATACGTTTCGCTTCATGGATGCTTGTGATGAAAACGGAACCGCCCGCCAAGAAACGGTCGTGGCCGGACATGTTGGTGATCTTTATGCTCTTCCTGCGAAACGTTCAACGGAATCGGACCGTCGGCCCTTCCATGGATAAATTGCTGCACTTCGGGGCTTGAGCTGTTTTGAATTTCATCGGGCGTACCCTCCGCCACAATCGAGCCGTGGCCGAGCATAATCATCCGCGTCGCGATGCGAAAAGCGCTAGTCATATCGTGTGACACGACCACTGCGGTCATGTGGCTGGCTTCAGTCAAGTTCAGCGTTAGCTGGTCGACCACTGCCGTCATGATTGGATCGAGCCCCGAAGTCGGCTCGTCGCTGAATAGCAACTCAGGCTCGAGAGCAAGCGCACGTGAAAGTCCCACCCGTTTTTTCATCCCGCCACTAATTTCATCTGGCTTGAGATCTTCAAAGCCGGTCAACCCGACCACCTCGAGCTTCTTTTTCACGATTTGTTCAATCTCGTCGGCCGACTTGTCTGTGTGTTGGAAAAGTGGTAGCGAAACGTTCTCGCCGACGGTCAGCGATGCAAGTAGCGCGCCGGACTGGAATAACATCCCAAATCGCAGCCGCACACTTTCAAGTTCACGTTCCTTCATTCCTGTAATCTCTTCTCCAAAAAGTTTTACCGAACCTGAAGTCGGTTTCATGGAGCCGATCATGTGCCGGAGCAGTGTGCTCTTGCCGCAACCGCTACCCCCCATAATCACCAGCGTCTCGCCACGATGGACATTGAACGAAATACCGTCGAGCACCGTTCGATCCCCGAATCTGCGGACGAGATTGTTTACTTCAATGATGGTTTCTCCGTTAGGGTTCATGAACCGAAAAAGAAGATCGATGTTAATACCGCGTTAGTCACCAACATCGCCAATAAAGATTGCACGACCGCTGCAGTTGTGGCCTGACCGACGCCTTCGGCGCCACCTTCAACATTCAGCCCTGCGTTACAGGAGATTGTAATTACGATCCAGGCAAAAACCGCGCTCTTGATCATTCCTGAATACAAATCCCATGTGTCCGCGCTTTCCACTGCGCGGATGATATAGCCAGCGGTGTTGAAATCGAGAGCGAACCGACACACCGCCCAGCCGCCCAGGATGCCGATGTAATTTCCGAAGATGGTGAGCGCCGGCAGCATGACGAGCAGCGCGATAAAGCGCGGCACGACCAGATATTGAACCGGGTTAATCGCCATGACTTCCAGCGCTTCGATTTCCTCGGATACTTTCATCGTGCCCAGCTCGGCCGCCACAGCAGAACCACTTCGACCAATTACAATCACCGCGATCAAAACTGGTCCCAGCTCGCGCAGAAGCGTGAGCATCACAAGGTCGGGAACGTACATTTCGGCCCCGAGACTTCGGAGAGAGTTAGCTGCCTGCATGGCCAGCGTTACGCCGATGCTGAATGCCGTAAGTGCTACCATCGGGGCAGCGCGTACTCCGATGGACACCATTTGACGAAAGATCGGCCCGATTTTGAAAAATTGACCCCTAAAGGGCGCAACCACAATCCAGTAGAGCACACTGAGATTAAGCTGGAGATAATTTTTCACTTGCCGCTTGAGCGCGCAGAATGCCAAGGTGCGGGCGTTGACGAAAGCCGAAAATTCAGCGGTTTAGCTCGTTCCCGAAGCTGAGGATCAGGCAGAACGCAATGGCTCAAAGCGAAATTGATTCTATCCGCTCGCTGTTGGCTTCCAAGCCACGACCGGTGGGATGGGCTGAGCGTCGAAAGCGTCTCGATGATATTGGCTCCATTTGGCCTGTGGCCGACGATGTGAAGCTTGAGGCGGTGGACATCAACGGTCTGCCCGGAGAATGGTCGGTTGTTCCCGACAGTGACGCCTCGCGCGTTCTGATGTTTTTTCATGGTGGCGGCTATTGTTCTGGTTCGATTCTTAGCCACCGCCGGATGGTTACGGAAGCGGGGCGCGCGGCCGGAACACGGACGCTCGCCGTAGCTTACCGATTAGCGCCGGAGCATCCGTTTCCAGCAGCCTACGACGATGCGCGTACCGCTTGGGAGTTTTTGCGAAACGAAGGCGTTCCGGCTTCGCAGATCGCAATCGGTGGCGACAGCGCTGGCGCAGGGCTTGCACTGGCGTTGATCGGCCAGTTGCGCGATGCACACGAGGAACTTCCGGCGTGTGCATGGCTCGTATCGCCGTGGACGGACTTAACAATGTCTGGCGCGACCCTGACGACCAAGGACGCCGTAGATCCAATCGTCCACAGGACATATTTGAATGAGTTGGCCAACGCCTATGTTCCCCGGACAATGGACAGGAAGGACCCACGCGTCTCTCCGCTCTACGCCGACTTGAAAGGTCTTCCTCCAATACTGATCCAGGTAGGTTCTAATGAAACGTTGCTCGACGACGCCAGTCGTTTCGCGCGGGCTGCAGGTTCGGCAGATGTTTCGATGACTTTGGAAATTTGGCCGCACATGATCCATGCGTGGCCTCTGTGGAACGCTCACCTTGAGCCCGGCCGCCGCGCGCTAGCCAGCGCCGGCGCATTTATTCGGGTAAATCTTCCCGGCCCGAGTCGTTCTGTCACGACGCGACCCGTTGCGCGAGAGTCTTAGATCAAACCGCGTTTGCGAAAATCGCCTAGATTGCCGCCGGAAGAGCGCTCCACCATGTCGATGGTGAACTTCAGCAGGCAAACTTCCCAGGCCTCATCGACGCCGTGGATGATCGCGCTGAGCGGTGCGTTTGTGTCTTCGACTTTTCGTTTGGTGCGATTGATAACCGCGTCGATTGAATCGCGCAGCGTCTGTTCGCTTAGATCGGTCTTGCGGAATTGAAAGCCATAGCGAAGGACAGCGATGTTCCGAGCGTGCTCGCGCAATTGATCGACATATCGCTCCGCCTTTTCGCCAAACCCCTCGAGCAACAACCGGCAGTAATGCTCAGGCGTCAGAATCTGTGGGCGTTCGGCATGGATTTTCCCGTTACGAACCCGGACTTGATCGACGCGGTCCATCAATTCCGAGATCAGGTAAAAATCGAAACTGGTGCTGCCGAAGGTCGCAATCTGCTGCTCTGGCGCGACAATCACATGCGTGTTTTCGATCGCGTAGTCGAAGTCGTCCCTCGTCATGATGGATGATAAACTAGTGGTTTGATGCCGTGACTTAAAGGCGAATTTGGGGCGACGAATAACGTCGAGCGCTTAATCAGCCGCGTGAGATGTGCAGGCTCGGCGCCGCTGCGCGACGCGTCCCTATTTTGTTCCAGATTGGTTCTGCGTCTTCGGCTGCTGTCCGCCGCTTTGCTGTTGCTGCGCCTGGCCCTGCGGTGATTGAAACAGCGACAGATACTCACCGTACCCTTCCTCTTTCAACTTATTCACCGGAATAAAACGCAGCGCGGCGGAGTTAACACAGAAGCGTTGCCCCGTCGGGGCCGGCCCATCGTCGAACAGGTGACCCAGATGCGAATCACTTGTTTTCCCGCGAACCTCAGTGCGCTGCATCCCGAAGGAGGAATCCGTTTTTTCCGTTACTTTGTCTGGCGATATGGGCTTGGTGAAACTGGGCCAACCCGTCCCACTGTCGAATTTATCCAGGGAACTGAACAGCGGTTCGCCGGTGATAATATCGACGTAAATACCCGCCTCGTGATTGTCCCAGTAAGCGTTGTGGAACGGTGTCTCCGTGCCGCATTCACGGGTGATGTGATATTGATCTTTGGTCAACTGGCTTTTCAACTCGGCGTTGCTCGGAACTGGCTTGTTTGGATTCATTTTCTCGGCTTCTTTTTTCTGCGTTTGAGCATAACCAAATAGGATCGAGCCGACAATCACAATGGTTGTGCCCAGAAGCCCGAACCACAAAGTTTTATGCGAACCATGATGTGGGCGTATCAGATGTGTGGTGTTCATAGCTGTTCATCCCTTCATACCCTGTTTGGGGGGATAATTAATTGTACGCGCCAACGCCTTCTTCACAAATGTTACGGGCGCGAAAGTCTCCTCTAATTAGATTCGTAATTACGTCGAAAAATGGTCGCCGCATCTACTCGAGACTCATTGTTGATTGCTACGCTTCGCCGATTCGAATGTCGTTAGTCGACATCCTGCCGGCCCGCCTCTGGAACCCGAATGTAGCGACGGAAGGTAATCAATCCCACCGGCGCGACCGACGCCGCCAGGGCAAAAATGAGCCACATCGTTGCGGGATGCCGCGGCCCGTGTTCCGGAACGAACGCGGCCAGCAACCAGCCACCGGTGCCGACAAGCAGCTTGCCTACGAGGAACGGAAGATATGCAAGTGAACCGTACGATGCCTCCTGTCCTCTCGGAGCAATCGCTGCTGCGTATTCATACACGCGCGGCGAATAAAATGCTTCGCCAATCGAAAACACGATCAGATAGAGCGCGGCCATGATGTAGTACGGGTGAATACTCCCGTGTAATCCGAGATATCCATGGCCCAGCCATTGGCCGACCGCGCTATTTGCAGCGAGTTGGAACCATTCCGTCGGCAAAGCCATGATAAACACTCCCGCCGCACAAATCGTTCCACCGACCACGACCATGCGATACGCCGCGAATTTTTGCGTCAACGCGCCGACGATCGGCACCAGACAAATAATTACAATCGCGTTGATTGCCGAAAGCTTCCCTACCGGAGCGTTAAACCCGAGCTCGCGAATTCCGAATGTCGGAAAGACGTAGTCCATCTGCAAAAAAATCGCTTTGAGAAATCCGATGAACAGGAAAAAGACCAGCAGCCGGTAAAAACCGGACTGGGCGATCAGCCGTCGAAACAGATGTGCGGTTTCAATCGCACTTTGCCGCACCGTCTGTCCGATGCGGAGCCAGAAGGCGGAAGGTGCGCGGTCTGAATCGCTCGGAACTTTGGTGTCTCGACGCAAAAAATAAATGACAGGAAACAGGACGATCTCGAACGCCAGGCTAACGATGAACAGTTGCTGATACGTTGTCGGTTCAAACCCAAACAGGCTAATATGCAAGTTCAGCTGGCGGACGTAATCGAAAATCCAGCCGGCGGCGACATAGCCAATGTTCATGATCATGTAGATGAGTGAAAAGGCGATCGACCGCTGAGCTACCGTGGAATAGCGTCGCGTTGCAGCCAGCAGCACCGGCGTTCCGAGAGCTTCGCCGACCGCCAGCGGAAGGACGCCACACGCAAGCGCGAGCCACGGCATCGTAGAGACGACCATTACGCTGCGAGCAATCGTGCAGATGGCGACGCCGAGGAAAAAAGTCCGGCGCAACCCGATTGCATCCGTCACCGAACCAGCGAGCAAGGTGAACACGGTCATTGCTGGCGCCCAAACCCAACCTACTAAACTAGTGGATGCCTGATCGCTGAACCCGAGGTCCTTCGAGAGCCAAAGGACCATGGTTTTGTTTGTGACGGAGTAGGCCGTGTAAATGAGGAACTTGATTACAAACGTGAGCCATAAGTTGTGCTGCGCGCCCTTAAGCACCGTGAATTTTGCGAGAAAACCGCTGAGGCCTTTTAATTCGGTGGCAGGTACAGTCTCTTCCGGTGCGACCGTTTCTTTGATTGCCTGAGCCATGCCGTCTGCTTTCAAGCTACACAATGTTCGCGGCAAAATCGCGCTCGTCGAACGATGCGAAATCGTCAATCGTTTCGCCAGTGCCGACAAAACGCGTTGGAATTCCAAGTTCATCCTGAATTGCAACGACGATCCCGCCTTTGCCGCTGCCATCGAGTTTAGTGACAATCAGACCGGTAAGCGTCATCGCGCTGTGGAATTCGCGGGCTTGCGTGAGCGCGTTGCCACCGGTGGTTGCGTCGACAACGAGCAGTGTCTCGTGCGGCGCCTCCGGATCGAGCTTGCCGAGCGTCCGTTTCACCTTTTGCAGCTCGGCCATTAGATTCGTTTTGGTGTGTTGACGGCCGGCCGTGTCGCAAATCAAGAAGTCGGCCTCGCGCTTGGCGGCTGTCTGATAAGCTTCGTAACAAAGCGCGGCTGGATCGGCCCCGTACTGGCCACGAATCATTTCAAGGCCGAGTCTTTTCGCCCAAATATCCAGTTGCTCGATCGCAGCGGCACGAAAAGTATCTGCTGCCGCCAGGAGCACGCGATGTCGATCTTGCTTCAAATAATGCGCGAGCTTCGCTGTCGATGTTGTTTTGCCGGTTCCATTCACGCCGACAATCAAAATCACGCTTGGTTTGCCATTTGCTCGACGGATTGGCATCGGATCGGCCGGCAAAATCCGCGCGATCTCTTCGCGCACGGCCTTGATCACGTCGCCGATTCCGAGCAAAGACCAAGCCTCGCGCTCCTGCAGCTTCTTAATAATGCGTGTCGTCATCGGCACGCCGAGATCGGCCCGGATGAGCCCTTCTTCCAGCTCCTCCCAATCGATCGGTTTGCCGGCAAACTGTTGGGCGAGAGTTTCGAGAAATCTCATGGAGTTATGGAGTATTGAGGTAGTGGAGTAGTGAAATGCAAAGTCATCTCATCACTCCATCCACGCCATGACTCCATTACTCCACGCGTTTCGTCACCGCTTCCCGGGCCGGGCGATCCAAGTCTTTTCGGACGCGGTCAAGAATCCCATTCACGAAACGTCCCGATTCAGCGCCGCCAAAAGTCTTTGCCAGCTCGATAGCTTCGTTGATCGAGACCACTGGAGGTATGTCATCGCGATAAAGCATCTCATAGATTGCCACCCGGAGAACATTGCGATCAACCGCCGAGATGCGACGGAATTCGTAGTTTTCGCAGTAGCGCCGAATGCGTTCATCGATTTCCGGGAGGTGCGTCACCATTCCTTCGATCAGCGGCTGGGCAAATTCGCGGACTCGTGGCGTAGCTGGGCAAAATTCCCAGAAATCATCGATCTTTTCCGGCGCTTCACCACGTTGGAGGTCGCGCCAGAAATGATATTGAATTGCCGCTTCGCGCGCTCGTCGTCTTTTGCCCATAACGATCAATCTCTGCGAAGGTCCGTCAGGACATTTGCGATTTCTACTGCCGCGCGTGCGGCCTCCGTGCCGCGATTGATGCGATTTTCGAGACAGCGCGCACGCGCCTGATCTTCATTGTCGAAACTGAGCACCACGTTGATGACTGGCACGGATTGTTCCACCGCAATGCGTTGAAGCGCATCCGTGACGGAGCGGCTCAGATTTTGGGCGTGATTGGTTTCTCCCTGCAAAATCACACCGCAGGCGATGACCACGTTGGCTTTTTTCTGCGATGTCAGTTCCTTCACCACGACTGGAATTTCGAAAGCTCCCGGCACCCGTTGCACGAAAATGACCGCGTTTGGGACAAGAGCGCGCAGCTCTTCCGTAGCGTGATCTATGAGTCCCTGGACGTATTGCTCATTGAACCGACTCGCCACAATGCAGAACGTTGCCTTGGTTTTGGCAATTTGCGGACGATGCGGCGCGGTGCTCGACATCTAGAAATGACAAATGACGAATGACGAACGTCGAAAGAATGACAAAGCCCGAATGACGAATGATCCTTTCGCGGCAACGAGAATATTTTCGGACGTCGTCATCCTCTCACTCCTTCGTCATTCGACATTCGAGCTTCGTCATTCACAGCATGTGTCCCAGCTTGGTCTTCTTCGTTTCGAGGTATTTAACGTTATGCGGATTGGCCTCGGCGCGAATGGGCACCTGCTCAATCATTTCGAGGCCATAGCCCTCAAGGCCGACAACTTTCTTTGGATTATTTGTGAGAAACCGAAACTGCCGCACGCCGAGATCGAAAAGAATTTGCGCCCCAAGTCCGTAATCGCGGAGGTCGCTCGGGTAACCAAGCTTGGCGTTGGCTTCCACGGTATCGAGACCTTCCTCCTGCAATTTGTACGCGTGAATTTTTGCCGCCAGCCCAATTCCCCGTCCTTCCTGGCGCATGTAAACCAGAACGCCGTTACCCTCCTCCTGGATTTGCCGCAGCGCCGCATGCAATTGATTCCCGCAGTCGCAGCGCCGCGAAGCGAAAACGTCGCCGGTGAGACACTGGCTGTGCACCCGCACCAGCGTCGGTTTGTTCTTGTCGATGTTGCCCTTGACCAGCGCGAGATGATGCTGCCCGTCGAGCTTTGAACGATACAGGTGCAAATCGAAATCGCCGTAATCAGTTGGCAGTTTCACGACTTGCTCCAGTTCCACTAGCTTTTCGCGAAGGCGGCGATAGGCGATCAGGCCCTGGATGGTGCAAATCCGCAAGCCATGTTTTTTGCGGAACTCCATTAATTCCGGTAAACGCGCCATCGTGCCATCGTCATGCAGAATTTCGCACAGCACTCCCGCTGGCTGCAGACCCGCCATTCCTGCTAGATCAACGGCAGCTTCGGTGTGTCCTGCGCGTCGCAGCACGCCTCCGTCCTTCGCGCGCAACGGGAATACATGCCCCGGCTGGTTAAGGTCATCGGGCGAAGATTTTGGGTTGGCGATTGCCAGGATCGTCGTGGCTCGATCGTAGGCGCTGATGCCAGTGGTGATGCCGCGTGCCGCATCTACGGAAACGGTAAAGTCGGTCCGATGTTTTTCGCGATTTTGAATGACCATTCGCTGCAAACCGAGTTGTTCGGCACGCTCATTCGAGATCGGCACGCAAATCAAGCCGCGTCCATGTGTCGCCATGAAATTGACGGCTTCAGGCGTGACCTTTTCCGCTGCCATCACCAGGTCGCCTTCATTCTCGCGGTCGGCGTCGTCGGTCACGATTACCATTCGCCCCTTCGCGATGTCGCTCAGCACATCGTCAATGGCGTCGAATTGAAATGTCTCTGCCGGTTTTGCAATCATCGAAACAATACCATTACGTCCCGCGCCAGTATGAGCAACTGCTAGTCTCGCGGCGACAACTGACTTAGTCGCCGCTACCTGAAGCCACAATCGCTTCCGGACGATACATGTCGCGATTACTTCCTTGAAACTCGGCTTTCAATTTCACCTCGAAGCGGGAGAGATCGACAAGATCCCATCGCGTGAACCTCCACACCGGACTGTACCCATGGCGCTCTGTGGCCGTGCGGGATTCCGAAGCGTCGCGGCTGAGCGAGGCCGGCACATTCCGCGATTCATGCTGAAAACCGACGATGAAATGCACCGCGTCGTCGCGCACTTTATTCGTCGCTTTTTTTGGCTCGAAATAAAACGTCCGGAAACTACTGTCACGACTTCCGGCGGCGTAAAGCTTTGGATCGAGATAAAAGACGCGTTTGCTTTCCAGATCGACTATGCGCAAGTCGGGATAACCTGAACGCTGCACTTTGCCTTCGTTGGTGAGCGGAAACTCGCAGCGCAAACCGGGAGTGGCGTTCAGCAACTCGCGCAGATTATCTTCAAAATGGCTGCTCACTTCGTTAATCCGATCAACATTTTGAATGGCGCTGCCCGTTGCGTTTAATCGCTTCATCGTTTCATCGCATGCTGCGCTAATCGCTTTTGCAACCCGCTGATCCACTGGCTCGTTCGCGTCAAACCTGAACACTTTTTTCCCGGTCGTATCCAGGATGACTTCGCTGAATGGGACACCGCGCAACTGCTGATCTTCGTTGAGCAACCACGGGATGAGTTGATCCACCGCCGCTTTCGGCGTCGTCGATAACTGCGCCATCGCGTCGTTAGCCAGCACAATCATCGCGATCGACGCGAAGAATTTCACCGGGCCGCTCCTAGATTTCCCGATGCATCACGACGCCGTGCGGCTGTTCTTTCACCACTTTGAACCCGAACCGTTCGTAGAGACGCAAAATCGGTTTGCCGGTGACGAAGCTCAGCGAGATTGCTGACTGTTCGGGATGCGCGCGAACCAATTGGGTTAGCAGTGCCGTGCCGATGCCGTGCTTGCGGTGTTCGGGTTTCACGACAAGAGCCAGCTCCGGCGCCGCGTCAGATTTCCCCGGGGGATTGCGTAGCCAAACAGCACCGAGGAGCATTCCATCTTTCTTGTTGTGTGCGACAAACCCGGTGTCGCCGGCGCGGCCCCAGCCTTCCACGTATCGTGCAAACTCCGGGCGATGCACGATCTCCCGTGCCGGCAATTGCTTTTTTTTCGGTGATGACAGTCCCTGATACAACATTTCCCAGAGAATGGGTTCATCCTCAGGTGTGAGCTGACGAATCACGTAATCCATGACAGGTGAGACGGGCGCGTTTGCTCTAATGTTGTCCATAACCGGCGAAACACCAGAAGCCTATCCAAGCCGAGCGCCGATCGCACCACACTCGGCAAAATCACATTGTAATATGGCGTTATTTAAGAAACATCAGGGATGGCAACCGATGGGGACTACGTTCTCGGTACGCATGACGAAGAATTAGCGAGGCTCGGATTGCAACACAGGGTTTGGCGGCCGGTGGTTTTAGATTGCTGGCAAAGAGCTGGTCTGACGATGGGCAAACGGGTACTCGATGTGGGCGCGGGTCCCGGTTACGCGACGGTCGATCTCGCCGAGATTGTCGGACTCTCCGGCGAAGTAGTAGCGCTCGAACGGTCGCGAAACTTCGCCCACGCGGTAGAAGCAGCGTGTCGCGTGCGATCGCTCACGAACGTGAAAGTTCACGAGATTGATTTGATGACCGACGATTTGCCCACGGCAGATTACGATTTCGTCTGGTGCCGCTGGGTGGTTTCGTTCGTTAGCGACCCCGGGTTACTGATTCGGAAGCTGGCACGCGTGATGCCAAAAGGAAGTCTGTCTATTTTTCACGAGTATGGGCACTACGACACATGGAGATTTTTCCCCCGACTGCCGATGCACGAGCGTTTCCGCGCGCATGTGATTGCGACATGGCGCGAGTCCGGTGGCGAACCTGATGGCGCTGCCAGATTGCCGGAGTTGCTTGCGGACAACGGTTTTGTCATTCGTTCAGCCCGGCCACACGTGTTTTGCCTGCGGCCAACGGACTACATGTGGCAGTGGCCGGCCACATTCATCGAAACTTATCTTTCCCGGCTAATTGAAATGGGACGCATCAATCAGAAATTTGCCGACGACGTCCGCGCAGATTTGGTAAAAGCAGAAGCGTCGTCGAACACATTAATGATAACTCCGCTGGTAATGGAAATTATTGCGGAGAAACTGTAGCCTGGCGCCGGCGTGTGAACGCGCTTTTTACCCAGAGGTTTCCTTTGAAACCGAAGTGCCAGCGAGCCCCAGTCGCTCGGCGTCGGCTTTGAGCGCAGCGATAACTTCAGCAACAACGTCATCGAGCGGAATGCCCAACTTTTCTGCGCCGCGGACGATGTCCTCGCGATTCACCGCGCGAGCAAATGCTTTGTCTTTCATTTTCTTTTTCACCGCTCGGACATCGACATCCTGAATGCTTTTTGTTGGACGAACGAGCGCGACAGCAACGATGAAGCTGCTTAGTTCATCGACAGCGTAGAGTGTTTTCTCCAGGGCCGTTTCGCGCGAGACATTTGCGTAATCCGCGTGCGAAAGAATCGCGCGGCAGACTTCGTCGCTCCATCCGTTCTCGCGCAGCCACGTAACGCCGACGAACGGATGGCCTTCGGTTGGACTGCGTTCGAGATTCGGATGCCGCTCGTAATCCATGTCGTGCAACAATCCTATCGCTTCCCAAAGATCAGCGTCTTCGCCGCGCAGTTGCGCAAAATGCTTCATTGAATCCGCGACGGCGTAGCAATGTTTCCGCAGGCTTTCTGAATGGACCCACTGGTGCAGTATGTTTAAGGCGCTGGAAGCGAGCGTTTCGCCCATGATCCCGATTTTAATATATGGAAACGCTATCGCCGCTTTTAATTTTTGTGGCAAGCCGCACGACATCCCAATTGGCGAGACGAATACAACCGTGGCTTGCAGCATGGCCGATCGACCCGGGTTCGTTTGTGCCGTGAATCCCAATCCCTTTTTTGTTTAGCGCAATCCACATTACGCCAACAGGGTTTCGCGGACCCGGTGGAAGCATGTAAAAATTCCCGCTCCGCTGACCGTGCTGAAGCATTTCCTTGTCGTAGCGAAACCTGGGTAGCTTGGAGATCCCTCGCACCTTCCATTCCCCGATAGGCGAGGCCAGGTGAGCGGAGCCGACTGTAACCGGATACGCGGCGATTAGCTTTTCGCCTTCAAACACGCCGAGCATGTTCGTTTTCGTGTCGATCTTTATCGCTGCATTCTTCGCTGCCTCTGCGCCCTGACCAGGAGTCGAGCTTTGGGTGTCGCCCTGATCTTCCGTCTCGTTCGCCGCCTGCGAACTGACTTCGCTGCCGGGCTTAATGTCTTTTACTGCGGTGAGTTCAAATGGCTCGACGTTCGGCACCATTACCTGGTCACCGGCCTTCATCGTTTTCAATTTACCGGGATTGAGTTGTTCGAGAAAATGAACGTCACTGTGAAACTTTTCGGCGATCGCGTCGGCTGCATCGCGGTAGGGTAAAAATTTTAATTTTGCTTGTTGTGGCGGCTCCTTCGGCGACGGCCCGATACTTTGAAGATCCGCTTCGGTAACGGTGTATGGAATGAACACCGGATTGACGCTGGCCAGATCGAGCCCCGTTACGTCGGGCGCGACGTTTGATTTTGCTTTGTGTTGTGGTGGCGCAGTTTGCGGTTGTTCTCCGAGTGATTCGCGGTAAAGCGCAAGCGCTTTTCGCGTCACTTCATTGTAGCGCCCATCAATCTTACCCGGACTAAAGTTCGCGCGATCAAGAAATACCTGCAGACGAGTGGCGGCTTCAAAATCCGCCTTGCCCGGAGTCGGCGCATGGCGCGCTTTTCTTTTCGCCGACGCTGGAACGGCACTGCTTGCAATCAACAGTGCGACAATTGCAAAACGAAAAACAGTATTCACTTAAATGGATCGCAACACTGGCCAGCGACGGCTGTCTTACATCACGCGCAAAGATTTCGTTCGTTGTGGAGGGAAGGGCGAGAGAACTTGCCGCTATATAGGATTCGGATGCAGCATTCGCCGCAGATGTTTGGAAGCCTCTTTTATGCTGTTTGAAAGCCTGCTTTTGCTCAGCGGACTCTTAGGCTAACTGCTTTATATGAAGTTCTGGATCGGGACATCAGGGTTTCAATATGCGGAGTGGAAGGGAAATTTTTATCCGGAAGATTTGCCCGCGGCGAAGATGCTGCCGTTCTACGCGGAGCGATTTTCAACTACGGAGATCAATTACACGTTCCACCGGATTCCCGCGCCGAAAACGATCGACAATTGGAAAACGCAAACGCCAGAGGAGTTCCGCTTCGCGCTCAAAGCGCCGCAAAGGATCACACATTGGTCGAAGCTGCGCGATTGCGCAGACACGCTCGAATATTTTTGCAAAGTTGTGACCGGCCTCGGCGAACGACTCGGCCCGGTCTTGTTTCAGTTGCCGCCGACATTCAAGAAGGACGCCGACGTGCTGAGCTCTTTTCTGCGCGAATTTCCAGAAATGCGCGCCGCGTTCGAATTCCGTCACGAATCGTGGTTCGACGAGGAAATTTTTGATCTGCTAAAGTCGCGCAATATCGCCCTTTGCATTGCGGACACCGACACGATCGCAACCCCAAGGAAGATTACCGCCGATTACGGCTATCTCCGCCTCCGCCGCGAAGATTACGCGGAGGCAGATGTGAGAAGCTGGTCGGAATTCGTTCGCGACCAAAACGCAAACTGGAAAAGCGCCTTCGTCTATTTCAAGCACGAGGAAAGCGGCATCGGCCCGAAGCTCGCCAGGCAGATGATCGAACTCCTCGCCTGATCCTACACGGCTTAGCGCCCGATCAGGATAAAAATTCCTGCCAGCAGCGCCAGCACGCCGGTGATGATGCCGATGCCAAGTCCGGTGAGAGTGAGGATTCCTACCGCGATAAGATAAATCGCAAGCAGAAGCATACCGATATTTTTGGTAATCATGCCGTAAGTATCGGCAATCGCACGCGCGCTTGACAATCCTGAACACACCTGGTCAGGCCATATCGTCGGCCGCTTCTATTTCCCCGCGCTGCGAATCACCACCGCCGAAATATCTTTGACGCAAACAAAACCGTCGAAGAATTCCGCACCGGTCAGATGGGAAAGAAGAACGAGATTGTCGTTCACTTGTTCGACTTTGCCGCCGATCTTCTCCCCGGAATTCAGGCGTAGCTCGGCCGTTTTGCCGGTGTTCCCCTGCAGGATACTGAGGATGGTCGCATTAGGCTGAAGGCTGGCTTTTTCCTGGGCGAGCAAACTGGAACAGGTCACCAACGTGACAATAGTGCCAATGAGAATTGAACAGTGTTTCATGATCAGGTGCTTCTGCGTTATTCCGGCGCGGTTTACCAGCAAATAATGCGGTGCATGGCCACCGCGCTCGAGCAACACCAGCGCCGCTTGATTTCAATTTGGCAAGCGAGGCGCCTGCCCTACAATTTCTGCGATGACTTCAATCGCTGAAAATCTCGAGCGTGTGCGCGAGCAGATCGCGCACGCGGCGGCGAAGGTTCGGCGCGCTCCGAACGAGGTCGAGTTGGTCGCAATTACGAAAACGCACGCGGCCGAAAAGGTGCGCGAGGCAATTCAGGCTGGGCAAAGTTTGTTTGGTGAAAGCCGCGTGCAGGAAGCTCGGGCGAAGATTCCAGAGCTGCCGTCGGCGATTCGCTGGCATTTCGTGGGGCATCTTCAGAAAAACAAAATTCGTCACGCGCTTCCGCTGTTTGAAATGATCCACAGCGTAGATTCGCTCGCACTCGCGCAAGAGATGAACCGGATCGCAGAAGAAGAGGGGATGCGTCCACGAGTTTTGCTCGAAATCAATGTGGCAGGCGAGGGGAGTAAATTCGGCTTCGCACCCGATAAGCTGCGCGAGCAAATGGAAGCGCTTCTCGCGTTACCGCGATTGTCGGTTCTGGGCCTAATGACCATTCCACCGCTCGGTGAAGAACCGGAAGCCTCCCGAAAATATTTCGTTCAGTTGCGTGAGCTACGCGATCGTCTTCAAACCGAATTTCGAGTCGATCTTGCGCAACTCTCGATGGGAATGACACAGGATTACGCAGTCGCAGTCGAAGAAGGCGCCACGCTAGTGCGCGTCGGGACGGCGATTTTTGGCGAACGATCAAAAGCAAAGGCAGAGAGCCACAGATGAACACAGATTATCATAGATTCCTGAATGCTAATCTTAAAAGGCCACTGGTTTTTCTGATCTGTGTCCATCCGTGTTAATCTAGAAATTACCGGATCGACACATGCGGCTGGAACCGATCAACGTCCAACAAATTGGGGAGGAACTTGCGATTGCCTGGAACGATGGCACTGAATCGTTTTTGAAACTCGAAATGTTGCGTCGCGCATGTCCGTGTGCTGCATGCGGTGGCGAACCGGACGTGCTCGGCAACGTCTCGCGTCCACATGTGGCTTACACCCACCAAAGTTTTCAGCTGATCGGCTTCGAGATGGTGGGCGGTTATGCGTTGCAACCGCGCTGGGCGGACGGACACAGCAGTGGAATTTATGGCTTTACTTACCTGCGGCGTTTGGCAGAGGCTTGTGGCTGAAAGACGGCAATAAGCCTGGAACTAATCCGTGAACTTGGTGACGAAAATCGCGATCGTTTTGCTTTGCTTCTCCCTATGCGGAGCCGGCACTTTCATTGCTTCTACCGCGGGAAATGAGGATCCGCCACAAAAGACCAACGTGATTCCGGTCAAAAATCGTGAAATGGTCAGGCGGATTTGGATTCAGGTGTAAGACTGTAGCGGCGTGTCTCTGACCGCCGTTGACCTCTTCGGCGCTGACAGAGCGCCCCTACAGAACTGGAATTGTGACACGCAAAAGTGTTGTTTGCGTGTCGAGCGGCTTCACTTGCCGATCCTGCAACTGAGCGGGAACCAGCAAAAATTCGCCCGGCGCAAGATCGATATCTGCGCAGGTAAGTTTCCCAGTCAGACAGCAAACGATTGCGAATTGCCTGCGTGGGGCGATCTCGCGCGGTGCAGAAAGATTCCACTTTTGGACTTCAAACAATTCATGCTTGGCGAGAAGCGCACCTTGTGACGCGACTAATTTCGGAGCCACATCGTTGAAGTCGATGCATTGAAGCGCTTGCTCGATGTGCAACTGCCGAGCCTTGCCTTGATCATCAACACGATTCCAATCGAACACGCGGTATGTGCTATCGCTATTCTGTTGCACTTCAATTAACAAGTTGCCTGCGCTTACGGCGTGAAGACGTCCGGCCGGAAGAAACGCGGCGTCACCCGGTTTGGCAGAGATTTTATGAACGTAATCAGCAGCTGTTCCTTCGCGCAGCGCCTTTTCGAACTGATCGCGCGTCTTAGGTTTGCAAAACCCGAGCAAAAGTTCGGCCCCGGGATCGGCGTCGGCAACGTACCAAAATTCAGTTTTCGGCTCGCCGCCTAGTTTTCTGGCGACTTGTTCCGGCGGGTGCACTTGCAGGGAAAGCTTCTCGCGTGCATCGAGAAGTTTGATCAGCAACGGAAATCGTGGGGCGTCGGGAACCTCGCCGAAGATCGATGATCGGTGCTTCGTCCAGAGTTCATGCAGAGTCTTGCCTTTCAGTGGACCGCGCGCGACGACGCTTTGTGCTTCCGGACGATCGACGATTTCCCATGACTCGCCGATTTGCGTTTTTGGGGGCAGGCTTTTTCCGAACCTCGATTCAAGCCGTCGGCCGCCCCAGATTCGCTCCATGAAAATGGGTTGGAAGGTGAGGGGAGCACTAATCTCGAATTGCGGATTGCGGATTGCGGATTTCAGATTGGTAAATTTGTAGGGCGTTTCTGTGAAACGCCATCTATTTTGGCGCCTGATACAAACGCACCGCAAACGAAATGCGACGCTTCTTCAAATATTGGCTGCCGTTACTAATTTGGGTCTGCGTTATTTTTCTCGGCTCAACCGACGTGCTGTCCGCCGAGCACACGTCGCGATTCATGGTGCCGTTCTTGCTCTGGTTGAAACCGGAAATGTCACCGGAGAAAATCTTGTTCATCCTCATCGTTATGCGTAAAAGCGCGCACGTGAGCGAATACGCGATTCTGGCTCTTCTCCTTTGGCGGGCGCTTCGCAGCAATCCAACTCTGCGCACGACCAGGCCAATGCTGCTTGGCGCAGTTCTGGTCGCTTCCGCAGTTTTTGCCGCGAGCGACGAATTCCACCAATCATTCGTCAAGTCGCGTACTCCCTCGGTTCGCGATGTCATGCTGGATGTTGCGGGAGCAGTTTTCGGACTGTTGATTGGTGCGATTTTCGCACAACGCCATTCTAAAAAGGTCCGAAACACCGCTCACAGCCAGTTCGTCGATGCGCGATTATGACTTCGAAGATCGCTCCTCGTGTCACGACTGTCTAAAACTCAACAAAATGATCACTCGTGAATGTGGCACTGCGGTTAAACGACGAAGTGTGTAAGCGTTCTCACGTTGGACTGCGCAACTCTGGGGCGGCCGCGAAAGCCCGCTCACTCCTGCCTGGAGTTGTGATCTGTCTCGTTGTCTTTTTAGCAGCAGCGCGGACTTTCGGAAGCGCCGTCGAACGAGGTGCAGTGGGTAACGACACAGGGAACTCTCCAAATCCGCCTGTTATTACAGCAAAGCCCGAGCAGGTAACGGTCACTGATGGAAGCGGCAGCACTGAGATCCAGTGGGATACGGGCAATGGTTCGATGGGATTCGTGTTTGTAACGACTAAAGATGGCAAGCCAGTCCTGTTTGCTACTGGCCCGAAAGGAAGCCAGGTCGTTCCATGGATTCGCGCGGGTAACTATCTCTTCGAACTTTCTGGTGACTCAGAGAGGCGGGCGGCGCTCGCGAGCGTAACTGTTGCTGGAATCGCCGAAACGCAAGCTAATCCGCAAGGTGTGTTATGGCGAGGCAAAGCCCGGTGGCTGCTGGTCTTGGTGCTGTTTGCAATCGTATACGTTACTGTTTATTTCAGCTCGACAACAGCGCTGCGGACAACGTTTCCCGCCGAGCCAACCACGTCGCCTCGTCCACTCCACGTTACGCAAAACCTTTTGCTGGGCGTAGCCGCCTTTGTGTGCCTGGATGGCGTTATTTTTCATACAAAATTATACGTCTCGATTCTGGCTCCTGATTCGTACGCAGGACGATTGGCCGTACTTACGCGAGCTGAAAAGGAGCGCCCGCCATCTGGCCTCAAGGAGGTGCTCGTCCTGGGTGATTCGAGAATGGCAGAGGGATTCTCTAGCACCGTGGCTGATGAGATTGGTTCTAGCGCCGGATTTAAGTTTGTGAGTCTGGCGGAGCCAGCCGCTTCAGTAAACACATGGTACTACATGCTCCGTGAAGTTGATCCCACCACGCGGCGTTACTGGGCGATTGTCGTTCCTTACGGCATAGGCTATGAGCCAAGCACTGCCGATCCTCTGAGAATTTCCATGACGGCGCCGCTCCTGCGCTACGCAGACTGCTTCAACTTCGCTTCGGGTTTCCGGCGATGGCCTGGTCGATTCAGAGCGTTTATTGCGTGCATACTGCGAGGTTCAGCATACCAAAGTGACGTCGTCGATTTTCTCGAACATCCCCTGGCGCGTCTAAACAATGTCCAGCAAGAGACTGCGAGAATGCATTCCCGTGAGATCTACAAAGGCCGGGATTACGACTTGGTGGGCACGTTCTATGATCCTACAACCGGACAAGTAACGTTCGCGCCAAAGTTGACTGAAGCTCAGAGACAGGCTTTCCGGAAGAGCTTGATACAGCCGTCTCAATCGGATACGGAATATTCGCTCAAGCTACAACGCGATTGGATCCCGCGAATTTTGAATCGTTATTCCAATAGTCCTACCGCAATTGTGCTTACACCTGTGCCTCGCGGTCCATTTGTGGAGCTTCCGGCGTTTTCCAAGGGACAACGTACTGTTCTTCCAAGCGTCATCATCCAGAGAACGACTTTTTCACTGCCGGAAGAAACGTTCGATTTCCTTGAAACGCCTGAATATTACTTTGACGCGTTCCACCTTAACGCGAAAGGCCGGCGAAGATTTACAGAAGCGCTGGT
>WNGI01001388.1_pt1 | contig 20069 bp, 13 predicted proteins | sample 5400621 | NCBI WGS metagenome assembly WNGI01 (sample SAMN13153374, study PRJNA577476) | soil metagenome | isolation source: 20 cm soil or saprolite under Garry oak tree replicate 1 | place: USA:California | collected 2016-06-15
AAACGGTGACCGTCTTGGTTTGAAATTTTAAGGCTTGAGCCAGCCCGATTTGCTTCACCAGCCAGAGTCGTAAAGCTTTTCGTCAACCACTCCACTCCAGCTTTGCGTAGCAGGTCGTTGGAATTTCGTAGCGAAAGGTATTCAGTAACGTCCTTGCGGCCAGCCAGGCGGGCCTTTTGTTCTGCTTCTGCTAAAGCCACTGCCCATGCTTCATCAAGTTCACTCACCGGAGCTCTCCGTGCATTGTTTTTTAAGAAAACCAACCAGCTCATATTCGCCGATGCACCGAGGCGATGGTATCATGACCGCCGAACGTCCCCACTAAATCGGGGCAGCACATATTTGATTGCTAAGATCTTTTTTCTTTTACCCATACAAGTTTAAGAGTTAAGAATGAACACAATAAGTCCAGCGCTGAAATATTGGTTTCCGGCCCTTATCGTTAGCGTAATGATTCTGCTGAGCAGTTCAAACCAGTTGGCGCAGACAAAGCCGCTATTACCTCTACCGACTGGACATGTTAATGACCTGGCAGGCGTTCTCGATGCGAAAACAAAAGACCATCTCGAAGGCCTGATGGAGAATCTCAAGCAGCGAAGCAAAATCGACTTTTACGTCGTCACCGTGGATACAACGGGCACTCAAGACATTTTCGACTTTTCGCGGGAGGTTGCGCGCGAATGGAACATCGGCTACCGCACTAGTGCGGCGAAGAGTCTGCTGCTTGTAGTCTCTTCCGGTGAGAAGACTTCTTTCACTCAGTTTAGTCGCGCCGTTCAAAACGACCTTCCTGAGGGCATACTCGGCGAAATGAGTCAGCGGATGCGCACTCCCCTCGGAGCGGGACAATTTGCGCAAGCGGTTGAGGGCGGCGTGTTACTTTTTGCCGATGCCCTCGCCCAAAAAATCGGTTTTAGCTTGCAGGATATCGACAAGCCTGTGGCCGTTGTTTCTTCAGCCGACAACAGCGAAACGGCGGCACCCGCGCCCTCGCGAGCTCCCTCACCGGCGTCGTCATCTCAAGTGGAACCGACCGAACCAGGTGCAAAAGAGAAAACTCGTCCGAGAGTCGCCCGCAACGCAGCTGCGCCAACGCCAAAGACCGCTGTTAACGTTATAAAGAAACCGGGACCACCAGTCGACGACGAAGCTGAAGCTGAAGAAGTCGAGCTGACGCTCACGCTTCCTTTGCCCGAACGCGTCGGCAAGCTAAAAGAATTTCTGGACACACATCCAAAATCCAAGGCCAGGCCACGAGCATCAGAACTCCTTGTTAGCGCGCATGCGGCCCTGGGCGATCGGCAGTTGAAGAATAGTGATAGTACCGGCGGAGTTGAACAACTACTGCTGGCCATCGATGAAGCTGACGCGAATGCCTCTGAAAAGCTTTTTTCCGGCGTGATCTCACAGATCCCTTTGAATCTTTACCTTCGTGGCGAGAAGGTTGCGGCTTTCAAAGCCGCGCATAATGTGGAGACAAAGTTTGGCGGTGATCCAAAACGGTTGCTCGCTGTCGCCGGGTTTTATCTGGGTATCGAGCGAGGTGACGAAGCGACACGGGTAGCTGCCCAGGCTGTGAAGCTTGCGCCTGACATGGCTGAGGCCCATCACGCGCTCGCTTTAGCTTTGCACATCTCACTCCGCCTGGATGAAGCTGCTGCCGAATACAAACGCGCGCTCGAATTGGATCCAAATTCAAAGCGCGCGCGAGCCAGTCTGGCAGACTTGAATCGTGCTGCCGGGAAAAGTGAGGAAGCCCTGGCGCTTTATAACGAACAACTAAAGGCCGACCCTAAAGACAAGGCAGCCCGCACAGGAGTCGTGATATCGCTCCTGGAGCTTGGTCGTAAGGATGAGGCGAATGCCGCCCTGGAATCCGCGCTGACTGAAGATCCACGAAACCTGAGTCTGCTCACAGGCGCCGCCTACTGGTTTGCTGCTCATGAAAACAGTGAGAAGGCTTTAGAACTCGCTAACAAAGCGGTTGCGATCGAGCCACGCTACACCTGGGCGCAAATCGCTTTGGCCCATGCCTTGTTAGGCCAACGACGTCCGCTGGAAGCGGAAAGATCGATTCGCTTTGCGCGTCAGTATGGAAAGTTTTCCACGCTCGACTATGAACTCGCCAATGTGTTGGCCGCGATGGGACTATACGAGGAGGCGTCCGAGGTTTTGCTCGAATCGTTCTTGTTGAAGGATGGTCAGATAGAGGCTCGGCTAGCAGGTCGCTTGCCCACTCGAGAAGAGGGTTTTGTCGAGTTACTTGCTCCGGAACGGCGCGCCAGTATTTATCAGTACGCAGCCGCTGATACCGCGGCCAACGCAAAAATGTTGAAAGCGCTCCTCTCATTTAACATCACGTTGAGCCCGCCGGCGGGGAGTGAGAAGGTTGACGAGAAAGCTGCGATTGCTGCGGCGCGAGAGTTTGCCTCCGGCAACGATAACATGCGCGCATATCGCGAACTCTATGCTGCCAGCCGGCTGCTCAAAAGCAATGTGGGACTGCCGACGTCAATCGAGCTACTCGAAGATGCAAAAAGAGACAGCGACACGGCGATGGACGCGCCGGCCGTCACCGTTGCCGTCCAGGCCGACGAACTTCGCGAGATTCGCGCGTGGGCTATTAACTCCGGGAATACTCCAGACATACCGCAAGCCCCTCGTAATGTACTCGCAAACATTTTGCGCGGACGGATTGAAGAGCTTTCAGGTTGGACTCTCTTTAATCAGGACAAGTATGGGGAAGCAGTCGAACGGCTGAAACGCGCGGTTGATATCCTGCCGCAAGGCACGCCGTCGTGGCGCGGTGCATCATGGCACCTGGCTGTGGCTCTAGAACAATCTGGTAACAAAGAAGAGGCTCTTAACTACTACATAAGAAGCTATAAGACAGGTGCGCCAGATCCTATCCGCCGAACAGTGATTGAACAGCTCTACAGAAAGATCAATGGCTCGCTAGATGGACTCGATGACCGGATCGGTACTGCTACTGCTAGCACAACAACAGCTGCCAGCACGTCTGCTGAGCCAATGGCGAGCAAGCCTGCCCCAAACACAGAGACTGCTGCCGGCACGCCGTCATTAGTTGCTTCTGGTTCCTCAGTAACGCCATCGCCAGAGCCGGTTTCTTCTGACGCGCCCAAGACGGAAGCTGCACCTGCAAAACCGCCGGCCACACCAGTTGCCACTCCTGAGCCAACCCCAGTCGCTGCGGCCGAACCTACAACCACGCCTGAAACACCTGTTGCAGACTCACTGGACGCTTCGCTGAGGGCCGCTGCGTCGCGGGCCCGCTTAAGGGTAAAAATAAGCGGCCGCGTCAGGGACACGAACAAGAACGGACTGGGGAACGTGGTTGTTGTGTTAATTAGTCCATCAGGTACTGTGCTGGCCTCAACAACGGACAGCGAGGGTAATTTTTCGTTCGTCGTAGCTACGTCACAACGAACCTATCGCCTAATTCCATCAAGGGATGGTTACACGTTTGATCCGCTCGACAAGGTTTTTGAGGGACTGAGCGATGACCAGAAAGAGATCGAATTTGTCGGCACCCTCAAAGGGGCACCGTAGGGAGATTGCCGATTGCCGATTGGTGATTGCCGATTGGTCGTTAGCTAAGGTTCCCGGTTTGCGGCTTGCCGCAACCCTTGCGGAAAGCCTCCGGCTTTCCGTGAGCACTCTCTTAAGTTTTGAGGCTGTGCCTCGGACTTGCTTGAGGCAAAGCCTCAATTTCTACTAGCGTCCCGGAAAGGCAAGCCTTTCCGCAAGGGTTGCGGCGAAGCCGCGTCAGATTCCGCCAGCGCGGTAGATTCCACCAGCGCGGTAGATTCCACCAACGCGGTAGATTCCACCAGCGCGGTAGATTCCACCAAGCCGCGCTTCTGAACACTCGGCCAACCGACCAGCGGTTCTAACCATCCAAAGCACTCGACTCGTGCAGAAAGCGTCTTGAAGCTACCGGCCGGCCACATTGGCCTTTTTCGAGCAATCCTTTAGGCCGGCATTTTCTGAGTGTTCTTCTGTAGCTATTGACCAAGCCGCGCCGGGAATGGGCGTTGCCAGCACGAACGGCTGTATAATCGTTCGCAAATCGAGAAACCATGATACGAATCAAGCCCATCTTCCCTGGCATCATGGCGGCACTGGCTGTCGCACTGATATCGGCAGTTTCAGCGAGGCCGCAGCAACCAGCTCCTCAGCAGACCGCCAGTCGTTTTGACGTCACAAACTATCGCATTGAAGCTCAGATCATTCCGGACCAACACATGCTTCGCGCGGGTGCCGATGTAACCTTCATTCCTCTTGATGCCACGCGCTCGGTCATTTTTGAACTGAACGGATCGCTTCACGTTGAAGGTATTGAAAAAGACGGAAAGGCCCTAACTGGTTTTGTGCAGGATGCAGTCGGCGTCGGTGCCCTCGGTCCGAGCGTACGCATAGATCTGGGTTCGGTACTCCCCGCGAATCAACCCATTACGCTCCGAATACGCTGGAGCGGTGCCCTTATCTCTCCGGAAGGCGGGCCATTAGCCACAAAACGGCTCGCCTACGTGGGTCCTGAGGGCTCCTATTTGATGTACGCGTCGCGCTGGTTTCCTTTCCATGATTACGCCGCCGATCGTGCTACGTCTGACATTACACTCGTTGTACCGGCCGGATTACAGGTTGCTGGTACCAGCGACGATCCGGTGGTTGCTCAGCCGTCTCCTAAAGAAGGCGCTGTGCGCTATCGTTTTGTTCACCGCCAACCTGTGCTGATTGGAAATTTTGCGGCTGGCCAGTACATCAACACGAAACTGCACTACGGCAATTATGATTTACAGCTTTACGCCATGCCGGGCAGTGAAAATCGCATCACTACATTCGCAGAGTTGACGGGTCGTGTGCTTGAATTCTATTCCAAGCATTATGGCGCTCCGGTCTTTGGCAATCGCTTAGTAATAGCTCAGATTGATGATGAAAGTTTGGACACCTACTCGGGTCCAGGAATGATCTTCCTCTCTTCTAAAATGTTCGACTCCACGCGCCCTGTGCCGGAAGAAAAACTTGAGCGAGAAGTGGCCTACCAATGGTGGGGCCAAAGCGTGGGTCTAAAGTCATTTGACGACGCCTGGATTTCGCAGGGCCTCGCGGAGTGGAGTGCATTTGCTTTTCGTGAATCCACGCTGACAGCAGGCGGATTGGATGCTGCCCAACGCGAACAGCAGGAACGAGCGCTGACTTTCGAGCAAACTGCTTCGATCGCCCGAGCGCCCAGCGCGCTTGACGATCAGTCGGCAGCCTACCAGTCGATCGTGTTTTACAAAGGCTCAATGGTGTTTCGCATGCTTCGCGAAACCATGGGCAAAGAGAAGTTTGATCAACTCCTCTTTACGTTTCTCCAAAACTATCGTGGGAAGAATAGCGCGATAGACGAATTCGAAAAGCTGGCTTCAAACATCGCAGGCGAGAACCTGCGCTACTTTTTCGCGCAATGGGTCGAAGGGACTGGAGTGCCGGAGTTTACGATCGACTATCAAATCATTCGCACTCGCGCCGGAAAGTTTCGCACTCGCGGCACAGTCAAACAAAATCTGGAAACTCTCCGTATGCCTGTTGAGCTGATGCTGCGCGCAGAGGGTGACAATCAGACGACGATTGTCCGTATCGAAGGTCGCAGCGAAGATTTTGATTTTGAATCCAACGGGCAGCCACTGGAAGTTGTGGTCGATCCAAACAATAAGATCCTGCGAATGTCTGATGACCTGAGGGTCTCAATAATCGCGCGGCGTGGCATCGAACAGATGAAGGAAGGCGTTTACGCGGAAGCCCAGCAGCAATTCGAAGCAGCACTCAAACTTGATCGTTCCAATTCGTGGGTCTATTACAACCTCGGTCTCCTCTATCTCGAGCAGCGCAACTGGGCGAATGCGGTCGATAACTTTCAGGCAGCGCTGGACGGAACGTTGAAGCCTTCCTGGATTGAAGTCTGGGCCCATATCAAGAAGGGTAATGCCTACGACGCGAAGGGCGATCGCAACCGCGCCGTTTCCGAATACCAGAAAGCGGTACAATCGGGAATCAACTACGACAACGCGCAGGCCATTGCCAAGAAGTTTCTTGCAGCTCCTTTCGATCCAAAAGCAGGGCAAACAGCAGAAGCAGTTTCACCAGGTAACTAGGCTCATCAGACGGTAGTGTTCTAATTTGTGGGGGCGTCCCTCCGTGGGCGCCCCTCTTTGAGTGTCAGATCGACAAGAATGGGGCGCCCACGGAGGGACGCCCCTACAAATTAGGACACCACTCATCAGACTGCGATGATCGCGATGTTGCTAGCCTCTGCCAGGCCAATCATCTCGACGCGGTCGAACATGAGGGTCTTTCCGGCCGCCAGGCAAAGACAGGTGGCGCCGGCATCGATCATTGCCTCAATGGTCGTCACCCCTACGACCGGCACATCAAAACGCATATCCTGATCAGGCTTCGCGATCTTCACCACTGTAAGACGTCCGCCACTAAGGTCTGGCAACCGGCCGCGTATAAGGCTGCTCGCAAACCCGGTCAGGCGTCCGCCTTTTCGTTGCTGATTGTTCTTAGTCTCGTTAGTGTCATTTGACGAATTGGGTTCTGGACCAGTTTCATCACTCATCGCTTTGCCCCCGCGCGTAAGTTTGCCGGCGCGGCGAATAGTTTCGTCGGTCCCTTCCATTGCTTCGATGGCCACACAGGCTTTCCCACGAACCACAATCGTTTGGCCCAAATCAAGCCGCGCAATTTCGCGAGCTATTTCCAAACCGTATGCAATATCTTCAAGTTCACGTTGTTCCGGCTGGCGGCGCGTGAGTGTACCTCGCTCCGGCAAGTAGTCTTGTAGAAAGTGGGTTGAATCAATCAGCTCAATGCCTTCGCTTTGTAATTCCGACGCGATGGCACCGATAAGGGAGTCAGTGTTGCGCCGGGGCAATTTCAAAAGAACTTTAAGCATTCGGGCATCAGGCACAGCGCGGCTGAAGATCTGTACATGCTTTACCTGGCCCGCCATAATTGCTTTTTCGACGCCTTCTTCCTTGAAGAAACGTATCATCCGGCCAAGTTGGCCAATGCCGACCCAGATGAACCTTTCCGCAACTTGTTCAATCTCAGGATCAGTTTCTTCGCGGATAGCCGCCACGGCCACATCAACTCCTGAGTGGCGGGCGCCCTGCAGGACCATGAACGGAAACCTGCCATTGCCTGCGATCAGTCCTAATTTCATTTGGTAACGCCGCGACTGGATCCTTCAATAAAGCTGATCAGATCCGATACTTCCTGAGAGTTTGTGATCTCAGCGCGTATGCGTTCGACGGCCTGCGTGGTGTTCAATTTTGCCGAGAGAAGAAGATGGAATGCGTGGTGTAGGGAATCGATTACTTCGCGAGGATATTCGCGGCGCTTCATACCGGTGATATTCAAGCCGTAGCAGCGCGCATGGTTGCCGACTGTCAAAGCAAACGGCAAAGCATCTTTGACAACTACTGAATAACCACCCACATACGCCTCTTTGCCCACGCGACAAAACTGATGCACGCCTGAGTAAGCACCAATATTGGCGAGGTCTTCAATGATCACGTGTCCGGCAAGCGTAGCGGCATTGGCCATGATAACGCCATCGCCTAGCAGACAGTCGTGCGCTACATGGGCCTGAGCCATGAGGAGGCAATCATCGCCCGTCTGCGTCAGCATTCCGCCGCCTGCCGTGCCACGGTGAATGGTGACAAACTCGCGGATGTTATTGCGTTTGCCAATCTTTGTTTCTGACGCTTCACCTTTATATTTCAGATCCTGTGACGCGAGTCCGATAGATACAAATGGAAATATGTGCGTACCGGCGCCGACAGTCGTGCGTCCATCGATTACACAATGAGACTCCAGACGAACACTATCACCCAGCTCAACGTCATCACCGACGATTGAATAGGGTCCAATGTAACAGCCATAGCCGATCCGCGCTCGCGGGCTCACGACAGCGCTTGGATGAATGTTCGTCCGATGAGTGGCGGTAGCCATAAGTCAGCGACGCGGGAAAAAGTGGTGGCCAAAGGATGAAAGATGAGGGCGAGAAACTGAAAGAAAGATTCTTGTTTCGGAGGGTGCACTCATCCTTCATTCCTCTCCACTTTCTCTGGTTCCCTATTAACGACGATGCTCATAATCTCTGCGTCAGCGGCAAGTTCCCCGTCAACTTTTGCCTCTCCACGCATGCGTTGCACACGCGAGCCAATTCGCAAAGCAGTAACTTCAAGGATCAAGGTGTCGCCCGGTACTACCGGCCGTCGAAAACGCGCTTCCTTGATGCCCGTAAACAAAACCAGTTTTTGATCGCGGTCTTCTATTTCGCGAAGTGCCAGCACGGCCCCAACCTGGGCGAGAGCTTCCACGACAAGCACACCCGGCATCACCGGTGCGCTGGGAAAGTGGCCCTGAAAAAATGATTCGTTAATACTGACCTGCTTAATGCCCACAATGCGTTGGCGAGGCACAAGCTCAACTATGCGGTCTACAAGCAGAAAGGGATAGCGATGCGGAAGAAGCTTTTGTATGGCCAGAGAATCTAGAACGGTTTCCATGTTGGCAAAAAGAGACGCGGGGAAGCGGATTAAACGCCGCATCTCCGCGTCTGAAATTTAGGCTCCCGGATTCTACTCGGGAGGTGATGCTGATGCGGTAGCCGGATTCTTGCTATTGAACTCGTTTATGAACGCGCGCGTGATGTCGATGCTGTCAGCCGCATAGACCATAGGCACCTGCGTACCATCGATAATCAGTGTGATACTACGTGCCTTTGCGAAGACTTCCAGCGCTTTACCGATTTCGTCCTGCAGCGGCGCAAAGATTTCCCCACGGCGTTTGGTGTAGCCGGCCTGAGCATCCTCACCTTTGCGTTGGTAATCTTTCTTTAACTGTTCCAATTGATCAATCTTCGCCTGCAAGGATTTCTGATCAATTGGGGTCCCGGAGGGCGCCTGCTGCAGTTTGTTTATCTCGTCCTGCAGCTGCGTCATTCTTTGCTGCATCTGCGTCAGATCGTCCTTCTGCTTTTGAAACTCGCGATTCAGAGTAGCCAGTACTATGTTGAATTTGGCTATTCCCGTTTTGGGATCCAGGAACGCCTCAGAGTAGATCACAGCCAGCTTGCTAGTTGGTACAACTACATTGGCCTGAGTTGTAGGGGCCGGCTGGGTAGGAGGAGAAGTCGCAGGGCGCTGCGGTGATGCCGCGGGGCGCTGCGCAAAACCAGCTGAGATGGTGAAAACCAGTATAAGTGCACTGGTCGTTAGCAAACTGTATTTATTCATAGTTCCTTGCCATCGAGGCCTCGAATAAGTGGAGGCCTCATCTCGCAATGGGCTCGCGGCACAGCAGGAGACAAACTAAGGTTTCGTCACTGCCGCAGTTGCCGGGTTCTTGCTATTGAAGTCGGTAATAAAAGCGCGTGTGATATCGATGCTGTCAGCGGCGTAAACCACCGGTACCTGACTGCCGTCGACGATAACTGTGATTCCGCGCGCTTTTGCAAACAGCTCGAGAGCCTTGCCGATTTCATCCTGCAGCGGTGCCAGGATTTCCCCACGACGTTTATTGAAAGCGGCCTCGGCATCCTCACCTTTACGCTGGTAGTCTTTTTTCAATTGATCCAGTTGCTCGTTCTTGCTCTGAATAGTTTTTGGGTCGGCAACGGCTTGAGTGTCAGCTATTTCTTTCGTCAGGGTGTTGATCCGCGTCTGTAAGCCATTTAGCTCAGTTTGACGCGGCTGGAATTCGCGATTCAAGGTCCCGAGCAAAGTGGCAAACCTGGAGATACCTGACTTCGGGTCAAGAAAAGCCTCCGAATAAATCAAAGCCATTTTACTATCCGGCACTGCTCCAGTGCTCTGCGTTGTCGGTGCCGGAGAACCGGCGGGCCCTGCTGGTTTCTGTGCTGAAGCGGAAGAGATTGCAAGGCTCGCTAGCAGAGCGGCGGCCGCAATTAGACGATCTATTTTCATAACGTTATTGTAATGCTCCTTGCTTTGAGGCGATTCATTAAACCTCTTAGTTGTTTAGGCAACCGCCGTGGTTGGTCTTAAATGATCAAAAGGTACGTCCTACACTGAAGCGAATGACTCTCTTTTTCTCACCGAAGAAGAATGGAAAACCATTAATCACCTGGTCTTTCCGGGCATTGGGATTATACGCAAAGATTAGACGAAACGGTACGTTAATGACGGGTACCTGCACCCTAACCTCCATCCCCAGGCTGGACCTGTAGTCGCCAATCTTATCGAAGATACTCTGGGACAGGCGTACTAAGGTATTGGTTTGCGCTTGCCCTCGTAGGAAAACCTGCTGGAATCCTAGGGGCAAGCCGGTAAATGGATCGAATGCGCCATTCTTCAGCGCTTCATCGACTTCAGCCTGGGTCACTAGTCGATTGTCGCGCGCTATCAACCCAAAGGCCCCGGTCATTCCCAATTCAGTGCTGGAAATACAGCCGGCTAGAGATGATAGGCTGACAGGTGCGAAGCCGTTCCCGGCACCTGCCGGTGAGTCCCGACGCGGACAACGAATGAAGCCGACCGTGCTCAGGAATGGCTGGTCATCCAGAAAATTACTGGAAAAGCTCTGGTCTTTCTTTGAGCGCAAATTGAAGGCGGAACCGATATCAGCGAAAGCGGCTAGACTTACCATGTCACTGATAATCGGAATCCGGTATTCAAAGTTGCCAAGCAGCTGTGTGTCTCCGCCCACTGAAGTAAAGGAGCCCGGCAAACTTGCCACGTTGTTTCCACTAAATCCTGTGAAGACGCCAACGCTGGCTAGTGATGCAGGCAGACCCGGAACCTGGACGGGCGTACCCGACGGATTCGAGGCGATTAGGACGTTCTTTGAAGTAATGAAAGTATCAACCGGGGCCGCAGGACTGATCGAGCGAACGTTGTAACCGCGAATCGTGAATTCGTCACCAAGGAAAAATCGTTCAAAGATTGGTATTCCGTCTACGAAAGCCAGTGAATTTGCGTTTCTGACTTTGGCTGATGTCGCAAAGCTGCCGACGGTTCCGGCGAGGATTCTAAAACCAAACACTTCCGGTCGCGGCGACTTTTTCCTCCTCATCGGGAAAAATTGCGTATAAGAAAGCGTTGGCTGATAAGTGCGGACATCGCCACCTAGTCCGGCAAGCGCTAAATTAACAGACAGCTCTCTTCCGGATGTGGGATCAATGTTCGCATTACGCGTATCGTAAGAAAAGGTTAGAGTCGCCCGGCTGGTCACGATATTCGGCTGACTATAAATGACCGGAATAAAATTGCCGGTCGCAGTCGGATCTGCGTTAACCTTGGGATCCTTAACGCTCGAAATCGAGAATTGGTATGACGCACCAACACGTGAAAACTGGGTAAACCGGCGCTTCCTGTAAAACTCCGAAAGCGGAGCGCTGGCAAAAAGGGAACTACCGTAAGAGGTTCGCGTGAAAAGATTCTCTTCGTTCACATTGGCCAGACTAGCTTGAGAACTAATCAAATCCTGCTGAGCGTTGATGTTCTGGGAAAGGAAGGTTCCTTCACCAAAAAACTTCTGAGTGAAAGCGAACAACGAAAAGCCCGCGCTAATTGGACGATCATTAATGTAGGGTTCTGTAAATGAAAACTGAAAATAGCGTTGGCGATTGCCGCCTGCCAGATTTAATGAAAGCACCTCGCCGCGGCCCAGCAGGTTATTGGTTGAATAATCAAGCCCAAAGAAAGAGCCACCGATGCCGGAGATCCCGCCATTAAACGAGATCTGTTGACGGCCACGTTCGCTTACTTTAAGACTGATATCCACAGTTGCTTCTTCTTCATTGGTCCGCCGGTCCGCATCTTTGTCCTTATCGATCGGATTGAAGTATCCAAGCTGGTTCAGTTTTACAACTGAGTATTCCCAGGCGACTTCATCATAGACGTCCCCTTCATTGATCAATACCTCGCGCCGCAGCACATTGTCTCGGGTAAACGTGTTGCCAATGAATTCAAGCCGCCGCAAAGTGAATTGTTTGCCTTCTTCAATGGTAACGACGAAGTCGACGATTCCTTCGTTGGGATTCTGCGGGTTGTCTTTGTAAGTGGGCACTGGCTCAGGTGAGTATTCGATAAAACCCTGCCGCCCATAGTACTTCTTCAAATTTTCAAACAAGCCCTTACTGATCTTCTCACCATTCGCAATATCGCCTTTGTTTAGTCCGATTACAGCTTTGATCTGAGCCTCCGAGAAGATTGAATTTCCTTCAACCTTCATGTCACCCAGGCGGTAAAGCTTCCCTTCCACGACGGGAACGGTGACTCGCAATCCTTCATCTGTTGAAGAAAGAAAAGGTAGGGGAAGGATTGGAAATCCTGTACGACGCGGACCAACACTTTCGACACGCGGCTCACCAACACGGGCCTCAAGATATCCTCTGGAACGCATATAATTCACGACGAGGCGTAGATCTACGTCGAGTTTTTCGCGATCCAGGATATCCTGACCGCGAAACCGAGTTATCAATCCGGCTTCCTTGACATACTTCATCGCATCGCGCAGCTTGCCGTCACTGAAAACCGTATTGCCTTCGAACTGAACCTCTACTACCCGTACGCGCTTACCCTCGTTTACCACAAATGTTATCGCACGAGATGTGGCTGAGACTTCTTCGCCACGTTCTTCTACGGTTGCGTTCGGATGTCCGTGGGCAGCCAAAAGCTCCTTGATCACGCGAATAGCATTTCGCGCCTTTACCGGATCGTAAATACTTTCTTTGGAAACTCCGACCCTCCTCTCGCGAAACGCCTTCAGCACGTCTGACTCAGGAACACTTTTAAGACCTTCAAATGTTAGATCACGAATAATTGGCAGTTCTTTAACTTCGAAGATTATATTGACGCCACCGCGCGCGCCATTTTCTTCGAGAACCCGTGTGGCTGTCTTGTCGAAAAACCCAAGCGCCAGAATTGCCTGATAGTCACGCTGCACCTGTTGTGGGTTGTAAGGATCGCCAGGACGCGTCTGCACGTAGTAAAGAATATCGTCCTTACGGAGGCGACGATTGCCTGTAATGTCTACTGACTCGACAAGGCGTTGATTTTGCTGGGCGTTAGCGCGGCCCGGTGACGCGATTGTGGAGATGATTCCCACTAATAAGCTCAAAATTACGAGCCAAAACGAGCGATATGAGTGCATAGGCACCGATTCCCTCAGCAGTTCTTTCCGGACCTCAGAAACTTTCGGGGAGCTTATGAGTGAAATATAATTCTTTCGATAGAAAAATAAAGGCAAAAACCCTGGCGCTGCACTGAACTGAAGACGAACCTTTGATTCACACTTATGGATACCAGTTGCCAGCTTTTGCGCAGCAAAGTGGCGCATTATATCGGCAACAAAGTGGAAAGTCCAAAGCCTGAAGTCCAGTCATCGGATTGACTTGCGTGGACTTCAGGCTTTGGACTCAGCGAATCAGCTGGTTCTTTTCTTAGTGAATCAGAAGTGCGTCGTCGGGTGCCTCCACTCCGACTGGGCGATGATCCAGTTCCTTTCCAGCCAGGAAAACCTCTATAAGCGAAGCGCCTTCGAGCTGTCCCTGAATCAGCGCCTCCGACAGCGGATCTTCAACATACTTTTGTAACGCACGCCTAAGCGGCCGGGCGCCATAAGAGCGATCGGCGCAGGTTTTGTCGACGATCCATTGCTTTGCATCGTCCGTCAACCTGATTTCCAAGCCGTGCCTGCTCATCGTCTTATTGATCTGCTCAATCTGTAGCTGAACAACTTCAAGCAATTCCAAATCAAGCAGTTGGTCGAAAATGATGATCTCGTCCAGACGATTAATAAATTCCGGATTGAAGGTCTGACGCACCGAGGACATTACCATCTCTTCCACTTTCTCTCTCGTGGCCTCGGTATTTGCCTGGAACCCGAGGGCACCCTTCTTTTGAATAAAGCGAGCGCCAATATTGGAAGTCATGATGATGATTGCATTCTTGAAGTCGACCGTATTGCCAAGCGCGTCAGTTAGGATTCCGTCTTCAAAAACCTGCAACAGAATATTAAAGATATCCGGATGGGCTTTCTCAATCTCGTCAAACAACAGAACGGAATAGGGTGAGCGCTTGATCCGTTCTGTTAATTGGCCGCCCTCTTCGTGACCCACATAGCCCGGCGGCGAGCCAATTAATTTAGAGACAGAATGCTTCTCCATAAACTCTGACATGTCAAAGCGTATCAATGCCCTTTCGCTGCTGAATAGGAACTGTGCCAGAGAGCGGGCAACTTCAGTCTTACCCACACCAGTCGGGCCGAGAAAAAGAAAAGAGCCAACGGGCCGCAACGGATTCTTTAGTCCCGCGCGTGAACGGCGGATAGCCCTGGCGAGCGCCGAAATGGCGGGGCGCTGCGACACGACTCGCTTGTGCAACTCAATTTCGATACGCAATAGCTTCTGTGTCTCTTCTTCTTTTAGCGAAGTGACCGGAATACCAGTCCAGCGAGCAATTACGTCTTCCACGTCGTCGCGCGTTACTTCAGCAGAAACCAGTGCGTCCCCCTGGGCAGAGCGCGTGGTTGAAGTGTCTCCGTACGATCGCGACCATTCGTTTATCTCATTCCAATCGGCAAGATTACCTTGCTCCCGTCGGACGCGAAGCTTGACGCGGGCTCCTGCCTCGTCAATCACATCGATGGCCTTATCGGGCAAAAACCTATCCGGAATGTACCGGTGCGACTGGTAGACCGCCGCTTCCAATGCGTCGTCCGTATAACGAACCTGGTGAAAGCTTTCGTAGCGCTCGCGCACTCCATCCAGGATGCCAACTGCCTCTTCTTCCGTGGGAGGGGGAACTTTGACAGCCTGAAAACGCCGCTCAAGCGAACGATCCTTCTCGATTGACTTGCGAAATTCGGCGGGTGTTGTTGCACCAATACACTGAATCTCTCCGCGTGATAACGCCGGCTTAAGAATGTTAGCGGCGTCTAGCGAGCCTTCCGCTGACCCTGCACCTACAAGTGTGTGCAATTCATCGATAAAGACAATGTACTGCGGATTCTCAACGAGCTCGCGCATGATTTGCTTCAAGCGCTCTTCAAACTGACCTCGATATTTAGTACCGGCAACAATGAGCGACAGATCCAACGAGAGGATTCTCTTGTGCTCAAGAAACGACGGAACGTCTCCGCGCATGATTCGCTGGGCTAGCCCTTCGACGATCGCGGTCTTACCTACACCGGGCTCTCCAATTAGAACAGGATTGTTCTTAGTGCGGCGGCAAAGTATCTGAACTACCCGTTCAATCTCGGCTTCACGGCCAATCAAGGGATCGAGTTTGTCGTTTGTGGCATCTTCGGTGAGATCGCGTGAGAACTCTACCAGATGAGGAGTGTCTTTCTTTTGTGTCGTGCGGGAGTCGGCTCCGGATTGTCGTGCAATTTCGTCTCGTACCGCATTGAGTCGCAGCCCGCGTTCGTAAAGAATCTCGGCTGCCATCGAGCGCTCTTCCCTGAGAAGACCGAGCAAAAGATGTTCAGTGCCTATGTGCCGGTGTTGCAGCCTGTCGCTCTCCTCATGGGCGTAAGCCAACACGTGTTTAGTTTCCGGAGCGAGCGGAAGCTCGACGGAGGTAGAGATCTTTTCTCGCAGCAGCGTGCGGCCTTCGATCTCTTTGCGGATCGATTCTATGGATACCTGAGCACGTGGGAAAAACCGCCCCGTCAGGGTTTTGTCTTCGCGCATCAGTCCCAACAGCAAGTGCTCCGGTTCGATAGCCGGAGCCCCAAATTGAGAGGCTTCATATCGCGCGAAGAAGATTACTCGGCGCGCCTTTTCGGTATAGCGTTCGAACATCTTTGTCTTTCCCGCCCTGAAGGTCCTTATGATTGCCGTGCCGGGCGAAAACGACCTCGCCCGGCAACTGGCCGCATTATAACCCATGAAATGTAGGGGCAAAAAGTATTGTCTGGTTCTTTCTATTAAAAGTCGTAAACCGGGTCGTTTTTCAGAGGAGAGGCTCAAGTGGCGTAGAGGCGGCTGTCTTTGAGGACCAATGCTCTGTCGCAGAGTCCTGCTAAGCCTTGATTGTGCGTGGCAATTACTACTACGGCCAGGTTAGTTCGGGCGTAATGTATCAACGTTTTGCCAATCTCGTCGCCAATTTCGGCATCCAGATTCCCAGTAGGCTCATCGGCTAAGACAAGTTTCGGCTCAACGATCAACGCCCGAGCTACGGCCACTCGTTGTTGCTCACCTCCCGAGAGATGCGCAACAGGATGATCGATCCGGTCTTCCAATCCCAAACCCGTCAACGCCTGACGGGCGCGGACAAGGGCCCGGCTCGGATTGTGTCGGGCAATAAGCAAGGGTAAGGCGACGTTTTCGACGGCGGAAAGATCTGGTAGCAGATAGTGAAACTGAAAGACGAAACCGATCGTGCCCTGGTATAAACTAGCCAGCTCCCGGCCACTTGCGTGTCCAAGATCCGTTTCGCCCAATGAGATTGTTCCGTGATCAGCAACCTCAAGCCCACCAAGCAAGTGAAGAAACGTTGATTTGCCTGAACCTGATGCGCCAGTGATCGCGACGCTTTCACCTGCCGTTATTGAAACACTAACGCCACGCAGGACTTCAATTCTTTCCCCATTCGGCGCTACAAAGGTCTTCCTGAGATCGACAACGTTAAGTCCAAAGTCGGGTGTCCGATCCCTAACGTCAGACGTCAACTCGTTTCTTTGCGAAATCTCGTCGTTGTCAGATGATCGAACCCGCACGGGGCTTTCGAGTTTGGACATTGAACTCATGGTCTAGGCGGAGTCGCGTAACGTCTCGACTGGGCGGAGGCGCGCGGCTGATCGAGCTGGATAGATCGTCGCCAACACACTCAACGAAAAGGCAATCAGTGCCGCTACCAGGATCTCGCTGGCCTTGGCATTCAAAGGCACATTGCTAATTGAATAAACATCCGCAGGCAAACTTACCAGCTTATAGTGATTGCCAACCGCACATGCCAAGAGGCCGAGCAAGACTCCAGCAAGCGCACCTGCAGCGCCAATCACTGCACCCTCAATCATAAAAAGCACCGTTATTCCTGTAGGCATCGCACCCAGTGCGCGCAGAATTGCGATGTCGCGCCGGCGCTCGACTACCACCAGTATCAACGTAGTCGTAATGTTTAGGGCGGCAATCGCGATAATCAAGCCAATAATGAAAAGGCCCATGCGGCGTTCGAGTGCAAGTGCCGTAAAGAGGGGTTGATTCGCTTGTTGCCAGTCGACCGTTGTGTAGCCAGTTCCCAAAGCTGCTCGCACCTTTTCGGCGATGCGTTTTACGTCATCAGTGTTACTCACCTGCACGCTGATCACGGACGCGGCGTGAGTGCCGCCGGAAAAAGCAGTCGCGGTCTCGAGGGGGATATAGATCCAGGTGGAATCGTATTCAAACAGTCCGGAGCGAAAGATGCCTATGACACGGAGGCGCCGAGTTACCGGATTGCGCCCTCCGCTACTGACACTCGCTGGTATGATTTGGAATTCATTGCCTACTACAAGACCCATTCTCGTCGCTAGCTCGGCGCCCACTATGGCCGGGGGAATCCTTTGTTCACTTCCCTCTTGCTGTTCAAATAGTGACGCGAACGAACCTTCTCGGATCCATCGTTGAAAACTTGCTGATTGGTCTTCCTTTTCGGCGCCTCGCAAAACTGCATAAGCTGAGCCCTTCGGTCCGGTTGCGACCGCACCATCGTAGGTTGTAGCGGAAGCACTAACTACACCGTCAACCTTGCGAATCCGCGCAGATACATTTAGGTAGTCGGCTATCGGGATGCTATCGGATCGCAGCACGCTCAGATGCGCAGTCCCTTGCAAAATCTTGTCTTGCATTTCATCGCGAAAACCGTTTGAAAGGGAGAAAGCTACTATTAGCGCGCCGACTCCCATTGCGATGCCTAGTATTGCCGCGGCAGCGGTCACGCGAGTCAGGCGCCGCTTGTGTCGCGAACGAAGATAGCGGCCGGCGAGAAAGATTTCGTAGGGCATGGCTTGGGGCTTTGAACTTTGTGCTTTGTACTTTGTGCTTCGCGAATTCAAGTTCGAAGTGCAACACAACGTTGTTTGAAATACCCGTTTACCTTCTGACTTAAACTGCTTTACCGCAACGCGGTTGCGTCTCGGAGCCCAGGGTTGCCGCTTCGGCTACCCTGGGTAACAGGATTAAACTACGATTCAACCGCAACGCGGTTGCGTCCGCTGGCGCAACCCGTTCCGGGTTGAATTCACAGGACTTACTTTACTTTACCCCAAGGTTGAAGCAACCTTGGGCTTTGGGACATAACCGCTTCGCGGTAAGAGTGCCATACATTGATTATGAAAGTTGCACTTGAATCCGCGAAGCACCAAGTACAAAGACCAAAGTCCAAAGACCAAAGGCCGAATTCCTCCTATGACACCCGTACGGGAGGACACTTCTTCGTATCCTCTGGTCTGTTCTCCGGCAACAGCCGCTTAAGATTTGGGTTGTCGCGAGCAGTTGGATCTCCCAAAGGTCGCAACTCGTAGATTGTTTCTGTAACTCGTCGGAAACTGAAATGATTTTCCAGTTCAGTTATGAGCGGAATCTCGTCACGTTGCCACCCGCAGGGTAACCACCAACGCGAATCCGTATCGATAAATACTCGTCGCCCTTCCTTAAAGTAATCCTCAATCACTGAGAAGAGCATGTCTCCAGGCCATCCGCCGCCAGTGCCAATTGTTTTCCAGTGTCCGGTGCCAATCGCTGCCCAATATGTGACCGCAATCGTTTGCGATCCCGCGATCATCACCGCGTCGTCAGGCAAAAAGCGAAGTCGCTCTTTGTAGTCCTTGCTCATCGCACGTCGTTGAATGAATTCATGGCTTACCGGTCTCATGTAAATACCGAAAATAATCGCGAACGTGAGGATTAAAGTTGTGCAAAATGCAAAGGCGCGACGAACACCGCCCAGTGGTCCTCCTATGGTTCGCAGTAGCCATTGTGCCGACAAAGGCGCAAGAGCCGGAAGTCCAGTTAGAAAATAGCGCCAGTTGACCACAGTACTGTAATTGAAGAGAAGCAGCAGATCTGCAAAAAGTCCAACTATCCAAAGCGCAAGAAGAGGCGAAAGCCTTCGCTCACGCCACTCGCGAAAAGGAGCGAAGGGAATAGTTAAGAATGCCAGTGGAGCGCTAAGGAAAAGGTAAATCAGGAATGGGCCAAGGTTTCTTAAAGCGACGGGATGTCGTGCAGTCTCTTCCCGCATCGATTCACGCCAGCCAAACCATATCCAACGGTAATGTGGATCAGTCACAAACCAGTAAGCAAACCAACCAAACGCAAGCAGTACGAAGACGACACATGAAGCGGCTACATAAGCCAGTTCACGCCGCCGCAGTTTCCACCCACAAGCAACCGGGCCCAGTATCAGCCACGGCGCGTATAACCCGGCTGTCTCGCGCAGATTTACTCCGAATCCCAGTAGACCAGCCCCGGCTAAGATCATCCAAAGACGCCTTTTCTTCAGGCCCCGAAAATGGATGATAAGCGCGGTTGTGACGACGAGAACTGAAGGAACGTCAGTCATCACCTGTCCTCCGTAGATGACGAAGACGGGAGAAAAAACGACAAAGAGCGCCGCCATGGTGGCTGTATAGGCGGACCGGCTAAAGTCATGCGCCAAAACCCAACAAGCAATAACAGCCAAAGGCGCTTGAATCACAACCGCGTATTTGAATACTAGGTATGCATTCTCAGGCTGGACCTTGAAAATGGCATGGGCCAACTCGAACAGGGCGTGATTCCCAAAGATAAATAGATTGCGGCCAAGGGCCATTGAGGACGGATAACCGGCGAGCGAAAGCATGGTGTAGTCCATGCCGTCCCAATCGCCGACGAATGGGTCTACAAAATATAGAACAAGGGCGAGAGAAATGAGAGCTGGCGGCAACCACCATTTCCAGGCACGCCAGAATGAGAGGGCTACGGATTGGCGCGCCTCGACACCGGCTTCACGGCTAGCCTTGAGGAGCTCCGCGTCATGCGTGTTTGTCGTCGGGTGTAT
>WNGI01001555.1_pt1 | contig 20054 bp, 16 predicted proteins | sample 5400621 | NCBI WGS metagenome assembly WNGI01 (sample SAMN13153374, study PRJNA577476) | soil metagenome | isolation source: 20 cm soil or saprolite under Garry oak tree replicate 1 | place: USA:California | collected 2016-06-15
CAAGGCGCTGGATGACGATCAGGAGTTCCGTTGGCTGCCGCACTTGTCACAGGTCGGCGGCGCTTTCCCGTGCGGTGCACTCTCCGGAGGATCGGACACAGCAACTCCCCCCCTCGCATTGTCAGGAAATCAGGCGGAGGACGAAAGTTCCCTGTTTTCAAAATCGGCCACCGCGAAATTCAAAATCAGCCCACCGCTGCCTTAAAACCGCTCGGCCACGAATTCATCAGGATCGAGATCGAAGGCAACACGTTGAGGCTGACGAAGGCCAAGCGGCGCTAAGCCAGGGATGACCGGCTAGTTGCTCGATGGTCTAGCAAGCTTCATGGGGCCTCTTCTTTTTATGCCCGCCGTGGTCTGCACCTAATCCGTACCTAGCATGGCAACCAAACATCGTGGATTTCCAGTAAGTCCTTGGTTTATTTGGCGAGCCCGGTGGGACTCGAACCCACGACCCCTTGATTAAAAGTCAAGTGCTCTACCGGCTGAGCTACGGGCTCCGAGCGGCGTGTGTAGGAGCGGGTCCGGGCCCGGTCAATAGCCACTCCGGCGGTTTCCCGGCAGGAATCCCGGATGCTCCGATGAACCCTGCCGAGGGCACCCCGCCTGCCGGGCGTGCGATCAACATGTTCCGTTCGGGCACGGTCGCGCCCGGAAATACAATATTGACGGCGCGAAACGACCGGGATGCACCGAGAAACAATTGTGGTAAGCTGCAGTTCCCATCGCGGCGACGGAGCAGTACTGACGGCATCTTATGCTGGTTGCAGCATTTATCAGTAGAGATGCTGCGGTTGTTGCCGGGTACAGTAGGCGGATTCCGACAAGCTGGCGCTGCTGCGCAGGCATCCGTCGTTCGGAGCCATCGCGCCGGAATTGCTCGAGCGGCTGAGCTCGTATGCGACGACGCGGGCGGTGCATCGCGGCGACAGCATCTTCGCCAAGGGCGATCCCGGCAACAGCCTGTATGCGGTGTGCGCCGGAACGGTGAAGATCAGCGTTCCGTCCGCGGACGGCAAGGACGCCGTGTTCAACCTGGTCGGCGAAGGCGAGATTTTCGGGGAGATCGCGCTGCTCGACGGCCGGCCGCGCACGGCGGACGCGACCGCCATGACCGACTGCGAGCTCATGGTGATCGAGCGCCGCGATTTCCTCGATCTGGTGCGCAGCCAGCCGGAGATCGCGCTCAAGCTTATGGAGGTGCTGTGCGCCCGGTTGCGTCACACCTCCGAGCAGGTCGAGGACGTGCTGTTCCTGGACCTGCCGGGACGGCTGGCGAAAATCCTGCTGCAATTGACCGAGACGGCCAAGCTTCCCCAGGCGCGCAGAGTGGCGATCACCCAGCGCGAGATCGGGCAGATGATCGGCATGTCGCGCGAGAGCACGAACAAGCAATTGCGCGACTGGGAGGACCGCAACTGGGTCCGGCTCGAGCGCGGCGGCGTCGTGGTGCTCGAGCCCGACGCGCTCGCCGCGCTCGCCCGCGCGCGCTCCGAGGACTGAACAGGAGAGCCGTAGCCTGGATGAAGCGGAGCGAAAACCGGGCGACTTGCCGCAGACCCAACGTTACGTCGTTCCTTGCTGATCCGGTCGCATCCGGCGCACGATCCCGATGAGGAGATACGCAGCCAACCAGCCGATAGGAATCGGGCCGAGACCCAACAACGCCGCAGCGGGCCATTGGTAAGATCGTATCCGCTGCATTTCCCTTTCCCGTTGCTCACAGACCTCCGATCCGGGACCCGACGTTTCGTTGTTCAAGCACTGGTAAAGCCTGGAGATGGCATCTTCACCGGCAGATTCGCTCCAGCGGTTTCCAAGTTGGTAGCCCCAGAAGCCGCCGGCCAATGCCCACACCAATGAGATCGCGATGCCGATTGCTTGCCGACGGTTGAGTCGAAACTGCATCTCAGCTCCTCCGTTTTCGCCGCCGGCTTGCCTCAAGCACCCTGATTCGTATCCCGTCGTCCGCATTCCCCCTCGCTCCGTGCGGGCTGAACCTCATATCCTGCCCTCCTCGACCGCGTGACAGGCGACGGGACCCGCCGCGTTCCATGCCACGAGCGCCGGGCGCTCGGTCTTGCAGCGGTCATCGGCGAACGGGCAGCGCGGGTGGAAGCTGCAGCCCTTCGGCGGATCGACCGGGTCGGGGACCTCGCCCTCGACCGGCTTGCGCTGCCGGCCCGACATCTCGAGGTCGGGCACCGCATCGAGCAGCATGCGCGTATAGGGATGCCGCGGGGCGCGGAACAACGCGTCCGCCGCGGCGATCTCGACCAGACGTCCGAGATACATCACGCCGATACGGTGCGCCATGTGGCGCACCACCGCGAGATTGTGGCTGATGAAGAGATAGGTGAGGCCGAACCGGTCCTGCAGGTCGCGCATCAGATTGAGGATCTGGGCCTGGACCGAGACGTCGAGCGCCGAGGTCGGTTCGTCGCACACGACGAACGCCGGCTCCGAGGCGAGCGCCCGCGCGATGGCGATGCGTTGGCGCTGCCCGCCGGAGAACTGGTGCGGATATTTGCCGCCGTCGGCCGGATCGAGCCCGACGAGGCGCAACAGCTCGCCGACCCGCGCGGCGGTCTCCGGCCGGCTCGCGGCGAGCTGAAACGCGCGGATCGGCTCGGCGACGATATCGAGCGCCCGCCAGCGCGGATTGAGGCTCGCGTAGGGATCCTGGAACACCATCTGGATGCGCCGGCGCAGCCGTCTGCGTTCCGCCCCGCGCCGCCGGCCGTGCATCGGCATGGCGTCGATGAAGACTTCGCCGGTCGTCGGCGGAACGAGGCCGACCACCATCTTGGCGACCGTCGACTTGCCGGACCCGGACTCGCCGACCAGCGCCAGGGTCTCCTTGCGGGCGATCTCGAACGACATGTCCGCGACCGCGACGACGACTTGGCGGGGCAGCCTCTCCAGCACCCGAGTGAGCCAGGGGCTCGACACGTCGAAGATGCGGCCGAGATTTTCGGCTCGGACGAGGGGCGAAGCGGGCGCGACGGTCATGGCGGGCCCGCGAGCGTCGCCGGTTTCTCGCTCTGCGTGGACGGCGCCGGGTGGTAGAGCCAGCATGCCACCTGCGCTTTTGCGTGCGGGCGCAATTCCGGGCGGTGCATGGGGCACGGCGCAAACACGCGCGGGCAGCGCGGATGGAACGGGCAGCCGGGCGGGATCGCGGTCAGCCGGGGCATGGAGCCCGGGATCTGGACGAGGCGGTCGAGGCCGCCGTCGAGCTTCGGGATCGAGCCCATCAGCCCGCGCGTATAGGGATGCAGCGGCGCGCTCACCACGTCGCGAACCGGACCGATCTCGACGATCCGGCCGGCATACATCACGGCGACCCGATCCGCGGCTTCGGCGATCACCCCCATGTCGTGGGTGATCAGCAGGATCGCGGCGCGATGCCGGCGGGCGAGCCGTTTCATGAGCTCGATGATCTGCGCCTGCACCGACACATCGAGCGCGGTCGTCGGCTCGTCGGCAATGACGAGCTCGGGGTCGGCAGCAAGCGCCAGCGCCAGCACCACGCGCTGGCGCATGCCGCCGGAGAACTGGTGGGGATAATTGTCGAAACGGTGCGCCGGCGCGGGAATCCCGACTTCGGACAAGAGCGCGATCGCCCGCTCGCGCAATGCGGCGCCCCGCAGATCGCTATGGGTGGCGATCGTCTCGGTGAGCTGCTCGCCGATGCGGTAGAGCGGGTCGAGGCTGGTGAGCGGATCCTGGAACACCATGCCGATGCGCTTGCCGCGGATGCGGCGCATGGCGGGCGGATCGAGGTTGTCGATGCGCATCCCGGAAAGAAAAATCTCGCCGCCGGCGATCCGGCCCGGCGGCTCGATCAGGCCGACGATCGCCGTGCCGGTGACCGATTTGCCCGCGCCGGATTCGCCGACCATGCCCAGCACCTCGCCCGGCAGGATGTCGAACGACACGTCGTCGATCGCCACGAGCCGCGCCCGCCGGGTCGGGAACTCGACCCGCAGATTGCGGACGCTGAGCACGGGTTGCGTCATCGCAGCCGGGGATTGAGGGCGTCGCGCAGCCAGTCGCCCAGCAGATTGATGGCGACCACGAGCAGCGCCAGCGTGATCCCGGGAAAGATGGCGATCCACCATTCGCCTGCGAACAGGAAATTGTTGCCGATCCGGATCAGGGTGCCGAGCGAGGGCTGCGTCGGGGGCAGCCCGACGCCGAGGAACGACAGCGTCGCCTCGGTGATGATCGCGAGCGCCAGGTTGATCGTGGCGATCACCAGCACCGGGCCGATCACATTGGGCAGCACGTGCCGGAACAGGATCTTGGCCGGATGGATGCCGATCAGCCTGGCGGCGAGCACGTAGTCCTTACTCTTCTCGACCAGGGTCGAGCCGCGCACGGTGCGGGCATATTGCACCCAGAACGACAGGCCGATCGACAGCACCAGCACCCAGAACTCCAGGGTCTCGTTGCGGTGCTCGCCGAACAGCGCGCGGCCGGTGCCGTCGATGAGCAGCGCGATCAGGATCGCCGGAAACGTCAGCTGCACGTCGGCGATGCGCATGATCAGCGCATCGAGAAAACCGCCGGCATAGCCCGCGATCAGGCCGAGCACGATCCCGAGCGCGGCCGCCAGCCCGACCGCGAGAACGCCGACGCCCAGCGAGATGCGCGAGCCGTAGAGGATCGTGGAGAGCACGTCGCGGCCCTGGTCGTCGGTTCCGAGCAGGTAGCCCGGATCGCCGCCGGCGAGCCAGGCCGGCGGCAGATGGGAATCCAGGAGATTGAGCTGTCTCAGGTCGAACGGATCGTACGGCGCGATCCAGGGCGCGAGAACGGCGGCCAGCACCAGCGTGACGGTGACGAGAGCGGCCGCAATGGTGATCTTGGAGCGGAGGAACGCGTGCAGGAGGTCGCTGTCGAGCGCGGCGGTGAGCCGGCCTTCCTGCCGCGGCGGCGGGAATTGCAGTTGCTCGACCATGGGCCTCACGCCACCCGGCGATCGATCCGGATGCGGGGATCGACCGAGACATAGAGCAGATCGACGACGAGATTGATGGTGACGAAAATGCCGGACACCAGCAGCAGGTAGGTGGACATGATGGGAATGTCGGCGTTCTGCACCGCCTGCAGGAACATCAGGCCCATTCCGGGCCACTGGAACACCGTCTCGGTGATGATGGCGAAGGCGATGATGGATCCGAGCTGGAGCCCGGCGATGGTGATCACCGGGACCAGCGTATTCTTCAGCGCATGGCCGAAATGGATCGCGCGGTCGCTCAGGCCGCGCGCACGCGCGAATTTGATGTAATCGGTCCGCAGAACTTCCAGCATTTCCGAGCGCACCAGCCGCATGATCAAGGTCATCTGGAACAGGCCGAGCGTCACGGCGGGCAGGATGATGGCCTTGAGGCCGGAGCCGGTCAGCAATCCGGTGCTCCAAAAACCGAGCTTGATCACCTCGCCTCGCCCGAACGACGGCAGGACCTGCAAGGTCACCGCGAACACGAAGATGAGCAGGATGCCGATCAGGAAGGTGGGCAGCGAAATGCCGATCAGCGACACGGCCAGGAACAGCTTGGAGAGCCAGGACTGCCGGTTGAGCGCGGTATAGACGCCCATTGGGATGCCGAGCGCCAGGGAGAACAGGGCGGAGACGAACGCCAGCTCCATCGTCGCCGGGAACCGCTCGGCGATCAGCTCGGTGACCGGCCGTTTGAACTGGTAGGACACGCCGAAATCCAACTGCAGCGCGTGCCACACGAAACGCACGAACTGCACCAGCACGGCATCATCGAGGCCGAGCGCCTGGCGCAGCTTCTCGCGTTCCTCGAAGCTGGTCTCGAGCCCGACCATCTGGTTGATCGGATCGCCGACGAAGCGGAACAGCGCGAACGCGATCAGGGCCACGACCAGCATGACCAGGACGGCTTCGAGCGCGCGGCGGACGACGAAGGCGAGCATGGGGCGTTACCCTCCCCTGGAGGGGGAGGGTCGGCGCGCGTAGCGCGCCGGGGTGGGGTGTTTTTTAGTTTCCGCTTCAAGAGGGAGCCGAGGCCGACGCTGGTGTTTCAGCGGTATCGCCTCTGTCTCGCGTGACCCATACAATTCGACGTAAATCGCTTCAAGTACGCCTTCGATATTCTCAGTGATTTCGTTATTCCAGAATCGAATCACGCGGTAGCCCTGCGAACGAAACCATGCCGTCCGCACGCGATCTGTCTGGAGGCGTTCAGGATCCGCATGCTGTGAACCGATGACTAATCTTGCCGCCATGCACGCGAAATCGGCGATGTAGCGGCCCATGGATACCTGCCGGCGAAAATGAGAGCCCATCAATGGGGAGCGTCGCAAGTGGCGCCACAATCTCGATTCCGCGTCGGTCGACTGTGCACGTAGCCGGCGAGCAGTCTCGCGCCGGAACGATTGAATCGACCGAGGAGCCATTTGCGATTCATAGCTCGTAGTTGTCACCCCACCCCGGCAGCTCCCCGAATGCGGGGAGCTGCCGACCCTCCCCCTCCAGGGGAGGGTGAGTGCATCAATCCTTCCGGAACCAGTAGAACAGGATCTGGTTGTCCGGACGCTGGACCACATGAACCTTCTTCGAGACGCCCCACACCAGCGCCTGCTGGTGCACCGGGATATAGCCCGCCTCCTCGTGCACGATGCGGTAGGCTTGCGCGATCATGTCGTCACGCTTCGCCTTGTCGGTTTCGACCAGAATCTTGTCGCGGAGTTCCTCGACCTTGGGATTGCAATAATTGCCGAAATTGAACTGGCCGCCCTTGCCCTTCTCGTCCCGACAGCCGGTGATGTTCAGGAGCACATTCCAGGAATCGAATGAGCCCGGCGTCCAGCCGAGCAGATAGAACGAGGTGTCGTAGCCTCCCGACGCCAGCACCTTGGCGAAATATTTGGCCTTGGGCTGCGCCAACAGGTCGATCTTCACCCCGACGTGCGCCAACATGGCGACCACCGCCTGGCAGATCGCCTCGTCGTTGACGTAGCGGTCGTTGGGGCAGTCCATCGTCACTTCGAGGCCGCTGGCGTAGCCGGCGTCGGCGAGGAGTTTCTTCGCCGCCTCGGGATCATAGGGCCAGCGCTTGAACTCGGCCGAGCGTGAGAACAACAGCGGCGAGATCAGCAGGGCCGAGGGCGTGGCCAGCCCGCGCATGACCCGCGACTTGATCGCCTCGATGTCGATCGCCTGATAGAAGGCCTTGCGCACGCGCGCATCCTTGAAAGGATTCTTGCCCTTTACGCTCGAGGCCTTGAGCTCATCCCGGGTCTGGTCGAAGCCGAGAAAGATGGTGCGCAGCTCGGGCCCGGTCAGCACCTGGGTCCCGGGATTGGCGTTGACCCGCGGGATGTCCTGCAGCGGCACCGGGTCGACCCAATCGACGTCGCCGGAAAGCAGCGCGGCGACGCGGGTGGCGTCGTTGGCGATCGTGGTGAAGATCACCTCGTCGAAATTGTGCTCGGGCTTGCCCCACCAATTGGGATTGGGCTTGAACACGGTGCGCACGCCGGCCTGATGCTCCGTGATGATGAACGGGCCGGTGCCGTTCTCGTGCAGCGCGGCGTAGCTCGTCTGCTGGCCGGTGGCGGGCTGCGGCATGGCCGAATTGTTCGTCTCCGACCATTTCTTCGGCATGATGTACCAGGTGTCCCATTCGTAATGCAGAATGGGGTTGGGCTGCGACAGCACGAAGTCGACGGTGTAATCGTCGACCTTGACCGCCTTGGCATCGGCAGGCAGCCGGGTCTTGATGTCGGAGCCGTTGGCGCGGGCGCGGTCGGCCGAGAACACCACGTCGTCGGCGGTGAAATCCTCGCCGTTGTGGAACTTGACGCCCTTGCGCAGGTAGAACCGCCACCGCGTCGGCTCGACCACTTCCCAGCGCTCGGCGAGGCCCGGAACGATCTCGAGATTTTTGTCGCGCTTGGTCAGGCCCTCGAAGACGTTGCCCAGCACGCCGTGGGTGAAGGTCTCGTTGAGCGAGTAGGGATCCAGCGACTTGAGGTCGCCCTGGAAGCCGAACCGGAACGTGGCGGCGGAAGCCTCGCAAACCATCGACACCGCGACGGCAAGCGCGAGAAACACGGTCCTCGATTTCATCGCTACCTCTCGACCTTGCCGCCGAGGAAGACGGCGGCTCCCCGCTCAGGGGCCGGAGCTTAAGCTTGATCGGCGCGACGGGTCCAGAGCGCTCGGCGGAGGCCGCGAACGGCGAGCCCCGCGGCAGCTGCCGCGGGGCCCGATTTTCGCCGCCACGCACCAGCGATCAGTAAACCATGCTGGTGAACGGGGGCACGTAGGCCTGCAGCATCACCAGGATGCCGACCAGGCAGGCGAGCGCGATCGAGTGCCAGAACACGAAGCGCAGGATCGAGCCTTCGTGGCCGAACCAATTGGTCGCGGTGGAGGCGACGACGATCGATTGCGCATCGATCATCTTGCCCATGACCCCGCCCGAGGAGTTGGCCGCGCCCATCAGGATCGGGCTGAGCCCGAGCTGCTCGGAGGTGATCTTCTGCAGATTGCCGAACAGCACGTTGGAGGCGGTGTCCGAGCCGGTCAGCGCGACGCCGAGCCAGCCGAGCAGGGTGCCGAAGAACGGATAAAGGATGCCCGTGGTGGCGAACGCGAGCCCGAGGGTCGCGTCGACCCCCGACAGCCGGGTGAGCGTGCCGATCGCCAGCATGGCCGAGATGGTGATGAGCGAGTACGCGCACACCCGGATGGTCTTGCCGTATTCCACCACCAGCTTGGCCGGCGAGAACCCCATCAGGAACCCGGAGATGATCGCGGCGATCAGCATGCCGGACCCGGTGAACGACAGATAGGTGAACGCGAAGGTGGCGCGCTCCGGCGTCGGTTGCGCCACCACCGGCGCCACCTTGTTGATCATCTTGTCGAGGCCGGGGACGTCGTAATTCCAGCTGAAGATCGGGTTGACCAGCGCCTTGAACCAGCCGGTGCCCCAGACCAGGAGAATGACGCACACGATGATCCACGGCATCAGCCCCAGCCAGATTTCCCGGGTGCTCGGCTCGCGTCCGGCAGCGCGAGGCGGCGGCATCGTCGCGGCGGAATCGTCGCGGCTGCGCAAAGCCGGGGAGAGCCAAAGCTTCTTCGGCTGCCAGATCTCCAGGAAGCCGATCAGGCAGGCCATGGAGATCAGCGAGGCACCGATGTCGACGATCCAGGGATTGACATAGTTGGAGATCAGGAATTGCGGGACGGCGAAGGACACGCCGCAGACCAGGATCGCCGGCCAGATCTCGATCATGCCGCGGAACCCGGCAAAGGCCCAGATCAGCCAGAACGGCACGATCAGTGAGAAGAACGGCAGCTGCCGCCCCACCATGGCGCCGAGGACATATGGGTCGAACCCGGTGACGCTGGCGAGGCCGACGATCGGCGTGCCCAGTGCGCCGTAGGCAACCGGCGCGGTGTTGGCGATCAGCGACAGGCCCGAGGCCGCGAGCGGCGAGAAGCCGAGCCCGATCAGGATGGCGCCGGTCACCGCGACCGGAGTGCCGAAGCCCGACGCGCCTTCGAAGAATGCCCCGAACGAGAAGGCGATCAGGAGCAGCTGCAGGCGGCGGTCCGTCGTGACGCCGCCGATCGTCTGCTGCAGGGTCTCGAACGCGCCCTTCTCCACCGTGAGCCGATACATGAAGATGACGTTGAGCACGATCCAGCCGATGGGAAAGAAGCCGATCACCGCGCCCAAAATGCTGGCGCGGATCGCGAACCCCGCCGGCATCGTGAACAAAATCACGGCGACGAGGATCGCAACGAGCAGGGCGATCAAGGCGGCCACATGCGCCTTCACCTTGCCCGAGGCGATCAGGACCAGCAGCGTCACGACCGGCAGCGCGGCCACGAGCGTCGATAGTGCCGCATTGCCGAGCGGGTTATAAACTTGGTTCCACATGAGCTTTCCCCCTTCGCTTATGCTCGCGGCAAGCGTCCCGCCGTCCGACGGCCAGCAGGCCGGTTGGAGGCGCGCATGATTTGTTTTGAATGAGGAAGGGCCTCTCAGGCCCTCAGTAGGCGCCCCCGCGATCCCTTACGATTCCAGCCCCCGAGGATGGTAAGGCCGATTCCCGACCGGGTGCAAGGGCTTGGTCGAGGTTCGACATCGAGCCGGCCGGTTGCTAGCTTCGGCTGGTCCGCCGCGAGTGCGGCGCCGGCCGTTTCCCGCCGAACCGGCTTGGGACGCATTGGGGGCCGGCCAGGACGCCTGGAGCATTCTCGATGCCCGTCATCAATCGCATCGCCGCCATGCAGGACGAGATCGCCCGCTGGCGGCATGATTTCCACGCGCATCCGGAGCTTCTCTATGAAGTGCACCGCACCGCGGCGAGCGTTGCCGACAAGCTCAAGGCGTTCGGCTGCGACGAGGTGGTGACCGGGCTCGGCAGGACCGGCGTCGTCGGCGTGGTCCGCGGCCGCAAGCGGCCGCAAGCGGGGCGGACGATCGGGCTGCGCGCCGACATGGATGCGCTGCCGATCGAAGAGGCGTCGGACGTTCCGTACAAATCCACGGTGCCCGGCAAGATGCACGCCTGCGGTCATGACGGCCATACGGCGATGCTGTTGGCCGCGACCAAATATCTCGCCGAGACGCGCAATTTCGCCGGAACCGCGGTGGTGATCTTCCAGCCGGCCGAGGAGGGCGGGGCAGGCGCCAGGGCGATGCTGGAGGATGGCCTGTTGGATCGCTTCCCGATCGACGAAGTGTTCGGCATGCACAATTTCCCGGGGCTGCCGGTCGGCCATTTCGCCATCCGGCCCGGGCCGATGATGGCCGCCGCCGACCGCCTCTACATCGACATCGAAGGCATGGGCGGGCACGCGGCCAAGCCGCACCTCGCGGTCGATCCGATCCTGGTCGGCGCGCAGATGATCAATCAGATGCAGTCGGTCGTATCCCGCAACGTCGATCCGCTCGATGCCGCGGTGGTTTCGATCTGCATGTTCCAGGCCGGGCATACCGACAACGTGATCCCGCAAACGGCGCGACTTTGCGGTACCGCCCGCAGCCTGACGCCACACGTCCAGGATCTGCTCGAGCGGCGGCTCCACGAGATCGTCGAGGCGACCGCGCGCGTCTACGGCGCCAAGGCCAAGCTCATCTACAAACGCGATTACCCGGTGACCAGCAATCACGAGCGGCAGACGGCGTTTGCGGCCTCGGTTGCCGCGCAGATCGCCGGAAGCGAGCGCGTCGACGTCGCCGCGCCGCCGATGATGGGCGCGGAGGATTTTTCCTTCATGCTGCAGGCCCGGCCCGGCGCCTTCATCTTCGTCGGCAACGGCCCTTCCGCCGGGCTGCATCACCCGGCCTACGATTTCAACGACGAGGCGATCCCGCTCGGCGCCTCCTATTGGGCGCGCCTGGTGGAGACCGCATTGCCGGGGTGATGGTGATCCTTACGGCAGCGGTTCGACGGGTTTATCGGCGCGGGCGGGCGCCTTGGGCAAGAGGGCGCGCCGCGGAATGAGCTCGGCAATGCGCGCCTCGATCCGGCGCCAATAGGCAAAATCGTTGATCCGTGAGCTCTCGAGCGCAGCGATGGCGAGCGCCGAGAGGAACGGCAGGCTCTGCAGCACGAGCACCGCGGCGAAGATGTAGATTTCGCGGATCTGCAGGCGGTTGGTGACCAGCAGAATTGTTGCGCCGACCAGCAATGCGACGCCGATGATCGTTTCCCAGAACGCCTGAAACTCCCGGGCCTTGCTCTTGCCGGCGCCCTTTGCGGTGCGCACGAAAGGCAGGCTCTGCTTGATCATTCCGTCGCCGACCGCCCGCGCGACCGTCCATTGCACCGACATGGCCGCGAACATGGCGCCGATCGCCTGGCTCAGCGGGACCGCGACCCGCAGCCGGTAGACCGCGACGAAATGCACGACCGAAACCACGAAGGCCGCGATGATCGGCAAGGTCAGAATCTTGTCCGGGATGGCGATGCCGACGAAGGCGACGACCGGCACCCACATCAGGTTCAGCAGCGCGACCGCGACCCCGACGGTCTCGGCGCCGAGCCAATTGAGCCAGCCGACGGCGAACTCGCGCTTCTGATCGCGGGACAGAAGACTCTCGCCCGGCAGAAACCGCCGCCAGTGCTTCTTGATGATCTGGGCGCCGCCCGAGGCCCACCGATAGCGCTGCTTCTTGAACGCCTCGAAGGTGTTGGGCAGGAGCCCCCAGCCGTAGCGACGGTTGGTGTAAAGCGCCCGCCAGCCGTGTTCGAGAACGCACAGGCCGAGGTCCGTATCCTCGACGATGGTGTCGCTCGACCAGCCGCCCGCCGCCTCGAGCGCGGTACGGCGGATCAGGCACATGGTGCCGTGAACGATGATGGCGTTGTTCTCGTTGCGCTGGACCATGCCGACGTCGAAGAAGCCGGCGTATTCGCCGTTCATCACGTGGTGCATCAGGCTGCGCTCGCCGTCGCGGTGGTCCTGCGGCGCCTGGATCAGCCCGACCGTCGGGTCGGCGAACACCGGAAGGAGATCCTTGAGCCAGTCCGCATGCACCACGTAATCGGCATCCAGCACGCCGATGACGGCCGCGTCGGCGGCGGTGTGCACGCCGGCGAGGCGCAATGCGCCGGCCTTGAAGCCGGGCAGGGTCTCGGCATTGACGAATTTGAAGCGTTCGCCGAGCGTGCGGCAGTGGTCCTCGACCGGACGCCACAACGCCGGGTCGGGCGTGTTGTTGACGACGAGGACGCATTCGAAGTTGGGGTAATTGAGCCGCGCGACCGCGTCGAGGGCGAGCTTGAGCATTTCCGGCGGCTCGTTGCAGGCCGGGATATGGATCGACACTTTCGGAGCAAAGTCATCCGGCGCCGCGGGAGTTGCCGTAATCAGCCGGCTTGGCTTGCGGCCAAAGGCGATGGCCGCGATCTCTTCCACCCGGGCCAGCGCAATCACCACAAGCGGTCCCAGCAGCAGCAGACCGAACCCCAGCGCGAAGGCGGCGCCCGGCACGAAATAATGGCCGTTCCAATAGGCGAAAATCGTAGCGAGCCACGCGCCCACCGCGTGGACGGCCCCGGCAAGCAGCAGCGCCTGGGGAATGCTGGCCTCCGTGAGGATCAGGATCGGAAGCGACAGCAGGAAGCCGATGAGAACCGCGATGCCTGCGATCTTCCAGTGGTCCGGATCGACGATCGGCCCGGTCCAGGGGAATTTCGGGTGGCGCGCGGCGTCGAGCAGGCCCCAATAGGGGCCGACGCTGCCCTCGAATACCTTCCAGGGCTGATCGACGGCTTCGACGATGTTGTAGTCGATGCCGAGCGCCTCCGCGTGCGAGACGAAGTCCCGCAGCACGACGGCCTGCGGCATCCGGCCCGGATTGCTGCTCTTCAAGTTATATCCGGCGCTGGGCCAACCGAACTCGGCAATGACGATGCGCTTGCCCGGAAATACGGAGCGCAGCTTGTAATAGATGAGGATTGCCTGATCGACGGTCTGTTCCTCGGAAAAGCCTTCCCAGTACGGCAGGATGTGTGCCGCAATGAAATCGACGGACGACGCCAGCTCGGGATGCTCAAGCCAGACGTGCCAAATTTCTCCAGTGGTGACAGGTACTTGGACTTCATGCTTCGCGTGCTGGATCAGCTTGATGAGCTGGTCGATCGACTGCTCGCCGCGGTAGATGGTCTCGTTGCCGACCACGAGCGCGTTGACGTTGCGGTTCTTGCGGGCCAGCTCGATGGCCGAGCGCATCTCCCGCGCATTGCGCTCTTCGTTCTTGTCGATCCAGGCCCCGACGGTGACCTTGAGGTCGAACTCGTCGGCGATCGACGGCACGAGCTCGACGCCGGCGGTCGAGGAATAGGTGCGGATCGCCCTGGTATAGGGTGCGATGGTCTTGAGGTCCGCGCGAATCTGCTCGGCGGTCGCCCGCTGGCCCCGGTCGGGATGCTCGGAATCCGCAAAGGGAGCGTAGGAAACGCTGGCGAGCGGCCCCGATACGTCGGGCGCGGCCATTTGGTCCCGCGACAAAGCCCAGATGGCGACATGCACGCACGAGACGAGCGCAACGACGGCAGCGACGAAGCGCATGGACGCGACCAGTTGGGGCTGAATGCCGAGACCCGAACCCGTCCCCTGGGCTCGACCGCGGCCACGCGAAGAACAACAGGCCTCGGGTTGGCAGTCTATGAACTAACGGGTTGCCGTGTCTATTTCAAGACACCCGCAAGCCACCGCAGCAAAAAACGTTTCTACTGATTGGAAGTTCCCTGCGCCGCGCCCGCGGGCGGCGCGGCCGACGCCGTAGGCGGCAGATTCGGGTTGATCCAGCAGGCGTGGACCCGGGAGCTCAGGCTCTCGGGCGCCTTGGGATCGATGTTTCCTTGCCGCACGACGCATCGGAACGTTGCTTGGATGTGCCCGGACGGGCAACCGAACCGATCGTAGAGATCGAGATGGCGGAACGCCGTGTCGAGGTCGTCGCGCCACAGCAGGTTGACCACCCGTCGGCCGAGCCAGACGCATTCCGGGTTTCCGGCGCCACCGGAGAGGAGGCGCGCGGCTTCGGCGAACTCGTCGATCTTCTTTTTCTCGTCCTTGGCCGCGTCATTTTGCTGCGTCGCCGGCTTCTGGCTCTGGTCCTGGGGCTTCTGTTCGCTTGCCGGCTGAGCGGCCGCGAACGACACCGCAGAACCGATGACCGCGGCTGCGAGAGCCGCGGCGAAAATACGAACAAGCGAGGCGGACATGGCGGGCCGGATGGGGCGGTCCCGAAGGACCGGATGAAGCTCGACGAACTCCAACACCGGAATAGGTCAGCATTGCGGCGTATTCGGCGGGGTCGGAGGCACTTGGCATGGCCGAACCGCGGACATTTGTCCAGCGGCCTTCGCTACCATGCTTACCGCCCCACAGGGCTGCCCTTGGCACTCGGCTCGCCGCGGGGTAAGTCACCCGGCGCCCTCAAGTTCACGAGTAACGATTCTTTCCCGGAAAATGCGCGCTGCCGTAGGTCTTTTCCTCCCCATTGCCGCGGCAATCCTCGGCTGCTGGTGGTGGCTGGGCGCGCCGGTCGCCATGCCGCCATCGCCGCTCGATGCCGGCGAGAAGCTTTTTTGCGTATCCTACACGCCGTTTCGCGGTAACCAGACCCCGCTCGATCTTACGACCCGGATCGACGCCGGCAGGATCGAAGACGATTTGGCCCGCCTCGCGCGGCTCTCCGGCTGCGTGCGGACCTATTCCACGGATTTCGGCCTCGACCGGGTTGCCGAGATCGCCCGGCGCCACGGCATGCAGGTGATCCAGGGGGCCTGGATCGGCTGGGATCCGGAGCGCAACCGGCGCGAGGTCGAAACGGCGGTCGCGCTGGCCAAGCGCTTCCCGGACACGATCCGCGCCGTCGTGGTCGGCAACGAATCCCTGCTGCGAGGCGAGATCGCTCCGTCCGAGCTCGCCAACCTGATCCGCAGCGTCAAAGCCAGGATTTCGGTGCCCGTCACCTACGCGGATGTCTGGGAGTTTTGGCTGCGCTATCCGGAAGTGCATGCGGCGGTCGATTTCGTGACCATCCACATCCTGCCCTATTGGGAAGATTTTCCGGTCCCGGCCTCCGAGGCGGCGGCGCATGTCGAGAGCATCCGCCAAAAGCTCAAGGCGGCATTTGCTGAGAAGGAGATCCTGATCGGCGAAGTCGGCTGGCCGAGCGCGGGGCGCATGCGCGACGGCGCGCTGCCGTCTCCCGCCAACCAGGCTCGGGTGGTCCAGGACGTGCTGGCGGCGGCGAAGCGGGAGCACTATCGCGTCAGCGTCATCGAGGCCTTCGACCAGCCCTGGAAGGAGCAGCAGGAGGGCACGGTGGGCGGCCACTGGGGCCTGCTCGACGGCAAGACCCGCGAATTCAAGTTCGCCTGGAGCGTTGCCGTTTCCGATCATCCCTATTGGCGCTGGCAGGCGGCGGCCGGAATCGCGCTTGCGGGGCTGGTGTTCGGCACGGCTTTCGCCGCCTGTCGGCGCGAGCCGCCGGTGAACGAGCCTGTGCTCGGCCGCTGGATCGGCGTCGCGGTCACCGGTTTGGCGGGCGGCGTCCTGATCGGCTGGGTGCTGGCCAATGTGCCGATCGAAAGCCTCGGGATCGACGGCTGGGCGCGATCCTTCGTGCTGGCGGCGCTCGCGATCGCCAGTCCGGTTGCGGGAGCAGCGGCGCTGATGCGCAGGACCGCCCTGCCGAACTTTGCCCAGGTGATCGGGCCGGCGGCGGGAAGAGTGCCCGATCCGCTCAAGCTGACGCTCGGGACGCTGCTCATCCTGCTTTGCATCTTCGCGATCCAGTCCGCTCTGGGGCTCGTGTTCGATCCGCGCTACCGCGATTTTCCGTTCGCGCCCATGACGGCAGCCTTGGTTCCCTTCCTGGCGCTGTCGTTCGCGGGCCCGCGCCGCGCCGGCCGGCGTGCTCCGGCCGAGACCGTGGCGGCGGCGCTGCTCGCCGGATCCGCGGGTTACATCTTGTTCGACGAGAGCTTCGCCAATTGGCAGTCGCTGTGGCTGTGCGCAGTGTTCCTGGCGCTCGCGCTCATTTTGTGGCGCTTGCGGGACGCGCAAAGCTGAGGATGAGCAGGGCGGCCGCCAACCCCGCGGCGCCGATATTGTACAGCACGATGCCGAACGCGGCGGCGACCATGGCGATCGCGAACAGCACCAGCGAGGGGCGGATCAGGTTGAGCCCCGCCACGCCGAGCGCGACCGCCCCGAACACCCAATTCTTGAACAGGGCGATCGCGGCGTTGCGCGAAACGCAGATCCAGGTGGTCGCGCCGTCCTGGCAGGTGTGCGCCACCCAGGCCTGCTCGATGACGATGTAGCGCAGATAGAGCGCGTAACCGAGCGACACGAGCCCGAGCGCGATCAGCGCGTTCCATTCGCGCGCGGTCGGGAAAAACAATCGGGGCATAGGCGATCCTACCGGGTGAGGGGGCCGTCGGCCTTCTTCCAGGCGTCGAGCCCGCCCTGGATGTGAAGCGTGGCGGCGAGGCCTGCCTGGCGCGCCGCTTCGACCGCCATGGCCGAGCGCTCGCCGAAGGCGCAGTAAAATACCATGCGTTTGCCGGTTGCCGCCGCGAGCTCGTAGAGCATGCCGCCGGGCTGGATGTTCTCCTGGAGATCCGGATAGGGCGCATGCAGCGAGCCCGGAATGCTGCCGTGCTTCTCGCGCTCGCGCCGCTCGCGCAGATCGATCAAGGCCACGTCCGCGCGGCCCAAGAGCGCCAGCGCCTGCTCGGCGCTTACCGCCCAGCCGCGCTTGGCGATCTCTTCCTGCGCCAGCCCGACCCGCAGGTTGGCCGGAACGGCCACGTCCATCATCTTGGGGTTGGGCAGATGCAGGCTGTTCATCAGGTCGACGTATTCGTCGACCGATTTCACCTTGAGCCGCGGATTGAAGGCCTTCTCCTCGCCGATGGTGCTCACCGTGTCGCCCTTGTAGTCGTGGGCCGGGAACACCAGGGTCTCGTCCGGCAGCTTGAGCAGCCGGCCGAAGAGCGATTGGTACTGGGCTCTGGCGTCGCCGTTCTGGAAGTCGGTGCGGCCGGTGCCGCGGATCAGCAAGGTGTCGCCGGTGAACACCCGGTCTCCCATCAGGAAGCTGTAGGAATCGTCGGTATGGCCCGGCGTGTACAGCACATCGAGATTAACGCCTTCGATCTGGAGCTGATCGCCGTCGGCGACCCGCATCGAGACCACGTCGACTCTGCTGTGCTCGCCCATGACCGTGATGCAATGGGTGCGGTCGCGCAACGCGCCGAGCCCGGTGATGTGATCGGCGTGGACGTGGGTGTCGACGGCTTTCACCAGTTTGAGGTCGAGCTCTTTGACGAGTTGGACGTAGCGGTCGACCTTCTCGAGCACCGGGTCGAGGATCAGCGCCTCGCCCCCGCGGCGGCTCGCAATCAGATAGCTGTAGGTCGAAGACACGCTGTCGAACAGCTGGCGAAAGATCATGGCACGCTCCCGGGTCGTGGGAAGTTCGTACCGAAACTCCGGCAATGCAAGCCCGGATTGGGGGCAGTGCTTGCCGGGCGTCATCGTGGTCCACGCTGGGCATCATCGTCGACTGAGGACGAGCCCCATTCTCCTACCCTCCCCCCGCCGAACCCGGGTGTTCCCGGGTTCGGCAATTTCATGATTGGTCCAAGTCGGAAACATCCGACTTGGACGAGCGGCGGGGAGGGTGGCTTCTCGCGGAGCGAGGAGCCGGGTGGGGGGCTGAGCCAAAGCGGCCCCCACCCCTAACCCCTCCCCGCCGCTTCCGCGGGGGGAGGGGAACCCAACCGCTTCTATCAATGACAAGAAAAACGCCTATGGTTTTCCCGGAACTGCCAGAAATCGATTCTCATGCGCATACGCACCTGCCCTCGCAGATGTTCTGATGCCTAGGACTTGCCTGACCATCGCGCTCGCCGCGGGCCAGGGCACGCGGATGCGATCCTCGCGGCCAAAAGTGCTACACGCGATCGCCGGGCGCTCCCTGCTGGCCCATGTGCTGGCTGCCGTCGATTCCGCACCCGGTGCGGCCACCGCCGTCGTGATCGGTCCGGATCAGGAGGCGGTCGCGGCGGAGGTCGGCCGACTTGCCCCGTCGGCGCGGGTCTTCGTGCAAGGCGAGCGGCGGGGAACGGCGCACGCCGTGCTCGCTGCCCGCGAGGCGATCGCCGAGGGGTTCGATGACGTCCTCGTGGTCTTCACCGATACGCCCTTGCTCCGGCGGGAGACGCTCGACCGCCTGCGGGGCGCCATCGCCGACGGCGCGGCCGTCGCCGCGCTCGGCTTTCGCGCCGCGGATCCGGCCGGTTACGGCCGGCTGGTGATACGATCCGGGGAGCTCGTGGCCATCCGCGAGGACAAGGATGCGAGCGCCGAGGAACGCGAAATTGCATTTTGCAATGCCGGGCTGATGGCGCTCGACGGCAAGCTTGCCTTGAAGGTCCTCGAAGCCGTCGGCGACCGGAATGCCAAGCGCGAGTATTACCTGAGTGACGCGGTCGAAATCGCCCGAAAGATGGGGCTGAAGACGGTCGCGCTCGAAGCCGAGGAGGATGAGGTGCGCGGGATCAATACGCGGGCGCAGCTCGCGGAGGCCGAGGCCGCCCTGCAGCAGCGGCTGCGCCAGGCGGCGCTGGAAGCCGGGGTGGCGATGGTGGCACCGGAAACCGTGTTCCTCGCCGCCGACACCGTCCTCGGCCGCGACGTGACCATCGAGCCTCACGTGGTGTTCGGCCCCGGGGTCGTCGTCGAGGAGGGGGCAACCGTCCATGCATTTTCGCATCTCGAAGGCGCGCATGTGGGCAAGGGCGCATCGGTCGGCCCCTTCGCGCGGCTGCGGCCCGGCACCCGGATCGGCGCCAAGGCGAAGATCGGCAATTTCGTCGAGGTCAAGGCGTCCGTGATCGAGGCGGGCGCGAAGGCGAACCATCTCGCCTACCTGGGGGATTCGCGGGTCGGGGAGGGCGCGAACATCGGCGCCGGGACCATCACCTGCAACTACGACGGCGTGGCCAAGCACCGCACCGACATCGGCAAGGGCGCCTTCATCGGGTCGAACTCGGCGCTGGTGGCGCCGGTCGCGATCGGGGACGACGCCTATGTCGGCTCCGGCTCCGTGATCACCCGGGACGTGCCGGCCGGGGCGCTGGCGCTCGCGCGGGCCAAGCAGGTGGTCAAGGAGGGCTGGACCGCGCGGATGCGCAAGCTCGGCTCGCTGCTGAAGAAAAAACGGCGGAGCGATTGAGGCCGAACGGCGTTGACCTCGGCGTTAAGGTTAAGGCCGACACACGCCGACACGCATTGTGATTTCCCGGCCGGCATTAGCCGCATCTAAACGTCGGCTGGGGATTAAGTCTGGGCAAGGTTCAGCGGGGATAAACGCCGAATGTGCGGGATCGTCGGGATCTTGGGGCGCGAGCCGGTCGCCGGGCACCTTCTCGACGCGCTCAAGCGGCTCGAGTATCGCGGCTATGATTCCGCCGGCGTGGCGACGCTCGAAGGCGGTCATCTCAAGCGCTGCCGTGCCGAG
>WNGI01001391.1_pt1 | contig 20052 bp, 25 predicted proteins | sample 5400621 | NCBI WGS metagenome assembly WNGI01 (sample SAMN13153374, study PRJNA577476) | soil metagenome | isolation source: 20 cm soil or saprolite under Garry oak tree replicate 1 | place: USA:California | collected 2016-06-15
CGATGTTCACCGCCATCCAGTTCCTTGCCCGGATGTTCCTCGTGAGCGAGCTCGCCGTGGCAATCACCATCGCCACCGAGGAGTTCCCGGCCGACCGGCGGGGCCGGATCATCGGCTCCCTCTCCCTGCTGGGGGCGTTCGGCCTGATCGCGGTGGTGGTCGCGTACCGTTTCGTCGCCCACACCTCGCTCGGCTGGCGAGGTCTCTACCTCCTCGGAGCGATCCCGCTGGTGGCGGCGGCCCCCCTGCGGACCCGGCTGCGGGAGAGCCGCCGGTGGCTCGAGGCGAAGGCACGGGGGGAACGCCTGCGCCGCCCGCCGGTCCGCCACGTCCTCGCCGGCGCCTACCGCCGGCGGCTGCTCCTTGTGAGCGGCATGCTCTTCTGCTTCAACTTCGCCGTGCTGTCCGGCGCCGCCTACTGGACCCTGTTCGCCCGCAACGAACGGGGCCTGCCGGCCAACACGGCCAACGCCTTCCTCGCTGCGGCCGTCGTCATCGGCCTGCCGGGGTATGTCGTGGCGGGGTGGCTCCAGGACCGATGGGGGCGGCGGCCCACGGGCACGCTGTTCATGCTCACCGGCGCTGCCTTCGGCATCGCCGCCTTCCGGGTCCACGGGCATGCCCCGATGCTCGCCGCGCTCGCCGGTGCCGTGTTCTTCGGCCTGGGCGGCACACCGGTGATCAACGCGGTGTCCTCCGAACTGTTCGCCACGGAGATCCGGGCGACGGCGCTGGCCGTCGCCCGTTCGTTCTTCGGCACTCTGGGGGCGAGCGCGGGCCTCTTCCTGGTCCCGAGGCTCGCTGCCCACCATGGGCCGATCGGCAGCTACGGCAACGCCCTGGCGCTGGCCGGCCTGGCGCTGGTTCCCGCCGCCATCCTGCTCAACCGCCTGCCGGAGACGTCCGGGCGAGAGCTGGAGGACCTCGCGATCGACCCGGGCTGACCCGAGGCACTGCCCGATCTGAGGAGCTGATCGCGCGTCGACGCGTGATTTCCTCGCTTCGAGCACGCCGGCGATCGCTGCCGGGGGCTGCGTCCGGGAGAGCACCTGGGCAACTGCGGCCATTCGGAACGCCTGCACCCTTAAGCTGGTCTCGCACGGAGCCGCATCCGTGCATCTGCAGGGGGGAGCAATGAGTCGACGCGGTGCGTATTCAGAGTTGCTGCGGTCCAACCCCAGCTTTCGCCGGCTGTGGATCGCCCAGCTGATCTCGCTCGGTGGGGACTGGTTCAACGTCGTCGCCCTGACCGGCCTGTTGCTGCATCTCACCGGCTCCAGCTTCTACGGTGGGGCCGTCCTCGTCGCCAGCCTGTTGCCCCAGTTCCTGCTGTCGCCGGTCGCCGGGGTGGTGGCCGACCGGTTCGACCGGCGGCGGCTCATGCTCGGGGCCAACCTGATCGCGGCGGTGCTGGCTCTGGCGATGCTGGCTGTCCGCTCCCGGGGCAGCGTCTGGCTGGGGCTGGCGGCCATAGCGGGGATCGCGGCCATGGGGGCGTTCTTCGACCCCGCGTCCCGCTCGGGACTCCCCAACATCGTGGAGAACGACCAGCTCGCCGCCGCCAACGTCCTCATGGCATCCACCTGGGGCGTCATGGCCGCCGTCGGCGCGGCAGCCGGGGGTCTCGTCGCCGGCCTCCTGGGCCGGGACGCCGCGTTCGTTGCCAATGCCGCCTCCTTCCTCGTTGCCGCCGCCCTCATCCTTGGCGTCCGGGCCCACCTCGGCCCCCTCGACCTCCCCGGCATATCCGGCCTGCCTGGCACACGCGGCACACCCGGGGCACCCGGCGGGAAGCGCCGGCGGCTTCGGCCCATCCGGGACCTGGCGGAAGGCGCCGCCTGGGCCCGAACCGACGCCCGGGTCATGGCCCTCCTGGCCCAGAAGGTTGGCTTCGGGTTGGGCACGGGCATGATCGGGCTCCTGCCGGTCTTCGCCACCCGCGTCTTCTCCGGCCGTGCCCCCGGCGGGCTGACCGGTGGTCTGGGGTCGGCCGACGCCGCCATCGGGATCCTCTACGGCGCCCGAGGCCTGGGGTCATTGCTCGGCCCGTTCGGCGCGAGAGCCGTTGTCCGGACAGACCTGCGACGCCTCTTCCCGGCCATCGCGACAGCCATGGCGATGTTCGGCGGCGCCTACGCCCTCTTCCCGGCCGCTCCCGGGCTCTGGGCGGCCGCCGGCATCGTGCTCGTCGCCCACCTGGGTGGCGGCACCCAGTACACGATGACGAGCTACGGCCTCCAGCAGATCACCCCCGACCGGGTACGTGGGAGAATTATGGCCTTTGAACTCGGGCTGGTCACGCTTACGATGTCGGTCAGCCTCCTCGCTGCCGGTCGGGCGGCGGAGGTCGTCAACCCACGGGCGGTCGTCGAACTGCTGTCCGGCCTGACGGTGGCGTACGCGGCGGTGTGGGCCCTCGCCACCCGGGGTCTGTGGCGGCAACGGGCACCCTGGCTGGCCGGCACCGGGGCGGCACCGGGCAGCTGATGGCGGGCGCACCCGACGCGATGTCGCGATGACCTTCACACCCAAGCCGAGGGCCGTCGTCGTCGAGGACGACGTGACGGTCGCCGGCATGGTGTGCTATTTCCTCGAGCTGCGGGGCATCACCTGTTTTCATGCTCCGACGGCGGAGTCGGGGTGGCGCATGATCGCCATCGAGAGCCCCGCCATGGCGGTGATCGACCAGCGTCTGCCCGGAAAGGACGGGTCGTGGCTGCTGGAGCGCATCCGCGAGGACGAGCGCTTTGCTGAACTGCCGGTGGTCCTGATCTCGGGCTACGAGGATGCCGCCGTGGCGACCCATGCCAAGGAGCTCGGGAGCCCGTGCCTCGCCAAACCGTTCTCGTACGATCAGTTGAACAGCCGGCTCGCCGAGGCAGCGGATATGGCGAGGTGCTGGGAGCCCGACTAAGGCCGGCTCCCCCCGAGGGGTGGCACGACAGAGTCGTCACATCTATCCTTATACGACGAAGGGACCGATTTACGCCAACGCCTCACCCTAGGTAAAGGTCTCGGCCCCATCGTCCGACAATGTAGCCATGGAGACCATGCTCGTCACTCGTCCCGTTCGAGTTGTCCTCGCCGATGACCACCCCATGATCCGCAGGGGGCTCCGCCTCATCCTCGAGGACTGCGACGAGGTCGATGTGGTTGCGGAGGCCGGCAACGGGCAGGAGCTGCTCGATCTCGTCGACCAGATGGATCCCGATGTGGTCGTCGTCGACGTCGGCATGCCCAAGCTCGACGGGCTCGAGGCGGTGCGCCGCATCCGCGACCGTCACCCGGGCATCAAGTCTCTGGTCTTCACGGTCCACGACGAGGAGGCCTACGTCCACCGGGCGGTGCTCGCCGGGGCCAGCGGCTACCTCCTGAAGACCGCCTCGGCCGAGGAGCTCATCAAGGGCATCATGACCGTCGCCGAAGGCAAGGCGGCCCTGCATCCCTCCATCACCCGCCACCTCCTGGACGGCTTTGCCGGTATGACCGAGCCGAGGGGCCGGGGTGCCGAAGCGCTGTCCCAGCGTGAGCACGACGTCCTGCAGCTCCTGGCCTTCGGCAAGACCAACAAGGAGATTGCGAAGGAACTCGGCATCGGCGCCCAGACGGTGAAGACGCACATCTCCCACATCTTCACGAAGATGGGGGCCGCCGACCGCACCGACGCCGTCGCCCTGGCACTGCGCAAGGGCCTGGTCCAGTAAGTAGCTTTCTTTCCAGTCGTCGTCCACTCCTGCGGAGTGTCCGACGACCCAGGGGGGATTCGCAGCCGGATCCCCTTCGCTGCGCTCCGGGGGGCTGCTACTCCCCCCTGGACCCCCTCCGCAGGCGGCTCTCAGGACACCTTCAGGCACGGCGCAGACAATAGGCCGATGCATATCCTCGTCGTGGACGACGACCCCGCCGTCCGCTCGTCCCTGCACCGTGCCCTGCGCCTCGAGGGCTACTCCGTCGGCCTCGCCGGTGACGGCAGCGAGGCCCTGGCCGCGGTCGATGCCGACGCCCCGGACGTCATCGTCCTCGACCTGATGATGCCGCCGCCCGACGGCCTCGAGGTCTGCCGGCGCCTCCGGCGGGCGGGCAACCACACCCCCATCCTCATGCTCACCGCCCGCGAGGCCGTGGGCAACCGGGTCGAGGGCCTCGACGCCGGCGCCGACGACTACGTCGTCAAACCCTTCGCGCTCGTCGAGCTGCTTGCCCGGCTGCAGGCGCTGCTGCGCCGGCCGATGGGCAACGGTGGGCGGCCTCCGAATGCCTCCGCTTCGCGGACCTCACCCTTCGCCCCGCGGGCTACGAGGCCTTCCGGGGCCGTCGGCGCCTCGAGCTCCTCCGCACCGAGTTCCTGCTGCTCGAGCTGTTCGTCCGCAACCCCCGCCAGGTCCTTGCCCGTTCGGTGATCCTGGACCGGGTGTGGGGCTGCGACCTGACGGCATCCCAGAACTCCCTGGAAGTCTTCATCAGCTACCTGCGCCGCAAGCTGGAGGCGGTGGCGACACCCGCCTGATCCACACGGTGCGCGGCGCCGGCTATACGCTGCGCGAAGCCGGCGACGAGCATGCGGGCCCATTGAATCCGCAGTCAAATCCGAATTCAGATTCAAATTCGGAGCCCACGTCGCGCCGGTGACGTTCCGAGCGAGGATCAGCCTGGCCACCGCGGTAGCCGTGGGCATCACCGTGGCGGGGCTGGCGGGCGCCACGTTCCTTGTGCTGAGCCGGAGCCTGACACGCTCGGTCGACGACACGCTCCGCGCCCGGGCGACCGGGTTGTTCAAGATCGCCCAGAGCGGCAGCCTCGACGCCACCGACGAGGCGCGGGCCGAGGTCAACCAGGCTGGCGGCCTCGCGCAGATCGTCGACGCGAGCGGCCAGGTCGTCACGCCCAAGGTGCCGCCGTTCGCCGTCCCGCCGGGGGCGATCGAGGTCGCACAGGGGCGTCTGGCCAGCTCGTTCGGGATCGTCGGTTCCGGAGACCGCAAGGTCCGGGTGCTGTCGCTCGACCTCGGCAACGGCACCGCGCTCGAGCTTGGTCTGCAACTCGACGAGCTCGAGCGGGACCTGCAGATCCTGGCGCTCGTGCTCGGTCTTGTCGCGCTCGGGGGCGTCGTGCTGGCCGTGGTCATGGGCTGGCTGGTGGCCCGCACCGCCCTGGCCCCCATCAACCGGCTGTCCAACGCCATCGACGACGTCGCCGAGACCGCCGACCTCTCCCGGCGGGTCCAGGTGACCGGTCGCGACGAGCTCGCCCGGCTCGCCACCGACTTCAACCGCCTCCTTGCCGCCCTGGAGCGGTCCCGGTTGCTGCAGGCACAGCTCGTCGCCGACGCCTCCCATGAGCTCCGGACCCCCCTGACGAGCCTGCGGACCAACATCGAAGTCCTGCAGCGAGCCGAGGAGCTGGACCCTGCCGACCAGGAGGCCCTGCGCCGCGACGCCCTGGCCCAGGTCGACGAGCTGACCAAGCTCGTGGCCGACGTGGTGGAGCTAGCTCGCGGGGAGGCGCCCGAAGCCCTCCGTGAGGAGATCGAGCTGGCGGACCTCGTGTCGACGACCGTCACCCGGGCAGAGGTCCACGCCCGCGCCGTGGGCGTCAACTTCGACGTCGACGTCGCCCCCAGCCGGGTCCGGGGAGCGCCGGGCCGGCTGGAGCGGGCCGTTGCGAACCTCCTCGACAACGCGGTGAAGTGGAGCCCCACGGGCGGGACCGTCGAGGTGGCAAGCGTGTCGGGGCGCGTCACCGTCCGGGACCACGGCCCTGGCATCCCCGAGGCGGATCTGCCCAAGGTGTTCGATCGCTTCTACCGGGCGTCCACCGCCCGGGCTATGCCGGGTTCGGGTCTGGGACTGGCGATCGTGCGGGAGGTCGTCGAGGCGGAGGGCGGCTCCGTCCAGGCCGGCAACCGCGAGTGCGGCGGCGCGGTGGTCGAGATCCGTCTCCCGGCCATCGGCTGACTGCGATGGTAGAAGCCCGGCAGCCCGCAGCCCCGGGGGGACGTTGCGTCGCGGTCAGTGTGCGGAGAATCCAGCCGGGTTTACGGATCGCCCCTATACTCGCCTCCCGCCCCGGGTTCGCATCCCCACACGAGACCGCAGGCGGTGGAGGGCGAGTGTGAGCGAATCAGCTTCGCTGCTGCTGTTCGGCGACGAGCAGATCTCCTTCCCGGGCGTCCCTCGGTGCGCTCCGCCCCAACCGGAGGACGAACCCCCGCAGGACCGCGCCGGCATCTCCCCGTGTCCCGGCCAGCTCTGCCTCGGCCCGTCCCAGCTCCTGCTGGCGGACGCCGATCCGGAGCCGCTCCAGCCAAGCCTGCTGCCAGAGCCGCCGCCCTGGGAGGTCGTCGAGCACTCGTTGACCCGGCGCCCTGAGCTGCGTCTCAGCAGGACCGCGGCCGCCCGGGGGTCACGCCCGCCCGGCACGCCGGCCCGCATGCGGCAGCTCGGCCTCTTTTCACGGCACAGGTAGGATCATCGCTCCATCTGCGCGAATAGTGCACACTTACCAAAACGTAAGACGCGGCCTGGACGCGCCCCTCGAGCCGACGAATGAGAAATGACATGAGTGGAGCCAGTGGTGATGCCCCCCAGCTCGCCGTACTGACGATCGACAGCGACCGGATCATCACGAGCTGGAACCCGGGCGCAGCGCGGCTCCTCGGTTACCCCGCTGCCGAGATTGTCGGCACCCCGTTGACGTTCATGATGCCCTCCCGGCTCGTCTCAGAGTTCGAGGCGGTGGTGAGCGCCTCGTTCACGGGGGAGTACACCGAGGCCCGCCCCTTCCAGCTCATCCGCCAGGGCGGTGAGCCCGTTGACGTCGACCTCACCGTGACGCCGATCGCCGATGCCCGGGGACAGGCGTCGGGGGCCTCCCTGGTCGCCGTGCCACGCACCGCCACCCCAGCCGCCCCGCCACCCGGCCCCCTCGAGTCGGCCGGGCTGCAGGCGACCTTCGAGAGCGCTCCCATCGGCATGGCCCTCACCAGCCGGGAGGGTTGCCTCCTCAAGGTGAACCGGGCGCTCTCGATGCTGCTCGGCTATACCGCCCCCGAGCTGCTCGCCAGCACCCTGCGGACCCTCACCAACGCCGCCGACCTCGGCGTCGAGCTCGGCTATGTCGAGCAGCTCCTCGCCGGACGCATCCGCAGCTACCGGATAGAGAAGCGCTTCACTGCGGCCGACGGCCGGGACGTCTGGGTCTCGCTGTCCTCGTCGGCGGTCGGCGACAAGGCCGAGCCCGACCTCCTGCTGTGGCAGATGGAGGACCTGACGGGCTGGAAGCGCACCGAGGAGGACCTCATGCACCGGGCGCTCCACGACCCCCTGACCGACCTTCCCAACCGGAGCCTGTTGATGGACCGGCTCTCGCAGGCCCTGGCCCGCTCGGGGCGGCGCCGGTCGTCGGTGGCGGTCCTGTTCATCGACCTCGACCACTTCAAGCTCATCAACGACGAGCTCGGCCACGACGTCGGTGACCAGCTGCTCGTCACCATCGCCGGCCGGCTCCTCGGCGTCACCCGTGCCCAGGACACCGTCGCACGCTTCGCCGGTGACGAGTTCGTCATGCTCTGCGAGGACGTCGAGGGCGAGCAGGCCGCCCGGGCCATCGGCGAGCGCGTGGTCCGTGCCGTGTCGACGCCCCTGACCGTCAAGCAGGGCGAGGCGCTGACGACGGCCAGCGTGGGCATCGCCATGGCGGCCGGAAGCGACGACCGGCCCGAGGTCCTCGTGGAGCACGCCGATCGGGCGATGTACCGGGCGAAGTCGCTCGGCGGCAGTCGGTACGAGGTGTTCTCCCCGGAGCGCAGCGCCCCTGCCGCCCGGCTCGGGGGCATCGCGATCGAGCTGCGCCGGGCCGTCGTGGACGGTGAGCTGCGGCTCCTGTACCAGCCGCGGGTCGAGCTCGACACCGGCAGGATCGTCGGGGTCGAGGCGCTGCTGCGCTGGGAGCATCCCCAGCGGGGTGTCCTGCTGCCTGCAGACTTCATCCCGGCGGCCGAGCGCACCGGCCTGATCGTCGAGCTCGGCCGGTGGGTGCTGGCGGAGGCGATCGAACAGGCGGTCCGCTGGGGTGGCGGGCCACCCATCACCGTCAGCGTCAATGTCTCCACCCAGGAGCTTGCCCAGGGCGACTTCGCCAGCGAGGTGGCGGACGTCCTGGCGACCGCCGGCCTCCCGGCCAGCAGCCTCCGCCTCGAGATCGCGGAGTCGGCGGTCCTCAACACCGCCCGGCTGGCGCCCACCTGGAAAGCGCTCGACTCCCTCGGTGTCCGGCTCCACGTCGACGCCTTGGGCTCGACGTCGACGTCGCTCCGCCATCTGAAAGGCCTGCCCGTCGACACCGTCACGATCGATCCCTCCTTCGTTGCGGGCCTCGGGACCGACTCCCCGGACTCCGCCATCGTCGAGGCCGTCGTGCACATGGCGGACGCCCTCCACCTCCGCTCGATGGGCGAGGGGGTGGAGACCGAGGAGCAGGCAGCTCTGCTGCGCAGCATGGGGTGCACCCTGGGCCAGGGCTACTACTTCGCCCGGCCCCTGCCGCCCCAGGCGGTCCAGGAGCTCATCGGGCATGGGGCCACGTAGGGCTCAGATCCGGCAACCGGTGGCCCCGGGGCCGTAGCATCAGAGGTCATGGAAAGGTTGGACTCGCCGGAGTCGCTGGAGATCGGGCTGATCCCCCTGTCGCCGTCCCGGGCCGCGGACTTCAAGGCGTGCCCGCAGCTCTTCAAGTTCCGGGCGATCGACCGCCTGCCGGAGCCGTCAGACCCCTCCCGGGCACGGGGCACCCTGGTGCACGCCGTGCTCGAGCGGCTCTGCCGTCTCCCCGCGGCCCAGCGCACCATCGGCACCGCCCGGGGACTCCTCGGCGAGGTCTGGGCCGAGCTGCAGCAGCTCGACGAGCTTGCCGGGCTCGACCTCGACGCCGAGCAGGAGGCGTCCTGGCTCAACGAGGCCGACCGCATGATCCGCAACTACTTTCGCCTGGAGGACCCGGCCCAGGTCGTCGTCCACGACGTCGAGGCCCGGGTCGCCCACGAGGGGGAGCGGACCGCGCTGCGGGGCATCGTCGACCGCATCGAGGTCCGCGACGACGGCGAGTGGGTGCTCGTGGACTACAAGACGGGTCGCCCCCCGTCGTCGGAACGAGCGCTGGGGTCCTTCTTCGGCCTCAAGTTCTACGCCCTCGTGTGCTGGCGGGCATTCGGCAGGATGCCGTGCGAGCTGCGCCTGATCCAGCTCGGCGAGCCCGAGGTGATCACGCTGCACCCGAGCGAACAGATGCTGCTCGGACTGGAGCGCCAGCTCGACGCCCTCGGCATCGCCATCCTGCGGGCCCAGACCACCGGCGACTGGCGGCCCCGGCCGAGCTGGCTGTGCGGCCACTGCGCCCACCAGGCGGTCTGCCCCGCCTGGACGACGAACGAAGCTGCCTCCTAAGAACGAAGCTGCCTCCTAAGACAGACCCCGACTGGAGCCCGGCGGAGGTGTGGAAGAAATCCCGCGCCTAGGCGCCCCTCAAGGCGCCGGATAAAAACAGACGCGGGAAAACTTCCAGACCTCGACGGAGGCCCCTGTTCGTTCAGCCTCCAGGGGTCCAGAGCCCACTGTGGGAGCCCACAAAGGGGTTCGAGGCCCGCTCCTGACCGATGGTCGTCGGGGGGCCGTGGCCGGGGAACACCGGCAGGTCACCGAGGGGGAAGAGCCGCTTCCGGATCGACGCCAGCTCCTCGGCCGTGTCGCCGCCGGGCAGGTCGGTTCGGCCCACGGAGGCGTAGAAGAGCGTGTCGCCCGAGAACACCGCCTCGTCGGGGGCCACGAGGCTCACACTGCCCGGCGAGTGGCCCGGCGTATGGATCACCCCGAGGTGCAGGGACCCGGCAACCAGCTCGTCGCCGTCGGCATAGATGCGATCCACTTCGGGTGACGGTGGCAGCTCGGTGCCGAGGAACAGCCGGCCAGCCTCCTGGTTGAAGGCCAGCACGGGCACGTCGTCGGCGTGGAGGTAGAACGGGATGCCGGTCCTCTGGCGGATCGCCTCGGCCGCCAGGACGTGATCGAAATGCGCGTGCGTGGCGACCGCCGCCACCAGGCTCAGGCCGTGGCGATCGGCGGCGGCCAGGATGGCATCCGGGTCGTCGCCGGGGTCGATCACGATGCCCTCACGGGTGACGGGGTCCCCCACCAGGTAGCAGTTGCACTGGAGCGCCCCAACGACGAGCTGCTCGAACACCTTCATGGTCATACGCCTAGTTTTCCACTCCCCTTGCTACCGTGGGCCCATGGTCTCCCCCGTGGTGGTCGAGGTGTCGATCGAGATAGCTGCCCCGCCCGAGGCGGTCTGGGACCGCCTGGTGGACTGGGAGAACCTCGGCCTTTGGATGAAGGAGGCCTGGGAGTTCCGGGTCACCTCGCCGGAACGGGAGGGCGTCGGAGTCGTCGCCCAGGCCAGGGTCCGCATCGCCGGGATCACCACGCTCGACACGGTGGTCGTGAGCCGCTGGGAGCCTCCCGAGTGGTTCGAGATCGAGCACAAGGGCTGGGTGGGGGGACGGGGCCTCATGCACGCCCGTCGCACCGCCACCGGGACCTACCTGTGGTGGCAGGAGACCCTCGTGCCGCCCCTCGGGTGGCTCGGGTGGGCCGGCATGGTCCTGGTGAAGCCGGCGATGGCATGGATCTTCAACCGGGACCTCCGGCTGCTCAAAGACCTGGTCGAGCGCGAGACGCCGCGTTAGAGTTTCGCGTGTGACGAGGAAGCCACAGGCGGAGGCACAGCGCGCAATCCGAGACCGGAGAATCTTCTACCGCTGGCTGTGGCTCGTCTATGCGCCCCTGGTGCTCGGCTTCCTCGCCGTCTTGGTGTTCGCGTCCGGGGCGATGCCCGGCTTCCTCGCGCTACCGTTCGTTGCCCTGCTGGCCCTGGACGCCATCGGCATCCGCCTCGTGGTCGAGCGGCGGCGGCGCAAGATCGCGCTCCGGGTGCCTCCGACGCTGTTGATCGGCGTCGGAGCAACGGTCGTCGCGGTGCTGGCGGGGTCGTTCCTCGCCTGGATGGGCATCGACCGGCTCTCGTCCGCGACCGGCCCACCCCTGCTCGTCACCGGTGGCTTCCTCATGCTCGCTGCCGCCTTCGCCCCCGGCTTCAAGCTGCTCGATCTGGTCATGCGGGTGACGGCCCGCACGCTGCTCCGGATCAGTGGGGACCGAAGGCCCGGCCCTTCACCGGCGGCCCGCCGCCGGCCCCAGCCCCGCCCCCGCAAGGCAGCTTGAGGCAGCCTGGGGGGTCCAGGGGGGAGTAGCAGCCCCCGGAGCGCAGCGGAGGGGAAAAGCTGCGGATCCCCCCTGGCTCGTGGGACGCTCCGAAGGAGCGGGCCACGAGTGGAAAACTAGAGGGAGCCCCGCGTCTTCACCCAGCAGCCGCTGTGGTAGTGGCGGCGGTCCTCCGGCTTCCCGGACGGAAAAGCCACGACGTGCGCCGTGCCCGGCTCGATCGAGCCCTGGCAATAGGGGCAACGGTAGAGGCGGTCGCCGGTGGTCGTCCGGACCTCGAACCCTTCCCGGCCCAGCGGCGGGCGGCCGGCGATCCTGGCGGCGATCTGGGCCACCTCCACAGGGGGCGGGTCCCGCGTGCCTCGGCGCCGTTTCACCGGCGTTTCGTCCCGCCGGCTGCGCCGAGGCACGCCGGTCAGGACCTGACGTCGCCCTGCGCCGAGCGCCGCTGCTCGAAGAAGAAACCCTTGAACGCCTCGGCGTACTCGGTGCCGGTGCCCCCCTGCTCGGCGGTCAGCTTGGCCATCTCTCTCACCCGGTCCGCCAGACCCTCGTAGGCGCCGAGCTGGGACACGTGGGCCTGGAGGGCTGCGATCTTGGTGCCCATGTGGGCGCTGATGTCGACGTAGTAGTCGGGATTGCTCGGCGCCATGAGGATTGCCGCCTTGAGGGGATGAGGCTCGAAGCCCTGGTCGTAGAGCTCGGCCCGGTACAGGGGCACGGTCGTCGCACCGGGGTTGATCGCGGCGCTGAAGGCGAGCCCAACCGCCCGGTGGTCGGGATGGTTGAGGTAGCGCTGGTCGATGAAAAACGTCGAGGGATCAGGGCCGATCGCGATATCGGGGCGCAACCGGCGGATCTCGCGGATGATGTCGCGGCGGATCTCGTGGCTGTCCTCCAGGTAGCCGTCCTCGTGCCCGAGGAACACGACATCCCTGGCCCCCGCCGCCGCGGCGGCCGCCCGCTGCTCCCGTTCCCGGGTTGCGATGAGGAGGTCCCGGGCGACGTCGGGATCGTTCGAGCCCATGGCGCCGTTGGAGACGATGCAGATCGTGACCTCGACGCCCTCGGCGGCCATGCGTGCGATGGTGCCTCCGGCCCCGAACTCGGCGTCGTCGGGGTGGGCGGCCACCACCAGGGCGGTGCTCACCTCGATTCCTTTCATTGTCATGCTCACGGCCCCCTCCTTCCGATTGCGACGAAGGCGACGTGGGTAGCCGGCATCGCAGCGGCGAAGAAGTCCTCCACCGCCGCCGCATACTGGCGGATTTCCCACATCGCCTACTCGGCGTTGCGCAGGGCGATGAAGTTCATCAGCGCCCGCGTGTTCACACTCCAGTAAAGCTCGGTGCAGATACCCACGGGCAGGACCAGCCGGGCGAGTTCCCGGGCGACTCCCATCTCCACCAGCTCCGGGCGGACGAAGCCGTGGTCAAGGACCTCGACGGTGTCGCCGACGAATGGCATCGGCCGATCCTACCGTCCGACCAAGCTCAGCCGTGACAAAAGTTCCAAGGTCGGGGAAACTTCCGCAGTGAGCAGGCAGCGGATTACCCTCGGTGTCATCGCGCTTGCCGCCCTCGCCCTGGCGATCGTGGTCCTGATCGGCGTCAACGGTACCCAGGCCCACCGGGGTCAGCACACGGCGGTGAAGGGCCAGACGACCCAGCGGGACGCCGAGCCGTCGCCGGTGCCGTCGTCTTCCGTCTCCCCGACGGCCACCCCGACGCCCACGGCATCCGCGCCTGCCGCCCCGCCGCCTCCCCCACCGGACCCCTACCTGCACGTGGGCTCCCGGGGACCCGACGTCCAGGCGCTTCAACAGAAGTTGACCTCGCTCACGTACATGACCGCCGGGCTCGACGGGAACTTCGGGGGCGGCACCCGGGACGCCCTCATCGCCTTCCAGAAGGTCAACGGCTTGAAACTGACCGGCGAGGCGGACCCGCCCACCACCAACAAACTCGCGTCGGCGGGCGCCCCGACCGCCGCCTACTCGACCCCCAGCGACCACCTCGAGGTCGACATCGCCAAACAGGTGGTCTACGTGGTGCGGGGCGGCACGGTGGCCAACACGCTCACGACCTCCACCGGATCGGGCCAGAAGTTCACGTCGCAGGGCGTGACCCAGCGGGCGATCACCCCCAACGGGGCATTCCACGTCTACTGGAAGATCCCCGGCTGGCACGATGCGCCGCTCGGCCACCTCTACAAGCCGTCGTTCTTCAACGGGGGCATCGCCTTCCACGGCTACTACTCGGTGCCGACCTACCCCGCCTCCCACGGCTGCGTGCGGCTGCCGATGGAGTTCGCCGACTGGTTCTACGACAGCGCCGCCCCCCCGGGTGCGACGGTCTACGTCTACGGCGGCCCCAACGGTCCGAACCCGGACCCGGTTCCCGAGACGTCCACGTCGACGACTACTCCGCCGGCAGGCGCTCCCTCCACCTCGCCGGCGGTGTCCCCGGTGCCCACTCCATCGCCGAGCCCACCGGCGGGCTGCCTGAACTCCCTGCTCGGCCTTCCCTGCCCCACGCCCACGCCGACCGCCTCGGTCTCCACGTCACCGACGCCGACTTCCTCGGCAAGTAGCCCGTAGCTGACGAATCGATCCATCCGGCGCCTTGAGGGCCGCATCGGGCCCGGCGCATCCCCCGGAGGGGGCAATCCGGGGTGATGCTGGCATCCCCCCAAAAGACGCATGCTGGCACCCCTTCGCCTGTACGTGGGGGAAGCCGATACTGCTTCTACGTAGGTCTCCGTAGTCTCGCCGGGGTTGGGGAAGCGGGATGAGGAAGGGGGGGAGTCCGTTGGAAGTCCAGGCTGAATGTCCGTGGTGTGGGATGGTGACGTTGCGCCCGAAGGAAGTGAGGTGCGAGGCAGACCCGCGGACGGACGAGGCTCTCTGCGAGATCAACTGCCCCGTATGCCACCGTGTGGTCTACGCAAAGACCACCCACGAAGGTGTCGGGCTCATCCGGGCGGCCGGTGCCGTTGGCATTCAAGGCCTGGTGCCATTCGAACTGCTTGAGCGTCGCTCCGGGCCTCCGCTGCTCTGGGACGAGATCCTGGATGTGCTTGCGGACCTCGATGCGACGCTGTACCCGCAGACGGAGCTCGCGAACCAGCTCTACGCTCCGATGCCCAGACCGGGCGATGCCCCGGAGGATGCGTCAAGCCGCACTCAGTAGTTCCTGCAGGCCAAGAAAAGCAAAAAGGGCCCTTCGGGCCTTTTTTGTTATGGCGAGTGGGCCACCTCGGCCGGACGTGAACGTGCCCCGAGTGGCCTTCCGGGCCGAAGCCCGCCTGCCTCTCGGGGCACAGTGATCATATGCCCGAGTCCTGGCACCGTCAAGATGGCCCAGCGTCGAACCCCCGACCCGCCGCCCGAGAGACGCCGACTCGTCAAGAAGACTTGTCGGTGACCTTCTCCTTCACCTCGGCTGCCTTGCGGCGTGCGGAGGTCCGGACGGTCTCGCCCGCCGCCTTCGTGGCAGTCTTGGCGACCCCGGCAGCGGAGCGGGCGGCTTCGGCGGCCTTGCTCTGAACTTTCTTGACCTCGCGGGTCGCGCCGAGCCCTGAGGCACCCGCAGCCACCGCAGTGGAGGCGACCTTGGCGGCAGCCCCAATGGCCTTCAGCGCCTCGCCGGCCTTGACGCTCACCTCCTTGACCTCCTTCGAGCGGCGGATCTCCTCCTTCGTCGCCTTGGCGATCTTCGCCGCCTTGTCTGCGGCCTTCTGAAGGCTGAGTGCCGCTTCCTTCACCCTCTTCTGCGTTTCCCGCACCTCAGCGCGCAGCTTGCGATCCATGCGTCCCCTCCCTTCATGAGGCATGCAGCCCATGAGCCAACTGTGAATTCCTTCCTGATATATACCCCCGAATCCCCCAACCAAAAGGGCGCTTCACGCACGGGGCGCGGTAATCGATCAGGCGGGCGGCACCGGTGGCAGATCGACGGACGTGGCCGTCCGGGCTGCGACGCCGTCGTCGAAGATCTCGCTCATGAGGGCGTCGAGCTGATCGCCGACCAACTCCTCCCGCTCCAGCAACTCGTCACGGATCCGCTCGACTGCAAAGCGACGCTTCTTGAGGATCTCCATCACCTCGGCCTTGCACTGCTTGAGGAGGACATCGACCTCTTCCCGGATCTCTTCCTGCGACAGCATGAAGGCAATGGTCTGCTCGCCCAGGGCGTTGGCCGGGATCACGCTGTACGAAACCAGGTGCTTGCCCATGCCGAACTGGCCCACGTACTGCAAGGCCAGCATCGTCGCCTGGTGGAGGTCGCCGCCGACGCCGCTCGTGGACGTCCCGAACCAGATCTCCTCGGCCACCATGCCCGCCATCTTCACGCGGATGATGTCGAGCAGGTCCTCCTTCGTGCTGCTGTAGCGCTCCTCCCGCTCCATCGAGCTCACGAGGCCGAGGGCCTCCTGGCGCTTGATGATCGTGATGACCTGGATCCTCGCCTCCTCCGAGCGCAGCTCGTGGGCGGTCACCGCATGGCCTGCCTCGTGCACGGCGGTCATCACCTTTTCCTTGTCCGTGTACTTGACGGGCTGCTTGAGGCCGATCTCGTCGATGAGCTTCGCCTGCCAGATGTCCTCCCAGGTCAGGGCCTCCCTCCCGTCCTGCAGGGCAACGATGAGGGCCTCGTTGATGATGTTCTTGATGCGGGCCGGCGAGTAGCCGATGGTGACCTGGGCGAACTTCTCGATGTCGAGCGGCTTGTGGGCGACCTTGGCCAGGTAGTAGCTGATGACGTCGGTCCGGCCCTCCTTGTCCGGGAGGCCCACATGGATCTTGCGGTCGAAGCGGCCGGGGCGTAGGAGGGCGGGGTCCAGCACCTGTGCCCGGTTGGTCGCCGCCATGACGAGGATGTTGTAGGAGGGGACGCGGCGCTTCATGCGCAGCAGGCGACGGACGTGGCGCGAGAGGCCCTTGGGCTGCACCATGCCGTCCATCTGCACGAGGAGCTCGTTGACGATGCCGGCCCCCAGGCCGCCTCCCGGGCTGAGGAAGCGCTCGATCCGCCCCATGAGGCCCGGTCCCTCCGTGGCGGCGGTGGACGTGCCGGCGCCGCGGGACCCGATGGCGTCGATCTCGTCGATGAAGATCACGGCGCCGTCGTACTTCTTCACGAACTTCTTGGCCTTGCGGAACAGGGCCATCACCCGGAGGTTGCCGACGCCCATGAACATGTTGGCGAAGCCCGTGGCGGACGTGTAGATGAAGGGGACCCCCACCTCGCCGGCCACCGCCTTGCCGAGCAGGGTCTTGCCGGTGCCGGGCGGTCCCTCGAAGAGGATGCCGTGGGGCGGGAAGCCGCCGATCTTCTTGAACTCCTGGAACCCACGGAAGAGCTTGACGACCTCTTTCACGGAGTCGACGACGGGACCCTGGCCCCGGACGTCGGTGAAGTTCGTCTCGTACTCGTGCGGAAAGATGACGTACGAGCGGCCCCGGGCCATCAGCCAGAGCATCGCTCCCATCTCCATGAGCACCGCCCCGCCGAGGATCAGCGCAATGAAGAGGATTGGCCCTGCCTGCTTCGCCCCATGGCCGAGGGCCACGTAGGCGTCCTTGGGGCCACAGGCGCGTGGGAAGCCGTCAGCGGCGAAACAGTGACCGGTGGCTTCGAATGTCCAGACCGCCAGGAGGTAGACCCAGACGAGGACGAGGATCCTGGGAAGCCAGATCCGAAGGCGGTTTTTCCAGGGCATCAGCAAACCCAATCGCTATGGGGGCGGCTACGGGGCGGCCGGCACGACCCCCAAACCGTTCAGGGGACTGCCAACCATGATACGGCTAGTCCCTTATTCGGCCTTTTGGGGGATGATCTTGAGGCTGATTCGCGCTTATGACCCGTTCGGGCTACCCGGCGTGGTCCCTTCCGCCGAGTCGTCACCGTCGTCATCTCCGTCATCTCCCCCATCTGCGGCTTCTTCGGCCTTCGGGTCGCCGGAGCCGTCCTTGCCGGCCAGTGCGCCCTCCGATTCCGACTCGGGCTCGAACACGGGCCGTTCGAATCCGGAGCGTTCCAGCAACTCGCCGATCCGGGAGTCGGACCAGCCCTGCCGCCGGAGCTCGATGGTCAGGTTGATCGGGCCGAGGTGCCGTCCGCACGTCGGGCAGTAGGACCAGACATAGCCGCCCTCCGGCAGGCGGCTGCCACACCAGGCGCACGTGTCCTCGCCCGTGCGGTCCTCCGAGAAGGCCTCGTAGCCGTCGAGGAAGCCGAGGGCGTAGTCCCAGGTGACGTACTCGTCGGGGTCGGGCTCCCACGCGGGCTCGTGCACCGGCGGCTCGCCCGACTCCAGGATCTGGCGGAGGTTGTCGGCAAGCAGGTCCCAGCCGAGGAAGTGGTCGTCCTCGCAGTCGGGGCAGTAGACGACGACACCCTTGATGCCGCGCGACGCAAGCACCGACTTCAACGTGTTGACATCGATGAGGTCTTGCTGAAGAGCTTCCCGCTCCTCGGCGTCGATCTCCTCCGAGTCACCGTCGAAGTCGTCGGGGGGGTCGACGTGTTCTTCGTAGGCCATCTCACCTATCCTACTCTCAGGTCGCTACTCTTCAGGACCCCAGCGTGGAGCCCCGGAGCACAGCCCGCAAGAGGTCTCCGCAAGAATCCCGCGGGAACCTTCCCAGGATCGAAACCGCAATGAAGCCACAAACGAAGCCAGAACGAAGCAAGGAGGAACGAGTGATCGAGGTTCGCATCGGCATCATCGAGAGCCCGAAAGAGCTCATCCTTGAACTCGAGGAGGAATCCAAGGAGCTTATCGAGAAGGTGAACACGGCGCTGGAGGAGGGGTCCGGCCTGGTATGGCTCACCGACAGCAAGGGCAAGCAGATCGCCGTGTCGGCCAACCGGATCGCCTACCTGGAGATCGAGCCGGAACGCTCGCGGACCGTCGGCTTCGGAGGCTGAGCGCCAGACAGGAGTCATGGAGAGAAGGTCCGTGACGCTTGAGCGAGCACCTGCAGGGCCCGGGCGAAAGCCGGCGGGTGCTGCGGCCCCTCCCCTATAATCCGCCATGATGGCCCCGCCGGGTAACTTCGCTTCCCTGCTTCGCGCTCGCCGCGGGTACCTCGCCACCGTCGGCTCCCAGGGCAGCCCGAGAGTCCTTCCGGTGTGCTTCACCTGGGCCGGAGACATGATCTGGACGGCCATCGACGGCAAGCCGAAGAAGACCGACCTCCCCCAGCGCCTGCGGGACATCGGGAGTGAGCCAAAGGTCTGCTTCACCGTGGACCGTTGGGACGAGGACTGGAGCCGGCTGGCCTGGCTCCAGGCCCGGGGCCGGGCCCACGCCCTGCCAGAAGGCCCCGAGAGCGAGCGCGCCCGCGCCGCGCTTCGGGACAAGTACCCGCAGTACCAGTCCACCCCGCTGCAGGGGCCGGTGATCCGCATCGAGGTCGAGAACTGGGTGGGCTGGGACGCCAACACCGCCGACGACTAGCGGGCTCGCATCCCGGCTCAGTCCTCCACGGCCTGGCCCACGAGCGTGCCCACCCGCTTCAGCAATTTGACGGGCTCGAACGGCTTGGCGAAGACGTTGTCGGGCCCGATCATGTCCCGGCACCGGTCCAGCGCCTCGTACCGGCCACTGACCACGATCACCGGCATCCGTTGCGTGCCCGGGTCGGCCCGCAGCCGGGAGATGACCCGCTCCCCGTCGACCTGGGGCATCATCAGGTCCACGATCATGAGATCGGGTCTGAGCTCTCCGGCCTTCTCGAGGCCCTCCAGCCCGTCGGAGGCCTCGACGATGTCGTAGCCCTCGACCTCGAGGAGCACCTTGAGGAGTTCCCTCACGGAAGGGTCGTCCTCGACCAGGAGAATCGTGATGCTCATCGCCTCGCTCGACCCACCGATCTGGGAATCACCTCGCTCCATCGATCGATTCCGAATCAAACCCTACGCTCCAACTCCTGTTTATGCTCGACCTCCACGACTGGCATGAGCGGCATGAGGCGGCAACCGGTGGTCGCGGTGGGCGCGGTGGCGGTCCGCGACGACGGGGCACTGCTGCTCGTCCGCCGGGGACAGGCGCCGGCCCTGGGCCGGTGGTCGCTGCCGGGCGGCCGCGTCGAGTGGGCCGAGGTCCTGTCGGAGGCCCTGCGCCGGGAGGTCGTCGAGGAGACGGGCCTCGAGGTGACGCCCGGGGGCCTCGCCGGCCTCGTCGAGCGGATCCATCCCGACGAGGGCTTCCACTACGTGATCCTGGACTACCACGTCACCGTCACCGGGGGGAACCTGCGGCCTGGCAGCGACGTGACCGATGCCCGGTGGGTGCTCCCGTCCGAGCTGGGGTCACTGGAATTGAGCGACGGCCTCGTGGAGGCGCTCCGAGACTGGGGGGTCCAGGGGGGAGAAGCAGCCCGCTGAGCGAAGCGGACAAGCTGTGGATCCCCCTGGCTCGTGGGAGGCTCCGAAGGAGCGGGCCACGAGTGGAAGGGTCGGGCTTGAGGTCTAGGGCCAACTCAGGCTTCGGGCGAGGGGGGTTCAACGGGCGGCGGGGCGACCACGGGTGGAACAGAGGCCTCCAGTTCCTCTTCCTCTTCCTCGTCGGGACCCGAGGCCGGGCCGGATGGCATCGCCGGGAACTCGGAAAGGAACAGGGCTTCGTAGGTGAGGGAGCCCAGCAGGCCCCCCAACAGCGGCCCGACGGTCCAGATGAGCCAGTTGGAGAGATGGACGCTGGCGAGGGCGGGCCCCAGCCACCGGACCGGGTTCATCGCCGCCCCGGTGAACGCAGCGCCGGCGAGACC
>WNGI01001514.1_pt1 | contig 20052 bp, 18 predicted proteins | sample 5400621 | NCBI WGS metagenome assembly WNGI01 (sample SAMN13153374, study PRJNA577476) | soil metagenome | isolation source: 20 cm soil or saprolite under Garry oak tree replicate 1 | place: USA:California | collected 2016-06-15
TGATCAACGCGGACGATTCACTCAAGCCGGTATTTAACGGCAAGAGTCAGGTTAGTATGTTCGAGATGACCAAGCTCGTCTCCGGACATATCAAATAAGATCTTCTGGTGAAAGCCCGGCGTTTCCCCACGCCGGGCTCTCTCCTTTCCTGCGGGGCAATCAGGGGCAAACTTGCGCAAGCCGCTGCGTTGGCGGAAACTTGTGACGTGAAGAAACTGCTCTTCCTCTGTTCCATAATTTTAGTTTCCGCCGGCTTCGCCTCGGCCGACGTTAACTGGCTGACTGATTTCGATGCAGCCAAGGCGAAAGCGAAATCGGACCACAAGCTTGTCTTGCTCGATTTCACCGGCTCGGATTGGTGCGGCTATTGCAAGCGCATGCAGGCCGAAATTTTTTCCAAACCGCAGTTCCAGGACTACGCCGCAAAGAACCTGGTTCTGGTCGAACTCGATTTTCCTCGTGCCAAACCGCAAAGCGACGCGGTCAGAAAACAAAACATGAAATTGGCTAGCGAATATGAAATCGAAGGTTTTCCGACCCTGATCATATTGAACCCCGAAGGGAAGCGAGTGGCCAATTTCTTCGGCTACATCGAGGGCGGACCGGACGCCATCATTGCCGCGCTGGAAAAGTTGCGCAAGACCTAGCGGACGAACGCCGGCTCGGTTTGCGAAGTCGTAACGGCGCGTTGCAATACATCCGCCAGATCGCGCCGGGTAAACGGTTTCGGTAATGCCCCGCGGAATCCGTATTGCAAAAATTCCGCCAGCGCCGCTTCGTCGGAATAACCGCTGCAAATAATGGCGACGACGCTGGGATCGATATTGCGTAAGCGCGAGATCGTGGCCAATCCTTGAGCAATTGTGAAGTGAGTTCCCGAATTCCCTCCTCATCGTCCATCACCAGGATGCGTTGCAGAGTAGATGACAATCCAGAGCCCGCGACCGTCCTTACCACTGCTGGTTCGGCCCTGGCTGCTGGAAGATAGAAGGCAAAGACGGCGCCCACCGGGGAGGATTGTTCGAGGTGCAACATCCCTCCGTGTTTCTTAACAATAGAAAAACTAATCGAAAGGCCCAACCCGCTGCTCACCGGTTTAGTCGTGAAATAGGGATCGAAAATTTTCGTCGCCATACCCACGGGAACGCCACCCCCGTGGTCCGCGATCGCAACTTTGATGTAGCGGCCGCCCGGCAAGAGCGCGCCCGGTTTGTCGTCCAGCTCTACGTTGCGCGCCGAAATATCCACCGTGCCGCCGGAGGGCATCGCTTCGCGAGCATTGATCATGAGTGCGTTGATCACCTGCTCGATTTGGGTGGGGTCGACTTCGGTCGGCCAAAGATCCGGCGGAATATCCATTTCTGCGCGGAGATTCGAGCCGTGCAGCGAAAAATGGGCTGACTTCGCCAACAGCTCGGACATTCTCACAACTTTTTTCACCGGTGAGCCCCCTTTGGAAAAGGTGAGCAACTGGCTCGACATGTGGGCGGCTTCCTGCGCTGCCTGTGATGCTTTCGCCAGGCAACCAAGCAAATTCTTTTCCTCCACCGGCGCTTCGAGCTGGGCCAGGCCGATGTTGCCGGAAATGACGGTGAGAATGTTGTTCAAATCGTGGGCGATTCCGCCGGCCAGCGTTCCCAATGATTCGATCTTGCCTTTGGTGAGCCGATCATCTTCCGCGCGCTTACGTTCCGTGACGTCACGAAAGAAAGCCGAAACGCCTCCGCCGCTGGGATAGGCATGAACTTCAAACCACTTCGTTCCGCGCGGATCGCACGCTTCAAATTCGACGGGTGCCTGCTCGGCCATAACTTGCCGATAATTCTGTTCGAAAGGTGTGCCGCGAAGCTCGGGAAACTTCTGCCACAGCTCGCCTCCCAGGAGCTCTTTGCGCGAGCGTCCGAATAAAGCCTCCGCCTCCGGATTCACATAGGTAAAGCGCCACGCGTAATCGAGGGCGAAGAAACCATCGGTCGTATTCTCGAGAATATCCGTCAGCGTCCGGGCCGATTGCTGGAGTGCAATCCGGGCTTGGTTGCGTTCCGTGAGGTCGCGAATTTGCCGCTCTGCCACCGCCAGACGCACATTCAGCAACGACAAGTCGATTGGTTTGGTAAGGTAATCATTCGCGCCCGCTTCCAGCGCCATCTCCAGATCTGCGCGATCGGTTTTGCCGGTCACGAGCAGAATGAACATCTCGTCGCCGTCCTGGCGCGCCCGCAATTCGCGACACAAGTCGATGCCACTTTTTCCCGGCAGCATCCAATCAAGAATAAGGAAGGGGAAACTGTCTGCTGCCAGCACTCGCTCGGCCTCTTCGGCGGTGGCGACTTGCGTCACTTTATGGCCGCGCATTCCGATTAGCCTGGAGAGCGTTTTCCGGCTGTCGTCCTGGTCTTCGACAAGAAGAATATTCATCACGCGATATCGGCGTCGGTGCGGCCTCTCGGCCTCGCGCCGAAGTTCGATGAACGCCCCAACATCGATCCACCCCAAAACAGCAGATTAGTTGCCAAATTTGGCCTCGCGGCGGCTGTAGCCGGGCTTTCTCTCCTCCGATTTTCGTTGGCGCGGTTGCGCCGCCGGTGCTGCCGCGTTAATAAGGCAATCTGTCGCGCTTCTGAGTCTCATGCTGCGAAAATTCCGCGCCCTTTTTTTTCTCGTTCCGGCCACGGTTGCATTTGCCCAGCAACCCGCGCCCGCACCCGAAAAGCCAAAGCCGCCGCCGGTCCCGGAACAAAAAGTAACGGTCAGCTCGGTGCACGTCGATGGCCCCGACATCGCCCTCACTTTTGACGACGGCCCAAACGAAAAACTCACGCCACGGCTGCTCGATTTACTCGCGCAACATCACATTCACGCCACTTTTTTTGTCATCGGCGAAAACGTGACGCAGCATCCCGAAATCTTGCAGCGCGCAGCGCGGGAAGGCCACGAGATTGGCAACCACTCCTGGTCGCATCCTAATCTCGCGAAAATGTCCGACGACGCCGTCCGCAGCCAAATCAAGCGCACCGAAGAGGCGATAATCGGCGCGATTGGTTCGCGTCCGGTTCTACTTCGCCCGCCCTACGGTTCGCTCACGACGCGTCAAAAACATTTTATTCACGATGACCTCGGCTATGAAATTATTCTGTGGGACGTTGATCCGCTCGACTGGAAGGAACCCGGTCCAAGTATCGTTAGTAGTCGTATTCTGAAAGAGACGCGCCCGGGATCGATCGTGCTATCGCATGATATTCATGCGCAGACGATCCAGGCGATGCCGGCAACTTTGTCCGAGCTCGAAGCCAAAGGATTCAAATTCGTCACCGTCTCCGAATTGTTGAAGCTGCGGACGCCGGTACCACCGCCGACGCCGAAGCCGGTCAACGCGCCAGCCGCCACTCCGTCGCCGGTTGTCGCACCTTCGCCGAACGGTTAGCTCGCGGCATGATCGCCGATCATTATTTGCAGGTTCGAACCGATCTCGAAACTGCGCTGATCCGACTGCTGCGACTCGGCGCGGATCTGCACCGCAGCCCAGGCTCATTGGAGACGCTGCACGCCCTTCTCATCGACATTCGCCAACCGCTTCTCTTCGTCGTCGTCGGCGAAGTGAAAGCGGGAAAATCCTCGCTTCTAAACGCGCTTTTCGGCCGCGAATTCGCCAAGACCGGTGTCCTGCCAGCGACCGATCGCGTCTGCATTTTTCGCTATGGCGAGGTGGAAAAAACGGTCGATGTCTCCCCCCAACTGATCGAGCGCTTCCTTCCGATCGATTTCCTGCGCGACTTCAATGTCGTCGATACACCCGGGACGAACACGATGGTGGCAGAGCATCAACGCATCACCGAGGAATTCGTACCCCGGGCCGATCTCGTCCTCTTCGTTTTTTCCGTGGTCAATCCCTGGACGCAATCGGCGTGGGATCTTCTCGCTTTCGTGCAAAAGCGTTGGCTAAAAAACATCGTTTTCGTTTTGCAACAGGCCGACTTGCGCGACCCCGCCGAGATTGCTGTTATCCGCCGTCATCTTCAGGATACCGCCCTTCAGAAACTCGGAACCGCCCCCCCAATTTTTGCTGTTTCCGCGCGTCAGGCGTTACTCGCGCGCACGGGGGCGCCCGGAGCAGCTAGCCTCGAAGAGAAAAGCCAGATTGTTCCATTGCAAGAACACATCGATTTGATCATGTCGGATGCGAGTGCTCATGCGCTCAAATTGCGATCGGCCTGGCAAACGGCACAGGTTGTTCTGCAAGAGATCGCCTCGGAAGTGCGCGAGGCGTTTCGCACCATTAGCCACGACGAAGAACGGTTCGATCGCCTGATGCACTTCCTGCAGGCGCGCAAGGAGCAAACGTTGCGGCAAGTGCACGGTTTTGTCCGGGGAACCGAGCAAGCCTGCCGTGACTGCGCTGTCCAGGGAACCCGATTTCTGGAGAGCAAACTGACTTTCTGGACAACGGTGAACATGATTTGGCGACACGATTATTGGCAGCGCGATTTTCAGGAGGAAATGGAAACGAAACTTCGTCAGATCGTGCAGCCACAAATCGAAAATGCAGTGCAATTACTTGAAACCGATCTGCGTGGAATCTGGCCTCAATTACAGGACATGATCGAAACGCATTTTGGTGGCGAAGTGAAATCTCAGGCCCCACGGACGCCACCGGATTTCGCGCGCCAACGCCGTGAGTTGTTGCAATCCATTCAACTGACGCTGGCGGCGCGAAGCGGCGGAAACGGCATTGAAGAACAAATGGGAGAGATATTTCGAGAAACGTCGGACCGCTTGCGAATTCCAGCGGGCGTGGCGGCGGCGGGTGGACTCGTCGCACTGGTCGCGGCCATGAGCAGCGCCGCCGTGGCCGATGTCACCGGTGTGCTGGCGGCTTCAGCCGCGATCATAGGAACCTTGCTAGCAAAACGGCAGCGCGGAAAAATTCTCCGTGTTTACGCCGAGCAAATGGAAGCAAAGCGCAGCGAGCTCGTGCTTGCGATCGAGAATCAGATCTCTCACACCATCGATTTGTTCTACGGTGAGATCAATGCGGCGATACAACCGCTCACCGCCTTCTGCACCGCGCAACGCGCACATTTTCAACTGCTGGTCGATCGGATTGGAGAACTCGACACGACTTTCGAAAAACTGCGTCCGCGCGTGATGGGAAGCCGCGCTAGCTAGCGCGAGGCGGCACCGCTCTGCTGGACAAGCCGCGCCTCAGCCTGGCGCTTGGCGATCACGAAATGATTGTTGTCGCCATAACTGCGCCACGGTCCGGGCGGGACATCGCGCACTTCCACAAATTGCCAGTCGGTCACATCGGTTGGGCCGAGCCCGAGGTAATCGCGTACTGCCGGCGAGACATCGAGACCGGCGCCGTGATTCAAGTTCGGTTTCGGTCGTTCATTCTGAAAAACGTACTGGAAATGGTCGGTGCGGAACGGTCCGCAGTCTTCCCATTGGGCGTAGCAAATGCGACTGCCTTTGCGGATTGCCACCCAGCGGTCCTTGCAAACGGAGCGGCCCGGTTCGGTGTAGACTGTCCTGAACCATGGAATCACCAACGGCGCTTCCGGCTTGAACTGCCCGTGTGTGACGTCGTTGTAGGGGAGAGCGCAATAAAACGGATTCTGCCGCGGGGTGAATGAAGCCGGAATGTAATTCCGGCGTGAGGACGGATCGGGAGAATCAAAGCCGCCATAATTCGAGGTCCAGTTCGCGTCCCAACAGCTCTTGTAATTTGGGACCGGATTGTTGCCGCCGGCCTGCTCGCCTACCCAAAAGACCGTTGTCACGATATTCGCCTTCCATGGGTAGCGGGTGGCCGTGCTGGTCTTGGAAGCGGTTGGGACAAAAACCTGCGGCTCGACTTTGAGTAAGGCCTGTTCGCGCAATTTGCGAGCGTATTTGGCGAAATCGGCCGCGCTCTCGTAAGGCGATTGGGCCATCCCCACCCCCGTCCCAAGGAGCGCTAGAGCGAGGGCGGGAAAACCTTTTCTCATTGGCGTGGCCTTGTTTTACCGAAAACTTGCCGACAGGCAAGGGTTTTTCCTCTTTTCGAGGAATCCTTCCTAGCGAGCTATTTATCATTTGCAGCAGTATCCGTTCCAAGCATTTAGCCACGTGAGAGCACGGAATCGTGCCGAAAATGGGCTTCGTCGGTCTGCGGATAATCCAAAGTATAATGCAGTCCCCGGCTTTCTTTGCGGAGTAGGGCGCTATCCACAATTAGGGCCGCGACCGTAGCTAGATTCCGCAGTTCAAGGAGGTCGACCGAGACCTTGAAATTCCAATAAAATTCGCGGATTTCCCGCTGGAGATTCCGTAAACGCGAGGCTGCGCGTTGCAGACGTTTGTCGGTCCGAACCACCCCGACGTAGTCCCACATCAAGCGCCGGATCTCGTCCCAGTTGTGATAAATCACCACCAGTTCGTCCACATTTTGGACGTTACCCGAGACCCATTCCGGCAACGCAATTTTGTGATCCTGCTCCTTCGGAAACTCGCGCGCTAGCCCCGCAGAGGCCCGACGCGCCACCACCACGCCCTCGAGCAGCGAATTGCTGGCCAGTCGATTTGCCCCGTGCAGACCGGTACAGGCCACTTCGCCAATGGCGTACAAACCGCGCAGACTGCTCGCCCCGTTTACGTCGGTCTTGATTCCACCGCATTGATAATGCGCCGCCGGCACGACCGGAATTGGCTGCCGGCTCATGTCGATCCCAAGCTGCAAACAGGTTTCGAAAATGTGCGGGAAACGTTCACGCAGGAACGCCTCGGGCTTGTGCGTGATATCGAGGTAAACGCATTGTGCTCCGCTGCGCTTGATCTCGGCATCGATCGCCCGCGCCACCACATCGCGCGGCGCCAGCGATCCACGCGGATGATATCGCGGCATGAAATCTTCGCCCCGGCCATCGCGCAAGATTCCGCCTTCGCCGCGAACAGTTTCCGAAATCAGAAACGAACGTTGTTCGGCGTGAAACAAACAGGTGGGATGGAATTGGACGAATTCCATGTTCGCAATGGCGACGCCGGCGCGCCATGCCATGGCCACGCCATCACCCGTCGCAACCGCCGGATTCGTCGTATAGAGATAAACTTTGCCGCACCCGCCGGTGGCCAGCACGACCCGATCGCTTCGAATCGTCTCGATTTCACCCGTTTTCTCATCGAGTGAGTAAAGTCCAAGACACCGGTCTTCCGTGGCGAATCCAAGTTTGGCCGCGGTGATCAAATCGATCGCGGTATGGTTTTCCAGCAATTGCACCTGGGGCGATCGACCGAGCGCCGCCAGTAGTTTGTTTTCGATCTCGCGTCCGGTCACGTCCTGCACGTGCAACACTCGCCGCTTCGAATGCCCGCCCTCGCGACCAAGATCGAGCTCGCGATGACCCGAGACCTCGCGTTCATCGAAATGCACGCCGACTTCCATTAGCTCCCGGATCGCCTCCGGACCTTCCGTCACAATCGTGCGCACAACTTGTTCGTCGCAAAGCCCGGCGCCGGCTTCTAGCGTGTCGCGCACGTGCAACTCAAACGAATCTTCGTCACTCGTGACGCAGGCAATCCCGCCCTGCGCCCACGCAGTGTTGCTGTCGGCCCCTTTCCGTTTCGTGATCACGGCGACGGAACCGTGCTGCGCCGCCTTCAAGGCAAAGCTCAGGCCCGCGATCCCGCTTCCCACCACGACGAAATCGAATTCCTTCACGTGAGTCGCAAGTTATCGATCAATCGCGTTTTGCCGATGAAAACCGCGAGGGCGATAAGGGCATTCGGCCGCAATGTTTCCAGTGGCTGCAAGTTCTCCCGATCGACGATGCTGATGTAATCAATGCGCGCGTCTTTGGCTGACTCGATTACGCCCCTCGCGGCGTCAATCAATCTGGTGACGGAATTTTCTCCGTTGGCGGCCAGTTCTTTCACCCGCAGCATGGCCTGATACAGCACCGGCGCCGCAGCTCGCCCGTCCGTGTTCAGATATTGATTGCGTGAGCTTAGGGCCAGCCCGTCTGCCTCGCGCACCGTCGGCACGCCGATGACTTCGATCGGAAAATTCAGGTCGCGCACCATTCGCCGGATAATTGCCAGTTGCTGATAATCCTTTTCACCGAACACCGCCGCGTTCGGCGCGAGCAAATTAAACAGCTTTGCCACTACCGTGCAGACACCGCGGAAATGTCCCGGGCGCGAGGCGCCGCACAGACCGGCGGACAATCGTGTTTCCTCAACGTAAACTGAGCGATCATCAAAATACATTTCGCGCGGGCGAAAAAGCAGATTGACTCCCGCATCCTCGCAAAATTTTGCATCCGTAGATTCCGGCCGCGGATATTTCTTAAAATCCGATCCCGGCTCGAACTGCAACGGATTGACAAAAATACTGACCGCAACTTCCCCATCTTTGCCAGCATGCTCACGCGCGACACGAAGCAACTCTAGATGCCCACGATGCAACGCACCCATCGTCGGCACGAGTACGGATTTGGCCCTTCGCTCGCGCACGTGTGCCTGGGCCGCGTCAGTCGATTCGATAATTTTCATTCAGAAAACTCGTCATCCCGTGCGCAATAGTTTACCCGCCGTGGCGGGGGGATCCCGTGATGGAATCTTTAAGGTAAGGCAGCGGGGTCCCTGGACTATGCTCGCGATGACGATTCGATCCAAATCGCTTGGCGGCCAACGGCAAATTTTTGGTGCCCGAAATTTCTCCAGCCGGCGCACTCAGCCACCTTGCGCATTTCACCGAAACTGAAGGCACGCACCGCTGATAGTCGTGCATCCGTTTTCGTCATCGCATCGCGATAGATTGTCGCCGTCACAAAATAAACCGCGCACGTTAACAAGCGTGCCCTCCGCAAATCGGCAACTAAAATTCGCGCACGCGACAGTTCGCGACATTTTTGCAGCACGCGCACAGCGTCATCGTTGCTGAAATGGTGAAGGGTGAGCGAACAAAGCACGATGTCGTAAAGCTCAGGCGGATTCCATTCGAACAGGTCCACGCAACAAGAATCGATCTCCGGATAAGCAGCGCTCAGTCCTCGCGCAATTTCAATGGTCGACGCCTGTTGATCAATCGCGTCGATGTGAACGGAAACATTTTGTCTGCGCGCATGATCAACGATCAGGCGTGGGATGTCGCCTGAGCCGGTGGCTACGTCCAAAATTCGCGCTTTGTCATTTGGCTTGAGCCAGCGTCGCAAAAAATGTCGCACCAAGCGATGGCTACCAAACCAGCGATTGAGGGAGCGTAGGTTGGCAAGGTCGCGTTTCAGCTCGCGCGTGACCGGCTGCGGCCGGTCCATCAATTCCGGCAACGCCGGATCGAACTGCCGCTTCACTTATTCCGCCAGAAAACTCCGCCAGCTTTCCGGCAAAAGCGCCGATTCCACGTCGCTCGCAATCCGGCCTTCGAACGCCGGCTCAAAGTTCGTGCTGGTGCCGTAGACCATGATCGCGTCCTCGCTTCCCTCCACCCGCACCGCATGCGCCACCCCCGGCGGAATCACAACCGCGACATTGTTCGGGCCGCGATGATTGTCGCCATCAATAAAAAAATGCATGATGCGGCCACGAAAACCTTCGCGGACGTCGCGCAAAATCATTTCGACTCGGCCCTGCACGAAAAACATTACGTCCCACTGTTCCGCCTCGTAGTCGATAGTCGCTTTCCTGGTGAACCTGCGCCGTAATGATTTCGTCGGGTCTTCGCCCTCGGGAATAAATGGAGGATGAACATGAAAGCCTTTGGCGGTGTTGGCGAACATGCGGGCCGTGGCCCATTGCCGTGGCCAGAATTTTAAACTCCCGAGCACGCCTTCATCCCGCCGGGCCAGTTCTCCGAACAATCCACGGTGCCGTTGCACATGGATGGTGCGCGCGAACATTTCGACACCAGGGATCCAGACCGCCGCGAGGGAACGGCGGTTCGCCGACACGATCTGACCTGCTTCCACGCCCCCGCCCGCAAGCCGTTTTGCCAGCGCCGGGGCTCGATAGTCGCGCGTGCTCAACGCGGTCACCGCGGCTGGCTGTAAACCGCGCCAAATATTTTTCCCGGATTTTTTCATTTGTAGTGGCGGTTTATGACCGCCGATCTCACGTCGGCCAACTACGTCCCTAGCGAGAAATCGGCCCGTTCGCTAGAAAGATTTGGATTATAATAAGGATCGCGTCGAAACATTTCCGGCCAGCGCTGCTGTAGCTCCAGGCACATCCCGCATGCATTTTCCTTTTTCGAAGTGCGACGCAATTCCGCATAGGGAATCGAAACTGTTCGCAATCCTTGTTCGTGGAAGTTCAAACAAAACTCGACCGCCGCGCATATAGCGTCATCCCGACCGAAGTGGAGGGATCCCGGGGCGCACCTTGAAGCTACAAACTCGAACAGCTCCCTTCGGGTCAGCAAACACGACGCGCTCAACGCGCTGTAATTCCGCACCGTTTGCAATTGCCGATTCGCTCCACGGAAATCAGGCGCACATCCGGCAAAAGCAAAACTCACTTTTCCATCCGGCAACAAAATCAATCCAGCGCTTTCAACTGCGCCCTCTGACGAAACCACGCGCGCGCCAACCGCGCCAATCTCCGGATTGGACAGTTGCTCCGCCATCGCGCTCAACCACTTCTCGTCGAGCGGCTCAAGGTCGGACTCGAGAAATAGCACGTATTCTCCGGTAGCTTCTTTAAGGTCTGCGACAATTTCAAAATTTGGAAAATCTGTTTTGGCGTGAATCCGATCCCGGTCCGCGGCCTCGGCGCCATTAATAATGATAGAAATTTTCTCCGCGCCAGCCTCGCGGCGAACGCGGTAAAGATGCGTCTCCCAATCAATCGTCACCCGCGCATTTTCCAGCCGCCGCGCCAAATGCTCTTCAATCGCGCGTCGTCCCGCTTCCAGCGCGCCCGGTTTGCGCCGGATGTTGTGCGCGGTTGATTCGGCCGTTCGCCGCCAATGATAAAGCACTCGCGGAATATGCCGGATACGGCCAGTCTTTTCCGAAACACGCAGGAGCAAATCGTAGTCTTGGGCACCGTCGAACTCGCTGCGAAACCCAGCCTGCGCCAGATCGCGACGGATGATTACGAAATGGCCGAGGTAATCGTGTGTGCAAAAAAATTCCGGCGACCAATCGGGTTTCAGCAGCGGCGCCGCCAGTTTCCCGTCCACGATTTTGTCTTCGTCGGAATAAATCACATCGGCTTCCCGGTCGTTTTGCAAAAGATCGATTGCACGAAACAATGCATCCGGTTCGAGCAGATCATCGTGATCGAGCAGCGCGATCCAGGCACCGCGCGCCTGCGCCAGCGCTGTGTTTAAGGCTGAGGAGATTCCGCCGTGATCCTGAAAGCCGGTTTGAATGCGGGCATCACGTTGCCCCAGTTTTTCCAGCAACCCGCGAACGCGCGTATCACTCGAACCATCATCAACTAAAACCAGCTCCCAATTCTCGTAGGCCTGCGCAATGACCGATTCGACTGCGTCCATCAGAAATCTTTCATCAGCGTTAAACGTTGGCGTCAAAATCGAAATGAGGGGCCGATAAGAGAACATTCGCGATTGCTCGCGCAGCTTCGCAGCCTCCTCCGCGGAAACGCGATGCTGCGCAAACCAGCGGCCGTATTCATCTTGCTCGACGGCCTCAGTTGATTGCCGCCGCCGGAATAACCGGAACGGCGCGGAAAGAATTTTTGCGACACGGCCTTCTGCACTGCGGCGCAACCGTCGATGTTCCTCGCGCAGCAGCTGGAGGTCGCGTTTAACATCTTTCAGATGCAACAGTTCTTCCTCCAGCCGCGCGATGTGCGCTTCGGCTGCTCGCAATTCGTCGCCTTTCACCGGCACAGTATATTGATTGATGCCACGGGCGGGCAAACGTAGCGTGCCCGGCCACATTCATGTTCGATTATCCCGTTTATCTTTTTTACCGGGCGGGAACAGATTTGCTCACCTTGTTGCCGCTGCGGTTCTTATTCGCCATGGGGCAAATCAGCGGCGCCGTTGCCTGGCTAGTCCTGCCGCAGTACCGAAAGCTGGCTCTGCGCAATGTCCGCATCGCTTTCGGGGACGAATTTTCCGAGAAACAGATTCGCTGGATCGTGCGCCGGCATTTTAAACAGCTGGGAGCGAACCTGCTCTGCAGCGTGAAGTTCACCCGCATGCCGACGGAAAAAATTCTCGAGCGGGTGCGCCTGGAAAACTTTGAATACGTCGAAAATTGTTTTCGGCAAAAGCAACCGTTCGTGCTGTTCTCGAGCCATATTGGTTCCTGGGAGTTTTGCACCCGACTATTCCCGCATTTCTCGCACGGGCAGCGCACTGCAACCATTTACCAGCGCATCCGGAATCCGCACATCGATCGCCACGTTCGGGAGGCGCGCAGCCAATTTGGTCTGGAAGTCTTTGAGCGGAGCGAAGGTTTCGGCAAAGCGATTGGGCTACTGCGCAGCGGCGGCGGAATCGGTATCCTAATGGATCAACACGCCGGCGACGGCGGTCTTTGGACGCCGTTCTTTGGCAGGCTCGCCTCGACCACCGCATTACCGGCGCTGCTGGCGCGGCGGACCCACGCGAAGCTGATCGGATTTGCGGTTCACACCGAGGGGTTCGCGCGCTGGCGCGCGGTGGCGGAAAGGCCAATTGAAAATTCTGGTGCATCGATTGAATCACTCACCGCGCGTGGCAACGAAATTTTGGAAAAACAAGTCCGACGCGCGCCAGAAGATTGGTTTTGGGTACACAATCGCTGGAAAACGCCGCGGCCAAATTTCCTGCTCGCGAAATATAAGCGCGGTGTCCTTTTGCCGGAGAACACGCGGCTAAAGCCATTCCGCATCTTGATCCGGAGTAGCAACTGGCTGGGAGACGCTGTTATGAGCGTCCCGGCGGTACGCGCGATTAAGGGTGGACGTCCAGACGCACACCTGACGGTAGCCGTCCCGGGGAAACTTGCGGCCCTTTGGAAAATTGTTCCGGAAGCCGATGAGATTATCGTTCTGCCGTCGAAATCGGTTTTCGCGGCGGCGCGCTTGTTTCGTCAGAAACCACCGTTTGATGTCGCGATCGTGTTTCCGAATTCGCTGCGCAGCGCGCTCGAAGTTTTTCTGGCGGGCATCCCGCGGCGCGTTGGTTTAACCGGGCATTGGCGCCGCTGGGTGCTGAATCAACGACCACGGAAGACCTTCGCCCGTGGCATCGTTCATCAGACCTACAAGTATCTCGAACTGGCGAGCACGATGGGGGCGAAAGTGGAGCCGCATTTTCCCCCGGCGAATTCGATTAATGGGAGCCGGGATCAGTTCAGATTCGCGCTTTGCCCCGGCGCCGAGTACGGCCCGGCGAAGCGATGGCCACGTTTCGCGGAAGTGGCGCAGGAAATTGCAGCGCCATTTCCGGTGCAATGGATCCTATTCGGCACGGCCGGCGATGCCGATGTCGGTGCGAAAATTGCAGAGGTTCTGGGCGAGAAATGTTTGAATCGGATCGGGCAGACGACGCTCGAGGAATTGATCGATGAGCTAGGCGATTGCGATCTGTTGCTTACTAACGACACCGGGACAATGCATCTCGCGGCCCTGCTGCGGGTTCCCACGGTCTCGATTTTCGGATCGACCGAACCGCTGCGCACCGGCCCGCTCGGCCAGGGCCATCGCATTTTTCGGCATCATGTCGAGTGCAGCCCGTGTTTTCTGCGCGAATGTCCTCTCGATTTCCGCTGCATGCATGCGGTCACGAGTGCGGAGGTCATTGCCGCGATTCAACAAATGATTTCCGGGCAGGCTGAAGCGGCGAAATCGGGTAACGTTGCTTTCACGGCCGCATTCCGAAATCATAAGCCGGTATGATGGCAATCGGCGCGCCCCGCATTCGCACCGAAGTGCAGGTGATGTTTTTCGATACCGACTGCGGTGGTGTCGTGCATAACATCGCGTATCTGCGCTTCGTCGAGATCGCCCGCACTCTCCTGGCCGAGCAGCTCGGACTCGCCTTATCGGACATGGCGGCGACGCAAAAGTATCCTGTCGTAGTCCGGACGGAGATCGACTACCGCCGTGCCGCAAAACTTGGCGACCGCCTCACGGTTGAAGGTTCGCTCGATCAACTCGAACGCGTGCGATTTTGGTGCGCTTTTCGGATTGTGCGGAACGAGGACGATGCCCTGATTGCCGAATGTCGGCAGACGCTGGCGTTGATCCAAATGCCGTCGGCAAAATTGCTGCGCTTGCCCGACAGTTGGGACCGGTATCGGGCTGCGGCGGTGGACGCTCGCTAAAATGGTCACGGGCACCGGCGCGCTTAGCATTGAGGAAACGTTTCTCGGACCACAGGCGTTGCCGCCGCCGCCGACCCGACACGCGCTCTTTGCCATTCTGATTGCGCTGGCCGCGCTGGTGCATTTCGGGACCATCGGCATCGGTGATCTTTACAGCGAGACCGAGGGCCAGTACGCCGCGGCCGCGCGCGAAATGATTCAGAGCGGTCAGTATTTGTTGCCGACGAATGACAGTATTCCGCGTCTGCAAAAACCGCCGCTGCTCTACTGGCTGATCGTTGCCAGTTACAAGCTTTTCGGGATCAATACCGCGGCCACGCGCGTTCCGATCGCGTTTTCGGTTGTGGCAACGGTAGCATTCACGTTTCTGATCGGCGAACGGCTGGCCGATTGCTGGCGGGGATTCGCTGCCGGCCTGATTTATCTCACGCTCAGCGGCACGTTCATTTTCGGTCGCATCGTCATGCCGGAGCCCCTCTTTGCCGCGCTCTTTGCCGGAGCGATTTATTGCGGGCTGGCCGGGTTCCAGCAACGTCGTCAGCGGCGCACCTGGTTTGCCGGATTTTGGATTTGCGCCGCACTCGCGTGTCTGACGAAGGGTCCGCATGGATTGCTTTTTCCGGCGGCGACCCTTGCCGCGCTGGCGATCTTTTATCGTGAGGCGCGGATACGGTTTAGCTCGCTTCTTTGGTGGCCCTATCTGTTACTTTTTTTCGCTATCATCGGGCCCTGGTATCTCTGGATCGAAATTCATTTTGACGGTCCGTTCCATCGCCTCGTTGCTGACGAATGGACCAAACACTTACTGGGCCGCTATCCTAACGGGAATTGGTACGACGACGTTCCACGCTGGCAGTTTCTCGCCAGCCATCTCGCCTGGTTGTTTCCCTGGTCGCTGGCGATTTTGCCAGGGCTGATCTTTTCCTGGCGACGCGTGATGCGACCGCGCGAGATTAGTTTCCAGGATGCTCTTCCGATGGCCTGGGCCATCGGGGTTTTGGGACCGGTTTTGGCTATCGGGCAGCGACAGGATTACTACGCGCTGAGCATGTTCAGCGCATTCGCGCTCTGGGCCGCGATGATTTTTGAGCGCGCGCCAAATTCTATGCGTAATCTCGGCGCCACTGCTGTTGCGCTCACCGGAATCGGGATCGGTTTCATCGCCCTCGCGCTTCCGCATCTTCTTCCCAAAAACGAGAGCGAGTGGGGCGAAACGGATCTTCGGTGGACGGCGTGGAAGGCACTTGCCGACATGCCGGCGAGCGCCTGGCTACATTTTCGCCCACTTCTCGCCATCGCCGCAATCGGGCTCCTGACCGGTGCAATCACCACGGTTTATCTGCTTTGCCGCCGACGCGAAAAAATCGCAACGGTTGGTCTCGCCTTCGGAATGATTGTGGTCGGTCTGTGCATGATCAGCGGCGTGGCGCGAATTGCCCCATTTTTTTCCCTTGCGGATGCGGCCCGCTTCTTAAACAGCCGATTGGGCACGAACGGTCAGGTGCTCTTTGAGGGCCCCCCTGACATCGCCAGCAGTCTCGGGTTTTATCTCGAACGTAAGTTTGCCATGGTTAACCAAGGGCCGGATCCGCGAATACCACTTACTCTCGAACAGCGCAGGCTCTTTCTCGAAGAAAAGGCCGCGCTCGAGCAATGGCGGGCGCCTCGCCCGGTGTTTCTCATCATCGAAGAAAAGCGGGTGGTTTACTGGCGTGGGCTACTGGTGCAGCACTTCCATGTTTATCATCAGGTCGCGAGTTTCGGCACCTACATCATTCTCTCGAATCAATTGTAGGTTGTTTGAAAAAGAGGCGGAACACGCTACCGTGCGAACCTGTTTTCACGATTCACGATTTAGCTATTTAACGTTTACCTTTTCACCTTCACAATCCATGTCGCAGCATCGCAGTCTTAAGGGAGCCAGCACTATCGCAGCCAAGCGCAACGTCTTGAAACGCTTCGAGCGCGTCGATCTGCTCAAGAAACGCGGGCAATGGAAGGAAACAAGCAAGGTGATCGGGCTACCCAAGACGAAGCCTGATGTGTGATTGCGGAGGTGATTAGTTAAAAGAGTTACAACGTTACAACGGAGGGCGCCGGTCCCGTTGTAACTTTTTAACCTTGTAACTTTTTTAACCTTCCTTGCGCCTCAATCGCTTTCTCGCTGCCGCCGGCGTGGCTTCGCGTCGCGGCGCGGACGAACTGATCGCTGGCGGTCGCGTCACCGTGAATGGAAAACCGTGTCGGGATTTTCATTTCCGGCCAACGACAAACGATCACGTCAAGGTCGATGGCAAACTCGTTCATCAACCCGCGCCCATATACATTTTGCTCAACAAACCGGCTGGATTCGTCTGCACGCGACGCGATCCACACGTAACCGATACGATTTACGATTTGCTTCCGCTGAAATTTTCTTCGCTCGCCAATGTCGGCCGGCTCGACGCTCAGAGCGAAGGCTTATTGTTGCTGACGAATGATGGTGAATTCGCGCAGCGATTAACGCATCCCAGGTTCAAGGTCGAAAAGGAATACGAAGTGGTGCTCAATCGCGCCGCCACCTCGGATTTGGCGCAGAAACTTTTGCGCGGAGTTGTTCTCGATCGGAAGCGCGCTCGTGCTAAACGCGTGCAGCAAATTTCGCCAACGCGACTGCGCATTGTGCTTGAACAAGGAATCAATCGCCAGATCCGGCGCATGCTCGAGTGTTTCGGATTTCACGCGAAAAAATTGACGCGAGTTCGAATGGGCAATTTAAGACTGCATGATCTTCCGCCCGGGAAATGGCGACACTTGAGCGCCCAAGAAGTTCGCGTTATCCCGACCAAAACCGCCAGTCCGGCTCGCACCGACGGACCCCGTCGCGGCAGCTTTGAGGTTGCGCAACGGGATTCCTCGACTTTCGCTCGGAATGACTATGAATCTCGATAATTGCTCTGCCGTGGTCACCGGCGCTTCGGCCGGGATCGGTCGCGAATTGGCGCGGCAACTCGCTGCGCGTGCGAAACTTCTCGTTCTCGTCGCCAGAAGACGCGATCGACTCGAACAGTTGCGTACCGAATTAGTCGCCAGGAATCCGGCGTTACGTGTCGAGATCCGCCAGACCGATCTTTCAAATCTCGAGCAGACGATGCAACTCGCTGCCTTGCTCACGAACGAGCCAATCGATTTCCTGATCAACAATGCCGGCGTCGGCAATCACGGTTCCTTTGCCACAGCCGACCCGATTCATGTCAATGAGCAGGTGCTGGTGAACGTGCTGGCGTTAACCGCGCTGACTCGCGCGTTACTGCCGCGGATGATCGCGCAAAAACGAGGCGCAATTTTGAACGTGAGTTCCTCTGCTGGATTCCTCCCGCTACCGGGCATTGCGGCTTACGCGGCCACGAAGGCCTACGTTACCAGTTTTTCCGAAGCGATCCGGGCCGAAACGCATGGTTGCGGGATTACTGTGACCGCCCTCTGCCCAGGGCCGGTCGATACTGAATTTGCAGAAGTGGCCAATCGGGAATCGCGCGGGGAAAAACCTCGCTCCGGTCTCATGCACGTGGCGGTAGAAAAAGTGGCACAGGCGGGGTTAAGCGCCATCGAGCAGGACAAGGCTTTAATCATTCCTGGCCTTGCCATGAAAATCGTCATGGCGATTACGCGCGCGTTACCGCTGTCTGCCATACGCGTGGCGCTGCGATTTACCAGTTACACCTAAACCCTGGCGGCGGCCCGCAATTGGCAAATCACGAAAACGGAAATTTCTGATCGATCGCGGTCTTGTCTGGCATAATCCCAATTTCTCCCCCCACGTCCGGGACGTAGACAAAGGCGTAGCGGCGCCTCGGCATTTGCCAGCCAGTAGCCTCGCCGACCACTCCCTTTTTCCGTTTCTCGACATAATCGAAGAATTCCGAGGCGGGTTTGACGGACCAGTTAGAGTATTTTCCGATTTGCATCAGTGCCGCTCGCAAATCACCCTCCCCCCATGGCGTTCCGGTCCGTTTTTTGAAGGCGACATAACGCGCTTTGCCGTTGAAGAAACCGACGGTGATCTCAAATCCCTCGCTCATGTCGCCGGTCAGGAACCCAAACGCCTCTTCGCCCTGGCCGACCATGCCCAGAAGATTCGGCGCCATCGTAGCCGATTTTCCAAAGTGCGCTTCAATCTCTTCTTTTGTCTGCAGGAGAATGTTCATCTTTGCGGAGTGATCGCGGCGACCCACTAGACAACGGCGCGATGCCAATGTCGACCCGCCGAACACACGAAATACGCCAAAACGGCCGTTACCGGCAACCTGCCGGTAAGGGCAAGTGGCAGCCTGCGCTCCCCGGGAGGGCAGACAGTCTCCGCGGTCAGCGACCGCGGCTACAGCTCATTTATATTTGACCGAGCAGCCGTAGGGGCGGGTATTGGCGTTCGAGACCGGTTTGCCGCTCATCGATTCATCCAGCGCAACTTTCACGTAATTGGTTGAACTCGGAATGTCGGCTGGGTTCGGCGACGCTATGCTATCGATCGCGCCTTCGTAAATGATTTTGCCCTCGGGATTGACGACAAACATGTGTGGGGTGTTGCGTGCGTTATAGATGCGCCCAGCCTTGCCGTCGGGATCGAGCAAAAGCGCAGTTTGCTTCGTTTTCCAATCTTTCATCACCTTCTGCGCTTGTTCGGGCGACAGGTTTCCCTCGTAACCCGGGGCATTGGAATCGATCGTCAGCCAGACCACGCCTTTGCCGGTATATTCGCCCTGCAACTTTTGCATGTTGCCACTGCCGTAATGCTTTTTCACAAACGGGCATTCGGGGTTGAACCATTCCAGGACCACGTACTTGCCTTTGTATTCGGAAAGACTGTGCGATTTTCCGGAAGCATCCGGCAGGCTAAAATCGGGCGCAGCCGCGCCGACGGGCGGTGAATCGGCAGCGAAAAGAGTAGTGGCGACAAGTGAACTCAACGTGAGAAGAAGTGTTTTCATATTTATTGTGATGCGATAGTGCGGTTAACGGTTTCCAGTTTTTCCAAAACGATGTTCTTGGTGAGCAGTTCCGGGAAGACATACGGTTGCGCCGTGCCCCCAGGATAAAGCACATAAAGTGGGACACCCGGCCGGCCGAATTGTTTCAATAGTTTCGTGATCGCGGGATCGCCATTGGTCCAATCCGCTTTCAATTTAACAATTTGCCGTTCGGAAAATGCAGCCTGCACCGCTGCAGTTTCGAGCACGGTCGATTCGTTGAATTTGCAGGTGATGCACCATTCGGCGGTGAAGTCGATGAAGACGGAGTGACCCTGCTGAAGTTCGGAAGCGAGCCGTTCGGGGGTAAATTTTTCCCAGCCGCCACCAGAAGCGGTGGGGTTGGCGATCGCGGCTGCGCTCTGGAATTTGTCTCCGATGAAATAAATGCCGCTTCCGATTACGAGCACGAGCATGAGCAGAAGCACGAGAGCACGGGTCTTCGCCGAAACGAGAGGTGTGAGAAATGCGCCTTTCATCCAGCAGACGATGCTAAGAACGAGAAGAAAAGCGCAAGTCCAGATCAGGGAAGCAACGCCGCGCTGGGCGCCGAGCACGGAAAGTAAAAAGAGCAGGGTCGCGATCAGCAAAAAACCCATGAGCTGTTTTACTCGCACCATCCACGGGCCGGGCTTGGGCAGGAATTTGAGCCAGGCCGGTTGCGCGCTAAGCAGAAAATAAGGCGCGCTCATTCCCAGCGCGATGGAGCCGAACATGAGCAAAATGACAATCGCAGATTGCGTAAAAGCGAAGCCCAGGGCGGTACCAAGAAATGGCGCAGTGCA
>WNGI01003774.1_pt1 | contig 20052 bp, 25 predicted proteins | sample 5400621 | NCBI WGS metagenome assembly WNGI01 (sample SAMN13153374, study PRJNA577476) | soil metagenome | isolation source: 20 cm soil or saprolite under Garry oak tree replicate 1 | place: USA:California | collected 2016-06-15
GAACGCTGGCGGGAACGTGCGGTTGCGCGAGAGGGCGAGATGACACCCAACGCCCGCGTGGATTTCTATCTCAAGTTAGGTATCGGCGTCGCCCGTTTCGGAAATATCGGGCGGGCGACCGACATCCTGGCCGCCGCACGCGCGCTGGCCGCGGAGCACGGACTCCACGAATTCGAGTTCCGGATCGAGCGGATACAAGCGGGGCTCCCGGACTGCGGGCACGCCTTGGTGGCGTGTTTGCCGGAGGACCAGGAGCCCCAGTACGCCTTCGAGCCCGTGCGGGAGGTTGCGGCCTCGCTCGCTCAGCTCGTGTGATGTTTGCTTAGTGACAGGTGTTGTTGTTGACGTGATCGCACGGCGTCGAGCCGGGGCGCGGGGCCGTCGTATCGGCGCAGGCGGCAGCGGTCAACGCGAACGTCACGAGCAATAGGGGCAGCAGCGAGCGGATTCGGCGGAACATAAAGCCTCCTTCACGTTGGGTGCACAGCAGGGACAACCCAACATGAGGAGCGGCGCCGCGGAGTTTTAGGGCACTTTTGAGGCAACTTAGGGCAGTTTTGGGACATTTATGCTCGTACTAGCCGCGATTCCCGATTTTCAGCTCCATCGCCTGCGCCGCGCTGCGGAAGGGCGGTTCGAGTTCGTCCGCGCCCGCGGTTGGGAAGAGGCGCTGGATCTGATCCGCACGCGCCCCGTCGAGCTGGCCGTCGTGGACCCGCTGCTGTCGGGCGAAGCGCGGCGCCAGGAGATCGAGCGGCTGCGCGTGCTGTTCCCGTCCTTGCCCATTTTCGTCTACACGACGCTGATGCCCGAGACCGCGGGCGTACTGCTGGCGCTGGGCCGGCACGGCATCCAGCACGTCGTATTCGCGCACCACGACGACCATCCCGCATTGCTGCGACGCGTCCTGGCCGACGAAGCCGCGCGCACCGCCTCGCAGCGCCTGGTCGCGGAGATCGCCAGTGGCCTGACGCCCCTTCCCGCCAACCTCCGGGCGGTGATCGACAGCAGCATGCGCGGGCCTACCTCGGGCTCACGGCGGGCGAGATGCGTCTGTCGCTCACGCCGGAAGAGGCATTGGAGCGGGTATCGCAGCGCTTCCGTCACCCCGCGACGGGTGTCCACCGGGCAGCGTCATGACGGGCACGCCGGCAGAGCGTCCCGTCACCGTCCTCGTGGTCGATGACGAGGCGCCGCTGCGCCGCATCCTCGAGCGCCTGCTGGTGCGCGATGGCTATCGCGTGATCAGCGCCGGCGACGGCGAGACGGCCTACCAGATGCTCGCATCCGAGCAGGCCGACGCAATCCTGCTCGACATCAACCTGCCGGCGATGTCCGGACTGGCGTTGTACCTCGCGATTATCAACCGCTGGCCGGTGTTGGAGGGACGGATCGCGTTGATGTCGGGCGACGCCGACACCGAGGACGTGGCCGCCTGGATCGAGCATCACCACTGCGTGGTGCTGCGCAAGCCGTTCGACGTGAAGGATGTCGGGCGGTGGGTCGCCGACGTCATCCGCTTCCGCAACCGCCGCACGAGCAACGGTTGATCGCATGACCAGCGCCGCCCATCAGGACTCGCTGCAGGTGCTGCGCGAATATCGCAGTCTCGCGCCGTGGAACCTGCGCGACCTGGCCGGGCTCGTCGGCGCCGTCCTGGACGCGTCCGCGGTCACGCCGATCAACGCCGCCGCCCGCGCGCAGCCCAGCCAGCGCACCGTGCGGTTTTACGTCACGCGCGGATTGGTGAGCCCACCCGAGGGTCGCGGCACCGCCGCCACCTACTCATACCGTCACTTCCTGCAGTTGCTGTGGATCAAGCTGCGGCAGATGGAAGGCGGGACGCTCGCCGCCATCACCAAGGAAATGCAGGATCAGACGGGCGACGTGCTGGAGCGCCGCTGTGCGGCTGCGCTCGGCGCATCGTTACCCGGTCCCGACCGGCTACCCATGGGCGGCCGTGGCGGTCTGCCCCGCGGTCGTTCCGGCCGCGCGCTCAGGCGCGCGGCGTCGAGCTCAACGTCGACACCGGCCACCCGCTCGTCCGGCTCGGCACCGACGAGGCGGCGCTGGCCGAAGCCGTGCGCCAGGCGATCGCGAAACTCGCGCCCCCCGCGCCCGCGTAACGCCGATGTCGTAGCCCGTTTCCACCCTCCAACATGGAAGTGGCGATGTTCTGGCTTCCCCTGATTCTCCTCGCCGTCGTCGTGCTGTGGGTCATCGCGGCCTACAACGGTCTCGTCTCGCTCAAGAATCAAACATTCAACGCGTTCAAACAGATCGACGTGCAGCTCAAACGGCGGCACGATCTGATTCCCAATCTCGTGAATGCCGTGAAGGGCGCGATGGACTTTGAGAAGGGCACGCTCGAAGCCGTGATTCAGGCGCGCAACCAGGCCGTGAAGATCAACGCGCAGGGCGTGGACGCGGTGAAGCAGATCGGTCAGGCCGAAAATCAGCTGTCCGCCGCGCTGTCGCGCCTGCTGGTGACCGTCGAGCGCTATCCCGATCTCAAGGCGACGAGCAACATCGCCCAGCTGCAGGAAGAGCTGACGTCCACCGAGAGCCGCATCGCGTTCGCGCGCCAGCTCTACAACGACACGGCGACCTCGTACAATACGAAACAGCAGCAATTCCCCACCAACATGGTCGCGGGCATCGCGAAGGCGCAGCCGGCTGAGCTGTGGGAGATCGCCGACCAGGCCGAGCGCGCCGTGCCGCAGGTCGATCTATCAATGAAGCCGCCGGCCGCGTGACGGACACCGGCGCCCTCAACCTTTTCTGTTGACCGCCCTCGGCGCGTGGATCGCCTGGTACGGCTACCGCACCGGCGCCAGTAAAGTCCTGTGGGCGACGGGCGCCCGTGAAATCATCGATCCGCAGACCGACGCCGAACGCCAGCTCGTGAACGTCGTCGAGGAAATGGCGATCGCCGCGGGCGTGCCGCGCCCGCGCGTCTGGATCGTGCCCGACCCCGATCCGAACGCGTTCGCGACCGGCACCGACCCCCTGCACGCGCACGTGGCCGTGACCCAAGGGTTGCTCGACACCTTGAATCGCGACCAGCTGCAGGCGGTGGTGGCTCACGAGCTGGGCCACGTAAAGAACCTCGACGTACGCCTGATGACCACGCTGGCGGCGCTCGTCGGCATGGTGGCCCTGATGAGCAACGGGATGGGTCGCGTGCTGCGGGGCGGTGGCCGCGTGTCGAGCGGCGGCGGCAAGGGCAAGGGTGCCGGCGCGGCCGTGGTGGTCCTGCTGGTGCTGTGGCTCGTGTCGTGGCTGCTGGCGGGCATCATCGCCCGGCTGCTGGCGCTCGCCGTGAGCCGCAAGCGGGAATATTTGGCCGACGCGATGAGCGCGCAGTTCACGCGCAATCCGCTGGCGCTGGCGAGCGCGCTCGAGAAGATCGAAGGGGCCGACGCGCCCACCACGTCGATCAAGAGCGGCACGGCCCACCTCTGCATCGCGGACCCGCTGGGCCGCCGGCTCACCAACCACGAAGGCTGGCTCGCCGACACGCTCGCCACCCACCCGCCCATGGTCAAACGGATCGCGATCTTGAAGGGCATGGGGTATGCGCAGCTGAAGCACGAAGGGGGCGCGATTCCGTGAGAGGTTGGCTGCGCCGCTGGGCGCTCCGCACCCTCCACGAGTACAAGACGCGCCTCTCCCGCTACCAGCTGCAGCAGCGCCGCCACGCGAAAACAGCCCTGCTCGAGGACCCGGTCGTCATGGCGGCGATCGCCGACCACGCCGCCGCCAACCACACGCCCGAACCGGTGGTGCGCCGGCGCGCCCACCGGTACATCGACGAGATCGTCCCCTACTTCAACGTCCTCTCGTACTACAAGCTCGGCTACAACGCCGCCAAGATCCTCGTCAACCTGCTGTTCAAGGTCACGGTCGACTATCAGGACGAGCCGGCCCTCGCGCGCATCCCCAAACGCGACGTCGTCGTCTACCTGATGAATCACCGCTCCAACGCCGATTACGTCCTGGTGGCGTACGTGCTGGCGCGCGGGGTGCACGTGAGCTACGCCGTGGGCGAGTGGGCGCGCGCCTGGCCGCTCGAGTACGTGTTCAAGTCGTTCGGCGCGTATTTCATCCGGCGCCGCTTCCGCGAGCCCCTGTACCATGCGGTACTCGAACGCTACGTCCAGTTGATCACGAAGAACGGCGTCACGCAGGGCATCTTCCCCGAAGGCGGCCTGACCCGCGACGGCCGGCTGCGACCCCCCAAGCTCGGCCTGCTCGATTACATCTGCCGCACCGCGGCCGATCCCGATTTCGGCCGCGACGTCTGGTTCGTGCCCGTGGCGCTGAACTACGACCGGGTACTCGAAGACCGCTCGTTGATCCGGGAATTGGTGGACGAGCGCGACCGTCCCGGCCGGTTGACCCAGCTGGTGAGTGTCGCGGTTTACGTGATCGCCAACCTGGGGCGCCTCATCACCGGGCGCCTGCGCCGCTACGGCCGCGCCGCCGTGAACTTCGGCACGCCGTTGTCCCTCCGGGCGTGGCTCGCCACCGCCCCCGACGGCGTGCTCACCTGGCCCAAGGAGCGCCGCCTGCCCGAGCTGGATCGCCTGGCGCGCGAGATGATGGACCGCATCGGCGCGATCATCCCGGTCACGCCCGTGCCGCTCGCCGCGGCGGCGTTGTTGTCGTTCGAGCGGTCGGTGATTCCGTACGACGCGCTGCTCGATCGCATGGACGAGCTGCGCGACCGGCTGCACGGCGTCAACGCCAAGGTGGTGCGCGGCGACGCCCGCATCGCCGACGTGTGGGACCGGGCGTGGCGCATGCTGCGGCTACGCCGTCTCGTAGTGCGGCACGGCGCGAGCCTGGTCGTGCTGCCGCGCGGTCGCCCGCTGCTCGAGTACTACGCCAATTCGATCGCCCACCTGCTGCCGATCCGCGCGCCGCGGCTGCCCTTCCACAAAGAGCATGATCGGGAGACGGACTTGCCGAAACTGAAACCCTGGGAGCGGGGAGCGGGGAGTGGTTCCTGACGGTGCACGACGGCGCTACGGCGCGCGACAAAACGTACCACTCCCCATACCCGACTCCCCGTATATTCTCGTTCATGCCCCGCCCCACCGACCTCACCACCCTCCACATCGGCGACCGCCTCCAGGATCCGCTGCTCGTGATCGAAGCGGATCAGCGCAGCTTCGAGGGCGGCGTCTACACGGTGCTGACCCTGGCGAATGCCACCGGGGCCATCGCCACCGAGCCGTTCTGGCCGGAGCGGGTGGCGGAAGTCGAGGGTATTCGCAAAGGACATGTCGTGCAGGTCATCGGCGAGGTCGCCGACTATCGGGGCCGGCGCCAACTGCGCGTCACGTCGCTGCGGCTGTTGCCGGCGGGCAGCGTCGATGCGGCGGGCCTGTTGCCGTCGGTGGGGGACGTGGAGCCGTACTGGGAAAAGCTCGACGCGTGGCGCCGCGAGATCGCCAAGCCGCGCCTTGCCGCGGTGCTCGCGTTGTTCTACGACGAGGAAGACTTCCGCCGCCGCTACGAGCGTTGCCCGGCGAGCATCGCAGGCCATCACGCCGCCTTGGGCGGCCTGCTCAAGCACACCACCGAGGTGGCGGTGATCGCCCGCGCCATCACGCGCGTCGCCGGGGCCGACCAGGACCTCGTGCTCGCGGGCGTGCTGCTGCATGACATCGGCAAGCTCGACGCCTATCGGTGGGACGGCGCCTTCGCCTACACCGACACGGGCCATCTGGTCGGCCACGTGGTGCTCGGCGCCCTGACGTTGGAGCGGCGCCTGAACGAACACACGCCGCCGCCATGCAGCGACGCGGAGCGCGCCGTGCTGCACCATCTCATCCTCGCGCATCACGGGCGCCTGGAATACGGCAGCCCGGTGACACCGATGACGCTCGAAGCCGAGGTCTTGCACTGGGCCGACAACGCCAGCGCCAAGACGGCGAGCATGGCCGATGCCCTGCGGGACGCGGACGCGTTCGGGGAGGAGCTCGTGTCGCAGCGGCGCTTCTGGCAGCTCGATCAGCGACGCGCGTTCCGCGGCGCTTCGGATTGGGGCGAGAAGGCCTAGAGCAGGCGCCGTGCCACCACCGCCGCGCGGTCGATCTGCGCGAGCGTGGTCAACAACAGCTCCTTCACGCCGAAGTCGTCCGACTCCATTCCCGCCAGCTGCGCGGCGCAACGCGCCGCACACAGGGCGTTGTTCAGCTCCGCCATCGCCGCCTGGCGCAGGCGGTCGGGACCGTGCGGCATCGTAACCGTGGGTGACACGGGCGGGAGTATGAGCAGCGCAGCGGCCGGATGCAGCATCGGAATTCACCGCGCAACAGCAGATTCACGCGTTAAACGATCAGATCGCTCAGCGGACGGAATTCGTACCCGCGGGCGCGTGCGTCGGCGATGATGCCCGGCAGGGCCTCCGCCGTCTGCGTGCGGTCGCCCGCGGGATCGTAACCGTCGCCGTCATGAAGCAGGATGATGGCGCCGGGCCGGAGGCCACCGGCCACGCGTCGCCGTATCACCTCCGCACCGGGCCGCGCCGAATCCCACACTCCGAACGACCACCCGAACACGCTGTAGCCCAGGCGACGGACTTCGCGGCCTACGAAGGGATTGCGGTAGCCGTGCGGCGCGCGGAACACGCGCGGCGCTCGCCCGGTGACCTCGGAAATGGTGTCGTGCGCCTGCTGCAGCTCCGCCCGCACTCGCGTGGGACCGCGCCGGTGCAGCTTCACATGCGTGAATGTGTGATTGCCGATCTCGTAGCCAGCCGCGGCGACGCGCCGGGCGTCGGCGGGAAACCGCCGCACGTGCGCGCCGACCTGGAAGAACGTGGCCGGTACGCCGGTCGCGGCTAGAGTCTCGAGAATGGGTGGGGTGGCGCGGGGGTTGGGGCCGTCGTCGAACGTCAGATAGCAGCGTCGCCCGTCGCGCTTGCCGCGGCCGATCGCCGCCCCGAACAGGGGACTGTTGGGATCGTAGGCGCCCCACAGGAGGGTGCCGAGCGCGAGCGCGCCGACGCCGGCCGGCCAGATCAGGGGAGTCACGGCGAGGAGACCCCGCGAACGGCGGAAACGTCAAACGGGCCGGAAATACGAAGCCCCCGGCACGTCTTGCGACGCCCGGGGGCCCCGACACATCGGCTACCCGGAGCCGGGGACTTTCGTCCACCGTTCTTCTTCCTGCCGCCGCCGGTTGACTGTTGCGTCGCTCGGTAGGGCGAACAGGAGCTCCGGCTTCCATCCCCAAGCAGCCTGGCCGGGCCACAAGGTTCACCAATGCGAGTGCTACGGGTCAGATCGGGTCGCGGACCGACCTTCCGCACTGCACGCCGAGGCACCACGTCGGCGCGGATGGGGCACGCGACTGGCCCCACCTGTCCGAACCGGAGAGACTCTCCCGGATCGCTGGACGCCTGAGCCCTTGATTGCGTCGGCGCCCTCCCCGGAATTTCCGTCCGAACTCGTCATGAAGGCGTGGAAGGAACGTGAGTCCCAACCCTTCCCCTCACGGCGCGTGAAGAGCAATATAGGGGCGCCGTAAAACCGCGCAAGTGCCGATGTTTCTTCGGGTTAGCTCACTTCGATGTGCATTGAATGTGGATGCTAACTTGCAGCCCCAACGGCCGTTCCGGGGTACTTCCACACAATGTGGAGTTGTGAATCCACAGCGTGCACGTTCCCACATCGCGTGTTAGGACTTGTAGCCGAGCAGGGCGCGCAGATTATCGGTGGCGGCGACGGCGTGCCGCACGCTGGCGTCGAGCTGGACGGTGCGCGAGGGGCCCCAGGCACGCAGGCTGTCGACGCGCGTGTACCACGCGCCCGGCGCGAACTCGCGCTGGCAGCGCGCCAGGTCCGCTTGGAGTTTGGGCAACAAGCGCTGGAAATCGACCGAGCGGGGCTGGGTGCGTGGCGGAAGGGCGGTGGCGGCGAGCGCGCGCTGCGCTGCGGCCACTGCCACCACCGCGCCCGCGCAGGATTCCTGGACGCGCCGGGCGCGGGCGATCACGAGGTCGGGCGATGCCACGGCCAGGTCGCGCCGGAACGCCGCGCCGGACCCCTGAATCGCGAACAGCGAGTCGCGCAGCGTCGCGAGCGGGATGCCGAGTTGCCGGTTGAGAGCGGTGTCCGGCGTCTGCGAGACAGACGACGGTGTACCGGGCGGCGAGACCGCCCAGAGCGCCAGCAGAATCGCGATCATTTCAGGTGTCGCTACCGACTTCGCAGTAGCGATAGGGCTCGCCGGGCTGGGCGGGCAGGAAGAGGAAGCCGGCTCCGGCAGTGGCGAACCAGGCCGCCAACAGCTGCGTCGTCCCCGGTGCAAACGGCTCGCTGAACAGCGCCTGCATCCAGCGGTGAATGTGACGCACCTCGGGCGCGCGCCGACCGAACAGCGCCAGCACCGTACCCTGTCCTTGCGTGGCGCGCAGGAAATGCGCGATGGCATGCACGCGGTGCGCGAAGATGTAGGCGCGCACGCCGGGCTCGTCGTACAGCAGCGTGCCCTCGTAGGGATCCGCCGGCGGGGCGGCCATCCGGGGCCCGAAATAGACATAGACACGCTCGTCGCCGTTCTTGCGCTCGACCACGGCCGCGGCGGCGTCGGTCCCGAGGCGGGCCGCATGGATCAGGTCGTCCTCGGCCAGAATGCCGACCGCCTCGGTCCAGCCGATGACGGACAGGCCCTGGTCCAGCGGGCAGCCGGCCAGGTCATCGAAGGCTACGATGCGCGGCGCTTCGCCCGCCTGCTGGAAGAAGTGAGCCCAGGCACCGGCGCGGTCTTCGAACTGCTGCGCCCGTCGCGAGGTTGCGGGAACGGTCATAATGGGATTATAACCCAGAGCCTCACTACCAGATAGAGGAATTCGACATGCGGCGTTTCAGTCTTGTGCTGTGTTTGGTGGCCACTACGCTCGGCGCACAACAACCGGACACCGTTCGGAAAGACTCCATGCGAACGGATTCGTCACCACCCACCCCGGAGCAGGAGCGCTACCTGGACGGCTTGCGCACCGTGGGCCGCGGCATCGCCCAGCTCAAAGACGGCATCGACCGCGTCGTCCGCGCGTTCGGCGCGAAAGACAGCGTGAAACTGGCGCAGGCCGGCCGCCGCCTCGGCGGTCTGTGCGGGAGCGCGCACACGTTCATGGGCCCGGGCCGCGTCCAGATGCGCGCCACCGCCTATGACGACTCCGTGCGCACGCACGCCCGCAAGCTCGCCCTGCAAATCGATTCGGTGATCGGCTACATGCCGACGTGCCAGCACACGGCCTTCCGGACGCCCAACAAGACCGCCGCCGATGTGTTGGGGTTGATCCGATCGTACGAGGGCGCGTTGCGAGTCTTTCGCACGGACGTCGGGCTGAACCGCACGCCGTCATTGGGCCCCCAGTAGTGTCGCTATGATGTCATCTTAATGTCGGCAGGCCTCGCGACGCGTCGCGGGCATTTTTCATCACGCGCGTCGGCGCTATTGACAGTCACACTACCCAGTCCTACTTTCGCGACGGTTCAAGCAATCCGTGACGCCGTCATCGGTTTGTCTGCGCTCCGCGAGGACCATTCGTCTCGCGGTTTTTGTTTGAACCCGTCCCAGGCCGCGGTGGCTGGGTCGCCCTGTCCCCGGGGCAGCGCCCCATAAGTTCGAGGATGAAAAGAGTATGGCTAAGGGTAAGGTGAAGTGGTTCAACGACGCGAAGGGCTTTGGCTTTATCGCGCAGGAGTCGGGTCCGGATGTGTTCGTCCACTTCACGGCGATCCAGGCCGAGGGGTTCCGGAGCCTCTCGGAAGGCGACACGGTCGAGTTCGACGTGGCGCAGGGTCCGAAGGGGTTGCAGGCGCAGAACGTCCGCAAGGCCTGAACGAGTCGGATCGCACCTGGACGCGGGCCCGGGCAACTCCCGGGCCCGCGTTGTTTTCGTATATTGGGCGCATGCGGCTCTCCGGTCTGGCCCTGGCGGCCCTCGTCCCCGCAGCGCTCGCCGCGCAGACGCCCGCGCGCGATACCGCGCGCGCCGCGACGTTCGTCTACCGGGGTTTCACTCCCGGCATGACCTACCGTGCGTTCGCCGTGCGGGCGCAGGCCCTGGCCCGCGCCGACACGCTGCGGTGCGACACGTCCCGCCGCACCGCGCAGGTGATGGATTGCGGCATGCGCATTCGCGATCCCGCCGACAGCGCCCGGTTCTATCTCAGCGCCAACGTGATCGACTACCAGGCTTCGGTGATCGATTTCAGCGACAGCGGCAGCACCGCCATCGTGGCGCGCGCCCAAAAAGACCTCGTCCGTCGCTTTGGTCCGGTGCAGCGGCGTGAAGTCGGGATGTGGGAGTGGCACCAGGGACGGCGTTTCGTGCGGCTGAACTGGCGGGGGCGCGCCGGCTGGCGCATCATCTCGATCACGCTGAACGACCGCGATGTGATGGACCGTATCGCGAAGTACATCCCCCGCAAAGCGAAGAAGTAGCCCCGCGGTCAGGCCGCGCCGATCAAGCGGTCGGCGAGCCCGGCGATCCCTTCGGCGCCGGCGATGAGGCCGAGCCACCGCGGCGGGATGCCCGCTTCACCGTCCCGCGCGCCGATGAGCGCCCCGGCCACCGCGGCGTTGGTATCGGTATCGCCGCCCGCCCGGGCGAGATACAGCAGTGCCTCCTCCAGCGAACGCGCGTGCGCGGCGAACCAGAACGCGATCTCCACACAATGAATCACGTAGCCGTACTCGCCCGCCACCGCGATGGGCAGGGCGGACTGCTCCTCGCGCGCGGCCCGGTGAATCGCATCGATCAGGGCGCGGGGCGCGCGGTCCTTCAGCACGTGGATGACTTCGTCCACGAAGTAGGCGTTGCCGTGGAGCAGCTCGCGGGCCGCGAGGTTCACCGCCACGGCGCCCCAGGTGCAGCGCTCGTCCGCGTGGGTGATCGCCGCCTGCTGGGACGACACGCGCATCAGCCGATCCACGTTGTCGTGGAAGCGCAGGGCGACCGGCACGCAGCGCATCACGCTGCCGTTGCCGGCGGCGTCGGCCGGACCCTCCTCCCGGGCGCGCTGCCCGGCTTCGAACGGCTCCACTCCACGCTCGATCAGCTTCAGCGCGCGCCGCGTCTGCACGCCGATGCCGCGGCCGTCCACCTTCATCCACTTCACCCATCGCTGGGCGACGTCGCTGGCGTCGAAATCGCCGCGCTCGACCAGCGACTCGCCGAGCAGCAAGGTCATCGCCGCGTCATCGTCGTACGGGGAGCCCTTGGGAGGCGGGGGCGGATCCACCGGACCAGTAGGGAACGCGGCCTGAATCGCTTCCGGCGTGCCGTAAGTCTCGGTCGGCACACCGAGCTGATTGCCGGCGACGAGCCCCAGCAACGCCGCGCGCGCGCGCGTGACGACGCCGGGGTCGGGATGGGGTGCGGGCATCGGCCGAAAGCTAGCGCCCGCGCGCCCGGCGCGCGTTAGGTTCCAGCGTGCTCATGCTGAAACTCGCGGTCACAGTCGCGCTCGCCTACGCCCTGCTGGTCGTGTTGGCGTGGGCGTTCCAGGAGCGGCTGGCGTTCCCTGCCCGGCGCGCACGCGTCCCCGATCCGCGCGCCGCCGGACTCGATCGCGGCGAGCGCATCGAGCTGCTGCTGGACGATCGCACGCGCCTCGCGGGATGGTTCATACCGCCCGCCGCGCCGCCCGCCGGCGGCCGGGCTCCGGGCCTGGTCTGGTTCTACGGCAACGGCGAGACCATCGCGGCGATCGCCCCGATATTGCGTGACCTGGCCCCCCCGCACGCGGCCCTGCTGGTGCTCGATTATCCCGGTTATGGCGAGAGCGCGGGGCGGGCGACCGAGGCGGGGATGTACGCCGCGGCCGAAGCGGCGCACCGGACGCTGGCGGCGCGCCCCGACGTCGACGCCGCCCGGCTCTACGTCTACGGGCGGTCGATCGGCAGCGCCGCGGCCGTGCGGCTCGCCGGCCGCTACCCGGTGGCGGGCCTGGTGCTCGACTCGCCGTTCACCAACGCCTGGGACATGAGTCGGGCGCATTACGCGATCCTGCCCCGCTTCATCCTCCGGCTGTCGCTCGACAACCTGGGCGGCATCCGCGACGTGCGCTGCCCTGTGCTGGTGTTTCACGGCACCGCGGATCGTCTGGCGCCCACGGAAATGGGGCAGCGCATCGCCGCGGCCGCTCCGGGCGGCGCCGAACTGGTGCTGATCGAGGGAGCCGGGCACAACGAGACTTACGCGCTGGGCGGTCGCGACTACCGCGACCGGCTGTGGCGATTCATCAAATGACGGTGACGGGCTGCAACGTGTCGCGCGCCGCCTCGAAGCGGCGCTCCGCGGCGTCGAGCGCGCGGCACACGTCCTCGGCGGTTGCGTCGGCGAATTTGGCGCTCGGCGCCACGCGGCCGGTCAGCTTCCGCACCGCCACGAGCGCCCGGGTCACCTCGCAGCAATCGGGATCCGGCGCGGTGTGACCGGCGACCAGCAGACCTTCGAACAACGGCAGCGCCTCGCGATCGCCCAGCACGTGCAGCGACTCGAGGATCTTCGGGCCGAGAAACAGGCGCCGCAGCTGATCGCCGCGGATCCGCTCGAACAGCGCGACCAGCACCGGCGCGCGGCCGGGATAGAAGCGCGCCGCTTCGACAGCCGCCGCCACGAACGCGTGATGCGCGCTCGGCGTCGTGAGATAGGCTTCGAACAACGGCCACGCGTCGTCGGGGTGGCGCTCGGCCAGCGCGAGGAAAGCGAAGTAACGGCGCGCCAGCGGCGCGTTCCGGTCGGCGATCACGGTGCGCAACCCCGCCACGCCCCAACGCGCTCCCACCAACGCCGCGGCCGCCGCGTGCTGCCAGCGCTCCATTTCGGGGATGCGGAACGTGAGGATGTGGGGGTCGAGCATCGCATGGACGCGTTCGAGCAGCGCCAACAGGCAGCGGTCCAGCTCGGCGAGCGGCCGTACCAGCGACGCCGCCGCCGGGCGGCGCGCCACCGCCAGCGCGTCCCACGCCAGACGCTCGATCACGCACGCGGACCACTGGGTCTCGAACGCAGCGGCATCGCGCGTCACCAGCAATGCCTCGAGAGCGGCGGTGAAACGGCAGAGACGCTCGATCGCAGTCACGAGGGTAAACCTACGCCGCGCGGGCAGCGTTGCCACCAGGAGACAAGTGGCGTTCGGCATTGCGCTTCCATTCTTTCGGGCTTAACCTTGCCCGCGCGCCCACCCACGCAAACGTTTTGGAGGTCCGCACTGCGCCCGTTCGCGCTCGCCGCTGCCGTGCTCGGGCTGGCAGCCTGTTCGCACCAGACGGGACCGATCGTCATCGGTCTGGCAGGCCCGTTTTCTCAGGCCCGCGGACTCGCGATGCGCCAGGCGGCTGAGCTGGCCGTGAGCGAGGTCAACGCGGGCGGCGGCGTGGCGGGCCGGCGGCTGTCCCTCAAGATCCTAGACGACAGCGGCAGCGAAGACGTCGCCGTCCGCGTGGCCACAGCGCTGCGCGACGACCCCGACGTGGTCGCCGTGATCGGCCACCTGACGTCCACCACCTCGCTCGTGGCGATCCGCGTGTACGGCGCCGGCAGCCGCCCGGTCGCGATGATCTCGCCGTCGGCCTCCAGCCCCGACCTCTCCGGCATCAACCCCTGGTTCTTTCGGGTCTGTCCCAGCGACCTGAGCCACGGGCCTGACCTGGCGCGGTTCGCGCGGCGCCGCTTCAACGCCGCCCGCGCGGCCGTCATCTACATCAACAACGACTACGGCCGCGGCGTGCGCAAGAGCTTCTCCGCCGAGTTCGCCCGCCTCGGCGGACAGGTGGTGGAGGAAGATCCTTACGTGACGGGCACGCCGTCGCTCGAGCCCTACCTGTCGCGCATGCGGCAGCAGGGCGGCGTGGACGTGCTGATGCTGGCGGCCGAGCGGCCCGGTGCGGAGCTGGCGTTGCGGGAGATGGCGGCGCTGGGCGAGCGCTGGCCCGTCATGGGGGGCGACGCGCTCACGGGTATCGAAGCGACCGGCCCGCTCGCCGAGGGCGTGCACATCTCGTCGGCGTACCTGCCCGACCGTCCCGGCGACCTGAACGCGCAGTTCGTGGCGGCGTACGGGCGCGCCTATCCGGGCCAGCGTCCGGATCACCGCGGCGCGGGGGCGTACGACATCGTGCACCTGCTGGCGCGGGGCCTCGCGGCGGTGGGGCCCGATCGGGGCGCGCTGCGCGACTATCTCGCGCAGGTGGGTCGCGCCCGCGCGGCATTCGAAGGCGTCACGGGCACGATCTCGTTCGACGACCGCGGCGACGTGCCGGGCAAGCAGGTGGTGGTGGGCGTGGTGCGCGCCGGCCGCTTGGTGTCGGAGGCGACCCAGTGATCCGCTGGGTCACCGAGACGCTGCGCGGCCGCATCCTGATGGGGCTGGGGATTCTGCTCTCGGGTTTGCTGGTCGTTTCGCTGGTGGGCGTGCAGGCGCTGTCGGTGATGCGCCGGACGGTGAGCGTCGAGCTGGGCAACCTCCGCACGTCGAGCGAGGTGGGCGGCGGGCTCGTGACCGCGGTGTTCGACGAGATCCGCGCCGCCGAGCAGTACCTCGCCATCCCCTCGCCTCAGGCGCGGCTCGACTTCCAGAATGAAGCGGATCAGGCGTTCATCTTCGAGAAGGGTCTCGACCGGCTCGAGGGGCTGACGAACGAGGACCGGCTCACCACGAACCGACTGCGCCAACTGCAGGCCACGATCCAAGTGGATTACGCGCTGGCCCACGCGCTGAAGGACCTGGGGCGCACGGGGGCCGCGACGGCGGCGAGCGCCGCCGTCCGCCAACCCGCCAGCGAGCTCACGCGCTTGGTGCGCGACTTTTCGGGGCGTCAGGCGTCGCGCGCGGCGCAGGCGGAGGGCCGTTTGGCCGACCTGGCGAGCGGGCGGCAGCTGGTCTTGTGGATCTGGCTCTCAGCCGTGGTGCTGGTGGCGATCGGTGCATCGTTGTGGACGCTGCGGGGCGTGGAAGCGCCGTTGGGCCGCCTGACCACCGCCGCCGAGCGCTTCGGCGCCGGCGATCTGCGTCCGGTCACCACCGGGCAGATGCTCGACGAGTTCCGCATCCTGGCGGACGCGATGCGGGTGATGGGCGAGCGGCTGCGCGGCATCGTGGGTGAAGCGATCAGCGCCTCCGACCGCATCGCCGGATCGGCGAGCGACCTCTCGGCGGTCACGGAACAGCTCGCCGCGTCGAGCGGCGAGGTGTCCACCGCCATGGTGGAGATCGCGAGCGGCGCGGAGCAGCAGCGCAACGAGGTGACCTCGATGGAGCGCGGCATCGAGCACCTGCACGCGGCGGCCGCCGACATGGCCGCGGCGGCGTCCCAGGTGGCGCGCCTGGGCGACGAGATCCGTACGGTGGCGAACCGCCACCGCGGCGACGTGGCCGCCGCCGGGTCGGCGTTGCTCGACGTGCGCGAAGTGGTCAAGACCACGTCCCAACACGTGAGCGAGCTCGCGCACCAGAGCGAGGCGATCGACGACTTCGTGGGCCTGATCAAGCGCATCTCGTCGCAGACCAACCTGCTCGCCCTGAACGCGGCGATCGAGGCGGCGCGCGCGGGGGAGCACGGCCGCGGCTTCGCCGTGGTCGCCGAGGAAGTGCGCCAGCTCGCCGACGAATCAGCGCGCGCCGCCGAGGAAGTCGCCCACACCACCGCGGTGTTCCGGGAGCAGGTGGACGAGGTGACCGCGACCATGGCGGCGGGTCAGGCCAAAGTGCGGGGCATCGAGGCGGTAGCGGAGGGCGCGGCGCGCGGCCTGGCGGAGATCATCACAGCCATCGAGCAGGTGGAACAGGCGGCGGCGCACGTGATGCGGGCGGCGCAGGAGAACACCCACGTCAGCGAGGATCTGCGCGGCAAGGCGCAGGGCGTGGCCGGCCGGTCGGTCTCGCACGCCGCGAGCGCCGAGGAGGTGACCGCGGCCGCCGAAGAACAGGGCGCCTCGACCCAGGAAATGGCCGCGTCCGCCGGCGAGCTCCTGCAGGCGGCCGAGAAACTGCGCGCGTTGGTGAAGGGCTTCCCCTGGGCCTCTCCCAGCACTCGCTCGCCTTCGTCGGCGCCGATCAAGCCGCGCCGCACGGCATAGCGAATCAGCTCCTCGGCATCCGCCACCGTGAACTCCCCGATCCCGGCAGCCCCCTTGATCGCCCGCACGAGGGCGTCGGCCACGGGGCTGCGCAGCACGCTGGCGATCCCCGGGAGGGCTTCGAGCAGGGAGGAGATCTGCGACCCACCGAGCTCGGCCATTGCGCGCTTCCATCCCGTTAAAAGGTGGCGCCAAGCTACTACCCGACCCCGGAAGCGTCAAGAATTGGACGGCTCCCGACGCGGTTAGCTGCGGCGCCGCAACGACATGGGAGCCCGCGGGCGTGTTTGCCGGGTTCCCGAAGGGGGCTATCTTACGCCCGGGAGGTGCCTCGAGCCGTGGGCCGGCGCGGCCTCAAGGAGTATCGGGCGTCGGAAGCGTTGAGTCTGATCGCGGCGGATCGTTCGCGGGCGCCCTTGGTGTGCCCGTCCTGCGGGGCGCGGGCCATCCAGCGTGTCCCGCGACGCCATCCTGCGGGCCGGGAGGCGCCCGTGGGGGATCGGATCAGCCTGACGTGCCGCCACTGCGGCCGGCGCGCGTCCTATATCGAGCGCGGGCCCGGACAACCCCGCGACGCTACCGTGGACCCGAGCGCGCCGTGAGTGGCGCGAGGAGACGATTCCCGCGTGGCCGGTGACGCGATTCAGATGATGGGGACGGTGACCGAGGTGCTCCCCAACACGACGTTCCGCGTGAAGCTGGAGAACGGGCATGACGTGCTCGCCTACGTCAGCGGCAAGATGCGCAAGAACTACATCCGCATTCTTCAGGGCGACCGGGTGGCGGTCGATTTGTCACCGTATGATTTGACCCGGGGGAGAATTACTTACCGCTACAAATAAAAAGAGGCCGGGATCGCTCCCGGCCTCTTCTGTCAGCCCGTCTTCTTAGAAGAACAGCATCAACCCCGCCGACACGTCGGTGCGATTCGGCGCGCCGGCGTAAGTGTTGATCTCCTTCGTGCCTTCGAGCACGGCCTTGAGCGACTTGCTCATGTTGTGGTAATAGCCGACCGTGTACGACGCGAGGTGGGCGATCGAATTGCTGTTGCCGTCGCCGGACGCGGCGCCGCCGCCCTTCAACTCGCTGATGCCGAAACTCCCACCCAGCTGCGTCGTGGGATTCATCTTGTACATCAACTGCACGTAGCCGCCTTCATCGGGCCGGCCGTGCGTCGGGTCTGCGATAGCGAAGCCGTCGAACATCAGCAAGGTTCCGACGCCCTTGGAGTAGTAGCCCGCCACCGTCACGTTCAATTCGGGCGTGAGGTCCGCCCGAACACCGGCGCCGAGGCCGATCGAGGTGAGTGTATTACCGCCCGGAGCGTCCTTGGCGGTCTGCCAGAGACCATTCACCCAGAGGCTGGCATTCTTCCCGCCGCCCCGCTTCATCGCGTGGGTGACTTCCGCCTCGAGACGGGGCATCTCGGTCTCCGGAGTCGCGAGGGCGTTGTCGCTTGGTTGGAACAGACCGACGGTGAATACCGTGGGCTTCGCCGCGGAGCTGCTGTACGTGATCTGTGCGTTGAAGTTGGGATACAGATACCCGTACCCGATCCGCCCCAGCGTGGTGCCGCGAGCCTGCACGCCGCCCTGGGCGCCAGTCCCGTACAACGTCATGTCATTGAGCAAGTTTTGGCGCAAGAACACGCCCAATTCCCGGCCGGCAAGGATCTGACTGCCGTTTTTCATGCCGACGGTCATATAGAACTGCCGCATGTCGATTTGTGCGCCGACGGGGTCATCGTGTGCGCCGCCCGTTTGAATCTGCGGCGCGAAGCCGACGTGTACCCCCAGATCGTAATTGCCTTCGTGACCCTTCGCCTCGAACACCGCGAATCCCGGCAGCAAGCCCGTGCGGATGGCGAAGTTCTTCTGACCGCTGTTGGCGTCGGCCGTAAAGACGGCGAACGCGTTGACGTTACCGGCAAAGGAGAACTTCCAGCCGTTCGACATCTGCATCGTGAGCCCACCTTGAGCGGCGGCCAACGTCGGCAGCGCCACCAGCAGACCCAGCAGCACCTTTGGCATTCGCCTCATCGCCGTACCCTCCCTGTGGAGTAAACCTGCACGGAGACTACTGCTCCTGCCCCTTCCGCATCTTCTCATTCAGCTCCCGCAGGCCGATATAGAGCGGTACGGGAACGTGATTCTCCCACCAGTAAAACTCATCCAGCTGCGTGGCGTACACCATCTCGCCATAGGCGAAGCGCAGCGCGCCCGCCGTGTACAGCGAGTCGAGCGCGTGGTGGAGCGCGCCCGAATCAGCCGCCGCGCCGGCCAACGCCGCCGCGTCCCTCACGCCCGCGCCACCCAGGAAGCCCGCGACGTAGGCCTGCTTCTCACGCGGTGCGAACTTCGCCCACGTGTGACCGTCGTATGCCCGCCAACCCAGCACGTCCTGCGGCGCCGTGGCGCGCCCCGCGCCGAAGGCCGCGAGCCCTACCGCCACCGCCCCCGCCCAGGCGCGCATCTCAGGGCTTCCCCGTCGCGGGCGTCGCGCTCAGCGCGGGCGCGGTCGCCGCGCTGTCCACCTTCAGCCGGATCCACATGCCGGCCGCCCCATGCCCGGGGACACCGCAAAATATAAGGAATGCCCCTGCCTTATTTGCAAGGAACTTGACGACATCGGTCTGGCCGGCCATGAGGCCATCCTGCAACATGTTGGTCGCCGCGCGATCAAACGCGGGCGGGATGGGGTTCGTCGGCACGGGGTTCTGGTACCCAATGACCTCGGCCGAGTGCGGCAGCATGCCGTCATGATTCAAAAAGTGCAGGGCGACGTTCCAATTGAGCGGCACGGTCACGGTCAGCCCGCCGTCGCGAAACCCGTTGAAATTGAGCGCGCCGTTGAGCCCCGTGAGTCCGGCGGTCAGCTGGAAGTCGGCGGTCTTTTTGGCCGAGTCCACGGTGAGCCAGGACGGATCGATCGGCTGGGGTGCGGTCTGCGCGGCGCCGCGTCCGAACGTGGCGACGGCGAGCAGGACGAACGTAAAGCGTGGCATCAGACTCCTTGGAGTGGCCCCTGCGGGGAGAGCCGGCGGCCACTCTCCCCGCTGCGGGCGGTCGAACTACATGCTCGCCTTAGGCAAGCCGAACACCAATACGGCGTCGCCCACGGGATAATGCAACTGGGCATTACCGCCGGCCGCGACGGCGATGAACTCTTCACCGTTCACGGAGAACACGGACGGGGCGGAATTGACTCCCGCGCCGCAATAGAAGTGCCACAGCACGGCGCCGGTCTTGGCGTCGTACGCCTTGAACCAGCCGTTGCCTTCACCCGTGAACACCAGGCCGCCGGCGGTGCTGGTGATGCCGCCCATCATCGGCTGCTCGGTCTTCACCTGCCACACGATCTTGCCGGTGCTCAAGTCGATGGCCGAGACGTTGCCCCACTGGGCTTCACCCGGAATCGCCACGAACGCGCTGCCCAGCCAGAGACGCGCGGCTTCCCACGGTGCGTAGTGCGTCTTGTAGAACATCGGCTGGTGCAGGGCGACGGTGTATGCGTACCCCAAATCGGGGTTGACGGCGATGGGCGACCACTCTTCGCCGCCGTTGGCGCCGGGCAGCATGCGCGTCCCCTCGGGCGTCGGCTGCGCGAACATGTTCTCCTGCGGTACGAACGCGTCGGACTTGCGCACCAGCTTGCCGGTCGCGGCGTCGAGCACGTACACCCAGCCGGTCTTGCCCGCTTCCACCACGACCTTCTTGCCGCCCACCATCGCGATCACGGGCGGGCTCACCGCATCCAGGTCCCACACATCGTGCGGCACCTCCTGATAGCCCCACTTGAATTTCCCGGTCGTCGCATCGAGCGCCACGATGCTCTCCGTCCAGAGATTGTCTCCGGGCCGGATCGAGCCGTCCAAGTCGGGAGAAGGGTTGCCGATGCTGACGTAGAGGGTCCTGGTGACCGTATCGTAGGCCGGCGTCATCCAC
>WNGI01001393.1_pt1 | contig 20045 bp, 18 predicted proteins | sample 5400621 | NCBI WGS metagenome assembly WNGI01 (sample SAMN13153374, study PRJNA577476) | soil metagenome | isolation source: 20 cm soil or saprolite under Garry oak tree replicate 1 | place: USA:California | collected 2016-06-15
CCGTCGCGTCGATCGGTGCGGGCGGCGGGAGCCTCGGCTGGCGCGACGTGCGCGGCCTCCTGCGCGTCGGCCCGCGGAGCGCCGGCGCCGACCCGGGACCTGCGTGCTACGGCCGCGGCGGCACCGAACCCGCGCTCACCGACGCGCTCGTGGCGCTCGGGCTCCTCGACCCGGGCAACTTCCTCGGCGGCCGGATGCGACTCGACGGCGAGGGCGCCGTCGCCGCGCTCGCCCGGCTCGGCCGATCGCTCGGGCTCGATACGATCGCCACGGCGCGCGGTATGTACCGACTCGCGCTCGAGGAGATCGGGCTCGCGGTCCACGGGCTCCTCGTCGAGCGCGGGCTCGACCCGCGCCGGTTCGCCTTCATCTGCTACGGCGGCTGCGGTCCGCTCTTCGGGGCGTCGATGGCGCGGCGGCTCGGCCTGCGGCGCGTGATCGTGCCGGCGCTCGCCGCCGTCTTCTCGGCGCTCGGTGCGGCCACCGCCGACGTCCGCCGCGAGGTGACGCGGAGCGTGCTCCGGCCACTGCCGGCCGACGGGGCGGACCTCGCGGCGCGCTTCACGGCGCTCGAGGCGGAGGTCGGCGGGATGCTCGCTGCCGAGTGTCCGGCTACCGAACCCGCGTCATTCCGCCGCGAGGCCGATCTCCGGTTTCGCGGGCAGACCTGCGAGGTGAGCGTGCCGTTCGTCGATGCAGACGGCATCCGGAATGCCTTTCGCACGCGTTACGCCGAGCTCTACGGCTCGGGCGCGCTCGCCGCCGCGGCGCCCGTCGAGCTGGTCAACTGCCGCGTGATCGGCACCGCGCGTCTGCCGCGGCCGGCGCTCGCGCCCGCGCCCCTCGGGCCGGCAGATGCGTCGCCGGCCCGGCGGGGCGCGCGTGCGGCGTGGCTCGACGGAGGCCCGGAGACGCGCGCCGTGGCGGTGTACGACGGCGAGGGGCTGCGTCCGGGCATGGCGCTCACCGGTCCGGCGCTGATCGAGCGGCGCGACACGACGATCCTCGTCCCGCCGGGCGACGGTGCCGTGGTGGACGGGTGGGGAAGCCTCGTGATCGAGGTGGCCCATGCGTGAGGCGCTCGACCCGGTCACGGTCGAGGTCGTCCGGAACCGCCTCCAGCACCTGACGCGCGAGATGGCCGGCGCGATCGTCAAAACCGCCGTGTCGCCGCTCATCAGCGAGGCGCGCGACTTCTCCTGCATCCTGTACGACGCCGCCGGCCGCATCGTCGCCACCGCCGCGACCGTGCCGTTTCACTTCGGCGTGTGCGCCGGGTCGATCGCGGCTGTCCTCGCGCGCTTCGGCAAGCCGATCGCGCCCGGCGACGTCTTCCTCGCCAACGACCCGCACGATGGGGGCGGCCTCCATTTGCAGGACGTCGTCGTCATGCGTCCGATCTTCCGTGGCCGCACGCGCATCGGCTGGGCGAGCGCGTCGGGGCACATGGTCGACATGGGCGGCATGGTGCCGGGGAGCTTCGCGCCCGCTGCCCGCGACTGCTTCCAGGAGGGCGTGCGCGTGCCGCCGGTGCGGCTCCTCGCCCGGGGGCAGCCGGTGGATGACATCTGGCGGCTGCTCCTCAACAACGTCCGCCAGCGCGACATGGTGGAGATGGATCTCAAGAGCCTCGTCGCCGGCACGCACGTCGGCGCCGAGAAGGTGCGCGAGCTCGAGCGCGAGGTCGGCGCGACCGTCTTCCGGGCGTCGCTCGCGACGATCCGCCGCCGCTCGGCCCGGGTGCTGGAGGCCCGGATCGGCGAGCTGCCGCGGGGCGAGTACAGCGCGCAGGGCTGGGTCGAGTTCGACGAGGAGGCCTTTCTCGTCCGCTGCACGCTGCGCGTCGGCGACGGGGAGCTGCTGTTCGACTACACGGGGTCGGCGCCGGAGTGCCCGTACTTCTTCAACTCGAAGCCCGAGATCGTCCGCTCGGAGCTCGTCGTGCGCGTGCACCAGATCCTCGCCGCCGACGTCCCGTTCACGGACGGCATCCTGCAAGCCGTGCGCGTCGTCGCGCCCGAGGGCTCGATCGTGAACGCGCGGCCGCCGGCGCCGATCGCCGCCGCGCACATGCACGTCGGGCTGATGGCGATGGAGCTCGGCGAGACGTGTCTCAAGCAGGCGATCGCCTGCTCGCTCGGCGGCGGTCGCCTCGCCGAGCGTGTCACCGCGCCCGGCGGGACCACGGGCCTCGGGCTGTCGTCGTGGCACGGCACGGCCTCCTTCCTCGTCATGGACGGGAACGCCGTCGGCGCCGGCGGCGCGTGGGACCGCGACGGCATCGACATGACGGGCAGCAACTACGGCGGGCCGGGACTCGTCTACCCCGACGTCGAGACGGTCGAGCAGGCATATCCGGTCCGTTACCTCTACAAGCGGCTCCGGCGCGACGCCGGCGGCGCCGGCTGCTTCCGCGGCGGAGCGAGCGTCGACGCCGCGCTCACCGTGCATGGCGAGGCGACGCGGCTCGAGGGGACGACGCTCGGCATGCGCCGCGCGATCCCGCTCGCCGGCCTCTTCGGCGGCTATCCGGGAGCCTGCACCCGGTTCGAGCTCGAGCACGCGGGCACCGTCCGGCCGCTCGGCCTGAATGCGGGCGACATCCCGCTCGGCGCCGGCGACGTGTTCCGCTTCGCCAACGCGAGCGGCAGCGGCCTCGGCGATCCGCTCGAGCGCGAGCCGGAGCGCGTCCTCGCCGACGTCCGCGAGGGCTACGTGAGCGCCGAAGCCGCGCGCACGGTCTACGGCGTCGTCCTCGCAGGCGACGTGGACGCGGCGGCGACGTGCGCGGCGCGTGACGAGATCCGGGCGGCGCGGCGGGCGCGAGCGCGGCCGCCTGCCACGCGCGTCGCGGATCCGCCGCGCGCCGCGCGGGCCGTCGGGCGGCTCTCCGCGGCGGTCGAGGTCGTCCGCGACGGACCGGTGTTGGTCGCGCGCTGCGCGGCGTGCGGCGCCGGTCTCGCCCACGCTCCGGGCTCCTGGAAGGCGGGTACGGCCGTCGCCGAGACGATCCTCGGCACGCCGGCCTACACCGCCGTCAGCGGCGCAACGGCTCCGCCGCGCGCGACGGCACCCGTCGTCCTCCGCGAGTGCTTCTGTCCCGGTTGCAGCCGGCTCCTCGAGACCGACGTCGAGCTTGCCGGCGCTCCGCCTGCGGCCGGCGCTGCGCCCGCCTTCTGGGCCGGCGACGCGTGACCGATCGCGACGGGCTCGCCCGCGCGCGCTACGCGCGCGTGCAGGCGGTGATGGCCCGGCGGGGCGTCGGCGCGCTGCTGCTCGCCACACCCCATCTGGCGGCGTTCGCCTCGGGCGCCCGGCGCGTGCAGGTCGCGGGCAGCGGCGGCGGGTTGCCGTGGGTCGTCATCGTCGCGGGCGCGCCGTCGGCCGTCGTGTTCACGGCGGACCCGGACGGCGCGCCGTCGTGGATGCCGCGGGCGGCCATAGAGCCGCTCCTGTGGGACCGTGGCCGGGCGCTGCGTCGCCTCGCCGAGCTGGTGGCGCCCGCGCGAGGAGCGATCGCGTGCGACACGTTCTCGCCGCTGCTCCGCGATGCGATCGGCCGTCCGCTGATCGACGCTGCGCCGCTGCTCGCCGAGGCGATGGTGCCGAAGACGGCGGATGAAGTAGCGGCCGTCAAAACCACGCTCCGCGCAGCGCGCTCCGCGCTTCGCGGCGCGGTTCGGGCAGCGGGACCGGGGGAACCCGTTGCCGCGCTGATCGCCGCGGTCGCTGAAAGCTCCGCCGGCTGCTTCCCGCTCGGCGAGGGGTTCGTGTGGCGGATCGGGTCACCGTTCGTCAGGCTCGCGGCCACCGACGTGCTGGGCGCCGGCGACGTCGTCGCGCTCGAGCTCGGCCTCTCGCACGCGGCGTACGCGGGCGTCGCCGGCGATACCGTTGCCGTCGGCGGTGGCGATCTCACGGCGGCGCGGCGCGCATGGTTCGCGGTGCTCTGCGCGATCGCGAAGCGCTGCCGGCGGGGGGCGACGGCGGCCGATCTCGCGCGAGCGGCGACCGCCGCCGGTGCACGGCGGGAAGGACTCCTCGCGCACGGGCTCGGCGTCGGCGTCGAGCCGCCGTTCATCGATCTCGATGGCGGCGACGCCGAGCCGCTCCGGCCCGGAACGGTGCTGGTCCTGGCACCGGTCGTCGCCGGCTTCCGCGCTACGCGCGCGCTCCTCGTGACGGAGGGATCGCCGCGCTGGCTCGAGGGCGCACCGTGAGCCCGGACCCGTCGCCGCTGCGTGCCGGGCGGACCGCGCGTCTCCACGCGGCGATGGAGGCCGCCGGCCACGACGCGCTCGTGCTCACGTCCGCCGCGGCGATCCGCTATGCCACCGGCGCCGTGGTGCGCCACGGGGAGAGTAGCCTCGAGGCGGCGCGGCCGTTCGCGAGCGTCGTGACCGCGGACCGCGCGCACGTGCTCGGCGTCGAGCCCGAGGGCGTGCCGCCGGAGGTCGAGCATCGACCGTGGACGCGGCACGCGGTGGTCTCTAGGCTCGCGGAGGTGCTGCGCGGTGCGCGGACGATCGGCGTCGAGCGGCTGCCGACGGCCGTTGGGCTCGAGCTCGAGCGCGCGTTCCGGATGGAGCCCGCCGAGCCAGTCCTCGGCGCCGCGCGCGCCGTGAAGACCGTCGAGGAGATCGCGCTGCTGCGCGCGGCGCAGCGGGCCAGCGAGGCGGGGATCGCCGAGGTGCTGCCCGCGATCGTGCCGGGGATTCGCGAGGTGGACCTCGGCGCGCGGTTTCTCGCCGCCATGGCGCGCCGGGACGTTACCGCGTGTCACGTCGAGCCGATCTTCTGCGTGCTCCCCCGAGAAGCGCGCGAGGCGCCATGGACCTTCGCCGGCGGGCTTCCGTACCGCGAGCTGCCGGGCGAGCGCGTGCTGGTCGCCGGTGATCAGGTCATGATCGACACGGGCATGTTGCACGCCGGCTACCTCGCCGACTTCGGCTGCACCTGGGTATGCGGCGCCGAGCCCGGCCGCGCGGACCGGACGCTCCGCGCCCGCTGGCAGGCGATTCTCGACGCGGTGCTCGACGCCTGCCGGCCGGGCACCACGGCCGCAGACCTCCGCGCGGCGGCACTCGCGGCGAACGGCCCCGGACGCCCCGCGCCCTGGCCGCGACCGCTCTACCTGGCGCACGGCATCGGGCTCGGCGGCGTCGAGCCGCCCTTCGTCGGGACCGACCTCGGGCTCGCGGCGGAGACGCGGGCCGTGCTCGTGCCCGGCATGGTGCTGGTCATCGAGCCGTACGCGTGGGAGGAGGGTCTCGGCGGCTACCGCGCGGAGCAGACGATCGTGATCACGGACGACGGATTCGCGCCGCTCTCCGCACCGCCGCCATGAGACGGACCGCGGATGTCGTGGTCGTCGGGGGCGGGGTGATCGGCTGCGCCGTGGCCCGCGAGCTCGCGCGACGGGGCGCGCGCACGATCGTCGTCGAGCGCGGCGAGGTGGGCGCGGAGGCGACACGCGCAGCGGCCGGCATGGTGGCGCCGCAAGCGGAATCGAGCGGACCGGGGCCACTGCTGCGGCTCGGCATCGCCAGCCGCGAGCGCTACGCCGCCTGGACCGAGGCGCTCGCGGCCGAGAGCGGCGTCGACGTCGAGTACCGGACCGACGGTATCGTCTATGCGGCGCTCACCGCCGCCGACGTCCGGGTACTCGCCGCGCGGGCGCGCTGGCAGCGGGCCGCCGGCCTGCGCGTCGAACGCCTCGCGCATCCCCGCCGACACGTCCCGGCGCTCGGGCCGCAGGTGCGGATGGCGCTTCACTTCCCCGACGACCATCGCGTCAACAACGAGCGCCTCGCCACGGCGCTCGTCGTGGCGGCACGGCGGGCGGGCGTCGCGGTGCTGGAGCGGACGCCGGTCGCGGCGGTCCGCGCGCGGCGCGGCAAGGTGACCGGCGTGGACACCGGCGCCGGGCCTGTCGACGCCCCGGTCGTCGTCAACGCGGCGGGCGCGTGGGCGGGACGGCTCGGCCTGCCGCCCGGTGTGGCGCCGCCGCCGGTCTTTCCGGTGCGCGGGCAGATCATCGTGCTGCGCGGCGGGCTCGAGGTCGTGCCGCGGCCGCTCTACTCGCTCCGCGGCTACGTCGTGCCGCGCGTCGACGGGCGCGTGCTGGCCGGCAGTACGCTCGAGGACGCCGGGTACGAGAAGCGGGTGACCGCGGGTGCCGCGGCCGACATCCTCGCGGCCGCCTGCGCGATGGTGCCACGGCTCGCGGGCCTGACGCTCGACACCGCCTACGCGGGGCTCCGGCCTGCCACCCCCGACCACCGGCCGATCATCGGCGCGGCGCCGGACCTCGACGGGCTCGTCCACGCGACGGGCCACTACCGGAGCGGCATCCTCCTCGCGCCGATCACGGCGGAAGCGATCGCCGACGTCGTCATGGACGGGCGGACGGCGCTGCCCGTCGCCGCGATGCGCCCCGGACGCTTCGCACGCCGGAGGCGACGCTAGCATGCCGACCGTCGCCGTCCGCTGTCATCGCTGCGGGGCCGACACCGAAGCGGAGCGGATCGGCGTGCGCGACGTATGCGCGCGCTGCGCGGCGAGGCGCTCTTCAAGAAGCGGTGACGCTCACTTCTGATACGTGCCCGTGACCTGGGCGTCGGCCAGGACGTGCCCCTTGACGGCCTTCAGCAGATTGTCCTTCGTCGCGCGCGGCTCGAGGCCGGTCGGTGCGTCGAGCGCGTAGAGCTTGAAGACGTAGCGATGGGGCTTGCCGGGCGGCGGGCACGGGCCGCCATACCCGACCTTCCGGAAATCGTTCAGGCCCTGACGCGCGCCGCCGGAGAGCTTCTCGTCCGGGGGCACGCCTTCGCGCAGCTCGATGGTGGCCGCCGGGATGTCGTAGATCACCCAGTGGATCCACGTGCCCGCGGGCGCGTCGGGATCCTCGCAGACGAGTGCCAGCGCCTTCGCATTGGCCGGGACGTCCTTCCAGCGAAGCGGTGGAGACACGTCGCGGCCCTCGCAGCTGTACTGCTTGGGAATCGGCTTGCCCGGCTCGAAGGCAGGGCTGGATAGCATGAAAGCCATCGCGCCTCCCGGCGTCGCGACCCAGAGCGCGGCCGCGACGAGCACCTGCACGTTCCCCCTCACGGCAGCCGTCTAGTACGGGCCCGGGACGAGCGCCATCCCCGTCGGATGGGCGCCGGCTCGGCGATTTCACCGCCCGCGGAAGCGCGGCGGCCGACGCTCGGTGAACGCGCGCGCGCCCTCGGCGGCGTCCTCGCTCTTCATCACCTGGCCGGCGATGCGGCTCTGGTTCGCGTAGGCGGCCGGCAGGTCCATCGCCCACTGCTCGCGGACGGCACGCCTCGTTCCGGCGACGGCGAGCGGCGCGTTGGCGGCGATCAGGCGCGCCGTGTCGAGCGCGCGTGCGAGCGGGTCGTCCACCACGTCGTTCACGAGGCCGATGCGGAACGCGGCGTCGGCGTCGATCGTGCGGCCCGTGAGCAGCAGATCCATGGCGTCGACCCAGCCCACCTGCCGCGTGAGGAGGACGGTCGCGTTGCCGCGCGGGAAGAGCCCGAGCGCCACCTCCGCCCAGTTGAACGTCGCGCGCGGCGAGCAGTAGCGGACGTCGGTCGCGAGCAACATGTCGGCGCCGCCAGCCAGGCAAGGGCCGTCGACCGCGGCGACGAGCGGCTTCCCGACGTCGTAGCCGGCGAGGAGCGCGTCGGCCGCGCGTCTGAGCGCCTCGAAGACCTCGGACGGAATGCGCTCGCGGCGCGCGAGCGCGGCGGCCGCGGGAATCGTCTTCTTCAGGTCCATGCCGGCAGAAAACGTGCCGGCGGCGCCGGTTATCACGCCGCAGCGCAGCGCCGGGTCGTCGCGCAGGCGGTCCCAGGCGCGGGCCAGATCCAGGATGTGCGGCGGATCGAGCGCGTTGCGCGCCTCGGGACGGTCGATGGTGATGACCGCGACGGCGCCGTCGATCTCGACGCGGATCATGCGTGCCGCTACTTCGCGCTGCCCGCCGCCGTCTTGTTGACGGAGCTCTCGGCGCCAACCGCCGCCCGCTTCGTCGCCTCGACGTCGATCGTGATCGTCACCTCGTCACCCACTGCCACGCCGCCGGCTTCCAGCGCCTGGTTCCAGGTGAGACCGAAGTCCTTGCGATTGATCTTCGTCGTGGCCTGCGCGCCCGCCCGGGTCTTGCCCCACGGGTCCTTCATCTCCGGCGTCGGACCCTCGACGTCGAGGACCACGGGACGGGTCACCCCGTGCAGGGTCAGGTCGCCGCTCACCTTGTACCGACCCGTGCCGGCGGGCTCGATCTTGGTCGAGACGAACGTGATCTTCGGGTACTTGGCGACGTCGAGGAAGTCGGGGCTCCGGAGGTGGTTGTCGCGCTTCTCGATGCGCGTGTCGATGCTGGCCGGGTCGATCTCCGCCTCGATTCGGGAACGGGCGGGGTCCGATTCGTTGGCCTCGACCGTACCCGACACCTTGCCGAACTGGCCGCGCACGTTGCTCACCATCAGGTGACGCACCGAGAACTGAACGCCCGTGTGCGCGGGATCGAGGTCCCACGTGGCGGCGCGAGCGGCAGCGGGCATGGCAAGGGCGGCGGCCGCCGCCCAGATCAACAGATCACGCATCGATCCTCCTCCTTGCCCCGAAGGGCGGGCATCTCTCGCGGACCGGCAGGATGCCGGTGTTCGCCGCCTCATACAACCGATCAATCTCGGGGGGCCTTCACCATCGGCCCGAAGACGTCTGCCACCGCGCCGCCCGGCTTCTCGACCGCGACCACGCGAACACCCGTGTACGTGCCCTCCGGAAAGAAGACGAAGCCGCTCACCGGCAGGCCGGGCCGGGCGATCTTCTCGCCGAGGTAGAGGCCGCCCAGCTGGTCGATGATCTCCTGATCGGTCTCGGTCTTCGAGGAGTAGAAGCCGCCGACGGCGCCGACCGCCGCGCCAATGCCGGCGCCGACCGCCGCGCCCGTGCCCGCGCCGCGTCCTCCGGACTCGGCCGCGCCGATCACGGCACCCGGAATGGCGCCGACGACGCCGGCGAGCAGCGCGCCGGCGCCGGCGCCCTTGAGGCCGGCCGCGAGCGCGGTGGCGCCACCGGCCTGGCGCGCGGCCTCGTTCACCGACAGTGAGGCGAGCCGCTGGCCGTCGCGATCGACGGCGAACACCCGCTCGGCGGACACGACGAAGTCCTTCGTGGTGCCGTTCGACACGCCGATCCCGACCGCGACCATGTGGCCGAAGCGCTTGCCGGTGGTGGCCGCGGCGCGCAGTTCCGACGGTACCGGCTCCGGCACCACGGCGCGCGGCGCCGTCACTGGCTTGCTCGCGCATCCGGCGAGCGCGACGCCGACGAGAACCGTCCCAAAACGGTGGCAGTCCATCAGTGGCTCCTTTCGAGTTCCGCGCGCCAACACCCGACCCCGCGGCGCGTTACGCCCGTTTGCCACAGCCGTGCGCGCCGCGCACAATCGCCCATCTCGTCCTCCGGAGGTTGCCGATGGCTCGGAAGCGAGTCAAATATTTCTTCGCCTTCGTCTCTCCATTCGCGGCGCTCGCCGATGCCCGCATCGACGACGTCGTCACCGGCGCCGGTGCGGATCTGGTCCCGATTCCGCTGGTGCCGCCGCAGATCGGCGGCCCCCTGACTGGCGTCGCCGCACAGCTCCGCGAGTTCCGGCTGAGCTACGGACGCGAGGACGCTGTGCGTTGGGCGCGCAAGCTCGACCTCCGCTGGCAGCCGCACACGGCGGTGGTCGATTCGACCGACGCGGTCGCGGGCTGGTACGCCGCCGCGGCGGCGGGCAAGGAACGTGGCTATCGGAACGCGGTCTTTCGCGCGCGCTGGAGCGAGGGGCGCGACATCGCCGATCGCGAGGTCCTCGCCGACTGCGCGGCGCGCGCGGGGGTCGGGCGCGACGCCTTCCTCGACGCGCTCGCCGCCCGGCGCCACCACGACGACGTGCCGAAGGCGCTCCAGCAGTGCCTCGAGGAGCGCATCTTCGGCGTGCCGACCTTCGTCGTCGACGGCCAGCGCTTCTGGGGAAACGACCGGATCGACTTCCTGCTCGACGAGCTTCGCGGCGCAGCCGGCTGAAGCCGTGGCCTTCACGGTCCGTCCTGCCGGGCCCACCGACGGCGCCGCGCTGGTGGCGCTCGTGCGCGGTCTCGCGGAGTTCGAGCGGCTGCCGCCGCCGGACGACGAGGCGGCCGAGCGCCTCGTCGCGCATGCCTTCGGCCCTCATCCCCGCTTCGACGTACTGATGGCGGAGGTGGATGGAGACGTCCGCGCGTATGCGCTCTTCTTCGAGACCTACTCGACCTTCCTCGCGGCCCCATCGCTCTGGCTCGAGGATCTGTTCGTCGACCCTGTGGTGCGGGGACGAGGGATCGGGACGGCGCTCATGCGCGAGGTCGCGCGCCTCGCCGTCGCGCGCGGGTGCCGTCGCCTCGAATGGAACGTGCTCGACTGGAACGAGAGGGCGCAGGCGTTCTACCGTGCCCTCGGCGCGCGGATGCTCGGCGAATGGCAGGGATGCCGGCTCGAGGGCGACGCCCTCGCGCGCGTCGCCCGCTGAGCGGCCACGCACCTCATCCCGAGAGCTACCGGAGCGTGTACCCGTGGACGTGCGGACCCGAATACCGCCACACGAGGTCCGTTCCCCAGAAGCCGGGCGGATACTGGCCGATGCCACAGGAGCGAGGCGTCCCGTACAGAATGGCGGCGGGCGGCGCCCAGGGCGCGTAGCCGCCATACGGCGCGTAGAGCGTGTAGGGCGAGCAGAGCGCCGGCGTCACGGCGATCGTCGGGCCGCCAAGGACGGCGACCGACTGGGCGGCGGCGGGCCGCGGGTGCAGGACCGCGGCGAGGGCCAGGAGCAACAGGGCGACCACGAGAAAAAGCCGGTTCATGACGTCCTCCTGGCCGCCGCAACACCGAAGCCCCCTCGGAGTTGCGCCGCGCCAACGCACCGTCAGCTCCCGACCCGTACGTCGACCTCGTCGCGGCCGAGCTCGGGCACCGGCTCGACTGCGACCGTGCGGCCGGACTGTCGCTCGAGCGCCTCGAGGCTCTGCCGCTCCCGCTCGGTCAGGAACACCGCGACGTCGGGATGGACCCGCAGCGCGATCCGTGCCGAGTTGGCGTGCGCCGCCGACTCGCGGAACGCGCGGCGCAGCGCGTCGTAGGCGATGGTCTCGACCGACCGTACGCGCCCCGTGCCCCCGCAGTGCGCGCACGGGCTGGTCAGCAGCTGCTCGAGGCTCTCGCGCGTGCGCTTGCGGGTCATCTGCACGAGCCCGAGCTCCGAGATGCGCAGCACGTTGGAGCGGGCCTTGTCCTTCCGGAGGGCCTCCTGGAGTGCGTCGGAGACCTTCTTTCGGTTGGCGGCCTTCTCCATGTCGATGAAGTCGATCACGATGATGCCGCCGATGTTGCGCAGCCGGAGCTGCTGGACGACCTGCTTCGCGGCCTCGAGGTTGACGCGGAGGATCGTCTCCTCCTGGCTCTTCTTGCCGACGTAACGCCCGCTGTTGACGTCGACCGTCGTCAGCGACTCCGTCTGGTCGAAGATCAGGTACCCGCCCGATTTGAGCCAGACCCGCCGCTCGAGCGCGCGCGCGATCTTGGTCTCCACGCCGTGCTGCTCGAAAAGCGGGGTCACGCCCTCGTAGAGATGGACCCGCGACGCAAGCCGCGGCATGAGGCCCTTCACGAACTCGAGCACGCGCTCGTAATCCTCCGGCGCGTCGACGGAGAGGCGCTCGACGTCCGACGTGAAGAGATCGCGGACGACCCGGAGCACGAGGTCCAGGTCCTGGTGGATCAACGCCGGCGCGGTCGCGGCCGCCGCCGTCTTCTCGACCCGCGCCCAGAGACGGGTGAGGAAGCGGACGTCGTCGTGGATCTCGCGCTTGGTGACCCCTTCGCAGGCGGTGCGGACGATGAATCCGGCGTCGGGCGTGCCCTCCGCCTCGACGATGCCTCGAAGCCGGTCGCGCTCGGTGGCATCCTCGATGCGTCGCGAGATGCCGATGTGGCGCGTGCCGGGCATGCAGACGAGGTAGCGGCCGGGGAGCGAGACGTGTGAGGTCACGCGCGCCCCCTTCGTCCCCATCGGCTCCTTCGCCACCTGGACGAGCACCTCCTGACCCTTCTGCAGCCGCTCCTCGATGGGCCGGGCGTCGCGCGCGACGACCGGCGCCACGTCGGCGGCTTCGACGTCGCCTTCCTGGGTGAGCGTCGCTGGCAGCTCCTCTTCGCCCGGCATGTCGGAGACGTGAAGGAAGGCGGCCTTCTCGAGACCGATGTCGACGAACGCCGCCTGCATCCCGGGCAGGACGCGGACGACCTTGCCCTTGTAGATGTTGCCCGCGATGCCGCGCTGGCGGCCGCGCTCGATGTGCAGCTCCACCAGTGTCGTGTCCTCGAGGAGCGCTACCCGCGCCTCCCAGGGGACGACGTTGATCAGGATGTGTTTGGCCACGGACCTGGCTAGGCGGAGGCCGTTGCGGCGGGTGGCGGGATGACGCGGAAGCGCGTGGCGGTCTTGTGGACGCGGAGCTCGGAGACGGCGTCGGCGGCGAGACCGAGAAGCGCGCCGACCAGGGCGCTGGCCTTCAGCATCCCGTCCGGTCCGACCCACAGCTCGACGACGAGACGGTTGGTGCCCGCGACCGCGAGCGCACGGACGAGGCGACGCGCGTCGATCATCCGCGTGCCGGACTTCCCCTCCTTCATCACCGGGACGGTGGCGGCGTCGAGGAAACGCGCGACGGCCGCGGCGAGTGCCGGCGGCGGCACGTCGAGCGTGCCGAGGTCGACCGTGTACGTGACCGACTCCATCTCGGATTCGATACTCGGCGCCGTGCGCGCGACCTCGACGGCCTCGACGGACTCGAGCCCGTCGGGCAGCTCGGCGCCGAGGCGGGCCGCCAGCGTGGCGGGCTCGAGCGGCGTCGTCAGCTCGACGTCGACCCACTCGTCGTCGCTCGAGACCCCGACGGGCAGCGCAGGGCCGAAGGACAGACGCGGCAGCGGATGGTGGCCCTGCGAGAACGCGACCGGCAGACGGGCCCGGCGCGCGGCGCGCAGGAACGTGGTGGAGAGCTCGCGCGTGCCGATGAAGCGGGCCGGGCCGACCTTGCAGTAGCGGAGACGGATCCGCTGGACCGCGGGCGGCCCCGCCGCCGTCGGAGCCAGCGAGCAGGGGACGGCCCCGAGCCATTCCTCCGCGTTTCCCTCCCCCCCCGGCGCGGCGGGAGCCGTCGGGCTGGCAGCGACCGCATCGGGCAGCGGCGCGGCGTCGACCTGGCCGCGCGACGACGCGGCAGCGCGGCGCTCGCCGACGCGCGTGCGGATCTGGCGCCACATGCGGGTCTCCCAGGCCGGCAGGGGATCGTCGGCGTCGTCGGCCGGCACGGCCAGCGATGCCCAGCGCGAGATGCCCGCGCCGCGATGGTCGCCGCCCTTGGCGCCCGCCGGATGGTAGTCGACGTTGCGCACGGCCTCGAAGTCGCAAGCGCCGCAGTAGGTGCAGCGCTCGATCGAGCAGTCGGGCGTGAGGACGCCCTGGACGGCGCGGGCGAGGTCTTGCCGCAGGAACCGCTTGGCGAGCCCGGCGTCGAGGTGGTCCCACGGGAGCGTCTCGCCGAGCGGCCGCCGGCGGAGGTACGTCGCCGGGTCGACGCCGTGCTCGGCAAGCGCCGCGCGCCAGACGTCCATCCGGCAATGCTCGGACCAGCCGTCGAAGCGTGCGCCGCGCCGCTGCGCGGTCTCGAGCACGTCGGCGAGCCGCCGGTCGCCGCGCGAGAAGAGCCCTTCGAGGAACGACAGTTCGGCGTCGTGCCAGCGAAATGCGATGCGGCGCCGGCCGAGCTCGCGTCGCAGGAGCGCGTGGCGCGCGCGCGTCTCCTCGAGCGACAGCTGGGCCGCCCACTGGAAAGGCGTGTGCGGCTTCGGGCAGAACGTCGAGACGCTGGCGGTCACCGCGAGCCGGCCGCGGGCGGCGGCCGCCACGCGGGCGGCCAGGTCGGCGATCCCGATCACGTCCTCCTCGGTCTCGCTCGGGAGCCCGATCATGAAATACAGCTTCAGGGTCCGCCAGCCGAGGTCGGCGAACAGCCGGGCGGCGTCGAGGAGCTCCTCCTCGCGATATTCCTTCTGGATGACGTCGCGGAGCCGCTGGGTGCCGGCCTCGGGCGCGAGCGTGAAGCCCGTCTTCCGCACGCGGCGGATCTGCTCGAGGATGCGCGGCGACAGGGCGTCGACCCGTGTCGACGGCAGCGACACCGCGACGCGCTCCGGCGCGAGCCGGTCCATCAGCTCCTTCAGCACCGGGTTGACGCCGCTGTAGTCGCCCGTCGAGAGCGAGAGGAGCGACACCTCCTCGTAGCCGGTCCGGGCCATCAAGCGGGTGGTGTCCTCGACGACCCGCTCGGGGTTCCGCTCGCGCAGCGGGCGATAGACGTAGCCCGCCTGGCAGAACCGGCAACCCTTCACGCACCCGCGCATCACCTCGACGCTCGCGCGGTCGTGCACGACGCCGAGGTTCGGGACGACGGGATTCTCGGGCGGCGCGAAGCGATCGAGGTCGACGAGGACGCGCTTGCGGACCACGGGCCGGTCCGGATCGAGCGGGACGACCTCCGCCAGCGTGCCGTCCGCAGCGTAACGCGGCTCGAAGAAGGCGGGGACGTAGAGGCCGGGGACGGCGGCGAGGGCGCGCAGGACCGCGCTCCGATCGCCATCGTGCGCGAGCACCGCGTCGCAGATGTCGGCGACCGCTTCCTCGCCGTCGCCGAGGAGCACGCCGTCGAGGAAGGGGGCCAGCGGCTCGGGGTTGAAGGCGCACGGGCCGCCCGCGATGACGATCGGGTGCTCGGCGCCTCGGTCGCATGCGCGAAGCGGGATGCGGCCGAGCTCGAGCATCGTCAGGAGGTTCGTGTAGGTGAGCTCGTACTGCAGGCTGAATCCGACGACGTGGAAGTCGCCGAGCGCGGTGTGGCTCTCGAGCGACACGAGCGGCAGGTCGCGCGCGCGGAGCAGCGCCTCCATGTCCGGCCAGGGGGCGTAGGCGCGCTCGGCAGCGACGTCGGGCCGCCGGTTCAGGACGTCGTAGAGGATCTGCAGCCCGAGGTGCGACTGCGCGATCTCGTAGACCTCCGGAAACGCGAGCGCGAAGCGCAGCCGGGGGCGGTCCTTGCATACGGCACCCCGCTCGTTGCCGAGATAACGGCCGGGCTTTTCGACGAGTGGCAGCAGCCGCTCGTACGCCTCGCGGTACGTGCGCGGCATCAGGGGCGGCCGAGTATAGGGAGCGCCCTCCGCTGGCGCAAACGGCGTTCGCCGACTTGCCCTGCATCGGGCGCTCTCCTATTATCGGCGAGCTATGTTTGGAATGGGGATCGGTGAGCTCCTCGTCATACTGGTGATCGTGCTCGTGATGTTCGGGGCGGGTCGGCTGCCCGAGGTCATGGGCAGCCTCGGGAAGGGCGTCCAGGCGTTCAAGAAGGGCCTCAAAGAGCCGCCCGAGATCGACGTCACGCCCGAGAAGCCCGAAGCCGACGCCAAGGCGAAGAGCGAGGCGTAGCGCGCCGCGAGCGGCGGCGTCAGATCTGCTCGGCGTGCCGTCGGGCCTGACCCTGCACCGCGACCACCTCGGCGACGAACTCGCGAAGCTCGGCCGGCGGGCCGACGAAGACGACGAGGAAGCTCGTCTGCTCCCCGGGCGCGACGCTCCAGTCCTTCGGGGGCTCGAGCGTCTGCAGCAACGCGATCTCCCGCACCGATAGGTCCTGGACGTCGCGCGGCGCAGCGCCGCAGAAGACGACCTGGTGCTGCTCCTCGGCGCCGATGACGCGGCCCTCGATCTGGATCGCGCGCACGGGAACCGGCGCGTTGTTGATGGCCGTCCCCGCGATGACGAAGACGAGATGATCGCCCTTCACCCGCTGGTAGCTGCCGCGGACGTTCGCCAGCTGGACGGTCGACGGGTCGAGGCGCTTTTCGGCGAGGGAGGTGCCGATCATCGGGAGCCGCCCGAAGACGGCGCGGACGGCGTCCGGATGGGTGCGAAGATAGACGGAAAGAAGCGCGTACAGGAACGTCACGCCGATCAGCGTCCGGAGGGCGAAGCGGGCGGGGGTCTTCATTGGCTTCCGCGGCGCCTCCGCCGCGCGCCGTGGCGGGGGCGTTTCCTCCGGCTCGGGTGGATCGTCGGGGGGCGGCGCCTCGAACGTGAAAGTGTCGTCATCGTCCTCGTCCGGCGCGGCGTCTGCCTCGAGCGCGGGTGCTTCCGCCGCGGCGTCGGCGGCGAAGACGTGTCGGCAGCGGATGCACCGGTAGGTGGGGTCGGAGCCGAGCTGCGACCGCGGTGGCAATCGGTACCGCGTGCCGCAGCGGGGACACGAGACCATCATCGCGCCGGCATGGTACGCGACGACGCTCGGAACGCAAACGGCGAGGAGTACGGGGACTCGTCGGCGTATGGTGATCGTCAGCGCGTGAGCCTCGCTCGACGTCCACGCCGAGCGGTCAGTGGTCGGCGGGCGTTGGCTTGCCGAGCGCCTGTGGCGGCGTTCCTTCGGTCCCGCCGCCGAAGGGCCAGAGCCCCGATACCCCCTTGTACACGCCGAGGAGCCAGCTCCGACGGGCGGTGCCGACGAGCGCCTTCGCGTCGTGGTACAGCGACGGGTCGTTCACCAGCTTGCCGAGCGTCCCGTCGCCGCGATCGAGCTTCTCGGCGACGTCCTTGAGGTCCTTCAGCGCCGTGTCGAGGTTGCCGAGGACCCGGGTGGCATAGGCTTCGTCCTCCATCAGCTTCCCGACCGTCCCCCGGCCGCGGTTCAGCCGGTCGCTCAGCTGGTCGAGCGACTTGGCGGCGTGATTCACCCGCGCGAAAAGCTCGTCGACCTCCTTGGTGTTGCGCGTGAGCCGCCCGAGGATGCCCTCACCGTGGTTGAGGCGCTGCAGGATGTCTTCGAGCGAGCGCGTGGTGACCTGCACGTTCGCCATCGTGTGCTGCAGATCGACGAGCGTCGACTCGCCGAGCTCGCGGTTGCGCACCATGGCGCCGAGGAGTCCCTCGCCCCGCTCGATGGCCTGGAGGACGACGCGGAGCGACGCGGTCACCTCGACGACGTTCGTCACGATGTCGCCGCTCTGGCCGAGCACGGCCTCGTAGTCGACCGGGTCGATGGACGAGATCAGGCTCCCCGGCGGCAACGGTGCCGCGTCGGGCGAGCCGGAGGACAGCTCGATGTAGCGGTCGCCCAGCAGGCCGAACGTGCGGATGGTGGCGACGCTGTTGTCGTGGATGCGCGGTGTGGCCTCGCCGAGCACGTTGACCAGCACCTGGATGTAGCTCGCCGTCGGGTCGGGCGGGAAGCGCATCTCGGCGACGGAGCCGATGGTAACGCCGGTCAGGCTCACCGGTGCGCCCACCTGCAGGCCGTTGGTGCGCGCGAAGTGCACCTCGTACTGGACCTTGCGCTCCCAGAACTTCTGCTCGCCGCCGAGCGACATGATGGTCGCGATCAGGATGGCGAGCGCCACGAAGACGAGGAATCCGACGCGGGCCGTCTGGCTGCCCGGTCTCGGCACGCTCATCGCGCGAGGGTCCTCATGCAGCGGTCAGGAACTCGTGGAGCCGCGGATCCGTTGCGGCCCGCGCCTCCTCCGGCGTGCCCGTGAAACGGATCGTGCCCTCGTGCAGGAACGCGATCCGGTCGGCGACGAAGAAGGCGCTCGCCAGGTCGTGCGTGACGACGACGGACGTGAGCCCGAGCCGGCGCTGCAGGTCGCGGATCAGGTGGTTGATCCGGGCGCCGACCACCGGGTCGAGACCGGTCGTCGGCTCGTCGTAGAGAAGCGCGCGTGGCTCGAGCACCAGCGCGCGGGCGAGCGCGGCGCGCTTTCGCATGCCGCCGGAGAGCTCCGCGGGCATGAGCGGCTCGGTTTCCGCGAGGTCGACCATGGCGAGCGCTTCCCGCACGCGCGCCGGGATGTCGGCGCGAGGCAGCAGCCGATGCTCGCGCAGGGGATACGCCACGTTGTCGCCGACGGTCAGCGAGTCGAAGAGCGCGCCCTGCTGGAACAGCATGCCGACCTTGCGGCGGACCGGGCGGAGCTCGTTCTCGCCGAGCGCACCGATCGCCTCGCCGTCGACCTCCACCGTGCCGGCGTCCGGCCGGAGGAGCGCGTTCATGTGCTTCAGCAGCACGCTCTTGCCGGAGCCGCTGCCGCCGAGGATGACGAGCGTCTCGCCGGTGAGCACATCGAGGGAGAGGCCACGCAACACGCGCTTGCCGCCGAACGTCTTCTCGAGCCGGGTGCAGCGGATGAAGGGTGCGCTCACGTGAGGAGGAAGAGCTTCGTCAGGAAGAAATCCGAGACGAGCACCGTGATCGAGGCGACGACCACCGTGGCCGTGGTGGCGCGCCCGACGCCGTCGGCGCCGCCGGTCGTCCCAAGGCCGTTCCGGCACGCGATGATGCCGATGAAGTACGCGAAGAAGAACGACTTTCCGATGCCGGAGGCGACGTCGCCCAGCAGCAGCACCTGGATGAGCGAGTTGAGGTAGAAGTCGGCGCCCACGCGCAGCTCGGTCACGCTGATGAAGAGTCCCCCGAGGACGCCGACGAGATCGCCGAGCACGGTGAGGACGGGCAGCATGATGAGGATCGCGAGCATCCGGGGGAGCACCAGGTTGCGGATGGGGCTCGCGCCGAGCGCGCGGACCGCGTCGATCTGCTCGGTGACTGCCATCGAGCCGAGCTCCGCGGTGATTCCGGCCCCGACCCGACCGCCGATCATCAGCGCGGTGAGCACCGGTCCCATCTCGCGGACGAGCGACATGCCGACGATCCGTGAGACGAACATCTTCGCTCCGAAGCGCGCGAGATAGTTGCCAAGCTGGAGGGCGAGCACCATTCCCGTGAACAGCGCGGTCAAGTTGACGATGGACAGCGAGCGCCACCCGATCTGGTCGAGCTGCTCGACGACGAGGCGCCACTCGGGCGGTCGTGCGAGTAGCTGGCGAAAGGCGTCGCGCGTGAGGAGGGCCATGTCGCCGAGCCCTTCGAGCAGCGCGTAGACGCCGGGGAACGCCAGCGCCGCTCGGGAGCCGGGCGCCGGGGCGCGCGCCGCTTCCGCGCCGATCATGGGCCCAGACCAGTATCGACGGGGTCACGAGCTGTCAAACGCGCGACGAGATCGGGCGCGCCGAGCCGGCGACGCCGCGGGCCGCTTGCAGCATGACGCCGTGAAACAAGACGATGCTCACCAGCAGGGGGATCACGTAATACGCGAGCCGGAAGATGAGCACCGCCACGACGGCGGGCTCGAGCGGCACCGAGAGACTCACGAAGACCGCCGTCATCGACCCTTCCATGACGCCGAGCCCGCCGGGCACGAGCGACACGAGCGACAGGAGGATACCGACGCCGAAGCCGATCACGACGAGTCCCGGCGCGATCGGATAGTGCACCGAGCGAAACGCGCTCCACAGGATGGTGATGGTGAGCGCCCAGTCGACGGTGATCCAGACCGCCGGGGCGACCATCCGATCCTTCCGCGCAAAGAGGAACTCGAGGCCCTCGTTGAGATTGTGCTGGAACCGCCAGAGGCCGACGCGGCGCGGAGTCCAGCGGGGCACGACCCGGCGCAGCACCCGATGGGCGGCGTCGGCCAGGAAAAGCAGCGTCCGGCGCCGCAGGCGGCGGTAGTAGATGAGCACGATCCCGTAGACGAGCAGCGCGACGAAGAAGGCCACGCCGGCGCTGGCCACGCCGAGTGCCACCGGCTCGAGGTGATGGCGCAGCACGAGCGACGCGAAGCCGATCGCGACGAAGAGGAGCAGCGTGAAGTTGGTGAGAAAGGTCTGCACGAGCGAGATGAGCACCGCGCGCCCCGAGGGGATCCCGCGTTGCGAGAGGAGGTACATGCGCACGGCGAATCCCGACAGCCCGGCGCTCGTGACGAGGTAGTTGACCGTGTTCGAGACGAACGTGATCCGCAACCACTCGCCGAAGCCGAGCCGGCATCCCGCC
>WNGI01005239.1_pt1 | contig 20045 bp, 18 predicted proteins | sample 5400621 | NCBI WGS metagenome assembly WNGI01 (sample SAMN13153374, study PRJNA577476) | soil metagenome | isolation source: 20 cm soil or saprolite under Garry oak tree replicate 1 | place: USA:California | collected 2016-06-15
TGGCCCGTCGAGTGCAGGTAGCGCGGGCCGAGTCCGTGCGTGACGATGCAGCCCGTCTCGCGCCTGGCCCGCTCGATCAGTGGCTGCAGCTTCGCTTCCTGCCTCGGATCGATGAAGGCCTGAATCGCGATGTAGTCCCCCTCCTTCGCCTGGGCGAAGAGCTCGTCCGGCGAAGACTCCGGCTCGAGCTCGACGTCGCCGGCGGCCAGCACCTCATTCGTCTTGTCCTTGGCCGCCTGGACGTTTGGCTGGTCGAAGGGATTGATCTCAAGGTACGAGCCGGCGACCGCGACCGCGAACTCCCAGCGGAAGAACTCCTGGCCGAGCTCGTAGGGGTCCTCGAGCCGCACCTCGCCGCGCTGGCGGTCAGGCCCTTCGGGCGACTCGCCGGGCGCCGGCACGAGGCCCTTGCCGTCTTTGCCCGTCGACTCGGCGATCAGCTGCTCGGCCCAGAGGCCGAAGCCGCCTTCTGTCTCGTCGATGCAGACCTTGTCCCGCCCTGCCCGCCAGCCCTCGCCGAGCTGTTGTCCGAGCTCGAGGCCGGGGTTGCCGTCAGCGAGATGGCAGGCCTCGACCATCTCCGCCGTGCGCTCGAGCAGGCGCTCGAGGTCGAGTCCGAGCAGCGCCGCCGGCACGATCCCGAACGGCGACAGGGCCGAGTAGCGCCCGCCGATCGTCGGCTCGCCTGCGAAGACCTCGAGAAAGCCTCGTTCGCTGGCAAGGCTCTCGAGCTCGGAGCCGGGGTCCGTGATGGCGACGAAGAATTCTCCACGCCCGCCGCTCCGCTCCCAGAAGAAGTCGAGGTGCGAGCGCGTCTCCAGCGTCGTCCCGGACTTCGACGAGGCGATGAAGAGCGTCCGGTCGAGGTCGAGCAGTTCGACCGAATGGCGAATCATGGCCGGGTGCGTCGTGTCGAGCACGTGCAGCGACCGCGCGCCGAAGCTCTGCTTGAGGACGATCGGCGCCAGGCTCGAGCCGCCCATGCCGAGCAGGACGAAGGTGTCGATCACACCGGGCGCAGCGAGGTCCTCGACGAAGCGCTGCAGGTCGCCGATCCGCTCGCGCATCCGCAGCGGCTCGTCGAGCCAGCCGAGCCATTTCTCCTCGCCCGAGGCGGTCCAGACGGTCGGGTCGCGCTCCCAGATCCGCTCGACGAGCTGCTCGGTGGCCACCGGCACGGCTAGCCGGCCTCGAGGTCGTCGAGGAAACCGAGGACGAGCCTGTCGAACTCAGCGGGCCGCTCCATGCTCGGAACGTGGGCCGCGCCGCTGATCGTGGCACGACGAGCGTCCGGGATCTCCCGTTCCAGCCGATCGGCGATCGCATGCATGTCCGGGACGTCGAGCTCACCCACCAGGACGAGCGTCGGCACAGAGATCTCGCCGAGGCGGTCGCCGATATCAAGCACGAGCGCCTCCTCCTGCGCGTCCACGCCACTCTCTGCGAAGAGCTCGAGAGCGCGCCGCTGCATCTCGCACACCTTGCGGCGGACGTCTCCGTCGACCTGGTCGGGTGAGCGATGAGGTCCATCCACCCAGGTCCTCAGATTCACCTCGACGGCCGCATCGAGATCACCGCGCTCGAACGCGGCCTCCTCCTCCGTCCACGAGTCCGTCACGTAGTCCGACCACTCGTGCCCGCGCACGCCTGAGCCGACGAGCACGAGCGCCGAGACGAGATCCGGCCGTGCGACTGCGACCTGGAGAGAGATGCCGCCACCCATCGACGCGCCCACCAGCGTCGCGGGCCCGAGCGCGAGCTCGTCGAGGAGAGCGATCAGGTCGGCGGGAGGCGAGAACCGTCCCGGCGAGAGCGGCGAGCGTCCGAAGCCGCGCATGTCGTAACGGATGACGCGGTGCGCCTGCGCGAAGGTCTCCCACTGCGGATCCCACATCCGGCTGTCGCAGATGCCAGCGTGCACGAGCACGACCGGCATGCCTTCGCCTGCGACCTCCCGAAGCTCGCCGCGCTTCGCGCTGATGCCGTCGAGCAGCTCGGCGAACGAGTCGGCGAACTTCTGCACGCCCTCCTCCTCGAGCACGCGCACGACGTCGTCGTAGTCGACGCCCGCCTCGGCGAGCTGGTCGAAGAGCCGACGTGCCTCGTCTACGCCTTGCTCGAGTGTCAGCGCGACCTCGCCGTGATCCTGGAAGGCCCGGATCGTCTCCTCGGGCATCGTGTTCACGGTCTCGGGGCCGATCAACTCCTCGACGTACATCACGTCCCGGTAGTCCGGGTTCTTCGTCGAGGTCGAAGCCCAGAGGCAGCGCTGCTTCGTCGCACCCTTCGCCGCGAGCGGCGCCCAGCGGTCGCCGGAGAAGAGCTGCTTGTAGCGCTGGTAGGCGAGCTTTGCGTTGGCAACCGCGAGCTTGCCCTTCAGCTCGTCGTGACCGCCGAGGTCGTCGAGGCGCTTGTCCGCCTCGGTGTCCACCCGCGAGACGAAGAAGCTGGCGACCGAGGCGACCTGCGAAGGGTCGCCTCCCGACTCGACCAGCCGCTCGAGGCCACGGATGTAGGCCTCGGCGACCTCCCCGTACCGCTCGAGCGAGAAGATCAAAGTCACGTTGATGTTCTTGCCGCCCGCGATCATCTCTTCGATGGCGGGCAGGCCCTCTCTGGTGGCCGGAATCTTCACGTACAGGTTCGCCCTATCGATCTGCGCGTGCAGCCGCCGCGCCTCGGCGATCGTCGCCTCCGTATCGCCCGCAAGGTTCGGGTCGACCTCGATCGAGACGTACCCGTCCTTGCCGCGGCCTAGGTCCCAGACGGGACGGAGCAGATCGCAGGCGTCGCCGACGTCTTTCTCGGCCAGGTGCCAGAAGATCTCCTTTGCCTCGTCGAGCTCGTCGAGGCAGGCGCGAATCTGCTCGTCGTAGAGGTCGCCCTGGGAGATCGCCTTCTGGAAGATGGTCGGGTTCGAGGTGACGCCGACGACCGCGTCATCACGCATCATCTGCTCGAGCTCGCCGGTCTGCAGCAGCGCGCGGGAGAGGAAGTCGATCCAGACGCTCTGACCCAACTCGGACAGTTGCTGAAGCCGTGACTTAGACATTTGCGGTCCCTTTCTCCAGTTCCTCGAGCTTGCGAAGCCTGGTCGTATACGGCTCGCCGCCGTCGAAGCGCGCGTGCAGGAAGGCGCGGATCAGGTCGACCGACAGGGCGGGGCCGACGACCTCCGAGCCGAGACAGAGGACGTTGAGGTCGTCGTGCTCGACCCCCTGATGGGCCGAGTAGACGTCATGGCACATGGCGCCGCGAATCCCATCCAGCTTGGAGACGGCGACGGAAGCCCCGACCCCCGAGCCACAGACGAGAATCCCTCTCTCCGCGTCCCCGTTTTGGAGCAGCTCGCCGAGCTCTCGGGCCTTGTCGGGGTAATCGATCCGTACGGCGTCGGTGTCCACGCCGAGGTCGAGCGTCTCGTGCCCGAGCGCGTCGAGCTCGGTGAGCACCGTGTCGCGCAGGCGCACGCCGCGATGGTCGAACGCGACTGCAACCCTCATCAGAACCGTTACGTTACCCGGGATGGAGGGTCCGGAACTCTGGCGTGAGCTAGGACAACAGCTGCGCGTCGATTCCGTGCGGTGCGCGGCAGCGGCGAAGTCCGGCCACCCGAGCTCGGGGATGTCGGCCGCCGACCTGATGGCGGTGCTGCTTGCGAAGTACCTGCGTTACGACTTCGACAAGCCGAAGGATCCCGCCAACGACCGACTTGTCTTCTCGAAGGGCCACGCCTCGACGCTGCTCTACGCGATGTACCGGGCGGCCGGAGCGATCTCGGAGGAAGAGCTGCTGACCTACCGCCAGTTTTCGAGCATCTTCGAGGGCCACCCGACGCCGCGCATTCCCTGGGTCGACGTCGCCACGGGCTCGCTGGGGCAAGGCCTGCCATACGGCGTCGGCATGGCGCTGGCCGGCAAGCGGCTCGACCGGACAGCAATGCGCACCTGGGTTCTGCTCGGCGACAGCGAGATGGCCGAGGGCTCGCAATGGGAGGCCTTCGAGCACGCCGCCTATTACGAACTCGACAACATCGTCGCCATCCTCGACGTCAACCGGCTCGGCCAGCGAGGCGAGACGATGCACGGTTGGGATCTCGACTCCTACGCCAACCGCGCCCGCGCCTTCGGCTGGCACGCGATCGAGATCGAGGGGCACGACGTCGAGGCGATCGACGGCACCTACGCGGAGGCTCTCGCCGCCGACCGGCCGGTCGCGATCGTCGCCCGCACGATCAAGGGCAAAGGCGTCAAGGCCGTCGAGGACAAGCCCGGCTGGCACGGCAAGGCCCTCGATGACCCGGAGGAGGCGATCGCGGAACTCGGCGGCGTCCGGAACATCACCGTCCAGGTCGCCACGCCGGAGATTAGCGGCCGTGCGCTCGAGATCGAGCACGGCGAGCTCGAGCTTCCCCGCTACGAGGTGGGCGACGAGGTGGCGACCCGCAAAGCCTACGGCGAGGCGCTCGCGGCGCTCGGCAAGGCGCGCGGCGACGTGGTGGCCATGGACGGCGAGGTCTCGAATTCGACCTTCGCGGAGATCTTCAAGGACGCGGTCCCGGAGCGGTACTTCGAGATGTTCATCGCAGAGCAGCAGATGGTCGCCACCGCCGTGGGCATGCAGGTCACCGGCTGGCGGCCGTTCGCCTCCACCTTCGCTGCGTTCATCTCGCGCGCCTACGACTTCGTCCGGATGTCGGCGATCAGCCGCGCGAACTACAGCCTCTCGGGCTCCCACGCGGGCGTCTCGATCGGCGAGGACGGGCCGTCCCAGATGGGCCTCGAGGACATCGCCGCCCTGCGCGCGGTGCACGGCTCGACCGTTCTCCATCCCTGCGACGCGAACCAGACCGCGAAGCTGGTCCCGCAGATGGCCGATCGCGAGGGGATCGTCTACTTGCGGACCCTCCGGCCGAACACCCCGGTTATCTACGACGCCGACGAGGAGTTCGAGATCGGCGGCTCGCGGACGCTGCGCGAGGGCGAAGACGTCGCGCTCGTTGCAGCAGGCATCACAGTGCACGAAGCGCTCAAGGCTGCAGACGCGCTCGCTGAGGAAGGGATCGAGGCGCGCGTGATCGACGTCTACTCGATCAAGCCGCTCGACGAGGAGACGATCCGCTCGCTGGCGACGCCGATCGTGACGGTCGAGGACCACTTCGCGGAAGGCGGGCTGGGCGAGGCTGTGCTCTCCGCGCTTGCGCAATCCGAGGAGCGCCCGCGCGTCGTTCAACTCGCGGTGCGGGAGATGCCGCACTCGGGGAAGCCGGCCGAGCTCCTGGCCACGGCGGGAATCGACGCCGAGCACATCGCCGACGCCGCGCGGCGCCTGGTCGGCGCACCCGTTTCGGCTTAGCGCCCGGGGGGGAGCGATGGGTATCGCGCGATCGCAGCGACGAGTCGCGTCGGCGCGCATGGCCATGATTGCGCGCTCGCTGCTCGACGCATCGCCGCTGTGCGCGATCTCGACCGTCTCGGGAAACCAAGCCCACGTCAACACCGCCTACTTCGCCCGGGGGGCCCGCTTCCGGCTCGTCTGGCTTTCCGAGCCGAGCGCCAAGCATTCGCGGAACCTGCGCGCAAACCGAACCGCGGCGATCGCCGTCTTCGACTCGCACCAGGTCTGGGGGAAGCCGGATCGAGGCATCCAGCTGTTCGGCTCAGCGCGCGAGCTGAACGGCGACGCGGCCGAGGCGGCGGAGCGCGTCTATGCCGATCGGTTTCCGGACTATCGGCGCGAAGACAACAGTGCCTACGCGTTCTACGAGCTCCGCCCACGCAGCCTCAAGCTCTTCGACGAGCCCACGCTCGGCCGCGGCGTCTTCGTGACCGCCCGTGCGACCGCCGACGGCGGCCTCGCCTGGCAGCGGACCGAGGTCTATCGGGCAACGGCTTAGTCACGCCGGTTAGTCCCGCCTGCCTGTGGCTTCTACTCTGTTGCCATGGCCCTGGTCATCGCATCCCAGCTCCGCAAGGAGCTTTCCGGGTGGCAGCTCTTCGACGGCGTCTCGTTCAAGGTCGAGCGCCGCGAGCGGATCGCGCTCTCGGGGCCGAACGGCGCCGGCAAGACGACGCTGCTGCGGATCCTCAACGGCGAGACCGACTACCAGGGCGGCGAGCTCGTGTTCTCCAAGGGGACGCGCGTCGCGCTCCATGACCAGCGGCCGCCGCTCGACCAGGGACTGACGCTGCGCGAATACGTGCTTTCGGGCGCCGCCGACCTCGTCGCGACCGAGCGCGAGCTTCGAGCCCTGGAGCAGAGGATGGCGGCCGGCGAGCACGACCAGGCGACGCTCCGGCGCTATTCGGACGCGCAGGCGCGGCTCGAGCACGCCGGCGGCTACGCCTGGCGCGAGCGCGCCGCCTCCGTCGTACGCGGGCTCGGCTTCGCGGAACCGGACCTCGATCGGCCGCTCGAGACGTTCTCCGGCGGCGAGCTCACGCGTGCCTCACTCGCGCGTGCCCTCGGCGGCGACCCGGATCTGCTGCTGCTCGACGAGCCGACGAATCATCTCGACGTCGCTAGCCTCGAGTGGCTCGAGCAGGAGCTGCAGTCGCTCGACGCGGGAATCATCCTGGTCGCGCACGATCGCTGGTTCCTCGAGGCGGTCACGAACGGCGTACTCGAGCTCGCCGGGGGCCGCTCGATCTCCTTTTCCGGTCCGTGGCACGCCTGGCGGATCGAGAAAGCCGCCCGCGCCTCGGCTGCAGGGAGGACAGCCGATCGCCTCGGCGTCGACATCGCGCGGCTGGAGCGCTTCGTCGAACGCTTCCGCTACAAAAAAGACAAGGCCAAACAGGCGCAGGCGAAGCTGACCCAGATCGGGCGCCTCGAGCGCGAACGACAGCAGGCGAGCGGCGAGCTGGAGTCGCTGACGATGCGCCAGAAGCGGCTCGGCTTCGACTTCTTCGACCCGCCGCGAAGCGGCCGAACCGTGGTCGAGACGAAGGGCCTCGAAATCGCCGCCGGCGAGAAGCACCTTCTGCACGATGTCGACTTCGCGCTGGAGCGCGGCGAGCACGTCGCGCTGGTCGGCCCGAACGGATCCGGGAAAACGACGCTGCTCGAGACTCTGCTGGCGATCCGCGAGCCGGTTTCGGGCTCGGCGCGGCTCGGCCATGGCGTCGTTTCCGCTTATTTCTCCCAGCATGAGGTCGAGCTGGACGAGACCGGCAGCGTCCTCGACTGCGCACAGAAGGCCACGGGCCTCAAGCGCCCCCAGGCGCAGAACCTGCTCGGCCGCTTCCTTTTCTCCGGCTGGCAGGAGCAGGACAAGGCGGTCGTCAAGCTCTCCGGCGGCGAGCGCCGGCGGCTCGCGCTGGCGCTAGTCGTCGCCTCGGGCGCGAACTTCCTCCTGCTCGACGAGCCGACGAACCACCTCGACTTGGAGAGCCGCGAAGCGCTCGAGCTGGCGCTGGAGGCATTCCCCGGCACCGTCCTGCTGGTCTCCCACGACCGCGCCCTGCTCGACGCGGTTGCGCACCGGACGCTCGCGATCGAGGGCGGGACGATCCGCTCCTTCGATGGCGGCTGGGCCGACTACGTCCGCCGGCGGGACGAACTCGCGGCGCCCGTCAAGACGCCTGAGCCGAAGCCGAAGGCCAGACGCAAGCCGCCGGTTCCGCGGCAAGACGGGCCGAGCGAGCTCGACCGGGTCGAGGCCGATATCGCCGAACGCGAGCGGGTGATCGCCGAGCTCGAGCAGCGCCTCGCGGAGGACTGGGCGGACGCGGAGACGCTCGCAGCCCATCGCGCCGCGCGCGACGAGCTGCAGACGCTGCTCGCCCGCTGGGAGCGCTTGTTCGAGGAGGCGAAGGTCTAAGGCGCTGGCGACAAGTCATCGGGGAAACAGGTCTAAGCGTTCTCGCCGCCGAGCGTCGCCACCACCGCCTCGGCCACGACCTTCAGCGGCCGGCCTGAGACCTGCGAGGCCTTGCGCAGACGCGCGAACGCGTCCTGCTCTGAAAGGCCCTCCTTCTCCATCAACAATCCTTTGGCGCGCTCGATCGCCTTGCGCGAGGCGAGCGCATCGGCGAGCGACTCGGCCTCCTCGCGCAGTTCGAGCAGCTCCTCGTGCCTGGCGCGGGCGGCGCGAATCGCCGGCAGCAGGTCCTGTTCCCGGAACGGCTTGACGAGGTAGCCGAAGACGCCGGCTTCGACCGCGCGCGAGACGAGCTCGTCCTGACCGTAGGCGGTCAGCATCACGATCGGGATCGGCCTCTCGTCGAGAATCCGCCGCGCCGCCTCGATCCCGTCCAGCCCCGGCATCTTCACGTCCATGATCGCGAGATCGGGCTCGCGCTCGCGCGCAAGCGCGACCGCCTCCTCCCCGTCGCGGGCTTCGGCGCACACCTCGAGCCCGGCCCGCGCCAGCATCTCGACGAGGTCGAGCCTGATGCTCGTCTCGTCTTCGGCGACCAGGATCCGCACGGCGAGTAGTGTCCTACAAGGGACAGGCGCGGAGATTTGTGATCTAGATCACACGGCGCACGATCGGCACCAAAAGGTCACAAACGTGCGCAGCTTGATCGGCCATCGTCGGCGGTATGGGCTTGGAACCCATCGACAAGCGGGTGGTGGAAGCGATCGCCATCCTGGATGCGCGTGGACTCTCGTACGCCGATATTCGACGGGCGCTGCGGCCGCTCGCAAGGCACCTCGGAACGCCCGCGCCGTCGTATACCACGGTTAGGCGGATCGCCATCACAGAGCGGACGATCGCCGACGCGACCACCGAGGCCACCGAGCAAATCGTCGCGAAGCTTCTTCAGGGCCGTTTGCCTTCAGCACATGAACTCGAGCGCCTCCGCGAAGCGCGTCAGTACTCAGAGCTTGTTCGAACCCTGGTGCCCTGACCCTGGCCTTGTGATCTAGATCACTGGTCAAGAGCGCCGCAAGCCCCGCGTGGCCCGTCGTTACAGCTTGTGATCTAGATCACCAAGAGCTGCGGTCAGCTCTGCGAACAGCTCAAACAGGGAAGACGACCTCCGCCGTCGTCCCATGGCCGCCGCGAAGCTCGATCGTTCCGTTTAGCTCGTCACGAACGAGCGCCCGAACGATTGAGAGGCCCGTACCGCTCGTCGCCGCACCGGGGCCCTGCCCGTCGTCGGTGATCGACAGCAGCGCGTTGCCGTTGCGGCTCGCGAGCTCGATCCGCACCTCGTCGCCGCCGTGCTCGAGCGCGTTCTGGAACAGCTCGCTGAAGACGAGCGCCAGGGCGGTCGCACGGTTCCCGGCGAGTGAGACGGGCGCGAGTTTCGCCTCGACGCGCTTCCCGGCGCCTAGCCCCTGCACGAGCATCGCCCGCAATCGCTCGAGCAGCTCGCCGAGATCGACCTCTTCCTCGCGCTGCTCGGTCAGGACTTCGTGCACGGCGGCGATCGCGAGAATGCGGTTGACCGAGTCGTCGAGCGCCTTGCGCGGGTCGACGCCGTCCTCGGCGCGCGCCTGCAGGCGCAGCAGCGAGGCGACCGTCTGCAGGTTGTTCTTGACGCGGTGGTGGATCTCCTGGGCGAGGACGCCGCGCATGACCGCTCGCCCGTGCTCGAGCGCGACGGCGGCGTGGTGGGCAATCGAAGCGAGGAGCGCCCGCTCATCCGCGGTGAAGTCCGTATCGCGGTCGCAGACGAGCTCGCCGATCTGCCGCCCCTTCCAGCGCAGTGGAATCCGCACCGCAAACGCGCCGGCCTGGCCCTCCGGCCTGGCGATGCCGCCGTCTTCGAGCACGAGCGCCGCACCGGTGGCGCCGACGGCCTCCATCGTCGCCTTCACGATCGCCTCCAGCGACTCCTCCAGATACAGCGACTCGGAAACGGCCTCGGAGATCCGAGCCAGCGCTTCGAGCTCGCCGACGCGGCGCTGCGCCTCGGCATACAGCTTGGCGTGCTCGATGGTCTGCGCGACCTGCGCCGCGATCGCGACCAGGAGCTCGATCTCCGCCTCGCTGAACTCGCGCGGCCGCTGCGTGCGGACGTTGAGCGCGCCCGCCAGCTTCGCGCGCGCCAGGATCGGCACCGCGAGAATCGACTCGTACTCGTCCTCCGGGAGATTCGAGAATCCTTTGAACCGCGGATCGAGATGGGCCTGCGCCGCGATCATGATCGGTGAGCGGTCCGCCGCGGCACTGCCCGTGATCCCCTCGCCGGGCCGCAGCTTCGGCTGCCTCGTCATCTCCTCGACCCGCGTCCCGTGCGTCGCGCGCAAGACAAGCTCGTCGGCCCGCTCGTCGTAGAGGTAGACGAAGCACGCGTCGGTGTCGAGTGCCTCCGCCACCTTGCGCGCCACGAGGCCGAGCACTTCCTCCAGATCCAGCGTCGAGTTGACGGCCGCAATCGTCTCGGTCAGCAAACGCAGATGCCGCGCCGGCGCGTTCATCGCTTCGATTGTAGGAGGGTTATTGTCCCCGGCCGATGAGCCTTTACGAATGGCTGCTCTTCCTTCACGTCACGGGCGCCTTCTTCCTGATCGGCGGAGTCGTCGTCGCCGGCATCCTCAATCTCGCCGCAATCGGGCCCAAGCGGCGCCCAAGCGAGATCGCGACCCTCTACCGACTGATCCGCTTCGCGGTCCCGCTGATCGGGGCCGGACTACTGCTGACGTTGGCGATCGGGCTTTGGCTCGTGCACGAATCGCCCTGGAATTACGGCTACGGCGACGCGTGGGTGATCGTTGCGCTCCTCCTGTGGGCCCTTGCCGGCTGGCTCGGCGGCATCGACGGTAAGTACCAGCGGCGGACGGGCGAGCTCGCTGAGCGTCTCTCAGCCGACGGCGACGTTCCGACACCTGAGCTCTACGCGCGCCTACGCGCCCCACGTGCGCTCGCGATCAGCTACGGGAGCGGTCTGCTGGCCTTCGCAGTCCTCGGGATCATGATCTGGAAACCAGGCGCCTGATGCTCGCGGCGCTCCGCCCCGACTCCTGGAACCTGCCGCTTTTCCTGCACGTGCTCGGCTCGACCCTGACGTTCGGTGCGACCGCAACGCTCGCCCTGGTCGGCTTCGCCGGCCTGCGAAGCGGCCCTGAGCGCGCCGCCTGGCTGCGGGGCCTGGCGTTCCGGATCGGCGGCTACGTCCTCGTCCCCGCGTTCATCCTGATGCGCGGCGGAGCGCAGTGGATCGCCGACAAGGAGTACCCCGGCAAGGCGAAGACGCCCGGCTGGCTCGACGTCGGCTTCATCGTCACCGAGCCGGGAGCAATCCTCGTGATCGTGATGCTGATCCTCGCCTGGCTCGCGGCCCGCCGCCCCGGCTTCCGCGGCGCCGTCGCCGTACCGTGGCTCGCGTCGGTCTATCTTGTCGCGCTCGGAATCGCTTGGTTCGCGATGTCCGCGAAGCCGGGCTCCTAAGAGCCCATGCTTGACCGATTGGTGTTCGATTTGCAATGCCTGGGAACACCTGACCGCGATGGTCGAGCGAAGCACCGAGAACTCGGTGTATAGGGCGATGCGCCGCGCAGAATAGGCACACTGCGAGGGCGGAATCAGACGCTGCGAGTTCAAGCCGACCCGATAGGCGACTCGTCGTCGTTAACAAAACAATTACAGCGGTCACAGTTTCCCTTTAAAGGCGCGAGATAGGTTCAGGGCGATGGCCGCCGTCGCCGCTACCGATCTCCGCTGGCTTCACGGGTTCCTCGTCGCCGACTACGAGGGCCGCGTCGTCGGCCGGGTCGAGTGCCCGATGTACGGCACCGCTCCTGACGTGCCCGATGCCCTCGCCGTGCGCTCCGGCTTCCTTGCCCGTCGCCGGCGCGTCGTCCCCGCGGATGCGATCGAGGACGTCGATGGCAAGAGCGGCGTGATCGGCCTTCGGGTCGGGCGCGACTCGCTGAAGAGCTTTCTCTAGACCTTTCTAGGACGTAATCGCCGCCCTGGGACGTATCCCGCACATGCGGGTACGAGCGGCGGCTCTCTTAGCCTTGGCTTTGCTCGCACCCGCCTGCTCGGCCAAGCACGCGGCAATCGCCCATCCGAAATCGCTGCGGATGCTGAGCCGACTCACCGGCGAACGGACCGAGTTCGGCGTCATCCTCGACGCGAGGAGCGGAAAGGCGCTGTCGGCGTTCCAGGTCAACCGACCGATTCGCGCCGCCGTTCCCGACGGTCACGGCGGCTGGTACATCGGAGGCGGCTTCATCCATGTCAACGGCCAGCTTCGCAAGCGGCTCGCGCACGTCCGCGCCGACGGCACGCTCGATCCGGACTGGCGTCCCCAAGCGAACGGCAACGGCGTCTCCGTCACGGCGCTCGCCCTGATCGGCTCGCGTCTCTACGTCGGGGGCGACTTCGGCATGCTCGATCGCCGGCCCATGAGGCATCTGGGCGCAATCGACGTCCGCACGGGCAAGCTCGACAGGAGCTGGCAGCCGCCTGAAAACCGCCCCTACTGGAACAACGTGCTCCTGCCGGACGGGAAACGAATAATCGTCGGCGGCGGCAGCGGGCTACCGGTCTCGGCGGTCGTCGCGCTCGACGCCAAGACGGGCAGGCGCGACTCGACCTGGCACGGAAACGTCAACTCCAGCAACCTCGAGGGCGGCGGCGTCTACCTGCTCGGGCGCTCGGGCACGCATATTTACGTCGGTGGAGTCTTCCAGGCCGTCGACGGCGTCCCCCGAACCGGAGTCGCGGCGCTCGACCCAGACACCGGAAGGCTCGACAGGGCTTGGAAGTTTCCGAATCTCGGCGTCGGCGCCTGCCACTGGTGCAACACGCTCCTGGCGCTGGTAGCGCACCGCGGCCGCATCTATGGGAGCGTCAACGGTCCTTCCAGATACCCGCTCGTAGCGCTCGACTCGAAAACGGGCCGACTCGACCGGCGCTGGCACGGGCGGCTCAGCTCGACGACTGCGCTCTACGGGGGTACCTCAGTGCTGGCGATCGCTGCTGATGGCCCGCGAATCTACGTCGCAGGAGACTTCGACCACGTGAACGGAAGTCTGCGGCGCGGCTTCGCGGCGCTCGACGCGAAGACCGCCCGCGTCCTACCTGCGTGGAATCCGCAAGCCAATACGGTTTACGCGTCGCTTCTTGGCCGCTCCGGCTCACGGATCCTGCTCGGGATCGAGCTCTCTCGCGCCGTCGCCTTCGACTTCGCCGGTCTGAAGACGTTTCGACCGGTGCGTCGGCTGAACCTTCTCCTCGCTTTGAGCGGCCCCGGTAGCGTCCGGATCGGTATCGGCCGCCGCTGCGCTTACCAGCGCTGGACAGAGACGGCCCGCTGCGGGGGCCGCGTCTTCCGCTGGCTCGACTCGCTGCGGTTTCCGCGGCGTGCCCGCCGACGCTACAACCGAGAACTGGGGTTGCCGCCGGGCCGCTACTTCGTCCGCTTCATCGCTCGCGCAACCGGCGGCCGGCCTCAGCCGCCCTCCGACTTCCCGATTACGGTGCGCTAAACGACCGCGAGGTGCAAATGAGCACCTCGCGATCGGCCGTCAGTTGGCTTCGCCAGCCGCAGCGGCGAACTCTTTTCGAGCCTGCGCGCTAGAGCACTGCCAAATACCGCTCGAGCTCCCAGCCAGTCAGCTGGACGCGGTACTCGTCCCACTCCTTGCGCTTGAGCTCGACGTAGCGGTCGAAGATGTGCGGGCCGAGCGCTTTGCGCGCGAGTTCCGATTCGGCCAGCGCGTCGATCGCCTCGCCGAGGGTCTCGGGCAAGGAGACGATGCCGCGCTCCCGCCGCTGCTCGGGCGTCAAGTGGTAGAGGTTCGTCTCCATCGGCTCCGGCAGGTCGTAGCCCTCCTCGATCCCATCGAGCCCGGCGTGCAGGAGTGCGGCGAAGGTGAGGTATGGATTGCACGCAGGATCTGGGCACCGGATCTCCGCGCGCGTCGCCTGCTCCGAGCCGGGCTTGTATAGAGGGATCCGGATCAGCGCCGAGCGGTTCCGCTGGGACCAGGCGACGTAGACCGGGGCCTCGTAGCCGGGGACGAGCCGCTTGTACGAGTTGACCCACTGCGCGAAGACCGCCGCGATCTCGCGCGCATGGCGAAGCTGGCCCGCGATGAAGGCCTTGCCGGCGGCCGAGAGGTGCCACGGGTCGTCCCCGTCGAAGAAGGCGTTGCGGCCGTCGCTGAAGAGCGACTGGTGCGTGTGCATGCCCGAGCCGTTCTCGCCGAAGATCGGCTTCGGCATGAAGGTCGCGTGATAGCCGGCTTTCTTCGCAATCTCCTTGACGATCAGCCGGTACGTGACCGTGTGGTCGGCCATCTCGAGCGCGGGCGCGAAGCGCATGTCGATCTCGTGCTGAGAAGGGCCGACCTCGTGGTGGACGTACTCGATCGGAATGCCCATCGACTCGAGTGCATGGACGGTCTCCTGGCGAAGGCCTGAAGCGGCGTCCAGCGTCGTCATGGCGAAGTAGCCGCCCTCGTCGAGGGTCTCGGTGCCCTTGTCGTCCTCGAACAGGAAGTACTCGAGCTCCGGGCCGACGTTGAAAGTGTCGAAGCCGAGCGAGCGCATGCGCTCCAGCGCCCGCCGCAGGACGTAGCGCGGATCGCCCTCGTAGGGCTTCCCGTCCGGCGTGACGATGTCGCAGATCATCCGGGCCATCTTCATCTCGCCCTCGCGGGCCGGCATCAGCTGGAACGTGGCCGGGTCGGGGATCGCGACCATGTCCGACTCCTCGATCGCGTTGAAGCCGGTGATCGACGAACCGTCGAAGCCCATCCCGTCGTCGAGCGCCTCCTCGACCTCGCTCGGCGTGACCGCAAAACTCTTCAGGTGACCTTCGATGTCGGTGAACCAGAGCAGCAGGAAGTCGACGTTCTCGTCCTGCAGCCGCTTCAGCGCCTCCCGCCTCGCTTCCGGATCGCTGGTTGCCCTCGCCCTGCTCTCGACCTGCGCCATCGAAACCTCCTTGAAAAACACGAAAGCCCCAGGCGCCCCGCGGCGCCTGAGGCTGCGTCGCCTTCAGACGCGCTCAGTCTAACAGTGTCCCGCCGGCCGACTCAGAGCTTCTTCCAGACAGAAACGTGCTTGCCGCTCTCTGCGGTAAAAGGCTCACCGAGCCAGCCGCTCCACCGCTCGCGCAATTGCATGCCCGCGATCCGAGCCATCAGGTCCAGTTCCGATGGCCAGACGTAGCGGAACGGCATCGACAGCTGCACACCTTCCCCCGGGTAGTAATGGTGCGAGATCAGGCCCTGCTCGACGACGTCGTACTCGTCGAAACCGAGGTGCTCCGAACCGACGTCGAACGGGACGAACCTCTGCCCGGGCGGCAGCAACCGCAGCTTCGGGACGCCGACCTCGATCACGAAGCAGCCGCCTGGCCGAAGATGCGCTGCGACGTTCTCGAAGCACGCCACCTGCCGATCCTGGCCAGTCAGGTTGTTGATCGTGTTGAAGACGAGGTACGCGAGCGAGAAAGTCCCGTCGATCCGCGTCGTCGCGAAATCGCCGATCGCGACCGGGATGCCCTCGCCGCCGGGTTTCTCACGTAGCTTCGCCACCATCGCCGTCGAGAGGTCCGCCAACGCCGAAGATCACGAGCCCGAGCGGAATCGCGATCACCCCGATCACGATCAGTGGCCAAATGTCCCCCCAGACCGCGCCGACGCCGTAGCCGTCGAGAATCGCGTGACGGATGCCCCGCAGAGCGTAAGTCGCAGGCGAGATCGTCGAGAGCCACTGCATCCATTGCGGCAGCACGCTGACCGAGTAGTAGACGCCCGAGATCACGAGCAGGATTCCCTGCGCGATGAAGCCCATCTGCATCCCCTTCTCGGGCGAGATCAGGGGCAGAACCGCAGTCATCATCCCGATTCCGATGAACGAGACCGAGGCCACCGCCAGCACGACCAGCGCCGCGACGAAGTTCGCGCCGCCGAGGCTGAGCGAGAAGAAGCCGGCGATCACGGCGAAGAGGACGGCGGTGCGGAGAACGCCGTAGACGACCGCGAACAGACCCATGCCGATCAAATGGATCGGGCGGGCAAGCGGCGCCATGAACGTGTACTCGATCGTGCCTTCCCAGCGTTCCCACGCGACGGTCTCGGTCAGGATCTCGAAGACGACGCCGAGGTACGACCAGATGACGGCGCCGATCAGCAGCGTCGTCGTCGCACGGTCGACGTCGAGCTTGCCGCCCGCAGCGTGGATCCCCTTGGCGATGAAGACGATCGTGAGCGTGTTCGCAAGCGACCAGACGAAGAACGCGAGCTCCCACCAGACGTAGCGCTTGACCAGGTAGGCGTTCCGCTCGAGGACGCCGGAGAGGCCGATCAGCTCGTGCCGGAGAGTTGCGGCAGCCCCTCTCACGCGAACACGCCTCTTTCCGCGTCCTCGTCCTCCTGCTCGAACTCGCGCCCGGTCGCGGCGAAGAAGGCCTCCTCGAGCGTCTCGGCGCGGTAGCGCTCCTTGAGCTCGTCGACCGGCTCGAGGCAGAGCAGCTGCCCGCGATCGAGGATGCCGACGCGGTCGGCCAGCGCCTCGGCCTCCGCGAGGTCGTGCGTGCAGAGCAGGATCGTCGCGTCGTGCGAGGCCCAGACCTCGCGGATGAAATTCTGCACCTCGAGCTTCGAGCGCGGGTCGAGACCCGTGGTCGGCTCGTCGAGAAGCAGCAGCACGGGCGAGGTGAGGAGCGCCCGGGCGAGCGAAACCTTCTGCTGCATTCCGCGTGAGAGATGCTCCATCGCCTCGTGCCGACGACGAGTCGGGAACCCGACGCGGTCGAGGATCATCGGGATCCGCTCACGGGTCTCTGCGCCGGTCATCCCGTAGAACCGCGCCGCGTAGCTCAGGTTCTCCTCAGACGACATCTTCTTGAAAAAGGAAGCCTCGACGGAAACGCGGTTGACCAGCCGCTGAACGGCGCGCTGCTCCTTGAAGACGTCATGCCCGAACACGACCGCACTGCCCCCGTCGTGCAGCAGCAAGGTCGAGAGCAGCCGGACGAGCGTCGACTTCCCGGAGCCGTTCTGGCCGAGGATCGCGACGCACTCGCCGCGCTCGATCGCGAACGTGACGTTCTCGAGCGCGGGCACTCGCCGCCTGCGCCTGCGCAGACCGGAGCGCTCCGCGTCGCGGCGGAGGAATTCCTTGCGCAGGTTGTGGACTTCTACGGCGGTCACGTTGCTCTCCTACGAATCGGCGGGACACGAAGACAGCGCACCGCCAACCGCGGCGGCGCGCGCAAGACGCGGTGTCAGCCGGCCAGCAACATGGCAGCCACCTTAGCCGCCGCCGAGCTGCCGCGTCAACGAATTTGCCATTGCGGTCGTCCGGCCGGAGAGTTATCGTCTTTCCCAGCGAGCGTCGCCGAAGGCGCCCGCGGAGGCAATGAGGCCTCAGGACTCGTGGAGTCCTGGGCCTTTTTTGTTGGTCCAACAGAAGGAGACGAGATGGAGGCAGAGCAACGGCATTACCTGGTGAACGGCGGTGGCGAGCAGCCGGAGCCGCGCGAGGCGCTCGAATGGGCGGGTCAGACGCAGGCGCAGATGGTCGACCTCAAGTTCTGCGACCTGCTCGGCGCCTGGCAGCACATGACCCTGCCACTCTCGGCGTTCGACGAATCGGCATTCGACGACGGGCTGGGGTTCGACGGCTCGTCGATTCGCGGCTGGCAGGGGATCTCCGAGTCCGACATGTTGCTGATGCCGGACGCGTCCAGCGCCGTGCTCGATCCATTCGCCGCCGCGCCAACTCTCTCCCTGTTGTGCGAGATCGTCGACCCGGTCACCCGCGAGTCGTACGCGAAGGACCCGCGCCGGATCGCGAAGCGCGCCGAGGAGTATCTGCGCGAGACAGGAGTCGCCGACACGGCCTACATCGGGCCGGAATGCGAGTTCTTCGTCCTCGACACAGTCTCGTACGAGCTCGCCGACCACAAGGCGCACTACGAGATCGACTCCGAGGAAGGCCACTGGAACTCGGGCAACCCGGGCCTCGGCTACACGGTGCGCCCGAAGGAGGGGTATTTCCCGCCGGCCCCCCACGACACGCTGGCCGATTTGCGCTCCGAGATGGTGCTGACGCTCGAGCGGCTGGGGATCCCGTGCGAGTTCCACCACCACGAAGTGGCCTCGGGCGGCCAGTGCGAGATCGACCTCCGCTACGGGACGCTGACCCGGATGGCCGACCAGGTCATGACCTACAAGTACGTGGTCAAGAACGTCGCCCGCGCCGCCGGCAAGACGGTCACGTTCATGCCGAAGCCGCTCTTCGGCGACAACGGCTCCGGCATGCACACCCACCAGTCCCTCTGGAAAGAGGGGACGCCGCTGATGGCAGACAAGTCCGGGTACGCCGGTCTGTCGCAGCTCGCCCGGACGTACATCGGCGGACTGCTCGCGCATGCGCCGGCACTGCTCGCCTTCTGTGCGCCGACGACCAACTCGTACCGCCGGCTCGTGCCGGGTTACGAGGCGCCGGTCAACCTCGTTTACTCGCAGCGGAACCGCTCGGCCTGCATCCGGATCCCGATGTACTCGGACTCACCGAAGGCGAAGCGGATCGAGTTCCGCTGCCCGGACGCGGCGGCGAACCCCTACCTGGCCTTCTCGGCGATGCTGATGGCGGGCCTGGACGGGATCGAAAAGGGTCTGGACGCCGGCGAGCCGGCCGACTGGGACCTCTTCGAGGAAGACCGCGGCGTCGCGCAGGTGCCCGGCTCGCTCGCCGAGGCGCTCGCGGCACTTGAAGTCGACCACGAGTTCTTGCTCGCGGGCGGCGTCTTCAGCGAGGAGCTGATCCGCACCTGGATCGATTACAAGCGGGAAAACGAGGTCGACGTCGTGCGGCTGCGGCCGCATCCGGCCGAGTTCGCCCTCTACTACGACTGCTGATGAGGTTCGAAGCCGCTGTAGGGACAGTCCCCGTTCGGGGACTGTCCCTGAAACGGGTCGCATGGACGTAGCGGTGTCGATTCGTGTTCGCGAGCTTCGGCATGAGGACTGGCCGGAGGTCGCGAGGATCTTCGAGGAAGGCGTTCGCGCGGGCGGCACGTTGGCGACTGAGGCGCCCACCTGGGAAGCATGGGACGGCGCGCACACACTGCGCCTCGTCGCGGAGGACGACGGCCGGGTCGTCGGCTGGGCGGCGCTGGAGCCCACGTCCGCGCGGGAGGTCTACAGCGGCGTCGCACGCAGCAGCGTCTACGTGACCGAATCCGCGCGCGGCGAAGGAATCGGTTTTGCCCTGATGGCGGAGCTGATCGCACGCTCCGAACGCGAGGGCGTCTGGACGATCGAGGCCGGCATGTTCCCGGAGAACGAGGCGAGCCTCGCGCTTCACCTTTCGCTCGGCTTCCGAGTGGTCGGCATCCGAGAACGCATCGGCCGGCGCAACGGCAGCTGGCGCGACGTCCTGTTGCTCGAACGACGGAGCGAGGTGATCCAGTGATCAAGGTGGAGGCCGTAGTCATCCGCGAGCGCGTCGAAACCGTGATCGACGCCGTCGAGGAGGAGACAGGCCACGTCGGCGTCACGGTGGTCGAGGCGATCGGTCACGGACGCCAGCGCGGCGTCACGCACGAGTACCGGGGACGTGTCTTCGAATCGCGCTTCCTGCCGAAGGCACTGCTCGCGTTCATCGTCGACGACGAGATCGCGCCCTCTGTGGTCGAAGCGATCGCGGACTCGGCTCGGTCGGGCAACGAGTCGGGCGACGGCCTCGTCTGGACAAGCCGCGTCGAAAACGTCACGCACAACCGCACCGGCCGGGCGCTCGAGGCGGTGGAGACGAGATGAGGCGTCGCTTGCGACGCCGTGCAAGCGGCTGCGCCGACATGGCGGCGCAGCCGCTAAACCCGAGTTGCAAGGCCGCTTCCGAAGCTCCCGATGAGGTGTCGGAGCTATGAGTAACGCGAACCTCCTGATCGCCGCCAACACGCTCTGGGTCGTCGTTGCCGCGATCCTCGTCATGTTCATGCAAGCGGGGTTCGCCTTCCTGGAAGCGGGCCTGACGCGGATGAAGAACGCCGCGCACATCGCCGGCAAGAACGTCCTCATCTTCGGGATCTGCTCGCTCGTCTACTGGCTGGTCGGGTTCGGGATCGCCTTTGGAGACGGCAACGGCATCGTCGGCATGCACGGCTTTGCGCCCTCGA
>WNGI01001394.1_pt1 | contig 20044 bp, 19 predicted proteins | sample 5400621 | NCBI WGS metagenome assembly WNGI01 (sample SAMN13153374, study PRJNA577476) | soil metagenome | isolation source: 20 cm soil or saprolite under Garry oak tree replicate 1 | place: USA:California | collected 2016-06-15
CAAGGCCGACAAGGCGATGATCTGCTGGACGCTCGGGATCACCGAGCACCACAACGCCGTCGACAACGTCCTCGCCCTGATCAATCTCGTCCTGCTGACCGGCCACGTCGGGCGCTACGGCTGCGGCGTGAACCCGCTCCGTGGCCAGAACAACGTCCAGGGTGGTGGCGACATGGGCGCGCTGCCGGATCGGCTACCTGGCTTCCAGCATGTCGAAAACGACGAGCTCCGGGCGAAGTTCGACGCGGCCTGGGGCGTGACCGTCCCGCCGAAGCGCGGCTGGCACCTGTCGGGGATGTTCGAGGCCATGGAGCGCGGCGATCTGACGGTCGTCTACTGCATCGGCGAGAACCCGGTCCAGTCGGAGGCCGACCAGAAGAAGGCGATCGACCTGCTCGAAGGCCTCGAGCTCCTCGTCGTACAGGACATCTTCCTCACCGCGACCGCCGAGCTTGCCGACGTCGTCCTGCCCGCCTCCGCGGCCTGGGCAGAGGCCGAGGGCACGGTCACCAATTCCGAGCGCCGGGTCCAGCGCGTCCGCAAGGCCCTCGAGCCACCGGGCGAGGCCCGCGACGACCTGTGGATCATCGCCGAGCTGGCCCGCCGGATGGGCGCCGACTACGGCTGGCAGACTGCCGAAGATGTCTGGAACGAGGTCCGGTCGCTGTCGCCGGTCCACGCCGGTATGTCGTACAAGCGACTCGAAGAGCTCGGCGGTCTCCAGTGGCCGTGCTATGACGAGAATCACCCCGGCGAGCTGTTCCTCCACTCCCGGCTGTGGGAGGATCCGGTGCCCGGCAATCGCGTCCCGTTCGTGGCGGTCGATCACGACCCGCCGGTCGACAAGCTGACGGACGACTACCCGATCCGCCTGACGACCGGGCGCCGGCTCGATTCCTACAACACCGGCGTCCAGACCGGCGGCTATACCTCGCCACTGCGCCGCGGCGAATCGCTCGACATCTCGCCAGAGGATGCGGAGCGGCTCGCGCTGGCCCCCGGCGAGCAGGTCAGGGTGGTCTCGCGTCGCGGCCAGGTCGAGGTCCCGATTCGCCTCGACGAGTCGCTCCGCCCCGGGTTGACGTTCATGACGCTTCACTTCCAGGACGATGTCGCGACAAACCTGCTGACGATCGACGCGACGGATCCGAAGTCCGGCACGGCCGAATTCAAGGCAACAGCGGTCCGCATCGAGAAGCTCGAGCCCGTCCCCGCGTCCTGATGCCGTCGCCCGTCGATCCGCGCGGTCACGGCGAGTCAGCCTCTTCCGAAGCCCACCGAGCGAACCACCCCGATGCTCCAACGGGTAAGGCTCGAAAATACGCACTCGTCGAGCGCGAACGCCGGTTCCTGCTCGCCGAATCGCCCGTCGGCGTGCCCACCCACCAGGTCCTGATCGAGGATCGCTACCTGCGGGGAACCCGGCTGAGACTTCGCCGGATGACGAACCTCGAGGAGCCCGGGTTTCGGCTGACCTACAAGCTCACCCAGAAGATCCCGAGCGTGAGCGGCGCGCCCGGGCTCATTACCACCCTGTACCTGTCCGCCGACGAATACACGGCCCTGCTCGGCATCCCGGCCGAAGCGCTCCGCAAGATCCGCTCATCCTTCCCGCCGCTCGGGGTTGACGTCTTCGAAGGACCGCTGCGCGGGCTCGTCCTCGCCGAGGCCGAGTTCGAGACCGCCAGAGACGAAGCGAACTTTCACCTGCCGGCCCAGGCCGTCGCCGAGGTCACCGCCGACGTGCGGTTCACCGGAGGTCGCCTCGTTACGCTGACAGCGGTCGAGACGGCCGATCTTCTCTCGACATTCGGCATCGACCGCCGACCCGACGCCGCGGTATCGTGGCGGCCATGAGCGTGCCGGCGCGGATCAGCATCGTGACCCTGGGCGTCGCGGACGTCGGTCGGTCGGCCGCCTTCTACGAAAAGCTCGGCTGGGAGCGCTGCGCCTCGTCAATGAAGGAGATCGTCTGGTTCCGGACGACCGACTCATACCTCGGGCTGTTCGGCTGGACTGACCTGGCCGAGGACGCGAACCTGGTGTCGCCGACACGCGGCTCGTTTGGTGGGATCACGCTGGCGATCAACGTCGAGACAAGCGAGGGGGTGGACGCCGCGCTGGATGAAGCGGTCGCCGCCGGTGGCTCGATCCTCAAGCCGGGAACGGTGCTTCCGTTCGGCTACGGCGGCTACTTCGCCGATCCGGATGGCCACCCCTGGGAGGTCTGCTACAACACCGATTTTCCGTTCAGCGACGACGACCGGATCGTTATCCCGTGATGCAGATCAGGTAGGTGGATCGCTGCGACGGGTGCGGCCTGGCGGTCGAGGGGGGAACTGAGGGTTGCCAGGCGCTGTTCGACGACGAGTCGGTGCGGGAATACGGCAACGTCGCGTTCGCCGGACGGCGGCGTCTCGTCGTCGACACGTATGCTCTTCAGCACCCCGAGCGCTACTGCAGGTCGGCGGTATCCCTCGCCGCTCACCTCACCGGCGTGTGTATCGCCCTGGAGCATCGGGCGCGTGAGGAGATGCTCAACGATGCTGTCCAACGCTGGCTCAGCCGCCGGCCGGAGCTGGACAGGCCGGCGTTGCCGGCCGAACGCGGCCCGCTGACCATCGCCGACGTGTTGGCTGCGAAGGACGCCGTCAACCACCGGGCGATCGTCGAGCGCTGGGCGCGCGGGACGTGGGCCTCATACGCCGATCTTCAGCCGGTTGCCCGCGCATGGGTTCGACAAATCGACTACGAGCGGAGCACGGTCGGCTAGAACAGGTTCCACGAAGCGCAGCCCATTCCACCGGATCGGCGCCGGTGTCTACACTCTGGGCGATGGATCTGCATGTTATCGGGCCGCTTGCCTCCCCGGCGGAACGGGCGGCAGTCGATGCGATCCTCGGGCCGGCTGAGTCCGGCTGGCGAGGCGGAAGGCGGGACAGCAGCCTCGAGGGCCACGTCGCTCGCGGTGGTCACGAGGCGCGGTCACGGCGGGACCTGTTGATCCCTGTTCTCCACGCCGTCCAGGCGCGTGTCGGGTGGATCAGCCAGCCCGCCCTGAACTATGTCTGTCGACGACTGACGGTCCCACCGGCCGAGGCGTACGGGGTCGCGACGTTCTACGCGCTCTTCGCGACGAAGCCGCGGCCTCCGATCGTCGCCCATGTCTGCGACGACATCGCCTGCCGGCTGGCCGGGGCGAGCGACCTGACCGCCGATCTCGAGCGGACCATCGGACCGGCCGGCGAGCCCGACGCTGCCGGCATGACGACCTGGCTTCGCTCGCCCTGCCTCGGGTTGTGCGAGCGAGCGCCCGCGGCGATGTTTACGATTGCCGGAGAGCGGTCGCGGACCGAGGTCGCGGCGCCGGTCGACGCGGTCGGAGTCGGCTCCCGTCTGGGTGCCGCGCGGAGCGGATCGGGCGCGTCGACGGACGGCGTGGGACTTGCTGATGCCCGCATCTCCGTCCCCCAGGCCGGCCAGCCCGGGCTCCGCCTGCTCGCCCGCGTCGGCGTCGGCGATCCGATGTCTCTCGACGACTATCGGGCCCACGGCGGCTTCCGGGCCCTCGAACGGGCGCGGGCAATCGGCACGCAGGCCGTCATGGACGAGGTGACCGCCGCCGGTCTCGTCGGACGCGGTGGGGCTGCGTTTCCGACCGGCCGCAAGTGGGCCGCGGTCGCCAGCCAACCCGCGCAGCCGCACTACCTTGTCTGCAACGCCGACGAGTCCGAGCCAGGGACGTTCAAGGATCGGGTCCTCATGGAGCTCGACCCATTCGCCGTCGTCGAGGCGATGGCGATCGAGGCATTTGCCGTCGGGGCGCAGAAGGCGTACCTGTACATCCGCGGCGAATACCCGGTGGCGGAGGCGCGGATCGCCAACGCGATCGCCGCGTCGCGCGACGCCGGGCGCATCGGCGAGCTCGACATCGAGCTCCGCCGCGGCGCCGGTGCCTACATCTGCGGCGAGGAGACCGCTCTCTTCGAATCGATCGAGGGCAAGCGCGGCGAGCCGCGCAACAAGCCGCCGTTCCCGGTCGAGGTCGGCCTGTTCGGCAAGCCGACCGCCGTCAACAATGTCGAGACGCTCGTCAACGTCCTCCTCATCGTCGGCGAGGAGGGTGGCGCCGACGCCTTCCGGGCGATCGGTACGGAGGGCTCGACCGGGCCGAAGCTGTTCTGCGTCAGCGGCAACGTCGCCCGACCCGGCGTCTACGAGGTCGAGTTCGGGGCGACACTGCGGGAGCTGCTCGATCTCGCCGGCGGCGTTCCAGGCGGGCGTGCCCTCAAAGCCGTGCTTCTGGGCGGCGCGGCCGGCGTCTTCGTCGGACCGGAGGTTCTGGACACGCCGCTCACGTTCGAGGCGACGCGGGCAATCCGGGCGACGCTCGGGTCCGGTGTGGTCATGGCCTTCGATGAGACCGCCGATATGGTCGGCACGCTCCGCCGAATCGCCGAGTTCTTCCGCGACGAGTCGTGCGGCCAATGCGTGCCCTGCCGGGTCGGCACGGTTCGCCAGGAGGAGCTGCTGGTGCGGCTGGCGACGGCCAACCTGAACGGCAGCCGAGCCGACGAACTGGCGCTCCTCGGCGAGATCGGCCAGGCGATGCGAGATGCCTCGATCTGCGGCCTGGGCCAGACCGCGTCGTCGGCGATCGAGAGCGCGCTCCGCCAACCGGAACTCGTGGCGCTATGACAGACGGCCTGAGCGTGGGTCGCGATCCGGCGCCGGACGCCGCCGCGCCGCACGCCGGTGAAGCCCCGGCCGCCCAGCCACTCACCGAGATCATCCTCAAGCCGGCCGCACGACCGAGCCGTCCGCCTTCGGCACCACCGGCGCCCGTCCGCCCACCGGTCGAGCTGTTGATCGACGGCAAGCAGGTGTCCGTCCCGGCCGGCTCGACGATCCTCGAGGCGTGCCGCGCCGAGGGCATCGACACACCGACGCTCTGCTACCTCGAGAACCTGACCCCGGTCAACGTCTGCCGGGTCTGCGTCGTCGAGGTCACCGGGTCGCGCGTCCTGGTCCCCGCGTGCTCACGCAAGGTCGAGGCCGGGATGGACGTCAGGACCGACAGCGAGCGTGTCCGCCTCAGCCGAAAGATGGTGCTCGAGTTCCTCGGCTCGTCGGTCGATCTCTCGACCGCGCCGGCGGCGGCCGGATATGTCGAGCGCTACGGCGCCGACACGGCGCGCTATGGCCCTTCGGCCGCCCCGGCAGGCGCCGGCGAGCGCGACGCCCCCGATGCCGGCCATCATCATGCGCCGTCGGGCACAGAGGCCCAGACCGTGGCCCAGCCGGTCAAGGTCGACAACGATCTCTACGTCCGCGACTACTCGAAGTGCATCCTCTGCTACAAGTGCGTCGAGGCCTGCGGCGAGGACGCCCAGAACACGTTTGCCATCGCAGTCGCGGGCCGCGGCTTCGACGCCCGGATCTCCACCGAGGAGGCAGTTCCCCTCCCCGATTCCGCCTGCGTCTACTGCGGCAACTGCATCGGTGTCTGCCCGACAGGCGCTCTGATGTTCAAGTCCGAGCACGACATGCGGGCGGCCGGGACGTGGGACGAGAGCGCCCAGACGGTGACCGACACGATCTGCCCGTACTGCGGCGTCGGTTGCACGCTCAGCCTGCACGTCCAGGACAACACGATCGTCAAGGTCGGCTCACCGCTCGATTCGTCGGTCACGGAGGGCCACCTCTGCGTCAAGGGCCGTTTCGGTTTCCAGTTCGTCCAGAACCGGGGACCGCGCCAGGGTGCGGACTAGCCCGAACCAGGCCGAATCTCCGCCTCAAGGCTCGATCGCCTGGCCTCCGACGTAGCTGTCGAGGATCGCCCAGCGAGCGGCGAGGGTGCCGTTCGACCCAACGCCGAACGAGCCGAACCGTCCGTCGAGGGCCACCACGGCGTTGTCGCCGACAACGAGCGGCGTCGCGAGGCCTGGCCCGAACTGGACCGCCGTTTCGGCATCGATCCCGAGTCCGAGCCGGGCTCCGACCGGCTGCGCCGCGACGATGTTGTAGAGCCGGCCCCAGTGGCGGTTCGAGACGATCCCGGGCTCGACTGCGATATCGACCCAGCCGAACCCGGCTACGGGCGTCACGCTGTCGGGCCGGAACTCGGCGACGGCCGCCGACTCGATCGCGCCGGTCGATGGGCCGGGCCGCGTGCCGGCGGTGAAGCGGGCACTGAGGGCCGATGCCGCGGCATCGTTGGCGAGGAGCGCCGAACCGCCACGCCATGCGCTTTCCACGGCGGAGGTTATTACCGATGTCGCGCCGAGCGCGGCGAGCACCGTCGACGGATCCGGAGCGGTGAGGAGGATTCCGTCGGCTCCGGCGAGGGCGGCCGTCACCGGCCCTGCATTCGTCCTCTGGTCGAGGACGAACCAGCTGGCCGCGGCCCCGTCTGCGGTCAGGGCGGCGGCATATGCCTTGGCGTCCTTTGTCGCGATCTCGGACTTCGCATAGCCGACGGTCAGGACGACGATCCGACTGCCTGACCCACCGGAGGCCGTAACGAGCCGGTCGATCACCGCCGACGTCGCGGAGACGCCGCCGCCAAGGAGCAGCGGCCCGCTGCCAGCGGGCGTCGCCAGGGTCGGAAACGTCCGGCTCGCAAGGTCCGGTGCGGCAATAGCGCCGCCGCCGACGATCGGCTGCCGGGTGGCGAGGTCGTAGCCGTCACCGGGCGCGAGGACGTGGGTCGCGACGTGGTGAATCGACAGCGTCCCCGAGGCGTCGAACTGTCCGGGCGAAGCGTATGTGATGGAGTCCGCGACGAAGGCGCCAGACGTGCCACCGACCTTTGTCAGGTTGGTGCCGGCCTTGATCGTCGCCGCTGTGTCGGCATCGACCCCGATACCCAGCTCGCCGGCCGTGAGCGATGCGTTGATGAGGCGCGCAATCCTTCCGCGCTGGAACACGTGTTGGTCGAGAAGTACGTTCTGGAGGCCGAAGACGAGGCCCCGCGTTGCGTCGGTCGGGCCGTCGTACAGCCAGAGGTCGACGGCTCCCCGCTCGAGTCCCTGTTCCGGTCCGCTGTTGCCGGTGTAGCCGGCGATCATGTCGGCGGATTCGACTGCCGCGCCGGCGCTGTTGCCGCTCGTCACGGCACCCGCTGACTGGGCGTTGGCGAGGGCCGCCTCGAACGGGGTGTTGGCGACGACCTGCATCGCAACGACCTGGTCGCCTCCGAGGACGTAAATGCCGTCGAGCCCTGGCGTGACGAGCGCGACGTTCGCCGGATCAAAGGCGTCGGCCCGGACAAGGACCGGCGCAAGGACAACGTGGCAGCTCTCGCCCGCGGGAATCACGGCGAGGCAGGCGTCCTCGATCTGGCCGCGCCGGCTGTCGGCGAGCGTCAGGTTCTTGTTCCTGAGGCCGTTGGACATCGAGAGCGGATCCACGCCATAGGTGATCGGAAGGACCAGGATCGAGACGTCACCCGACGCATCGACCGAGGCCGCTTCGGCGGCGAACTGCTCGAGGGTCTCCGCGGTGTACCCAGCACCGATTGGGACGAAGGTCGAGGTCGTGGCAGCGGAGACGGAGCTCGGACCGAGCAGACCGCTGATGAGGATGGCCGCCGAACCGATTCGGAGAAGGGCGCTGCGGACCGTTGGGCGATGGGACAGGGACGGCATCGACAGGCTCCTCGTGGCAGGTCAGTGGCCAACAGAAAGGCGCGGGAGGCCGGGGTCCACGCCGACGATACACCGTCGGTCGAGGCTCGTCAGTCGAAGTCGAGCAAGTCGCGCAGGTCGATCCGCTCGTCGTGGGCATAGACGTTGAAGCCGTCGCCGCGGAGAAAGCCGACCAGCGTCACCCCGAGCCGATCGGCGGCTTCGATCGCCAGGTCCGACGGCGCCGAGACCGCGCAGACGATCGGAATCCCGGCGACGGCCGCCTTCTGGATGATCTCGAACGAGACCCGGCCGCTGACCATCAGGATCCGCTGGCCGAGGGGCATCGCCTTCGCCAGCACCTGCGAGCCGACCAGCTTGTCGATGGCGTTGTGTCGCCCGACATCCTCGCGGATCGCGATCAGCTCGCCGGCGGGCGTGAACAGGCCGGCGGCATGGAGCCCGCCCGTCTCGTCGAAGGCGCGCTGGGCGGCCCGCAGGAGATCCGGCAGGGCGAGAACGACGGCGCGTGAGACGACCGGGCCCGCCGCCAACGGGGCCGACTTGATCGCGACCTCGTCGAGTGACGCCTTGCCGCAGATCCCGCAGGACGCGGTTGCCGCGAAATGCCGCTCGGCAATGACGGATGCGTCAAACGCACGCGAGAGGCGGATGGTTACGCGATCGTCCGGCTGGTTCATCTCAGCGGGATTGCCGGCCTCGACCCGGATCACCTCGGGGCCCTCGATCAGGCCCTCCGTACGCAGAAAGCCGACGGCCAGCTCGTCCTCGTTTCCGGGCGTCCGCATCGTGACCGCGACGGCGACCGGCGCCTGGCCCGGACCGGCGGCGCGGATCTCCAGCGGCTCCTCGCCGACGACACGGTCCGCGCGGTACTCGAGGGCGGTTCCGCGGACCGCCACGATGCGGGTCGTCGTGACGTGGCGGGTCGGGGGGGCGGTATCGGCCATCGCCGACAGTTTAGGTCGGTTCAGTTTCGCCTGATCATCGCTCAGGGGTGCATCATCGAACGATGTCGACCGAGTCGCTTCTGACGCCGACCGAGCTGGCCTTTCTCGCGGCCGCTCGGTCCGCGGTACTCGCCACGATCGACGACGGCGGGGCGCCACGCCTCGTGCCGATCTGCTTTGTCGTCATCGAGTCGCCGCGCCTGGTGCTCCACTCGCCGCTTGACGAGAAGCCGAAGCGGATCGTCGATCCGCACGATCTCCAGCGTGTTCGCGACATCCTCGAGCGACCGGAGGTCGCGCTGCTGATCGATCGCTGGTCCGAGGATTGGACCCGGCTCGGCTGGCTGCGGTTGCGAGGCCTCGCCGACCTGGTCGAGCCGGATGACGCCTCAGCCACCGGCGAGCATGCGGTGGCCGTCACCGCCCTCCGTCGGAAGTACCCGCAATACGAGACCCACCGGCTCGATGAACGCCCGCTGATCCGGATCGTCATCGAGCGCAGCCGGAGCTGGGGCAACCTCGGCGAGGGCTAGCGTCGCGCCGCAGACCAAGACGATCGCGTGACGGCTGGAGCGCACACTTGGGCGCGACGAGACCGTTCGGGCTCGACCTTGGCCGCAGTGTCAGGGAGGGAACCCTTGCAGAGGCCTGCCGCGGCGACGCTCCTTGTTGTTCTCCTTACAGTGTCGGCGTGCACCACCCCCGCGCCGTCGTCGTCGAGTGAGCCAGGCGCCGCGACCGCCCCAGCCTCGACCCCATCCGCGGCAGCGAGCTCTCCGAGTCAAGGCGCCAGCCCGAGCCCCGCGCCGTCAAAGGCGAGATCGGCCTCTGGCGACGCGTTGCCCGCGTGTGCGCCGACGACCCCGCCGGCCTCCGCCACCGTCGCGTTTGTCGCCTCCGGCCAAGCCTGGGCGCTCGACCCGAGCGGCGCCAACCTGACATGTCTGTTCGCGGTCGCGGACCCGGGGCCATTCGAATGGGGTCCCCTCGGCGATCGAGTGCTCCTGGGCGGGCTGGAGGTGAAGGGCGTAGCCGGCGGGCCCAGCCTCGCGGCGAGTGACAAGACCTTCGCGGCGATCACCTGGAGCAGGCCGACCGGAAAGTCGATCGTGTACGCGCCCACCGCCGACACGAACCTTGAGAAGGTGCTCATCGATGGGTCGGCCCAGCATATGACGCCGCTCGAGTCGTCGAAGTATCTGAGCGTCACGTATCACCCATCGGGCGAGGCCTACGCCTTCGCCGTGGAGCGTGAAGATGGCCAGTCGATCTGGATGTCGACGAACACGGGCAAGACTCCTGTCCGGCTGGTGTTCTCGACGGAGGGCACGAAGTTCGGGGCGATTGCCTTCGAGGCGGACGGCAAGCATCTCCTGTACGCCGCGCAGCACGCGGACAACCACGCGGAGCTGCACCGGATCGCGGTCACCGACACGACGAAGGCGCCCGTCGCGTACGAGGGGCCGGTCGGGCCGAGAATCCTGGACATCCGACCTGGGCTCACCACAGGCACATTCGCCTGGACGACCGGCACCGCGTCCTGTGCGGACAGCATCGCAATGGCACAGACGCCGGCTGGGACCGTGCGCGCCCTCCCCGACGAGGTCCGCCCGACCCGGGCGGTTGGATGGCTTGGCCCAACTCAGCTCCTCGTTTCGACGGGCGGGTGCGATGGGTCGGCCGACCTTTCGGCAGTCGACATCGCCACGGGCTCGATCATGCCGCTCGTGTCGGGGGTATCCGTCGCCGCCGTGCGTACTCCCGTCCCGACACCCCCGGCTCGGCTGCCAAAACCGGTGACCGCCCTGGGCGAAGGCTTCAGCTGATAAGCGCGACAGAGGCGGCCGGTCGGCCGTCAAGATCAGCGCCGACGCTAGCCGTCGAGGAAGACGGGGCTAGCGATCAAGGAAGATCGCCCCGGCCATCGGTCGGAGGCAGTGGGTCGAGCTCATCGCCTCGTGGTAGCCACCGGCGTTGAGGATGGCGACGATGTCGCCCTCGGCCACCGGTTGAAGGGGGTAGTCCTCGGTGAACACGTCGCCCGCCTCATTGATGTGCCCGGCAACCGTGACGATCTCGGTTCGCGGCGCATCGGCGGCTCGACAGACGACGATCTCCTGGGCGTAGCGGTAGATGAAATACGAGCAGTTGACGTTCCAGCCGAGATCCAGGCCGACGAACCGTGTCGCGCTACGATCCTCGACCGTCACGACCTCACCGAGGAGGATGGCTGTGTCCTTGGCGATGAAGTCCCCGGGCTCGCACCCGACGGCGACGCCGAGCGGGCCGAGATGCCGCGCGATGACCGCGGCATAGGCATCAAGATCGACTGGCCGCTCGGCCGGCCGGGCGGGAACGCCGAGCCCGCCCCCGGCGTTGACTTCGCCGATTCGATGACCGTCGGCGATCAGACTGGCCACGATGTCCGCGACGCGGACGAGGGCCGACTCGAATGCGGCCAGGCCCTCCTCGCCGAGCCAGCCCGAGCCCGCGTGGAAGTGGATCGTGTCGATCGTGAGATCGTGTCGGGCGGCGGCCGCCACCGCTTCGGGGATCCGCTCCTCGTAGATGCCGAACTTTGTCGGGCGCTCGCCGCTGTAGGCGAGGCCTGGGTGATAGCCAGCTCCGGCGCCCGGATTGATCCGCAGGCCGATCGTCCGCCCGGGTGCGCGCCGACCGAAACGCTCGATCTGGCTGATCGCGTCGAGGTTGATGTGGATCGGCGCCGCGAGGAGGATGTCGAGATCGCGTTCCGAGACGTTCGTGCCAGCAAAGCTGATCTCCTCGGGTGACCAACCGCATTCGAGGGCCCGGGTGACCTCCCCGGGCGAGCAGGCATCGATGCCGACGTGGCCGCGGAGGACTTGGGAGCACCCGCGGGTCCGGGTGGGCCTTGAGCGCGAACCGCAGCCGATGGCGGAGGCCGGCGCGGTCGAGTGCTGCTGCGAGCCTGTTGGTGTTCTCGGCGAACCTCGATCGGTCGTAGACGAAGAGCGGCGTCCCGTGGCGGCGCGCCAGCCTCTCGGCGTCCTCGCCGGCGATCGTCAGCCGGCCGTCACGTGTCTCGAGGCCGGGGCGGACCCACCATGGCGCGGACGTCAGGACCATCCGCGGAGGGTAGCGCGATCGGCGGCGTTCTAGCCGGCGGTCGCGCCGTGCGGGTGTGCGTGCGATTCGGAAGTCTGCGTCCGGCGCGACGAGCCGGAGCCGGGGGTCCAGCGGTCCGGGCCATCGACGATCTCGACACCGAGCGACTCGAGCATCCGACGCGACGCAATCGCCACGTCGGCGATGGCGGTGTCGAACGCTGCGGCGTTCTGACTCGAGGGGACTCGATAACCGCTGACCTTGCGGACGAACTGGCGGGCGGCGGCTTCGATCTCGCCGGTGGTGGTCTCGGTTTCGCGACGACGGAGGGGTTTGATGCTACGGCACATGACTGCAGGGTAGCGCGTTATGGCGGCGGAAGCCCGAGCGCACGGGCAGCCCACGGGAGCGCGGTTCGCGACTGCTGGACCTGGAGCGGCCGGACGTGCGGTGCCTCGGGCAATGGTGCGTTCCCGGCTCGAGCGCAGAAGTAGCCTGCAACCCACGCGGCCAAGGCCGGGGCGACTGGCAGGATCGTTTCGGGCGGCGGCCCGCCCTCGGCGTGGAGACTCGGCAGCCAGAACGCGATGTCAACGTCCGGGTTGGCAATCCGAGCGTGGTTCCAGTCGATGACGATCGCCCGGCCGTCACGGAAACAGAGGTTGTCGCTGCGGACATCCATGTGGACAAGGGCATCGCCGACGAGCGGCGCCTCGGCCGCGGCGGCGATCAGGATGGGGAGCGCGAACTCGAGCCAGGAAGCCGAGCAGATGCCGAGGGCGAGAAATGGCCCGGGATCGACGGCGACATCCCGCCAATCGGCGCCCAGGTCGAGCTCCTGGCGGGCCAGGTGGTCGGGCGGCGGCGTCCGGCCGATCGCGGCGAGGGCATCGAGGACGGCCGCCACCCGCTCATCTGTCCAGGGCGGCGGCCAGTCGGCGCGAGACAGGTCCTCGAGCGCAAGAGCGGGCCGCTCGCCGTCGTCATCGAAGCCGAGGACCACGGGAAGGAACGAGCCCCGCAGAGATCGATAGTTGCGGTTCTCGGTGCGGGTCCAGTCCGCGGTCGTGTCCGTCGCGCCGATCTTGACGAACGCCGAGCGGCGGCCGGGCTCCAGGTCATGGTGATCCGCCACGATCCAGCGGGCGGCGGTGTCGGTCGCGCCCCGGTCGGTTGTCGCCGGACGGAACCAGGAGGGACGCCATCCCAGGGCGCGCTCGATGCGGTCGACGTCGGCGGGCGGCGGCGTTTCGGTTTCGGGCACGGCGTTCACCCGAGCAGTGTCTCAGGGATGACCGCGCGGCAGACGGGCGGAAGCAGATCTCGGCGGTGACTGGCCTACGGCAACTTCCAGTAGATCGTTCCGGTGTAACAGTGGCCGAGCGCGGCGCAGGTCCCGGCGGTCAAGTCCCACTGCCGACCGCTCACGTACGGCCCACGATCGACGACCGAAACCGTGACCGTCCGGCCGTTGGCAGGGTTGCGGAACGTGACCCGTGTGCCGCACGGCAGCGTGCGATGGGCAACGCCGAGGAGCGACTGGGTCATCGCCTGGCCGCAAGCTGTGCGCTTACCGTAGAAGCCCGGTCCGTACCAGCTGATGTTCCCGTCGAAGCGCCACGTGGGCACGACGACAACGCCGCGTGGAGACTCGGGTTGAGCGATCGAGTCGGCCGGACGGCCCGAGGGCGCGGGCAACGAGTCCGGGTCGAGAAGGACCGTCGAGGAGTCCAGCGCACCGTCGGAACGGTATGCCGGGTCGGGGGCGGGAATCGTCGTCACCGTTCCGCGGACCGACGCAACCTCAACCCCCCGGAAGAGATTCGGATCGATCACGCTGTCGGGGCCAGGGCCCTGGGATCCAGCTGATCCTGGAACGGCGACCGCGGCGAGCATGGCGATGAGCACCATCCTCGCGACGACTCTGGGGCGTCGCACGTTGCCGGGAACCTTATCAGGGACGACCGATTTCGGCCGATGCCGGGCAAGCCGGCGAGTCTCGCATTCGCGTGACAGACTGACCGCGATGATCTCTCGGACGTTCCGACTCGACGCGCCGCTCAACCTCGCGCTGACCCTCGGACCGCTGGTTCGGGGGTCTGGTGACCCTGCGATGCGGCTCGTTGGTGGCCGGGCGATCCGGGCGACGAGGACGGCCGCGGGACCGGCGACGATCGAGCTGGTCGTCGCCGGCGGCGAGTTACGAACCGAAGCGTGGGGTCCCGGTGCCGAGGCTGCCCTCGACGGCGCTGCTGCTCTCGCCGGCCTCGCCGACGACCGCCTGGGCTTCGTCCCTGGACACGGGCTTATCGGCGAGCTCGATCGGCGGCTCAGGGGTCTCCGTATCGGGCGGACCGGGGCGGTACTCGAGGCGCTCGTTCCGGCGATCCTCGAGCAGAAGGTGACGGGGATCGAGGCCCGCCGCGGCTACCGCGCCATCATCGCTCGCTGGGGGGAGCCTGCTCCGGGCCCGTTCGGGCTGCGTCTGATGCCGCGTCCGGAGATCCTCGCATCGATCCCGTACCACGAGCTCCACCCGTTCGGCATCGAGCGCCGCCGGGCCGACCTCATCCGGGTCGTCGGGGCGCGGGCCATGCGGTTCGAGGAGGTCGTGATGCTCCCGCGTGAAGACGCCTATCGTCGCCTTCGCGCGCTGTCGGGGATCGGTCCGTGGACGGCGGCCGAGGTGGCTCTTCGGGCGCTGGGCGACCCGGATGCCGTCAGCATCGGTGATTTCCACCTTCCGAACCTCGTCTCGTACGCACTCGCCGGGGAGCCGCGCGGTACCGACGAGCGAATGCTCGAGCTGCTGGAGCCGTATCGCGGCCAGCGTGGTCGGGTGATTCGGCTGCTTGAAGCGAGCGGTATCTGGCCGCCGGCCCGGGGCCCGCGTTGCCCGATCCGATCGATCGCGGCGATCTGACCAGCTCAGGCGATTGAGCCGCCGCGGTTGAGCGCTCCCGAACGCAGCACAGGTCGAACCCTGACTGCGGTGCGCAGGGCGGACCGGTCCGGCGCGGAAGCGCGCTCAATCTCGGCGTCGTAGCAGAAGGCGACGTAGCGGATCCCGCTACCGTCGCCCGCGCCCGCGCTGCGGCCCTGGCCTGCGATGGCCGGCCCAGCGAGGAAATTGACGTCATCGCCGTCGATCCCGGAGCGAACGATCACCAGTGCGATCGGTCGATCCGCTTGCCAGCTGAACGACTCGGGAACGCCAGCTGCCGCGGCACCGAGCTCGCTGATATCGACGGTCAGCCGGCCGTCCGTATGGCGGCCGTTTCGCAGGGCATCGCCGTCGATCCGCATCCGGCGCCGGGCGAGACGACCGAGACGGCGCAGGCGACCTGCGACCGGACTCGTCTGGATCAGATCCCGGTCCATCGTCAGGCCGCGATCTCGGCGGCGGCCGACTGCATCACACTGGCGAGGGTGCCATAGGCCGTCGCCCAGGCCTCGCGGACCTCGGCAGTGAAGGCCTCGCCGAGCCCGATTGCGAGGGTGTCGAGAAGCGCCTGCCCGACGGTCTCGAAGTGGGCGGCCTTGACGCCGTAACCCGCGTGCCGCCGACCGAGCGCCTCAACGGCAGGGACGATCGACTCGAGGCGATCGATGCTGGCGACGACGACGCCGAGAGTCTGCATGAGATTCCGCCGCTGGCTGGCCATGTCGGTCCGCGAGAACAGCTTGCGAAGGGATGGGTCGAGCTCGAACAGGCGGTCGTAGAAGATCGTCGCGGCCGTGTCGGCGATCGGGGCGACCTGGGCCCACGATTCGCGGATGAGGATCTGCTGAGCGGGTGTCACCTTGGCGCTCCTTTTTGAGGTCACGAGGGGTCGCCCGCCACTGTCCAGCCGATGGGGCGTTGCCCACATGGACATTTGTCGATATCGGTCGTCGACAAAGATCGAGCCGCCGCGTCGGCCGGCTTCCCATCAGTCGATCTTGGCCGGCGCGGAACTCCCAGCCCGCTCGGCCTACACTCGGAGCGCGGAGGTGCTCAGATGCCGGACATGCCGAAATTCATGAAGTCGTCGCCGGAGATCGTCGAGCGGTTCGGAGCCGTCATGGATCGCTACCCGGACGTCGAACGGCGAAAGATGTTCGGCTATCCTGCAGCGTTCGTCGGCGGCAACATGGCGACCGGGTTGTTCGCCGAGCACTGGGTCGTTCGCCTCTCGGATGCCGAGCTCGCCATGGCGATCTCCGACGGTGCCGCGCCGTTAGAGGTGATGCCCGGACGGCCGATGAAGGGCTTCGTCGTCATCCCGCCCGCCGTCGTGGCCGATGACGAGACAATCGGGGCATGGGTCGAAAAGGGCCTTGCCCTGGCCGGCGCGATGCCGCCGAAGGAGCCCCGGGCGCGCAAGAAGAAGGCCTGATCAGAGGAATGGATGGTCGGGGCGGCGGGATTTGAACCCACGACCTCATCGTCCCGAACGATGCGCGCTACCAAGCTGCGCCACGCCCCGACCGAATGCCCGCTAGGGCCCGGGCATGATAGCAGCCGCGCCCTGCGACCGCCGCCCTTCGGTCAGGCCGACGTGCGCCGGCCTCCGGCTCGGACCGGGACTACGGCGAGGGCCGCTGCGACGAACGATCCCGCCATGAGGACGAAGACGATCGGCAGGCCGCGAGGCTCCCCGGCGATCCCGATGATGACGCCGTAGAGGGCGGTCCACAGCGATCCGACGCCGAACGCCAGGGTGAAGTAGAGGGCGAACGATGCGTCGCGGATCGTCGGTGGCGCGATGTCGGCAAGGAGCGCCTGGAGCTGCGGGCTCTCGGCGAAGCTGAACAGCCCCATCACCGCGATGCCGGCCCAGAGTCCGATGATGCTCGATCCAACCAGCAGGAACAAGACGAACCCGACCGCACCGCCGAGGTAGACCCCGATGATCACGGGCTTCCGCCCGAGCCGGTCCGAGAGCCAGCCGGCGACGAGCGGCATCGGCACCGACAGGACGATCAGCGCGTTGTACATCGGCACGGCGATCTCGTCCGGCAGGTGCAGGACGCGTCCGAGATAGAGCAACGCGAAGAGGTTGACGACACCGAGGCCGCGCCCGCCCCCGCCGAGGATCGAGGCGAGGTAGATCCAGCGATGGTCCGCGTCGCTGAGGATTGTCCCGAACGCTTCCCGAACGCTGCCGTGGGCGACCGCGGCCGCCTGGTCTGCGCCGGTTTCGCGGACGAACAGAAGGATCGCCAGGGCAATGACGACCGCCGGCAGCCCGAAGATGACCACCGTCTCCCGCCAGCCGAGATTGGCGATCAGCGGGTAGCCGGCCAGCGCGACGACGACCGTCCCGACGTTGCCGCCCGAGATGTGGGCGCTGATCGCGAAGCCCCGCCGGTGCTCCGGAAACTGTTCGGCGAGAAGCCCGTTGCCAACCGGATGCTGCGGCGAACCGCCGACCCGCGACACGATGTTGACCGCCGCGAAGGACACGAAGGTCGGGGCCGCGGCCTGGGCGGCGAAGCCGCCACCGAACAGGATCCCGCCAGCCGCCAGCAGCTTGCGTCGCGAGATCATCCGGGTCAGCTTCGCGTAGCTCAGCTGGACCGCGCCGGAGGCGAAGCTGCCGGCCGCCGCGAGGAGGGCGATCGTCTCGGCCGTTACGCCGAATTCGTCGATGATCCGGAGGTAGACGATCGGCAGCAGGACGGCCTGGGCGTGGTTGACGAGATGGGCCAGCGACAGCAGCCAGAGCGTCCGGTTCGGGTGGATGTCGGTCGGCACCGCCGCATGGTGGTGCATCCGGCGCGGCCTCGTCGTCGTGTTTCGTCCGATGCCGCGTTGTCGTGCGACTCTCAGAAATGTTCACTTCGAGTCACCGCGCCGGCCAATTCGCGCTGCCACCAATCGGCTGCCGTCCACGCTTGACCAGGCGAGACCGTCCGCGGTCGGCATGGGACGCAGTGAGTCCCGAAGCCCGGCCAGCCATGCCGCCGACGATGCCGGGAACCGCGCTGCGAACAAATCGCCGAATTCGCGGGCAATACCGCGATTGCGACTTGTCGAGCGAAGGATCAGCAGGCCGCTGACCGTCCAGTCGGCGCCAATTTCTCGCCGGACCGAAGCAACCTTGTCGGCCAGGCCTCGCATCGTTTCGCCTCCGTCCGATAAGAGGTCAACGATCTCGACAACTGCGATCTCTCGACGAGCGACGCGCTCGAGTTGGACGTCGATCGAACGGGACCACCGAGCAGTCGGATCGATCGGGCGCTCCGGCCGTGCCGTCCACCCTCCGCCCCGAGCGATGACGGTGACAAGCTGTTGGCGACGCAGGTGCTCCATGTCGCGAGGCCGATGCGCACCCGGGACCGCTTCGAGGAAGGCGGCGAGTTGCGTGTCCACCGCTGCGGCGCAGGCGGCCAGTGTCTCGAGAGATGCAGTTCCGGCTCCGCCGCGTTCTAGGACACTCCAAAAGCCCTGCGAAACGCCCGCTCGATCGGCTGCCTCGGCCTGGGTGAGCCGCACGGCCAGGCGGCTCTCCTTCAGCCCGACCCCGACGCGTTGCGCGAGGTATGCGCTCCGCCGCCGGCCGGCCTGCCGAGCGGATCCGGCGCGACGGCGATGCCGATCCGGCAACACGTTCTCCTGCGATGTAGTGGCGTGGCTAGGAACCATCCCACCCTGCGCTCACCTCGGGATGCACGGGTCTTGCATCGGGCCATATTTCAAGAAGGCGTATCGACGTGAAACCCTTGGTCGACAGCCGCCTTGAAGTCGTGTCCAGCGAACGGATATTTCAAGAACGGATATAACGGCGGGCAGACCGGCCGTAGGCCATGAAACTGGCCCACGCAACGCGTACTTGAAATATCTCGCGGTCGGATGGAGCTACCTGGGCCCGGAGATGGCGACGCCGCCGGTCCACAGGACCGGCGGCGTCGCTCCCCCGGAAAATGCCTGGAACTGCTCCAGGTAGCGCTCAACCTCCCAATCGCTGACCTGGGCCCGATACTCGTCCCGTTCTGCCCGTCTCGGGCCGCGGGTCAATACTGGAAGAGCAGCTCGCGGTACTTGGGCAGCGGCCAGAGGTCGTCCGCGACAAGCGTCTCGAGCTCGTCGACGACTTCCCTGAGCGCCTCCTGGGCGGGAATGACCTTGGTCGAGAACGCCTTGGCCTCGGCCGGGACCGACTTGGCCTCGTGGGCACTGTGCTGGGCGTGCTCGAGCGCGGCGATCGCGTCCACGAGCGAGTCGGCCAACCCCGAGACACGCTCGCAGATCGAGTTGATCCCACGTGATGAAGGCGCCGAGTTGAGCACCCCGAGGTACTGGGCGGTGGCCGGCAGGATCATCGTCGAGGCGATTTCGCGGGCGCAGTTTGCCTCGATGTCCTGGACCTTGACGTAGCGCTCCCAGTTGATATCGACCCGCGAGGCGAGCTCACGTTCGGACAGGACGCCGAATTTCGAGAAGATCGTCTTGGCCGTGTCGGTCGCGAGCGAGGGGAGTGCGTCGACGGTCGAGCGGTTGTTCGGCAGGCCCCGCCTGGCGGCTTCGGCGTGCCACTCCTCGGAGTAGTTGTTGCCGCCGAAGATGACCTGCTTGTTCGCTTTGACGATCCCCGACAGGATCTTCGTCAAGCCCTCGAAATCGGCCGGCTTGAGCTTCTCGAGGGCGTCGGCAAGCTGCTCAAGCGAGTCGGCGACCGCGGTGTTGAGGACCGTCTGGGGCCAGTAGATCGGCGCCGAGGAGCCGACAGCGCGGAACTCGAACTTGTTGCCAGTGAACGCGAACGGCGAGGTCCGGTTGCGGTCCGTGTGGTCCTTCGGGAGGACCGGCAGAGAGGTGACGCCAAGCTCGAGGTTGCCGCCCTTCTTCGAGGCCGAGGCAGAGCCGCGCTCGAGCTGCTCGATGACGTCGTCGAGCTGCGAGCCCAGGAAGATCGACATGATCGCCGGCGGCGCTTCGTTGGCGCCGAGACGGTGGTCCTGCCCGGCATCGGCGATGCTCGCCCGGAGGATGTCCGCGTGGACGTTGACCGCCCGGATGACCGCCGCGAGGAAGGCCAGGAACTGAGCATTGGCGTGCGGGTCGTTGCCGGGATCGAGCAGGTTCTCGCCCTCGTCCGTGGCCATCGACCAGTTGTTGTGCTTGCCGGAGCCGTTGATGCCTGCGAACGGCTTCTCATGGATCAGCAGCATGAGGCCGTGCTGCTGGGCGATCCGCCGCATCGAGCTCATCACGATCATGTTGTGGTCCGACCCGACCGAGGTCGGCTCGTACACCGGCGCCATCTCGAACTGGCCGGGGGCGACCTCGTTGTGGCGGGTCTTGGCGGGGATGCCCAGCCGCCACAGCTCGCGGTCCAGGTCCATCATGAAGGCCAGGATCCGCTCCCGGAT
>WNGI01001395.1_pt1 | contig 20043 bp, 20 predicted proteins | sample 5400621 | NCBI WGS metagenome assembly WNGI01 (sample SAMN13153374, study PRJNA577476) | soil metagenome | isolation source: 20 cm soil or saprolite under Garry oak tree replicate 1 | place: USA:California | collected 2016-06-15
GGTTCTCATCGACGTGCTTTTCATATGCAACCCGGGTTGATTGTGTGACGGTCGAGAGTTTGACAGCCTAATGGCTTGTACGGTTTGAGCCACACATGGGTTCAGTAAGAAAAAACGCGTAAGATTCATGGTCAACACGCCACGGAGTGAAAATGAGAATGAGCCCAAGTCTGGCAAGATTTCTGTTCGCGGCCGCCCTGTGTTCGCCGGCAATGGTACTTTCGCAGGCGGTGCCCGCACCAGCTCCTGCAGCGCCGACCGGTCCCGCGCCCGGTGCTAACGGCCCGAAGGTCGGAAGTGTCGCGCCCGATTTCAGCTTGCCCGGCGCAACTCGCTACGGCCGCCTCCAAAACCCCGTGAAGCTTTCGGATTATCGGGGCCAGACCGTCGTCCTCGCATTCTTTTTTGAGGCGCGGACAAAAGGCTGAACGATCCAAATGGAGGCGTACCGTGATCAGTACGCCACGCTCTTCAATAACGGCCGCAAAGTAGCGGTGATCGGAATCAGTGCCGACGCTGATACCACGCTCGCATCATGGGCGAGGGACGAAGCGTTTCCGATGGTCTTCGCAAGCGACGCCAACGGAAAGGTCGGCGCGCTGTACGACACATTCGACACGAAGCGAAATACGGACACGCGAACGCTGTTCGTAATCGATCCCGAGGGAAAAGTCGCGTTCATACAGCGACCGTTCCACGTTCTCGCTCCGAAGGATTACGCCGACCTGGGCGCGATCATCGACAAACTTTCACCTTTGCCAGCCGACACCACGAAATAATTATCGGACGAGCACCACGAACCTCGTTTTGTTTTCGATATCGTCCTGGATTCCCTCGGCCAGGACGTCGAGCCCGTAGATAGTTGCGGCACGTCGCGCCGCGATGGCAGACACGGCGCGATCGCCTGCGTGAGCTACCTGACGAGCGGCACCCGCAGTGTCATTTACCGCAATGGGCTCCATCTCGGTGTGTAACGAAAGGAACTTCCTGCACTGCGCCAGAGCGGCGGGATGCGAGAGAACTTTCGACACATCGTCCAGCCGAGCGCGAGGCACTGCGAGTAGACACTGTTCTATCGGAATAGCAACGTCGCCAATCGTTCGTAAATCAGATGCCTTGATCGCGCGCTCGGCGTCGACAATCACGCCCGCAATGACGTTCTCTACCGGAATAACTCCATAATCGGTTCGGCCATCGACGACAGCAGCTACGACGTCGTCAAAGGAAGTTTGCGGCACCGACACGACAGCGGCCGCGCCAAAGAATTTCTCGATCGCGTCTTCACTGAACGCACCCACTTCCCCCTGAAACGCTACGAGCGGCCTGTTCATCCGCTCTAAACGCTCGGGACTGCCAGAGTTCTTCCCGCTGCCTCGGCGAATGGTACGAGGCGCTGCATCAAATCGGAGAATGCATCGAGCGTCAATGACTGATCGCCGTCACTGAGCGCGCTCTCGGGTGTCGGATGCACCTCGACGATCAGACCGTCCGCGCCCGCTGCAATCGCGGCGAACGCAAGCGGCGCAACCAGATCTGCCAATCCGCCCGCATGACTTGGATCGACTATCACGGGCAGATGGGTCTCACGCTTGAGCACTGGAATCGCAGCAATGTCCAACGTGTTGCGAGTCGCGGTTTCGAATGTACGCATTCCGCGCTCGCACAAAACCACATCGCGCCCGCCGTTCACCATGATGTATTCCGCCGCCATCAAGAGCTCTTCGATCGTTGCCGAGAGTCCGCGCTTCAGCAGTACTGGTCGCTGAACTCGACCGACTTCGGCTAGCAACGCGAAGTTCTGCATGTTACGAGCGCCGACCTGCAACATGTCCGCATGCTCGGCGACAACTTCCACTTGCCGCGTGTCCATCACCTCGGTCACAATCGGCAGACCCGTTTCGGCACGCACTTCAGCCAACATTTCAAGCGCTTCGAGTCCGAGTCCCTGAAAAGAATAGGGCGACGTGCGCGGTTTGAACGCGCCCCCACGTAGCATGATTGCTCCTGCGTCTCGCACGGAGACTGCAGTCTCATGCAGCATGCTGCGATTTTCGACTGAGCAAGGGCCAGCGATCACGGAGATCGCGTCACCTCCACCGATGACTTGGTCAGGTGCATCGCCGACGCGCACTTCCGTTCTTCGCGCTGTGAATTGCACGTTTGCGAGTTTGTAGGGCTTCATGATCGGTACGACCGCCTGAACACCCGGCAATCGATGAAGCGCCATTTCGCGGAGGACGTCGTCGTCGCCGATGCAGCCGACGATCGTTTGACGCTCGCCACGACTGATCATCGTGCGCATTCCGCGTGCTTCGACATACTCGCGGATATGCTCGAGCTGTTCCTCTGTGATTCCCGGATTCGTGATGATGACCATGGGTAACCTCAAAAAAAAAAGCCCGAGAAAGTCTCGGGCCGGTGAACTTCAGGATATCGCGCCTTATCCGCGCAAACGCCTCAAGCCACGGCCCGTCTCCGGGTACGTGTTAAAAAAGTAGGCGTAGCTGCTGCGCGTCTGCATGGGCCGCAATCTTGTGCCAGGGATCGAGTGCGTCAAGACTGACATTCGCCGATGACCGCGTCGAGCGCGAAACGCAGGTCCTCCACAAGATCGTCGCCGTGCTCGATGCCTACCGAGAGCCGCAAGAGATTGTCCTCGATTCCGGCTCGCGCTCGCGCGGCTTCATCCATCGACGCATGTGTCATCGTCGCGGGATGTGCGACGAGACTTTCAACGCCGCCGAGTGATTCGGCCAATGTGAAACATCTAAGGTTCCCGAGGAATCTCTCCACGCCGGGAAGTCCACCTTCGACCTCGAAGCTTACCATCGCGCCGAATCCTTCCTGTTGTGCTTCTGCGATCGCATAGCCGGGATGTGATGACAATCCTGGATAATAGACACGCCTTACGGACGGATGTCTCGACAACTCTTTCACGACGAGCGCGGTATTCTCGAGATGAATCCGCATCCGTGCCTCGAGTGTCCTCACGCCGCGCAGCGTGAGATAACTATCGAACGGCGCGCCCGTGATGCCGAGGCAATTCGCCCACCACGCGAGCTCTTCGCCGAGCGCAGCCTCTCGAGTGATCACCGCACCTCCGACGACGTCGCTGTGGCCATTCAGATATTTCGTGGTCGAGTGAATGACGACATCGGCGCCGAATTCGATTGGCCGCTGCAGCGCAGGAGAAAGGAAGGTGTTGTCGACGGCGACGATTGCGCTCGCAGCGTGCCCAGCCTTCGCCAAGCGTGCGATGTCAGTGATTCGCAGCAATGGATTACTCGGTGTTTCGATCCAGAGCAGTTTGGGTTGTTGCGCCGCGATCACATCGGCGGCTAGAGGCTCGGTCAAATCCTCGAACAAAACTTCGAAATGTCCTTTCGCCGCTAGCGATCGCAGAAGCCGGTGCGTTCCGCCATAGCAATCGTGTGACGCGACTACGAGCTCGTGCGGGCGCACCAGCTGAAGGACGAGTAACACTGCGGACATTCCGGTACTCGTGACGATTCCGGATTCGCCGCCTTCCAGTTCCGCGAGCGCGCGCGCCAAATGATCGCGTGTTGGGTTTCCAGTGCGAGTGTAGTCGTAGCATCCCTTCTTTCCAAAACCGCCGAATGCAAATGTCGATGTGAGATGAATGGGCGGAACAACTGCACCGTGGTGCAGGTCAGTGGCAATTCCGGCGCGTACCGCCCGCGTTGAAGAGCGATGCGGTGGTCGCACTTTCGTTTGTGTCTCGGGGACTACGATTTCACGGAGGAGTGTGTCAGTCATGAGCATATACCGCGTGGAGTTCCAGTGATCGGGCTACGAACGGAGCAATGAGTGCGGGCGCGTTAAGAAACGTGTCGTGGCCGTACTGAGATTGAAGCTCAAAGAGCTCGCAGGGCGCTGCGATTCTGGCGGCGAGCTCGCGAACTTGTGCGATGGGAACGAGCGCATCTTCTTCGACGCCGATTAACGTCGTCGGAACGAGAATATCTTCGGGTTTTACGCTGTGCCGATCGAGTGACTCCGATAGCGCAAGAAACCGCTCGGGTGTGCAACCGTCGGCGAATCGCTTGCCTGCTTGTGAGAGAAAGTCTGCGATGTCGTCGCGCGAGTCGCTCTCAAAGCGATTGCTGAACTCCTCCGCCGACGAGTAGGTCGTCATCGCCAATCCGCGCGCGATGACGAGTGCCTCGTAACCGTGCCAAGTACTCAGGCCCAGCTCGACGATGCGTCTTTGGAGAATTCGGAGCGCAGTGGCAATTGGTGCGCTCTCGTGTGCCGCGCCAATTACCACGAGGCGCTCGACTCTTTGCGGCGCGATCGCGCCGAATGTCAACGCAACCATTCCGCCGTATTACGCACCCACAATTGCGCGGAGAGTGTCGATGCCGGCTGCATCGAGCGCGCTCGTTAGTGCGAGCGCCTGATCGTATGTGGTTAGCTGCCGATCGGTTCTTCTCGTCGAGCGGTAGTCGATGCTCAGTACGCGAAAGTGATTCGTGTCGATCGCTTTGTCGGGACCGACGAATTCTTCCCACCAACCAGGCTCCGGATTAGCCGGCGTCGACGTCACGTGTCGCGACGCGGAAATACCTCCGAGCACAGCAACTACCGGCGCATCGGTCGGCCCGACTAGCTCGAACTTCTCTCGAGCCGCCGTGGTCACGGTAATGCCGCCGCGTCGACGCCCGGAGAGAAACGCGCAACGGCGACTTCTATTCCACGTTGCTCGAGCTGTTGGATTGCGTCGATAATCGCGGATCGTGTCGATTCAACAACTACGCGTGTACCTCCGGATGATTTGATCGCGCCAACAAAAGGTCCTTGAATCGCTGATCCGATGCTGTCGAGTGGAGACTTGGATGCAAGCAGCCATCGATGCGATCTGGAATCCTCCACACTCGAGTAGAGCGTCGCATTGGGGCCGCGCTCATTTCTTGGAAGCGACGAATTCAGAAGGTCGCCAAGAAGTGCCGTCGCGGTTGGCGGTCCCCCGGCGCCCGGCCCCGAGACTGCGAGGGGAGCGGCCCATCCGAGATCGACTTCAACACGATTGTCCTCTAGCTCTGTTCGCCCGAATGGATTGTCAGACGGCACGATCACGGGCTCGACGGACGCGATGATCCCGTGATTCGGAAGCGAACCGCATTCGGCGAGAAATCGAACTCGTCCGCCCAGCCGAATCGCATCACGCACGATGAGGTCGATGCTCGCGTTCAATCCGATTCGCGGAATACAAAAAGCGGATGGTGCGATCCCAAACGAAATCCACGCGATGATGGCGAGCTTTGCAGCGCTATCACGACCATCGAGATCGCGGGATGGATCGAGCTCTGCGAGACCTTTGCGCCGGGCCTCGGCCAACGCCTCGGCAAACGAATCGCCGCGCTCTATTCGAGTGAGGACGTAGTTCGATGTTCCGTTGAGAATTCCCCGCACAGATTTGGGCGACGTTGTGCCGAGCAGATCGCGCAACAGTGAGATGACAGGCGCGCTTCCACCGACAGATGCGCCGAAATCGAGAGAGCCGTATGACTCTCGCGCGAGCGCGGCGAGCTCACTTCCATCCGATGCGATGAGCTCCTTGTTCGCCGTTACGAATTTTCTTCCGCGGCGTAGCGATTCGCGCGCAATCGTGCCTGCTGTATCTCGTCCGCCGATGGCTTCGACGACAACGTCAACATCCTCGTCGACAAACGAAGCCCAGCTATTGGTGAACAGAGTTGGCGAAATCGCGAGACCTCGATCACGTTTTACGTCGCGCACGAGAATTCGCGAGAGCTCGATTCGAACTCCGTGACGCGATGCGATCGTATCGGCGCAATCGTCGAGGAGTCTGACGAGTGATCCGCCGACGACACCGCAGCCGGCGAGGCCGACGCGAATCGCTCGAAGTGAGGGAGGTACAGCAGCGGGTTGGGGGAAACTATCCGCTTCGATAATGCGATCGATGATCGCTGCAGTCATAAGGAGTCTCCGAACAAGTGACTCCCGCTAAAGCAGAACGCCCACGGCGGTGCCGCGGGCGTTCGTCGCTTTTTAGCTCCTTTTTTTACGTGGCGGCAATACGCGGGCAAATGACCACGGGGTTCGATTGTGACTTATGAATACCTCGACCGCTTGCAGGCGTCAAGTGCTAAAGCGCTTTCTTTATCGCCGCCTCGAGATCCTGATCGCCGCCTACGCCCGTGTACACAATCTTTCCTTTGCGATCGACCACTACGATGTAGGATGTCGCGGGGGGATCATACGCTTCGGCGGCATTGCCGTCGGTGTCGAATACAATCTCGTGCTTCAATCCATGTTTCTCAGTGTACGCTTTGACACGCTCCGGCGATTGATTGATAGCGACTGCAACACCGATGAATTTCACGCGCGTACCGTATTTCTTCTCCGCCGCTAGAAGGGCGGGCTCGAGGTGCCTGCAGTTCGGGCACCAGACCGCCCAGAACTCGATGAACATCGGCGTCTTACCGACATAGGCGCCGAGGTCGACAGATTTTCCGTCGAGAGTGCGGACCACGGCGGATGGGGCACGCTTCCCCACTTCGATTCCGAGATCCTGCGCCCGCAATGCGCTGGCAGGAAGCACAGTCACAGGAAGTGCAATCAACAACGCGATAGTCAGCTTTTTCATTAGAAGAGAATTTGCCCCATTTGAATCAAATAGTATTCGGCGACACCGAGCATTACGAGTGCGAAGCCGCGTTTCACCCACACCATCCATTGACCCGCGCGCGGAAGTCTTGCAGCAGCTCCGCTAAACAATCCGACCACGACAAGCAACGCGCACATTCCGAGCGAGAACGCGAAAAGGTAAATGAAGCCAAGCGCACCGCGCTTTGTCGTGCTCACCCAGGTGAGAACCGCGGCCATCACCGGTGCCGAACAAGGCGCAGCGACGAGACCGGAGACGGCACCCATGACAAATACCCCGGAGAACTTTCCGGTGGTCCCTGCGCTCGATGCGCGTGTCAGCATCGACGCCGGAATCCTGAGTGGGACAACGTCCAGCAGCACCAGCGCGGCGAGAATGAGAAGGTTCGCCATCGCGAAGTAAAGCCACGGGTTGCTGCTGATCGTTCCGAAAATCGTGCCGGTCATGCCTGCGATCGTTCCGAGAATCGAATACACGAGCGCCAGCCCGAACACATATGTCAGTGTGAGGCGGATCGTGCGCAACTTCGGTGGCGCAACCTCGCCGACTGATTGTCCTCCAACGATCGCCGCCGTAATGGGTATCATCGGGTAGATGCACGGCGTGAAACTGGTCAGTACGCCCGCGACGAATAACACCGGAAGGGCAATCAAAGGATTAGTCGAGAGCTGGCCCGATATTCCGCTGAAATCCATAGAGAATAAAGTAGTTGACCCTCGTCGCACCGGCGCATGTGTAGATTTCCCCCAACATGACGGCAAGCCCGAGAGCCGCAGCGGTTAAGCCGCCGGCCACACCCCGAACAGCTCGAAGAACCGCCGAGCTGCCTGATGAATACCATCCTTCATACCGGGCGGCGGGCATCGCGGCGCTCGCTGTGTTCCTTCTTTACTTCTTCACAATCGCGCCATCCACCGCGATGTGGGACACCGGCGAATACATGGCGGCCGCGAAAGTCCTCGGCCTCCCACATCCGCCCGGAAATCCGTTGTTCGTTTTGCTCGCGCACTTTTTCGGTTTGTTACCGCTGCCCGGAAATTATGCGCAGCACGTCAACACAATGGCCGCGTTTTGCAGTGCGCTTTCGGCAGGATTCTGGTTTCTCGTAACTGAGCGAATTCTTGCGGGCTGGCTTGGGCGCGGCTGGCAGCGAATCACCGGGGCAGCCCTGGCGACTTTGATCGGCGCGACTGCGTACACGGTTTGGAATCAGAGTGTAGTCAACGAAAAGGTTTATACGGTCTCGCTAGTCTTCTTCACGATTGTGTCGTGGTTGATGATCTCCTGGACCGACGATCCCGACAGTCCGTCAGCAGATAGAAAGCTCATTCTCGTTGCGTTTCTGCTCGGCCTCGGATACTCGAACCACCCTGCTGGATTACTCGCGGCGCCCGCTGTGTTCTTCGCGATCGTTGCCCGGAAGTGGAAGACGTTTCTCAGGTGGAAGCTCGTGCTCACCGGTTTGGCCGTATTGCTGTTCGGACTCACCCCGTTCATCTACGAACCGATACGATCCGCGCATTTTCCAATAATGAACGAGGGTGAGACCACGGGTTGTACGACGAAGCTCGCAGCCTCATGCACGTTCACGAGCCTCACGAAACAGCGATTGCTGGACAACATCAATCGCGAGCAGTACGGCAAGAAGCTCGAGCGTGGCGCTCCGTACGGTGCGCAAGTCGCGATGTGGTGGCTGTACTTCAAATGGCAGTGGCTGCGCGATCCGCATGATGAACGGCCCGTGTTGCAGGCGCTGCTCGCGGCGCTGTTCCTCGTACTCGGTCTCATAGGAGGCTACGTCCATTGGACGTACGAAAGGCGAACCTTCTGGTATTTCGGGCCGCTGATGTTCACGCTGACGCTGGCCCTCATTTACTACATGAACTTCAAGTACGGTTGGTCGCAGTCGCCCGAGCTTGGGGATACGGTGCAGCGTGAGGTGCGCGACAGGGATTACTTCTATATATGGAGCTATTCGGCGTGGGGCGTGTGGGCCGCGGTCGGATTGGTTTATGTGTGGCAATCCATTGCGCAGATGCTCGACCGAGGGGACGACACACATCCGGATCGCGTCGGCTACGCGAGTCGCAGAGCGTGGCTCCTGGCGACGCCCCTGCTTCTCATCGCGTGCGTTCCACTCGCGGGGAATTTGCGAGCCGCATCCCATCGTGGTGAGACATTCACTGCGGACTGGGGTTACGATCTCCTCAATTCGGTCGAGCCTTACGGAATTCTGATCACCAATGGCGACAACGACACCTTCCCTCTCTGGTATGCGCAGGAGGTCGAAGGCGTTCGACAGGACGTTCTCGTTCTCGTCACGTCGTATCTCAACACCGACTGGTTCGTGCGGCAGATAATTCGCAATCCTGTACGGCCTTACGATGCGGCCCATGGTCCGGGGATTTATCGGAATCGGAACTGGCCCATGCCCAAGGGACCACCGCTCAAGATGTCGTTCAAGGAAGCGGATTCGATTCCCGCGTACTGGGAGATTCGCGAGCCGATGACGTTCCAGCAGCGGAATCTCGTTGCGACGATTCCGCCCGGTTATCTGACGCGCGATCAGATCATTGTTCTCAGGCTGATCAAGGACGCGTACCCGGAGAGATCAGTTTATTTCTCAACCGGAGGCTACGAGCGCTCGCTGGGTCTTGCCAACTACGCGTTGCGACAGGGACTCGCGCAGAAGCTCGTCGAAAACCCCATCGTACCGAGCAAAGACACGGTAAAGGTTGCTGATGGCTACATCGATGTGCCGAGTACCTATGCGCTGTGGACCCAGGTATACCGAGCTCCTCGCTCGCTTATCCAGCGCGGAGACTGGATCGATCGGTCGACGTTCGGGATTCCCTATACTTATGCGGTAACCGGGATACTTCTCGCCGATGCGTTGAAAGCAGAGGCAAAAACTGCCGAGGCCGAGAAGATCACTAATGACGTCACGGCAATTGCCAAAGCTGCGCGGCTCAATGACGTCCTGGCGTCGACACAGGGCGGCGGGTAGCGAGAGGGAGAAAAGGACATTATGTCGCGAAGGCGCAGAGGCACGGAGCAAGCGGTCACACAGCGATTGTGTGGCCGCTTGCTCCGTGCCTCTGCGCCTTCGCGACAATTGTAGTTCTCCATCTCTTCATTTCTTCGAGAGTATCTCTTCGAATAGAGCCAGCGCGCGTGGATCGCGCGACTGCCCCAACCAGAACAGCGCGTTCTTTCGTATTTCGGGGTCGCGATTGGTTCGCGCGATCTGGATCAGCGCGGGCACACCATCGCGCTGCGGTCGCTGCGAAAGCGCAAACACAGCTTGCTTTCGAATCTCGCGATCCACTGATGCTTCGCCCGTCAGATCTGCGAGATTGCGAGTGATTGTTTCTCCCGCGATTTGTCCAAGCCAGAACACCGATTGCGTACGAATATGATTCGGCCGCGAGTCGTCACGTGCGAGACGCAGCAACCCCGGCCAGATCTCCACGCTGTCGGCAAGTGTCATCGGAAAGATTGCCTCGCTTCCTGCCTGCGAGTTTGCGGTCGATGCAAACGACATCAGGTAATCCGTTGCCTCGCGCGTCGAGACAGGACCGACGTTGGTCACTGTGCCTTCGGGTGGTCGCCAACGACCGCCGACGTAAGTGCGAATCCTCACGACCTGCCCGCTTTGCTTCTGCAGAACCAGACGCACAGGACTCTGCATGCAATCGTCGGTGTACTCCACGTCGTCGGAGTAATCCGAATCCCACGACATCCGGTTGTGAGTTCCCCGTGAGACGTAGTTTCCGTTTCCGCACAGCTCCGGTTTCGCGGCAAACTCGAGTCGAACTTTGCCATCGGGCGCGTCAGCGATGCGGCGTGAGAGTGACTGCGCCTTCGAGCCGCCGGGAATCAACACCGCCAGAATGACGGTGCTGATTCCGAGCGCGCGGTGAATGTGCCGGGCGCTCATTTGTTGATCAGGTCGAGAAGGAACTGCTGCACGCGCGGATCATGCGACTGCCCGAGCCAGAAGATCGCCTTCTTGCGAAGCTCCGGATCCTTATCGTTCTTCGCGATATCGAGCAGCATGTCGACCATCGCGGGATCACGCCGCTGCGAGTAGACGAAGATCAACTGCTCGCGCATTTCCGAATCGGGCATGGTCGAGTAGAGCGAGCGAAGCTGTTCCGCTGACGCGCCACCCTGGCCGGCCCAGAAGAGCGCCTTCTTTCTCAGCTCGATGTTTTCGCTGCGATTACGTGCGATGTCGAGAAGGAACTTGTCGTTACCGACGCCGCGCTGCTGCGAGAGCGAGAAGAGAATCTTGTCCTTCACCTCGTCACTCCTCACGCGCGAGTACAGCGACCGCAGGAATTCGGCGTTGTCCGTCCCGTGACGTTGGCCGAGCCAGAAGATTGCCTGGCCGCGGAGCTCGTCCGATGCATCTTCGCGAAGAGCGTAATCGCGAAGGAATTGCGATGCCTTCGGGCTCTGATGCTGTGACAGTGCAAAGAGCGCCTTGTTCTTGATGTCCTCGTTGTTCGACGACGCGAGAATCTCCTGCAACATCGTCACAGCACGCTCATCCGGTACTTGCGAGAGCCAGAACACTGCCTGCTCGCGGACTTCTTCGTCCGGATCGTTGCGCGCAATGCGCAGGAGAATGTCCGCGGTCTCCGGAGTTCGCTTCTGCGAGACGAGGAACACAGCCTTGCGTCTCAGCTCGACCGAGCAGGGGTCGCGACGCTCGAGAACTTTCGTGAGGATCGGCATCGCGCGGTCCGCGTCCATTTGCATGAGCGCATTCAGGGCGGCGATGCGATCGTCGTCGTCGTCATCTCCGGAAGGACAATTGGATGAGGATCGCCGAGAATCGCGCGTGCTGGTTCTGGAACGGGATCCCGCCGCGGCCGCGTCCATTGCGCTGGCAACAGCGGCGGTTGTCGCACTTGAAACAGCACCTGCTACGGCGCCGGCGGTTGTGGCTGCAGCGTCGACTGCGGCAGCGACTGCAGAGCTGACGGCACCGCTCACTGTTCTTGCAACTTCAGCCGCGCACATTTCATCACCTTGCCGCGCTAGCTCACCGCAAACCCGCGTTCGAAGCGCTCGGGCATCGCTGCGTTTTGCAAGATCGGGATAGCTCGTCTCGATTTGCGACAACGATTTCAACGCGCTATGCAACCGCTCCGTTCCCCCAATCCGATACTCGGAGAATGCCTGGTAATACAGTGCTTCTCCTGCGTAATCGGAGTTCGGGTACTGCCTGCTGATTTTACGGAAGAGATCTGCAGCTTTCGCGTAATCGCCTTTCGCCAGAGCGGCGCGCGCTTCACGGTAAAGCGAATCTGCGGGATCTTTCGACGCCCACGCCTCGGGCGCCAACACTGAACCGAGCTTTACCGCCTGCGCGCTCATGCTCGCTCGAGCGATTTGACTCGCGCGCTCGGCTCGTGTTGATATCGTTTCAGTCGTCTTGGTCACGCCGCTCGTGAACAGCGCGGCGGTGACGACGAGGAATGCGGTCTTCATCATTTCTCCTATAGTCCTCTCGTTGGCCCCGCGGGAATCGCGGTGCGCAAGCGTGTCATTACTTGTCCATTCCTGATGCTGCCTTCGATCAACCCGCGATCCTGCGCGCTCGCGCCAGGTGAGAGCTGAACGATTTCCGCAAGCACTAGCTCCAGATCACCGAGGAGCTTCGCACGCTGCGGATCATCGGCTGCTGGTGAATCGAGCAGCAGCCGTGTATTCGATAAAAGATCCCGCGCCCAGAGAGAGAGCGTAGCATCCATCTTCGCGTCACGAGAATCGTTGTGGAACGCAGTCAGCAAAGCCTCTGCATTCGCGAGGTGACGGATAGTCGCCACTTGATAAGGCACTGAAGAAGACGATTGCGGAGTGCGGTCTAACTGCGGACTGCGGACTGACTGCGGATTACGGACTGACTGCGGAGTGCGGACTGACAGCGAAGTTCGCACCGGATTCTCTTCTGGCTCGTTGTCCGCAGGCGCAGACTGCGGCTCTGGATTCACGGAAGGCACAGTCGCCTGCTGTGTCGTGGCGACCTTCTGCAATGGTCTGCTCGGAGCAGACAGTGGGACGCTTACCGTTGACCACCTGCCAATTCCAACTCCGGTCGCAATCAGTAGCACTGCAGCCGCTGCAACACCGAGCCACGTGTACCGACGGATCGTTTGACGCTCCGTCGGTGCAACTATATGAAGAGGCCTGAGTGCGCGCTCAGTTCGCGCGGCCTCGATCGCCGCCCACATCTCATCGCGCGGTACCACAGTCGGGGGACGATTGTAGTCCGCCGCCGCATTGCGAATCATGTCGTCGATTTTGTCGTTTTCGTTCATCATGAAATCCACTCCTCTCGGAAATCTGCGAGCGCTTCACGAAGTTTTGCGCGTCCCTGAAAGAGTCGCGTCTTCGAAGTCCCGGCCGGTATGCCGAGTGCTGCTCCGATCTCGTCGTGTGTGTAACCTTCGACATCATGCATGAGAAAAACCGTTCGGTATTTCTCGCTCAAAGAATCGATTGCCGCCGCCAGGCGAACCTTCAAATCCGGCTCGGCGGATCGTCCAACACTGCCCAGTCCGGTTGCTTCTTCCAGAGGGACATTTCGGAGGCGGTTTTTCTTGACGGTGCGGAGGCCGTTCAGCGCGACTGATACGCCAATGGCATGTAGCCAGGTAGCAAGCGACGAATCGTATCTGAACTCGGCGATACGCTCAAATGCGCGAATGAATGTGAGCTGGGTGAAATCACGCGCGAGCTCGTCTTCGCCTGCGAGACGAAAGGCGAGACGATAGACGCGATCGACATGTATTTCGTACAGCTCGCGTTGAGCCCGTGCTTCGCCGGCTAAAACGCGCGCGATCAGTTGTCGTTCGTCCAAGCGGCCTCGAGGCTCTGCGGTAACCGGTAGCGCCGTCATTTTCCCATCTGACACGGTAAATCGAGATTTGGTTCGGTGAGACGCTGAGAACTGCTGAGCCTCCCCACCTCAAAAGTCGAGGTGATTCCAGTTTGCGATTGCATTGAGCACAAGGGCGAACGAGCCCTGCGATTCCCAACGCCACAGCGGACGGATTCCGAAAAGCACCACGTGACCTTTGCCAACCGGCGCGTCTACAACTGCGGCTTTTCCTGTCAGCTCGTCGCCGCCAGCGAGAAGACCCGAGACCAGCAGAGAATCCGCCTTGTCGTGAAACTTGAGAATGACTCTCGCCCGCGTTTTCTCACGCGCAGCTTCGATTGCCGGATCCACACCCTCCGACGCGCCAGTGGTATCACGCGGAGTAACCGTGAAGAGCGGCGCCTGACTGAAATAGATCGGGAAGGACGTGCCCTCGTATCCATATAGTATTGGGCTCGCGGCCGAGACCGGCTGAACGCGGAAGATTCCGCCACGCGCATTGAGTCGCGTCGTCGTTACCGAATTGACGCTCGTGTTGAACCCCATCTCAACCGGTAGCCGACTCGTATTTCCCTCTGCGATCAAGAGGCCGCCTCGCTCCACAAATCTTCGAAGCGCAGCCAATCCATCGAGCCCCATTCCAGGCCTAACGTCATCAGTCTCATCCCATTTGCCGAGATTCGGCGTTTCGGCGGTTTTCTTCCAGGGAATCGGCGGGCCGATCATCGGACGACCATTCACGAGAGCGATCGGCGATCCGCTCACGTGCGGATACAAAATCACATCGAAGCGGTCGAGATAACCCGGACGCTTGAGTCCCTGCTCGGAGATGTACGTGTAGGGCACGCCCATCTGATCGAACGCGAATCGAGCCCAACCCTCATTCTGCGTCTCGAGCCACGAGTGGAGCAACGCGATCCTTGGCACACTGACATCGTGCTTGCCCACCGCTATGGGATTTCCAGCGGCTACGGCATTGAGGCCAAGCGCTGCGATCGCTTCGCGCGTCTCGCCAGACGGGTTCTCGATGATGAACGTGCCGGCCGGATAGCTTACTCCGTTCACGGTGAATGAGGCATCGGCAACGCTTGCCCGTGTTTTTCCGATCTTCCATGGAAGTGCCGCCGAGCGCCAGTCGCCGACGTGTTTTACCATGAGCGTCGTGCCGCTTCCGCTGATCGATCCTCTTACCGTTGCATCCGCAGTTAGCGGCTGCATCGGCCGAGTGAGAATCGTCGAGTCAGCAACTTTGATCGTCTCGACGTGACGCAATGCGTCGAGCGTCCAACCGGTGTCGTCATATGGTGGCGGATCGTCTGCTTTGAATTTCTGAATTGCGAGCAACGTGCGCGCGGTTGCAGCGTAGGGCTGATCGAGTCGCACGATCCAATCGCCTGCGTGAACCATCGCAGGCGCGGCAGCTCGCTGCGGCGTCGCTGCTTTAGTCGTATCAGTCTTCGTCGCTGCGGCCGGCTTTGCGGCAAGAGCGAACTCACTATTCGCAACGTTTATCTCTGTTCCTTGCGCGCGGAACAGGTTCACAAGATCCGCAGCCTCTGCAGCGTGTCGCTGATTGCGAGGAATCACGAAAGCATACGGCGGCGAACTGCGGCCGCGATCGATCATCCGCTCAGCTTTGGCGACGTAGTTCGACAGAAACGTTTCGCGATGATCGGCAACGTACTTGAGCGCGATCAGCGCACCTGATTCCTGGAAATTGATGTTGTTCCGAATGCACCACTTCACGCCGTTAACGGGAGGATTCGGACGATCCCATCTACGCGCAGTATCTGCCGCGGGAAGGCGAACGGTGCGGCAACCTGCACCAGACGACGTGTACGTCTCGTAAAAGCGACCGATCGAATTGTGGAGGTTTGCGACTGAGAGCAACGTGTAATTGGGCGCCCAGCCGTCGTAAAATCCGTGAGTCCAGATACCGGGAAGTCCGCGTCGCGTCAGCTCGGTGATTTCCTGGTATGCCAGAGTGTGCCATTCATCGACGACAATCGGATCGTACTCGTCGTTGTAAGGACCAGTGCCCGTGCTCGTGTAGAGAAACGGAACGGACTCGTGAAGGTCGTGGACGACGACTGGTTTCCAGTGGAGAAACCCGGCAACGAAATTCTGCGTGAGCTTCTGCGACATCACGATTCCGTCGCGATTGTTGTCATGCGCTGTGTACTTGCCCCAGTAAATGAGTGGAACGCCGCCTGGTCCAAGCTTGAGCGCACGTGCCTCCTTGTCGGCGTCCACCATTCTGTCGCGACCGTCCACCTCGGTAACCGGCGTGATCAGTGTGATGACGTTGGCGCGAATGGCACGCGTGTTTTCAGATTCATCCACGGCCAGGCGATACGCCAGCTCCATCAGCATTTCTGGACTGCCCGTTTCCGGCGAATGGATCGAACCGCTCAACCAATAAATGGGTTTGGCTTCGCGAATCAGCCGCGCTTTTTCTGCAGCCCCGAGCCCGCGGGGATCTGCAAGCCGCGCAAGTTGCGCGCGATGACTCTCGAGATCCGCAATCACGCTATCGTCGGCAATCGCCATCACGATCATCTCGCGACCCTCGTCACTCATGCCGAGTGAGAACAACTTCGTCCTCGGCGAGGCGGCGGCGAGAGCGCGGAAGTATTTGTTCAGATCCGCGACATAAGAGAGACGTCCCAATGTGCCCGGCACGTAGCCCAATACTTTTAGCGGTGAGGGGACGGTGCTCGACGCGGGAAGTGACTCGACTAGTTCCGTATTGAACTTCCAGATCTTGTCGGTCGTCGTGAGCTCGCGAATTCTTGCGGTATAGGCGCTGTCAGCCAACTGCTGCGCGCGGCCCGCGCATGGTATCACAACGACAGAAACAGCAACGAGACTTGTAAGGAGTCGTTTCATCGGAGACTCACGTTGATGTCAGGTTGACGCAGGAGCGACTGATGGTCTGCCCAGCCGCATGGCGAAAAAAATGATTGTCGATACTACGAGCATTGCGCCGAGTGAGAGGAACTCGGTGCTGGTGGAGCTGCTCATGAGCCAGAGGACGATTGCAGACGCAAGAATCGGAATGAGCGGTCCGCCCGGCACGCGGAACGGAACAGCTCCATCCGCTCGCACATCGCGGCGTTGCAGCTGAATCGTCGCGAGACAGCAGACGAGATAAACGAGGAGAGTCAGCAACACAACGAGAACAGCGAGCGCTGCGAACGTGCCGGTCACGGCGAGAACCGCACAAAGAAATGCGTGTGCTATGATCGCAACATGTGGCGTGCGATAGCGCTCGTGAACCGATGAAAGAAATTTCGGAAGTGATCCGTCGCGTGCGAGAGCATATGGCATTCGCGGGGCTGCGAGCATATCCCCCGTGACATAACCGAGCGTTGATATCGCTGCGCCCAGAATCACAATGCTCTCACCCGCACGTCCCAACACTTGTCTCGCCGCCTCTGCCAGCGGAGCCTTCGTGTTCATTGCGAGCTCCGCGCCAAGAATTCCCTGCGTTACTACCTGCAGCGCAATGTAGATCACTGTGGTGAATGCGAGTGCGAGAAAAATCGAACGTGGAACCGTACGCGCCGGATTCTTCACTTCTCCACTCGGCGTTAGCGCTGATTCGACACCCATGAACGCAAAAATGAGAATCACCGCGGCGCGTGCCGTCTCGCTCGCGCTGGGGAACCCTGGCCACGTGAGATTCGACGCGCGGATCGCGAACGCGCCGAATGCAAGGAGAACGAAAATCGGAACGAGCTTGCCAAGTGTGACGGTCTGGACCATGGCACTTCCGATCTTCACGCCGCGAATGTTGATGAGGGTCAGGATGACAAAGAGAACGACGATGATCGCGTTACGCGCGAATGCAGTTTGCAGCACCGGTGCAAGTTGGCCGAGTGAGTCGACGAAGATGATTGCTACGGAGGCGCTCGCGAGAATCATCGATATCCAGGAACTGACTGCGACCATGAATCCGACATACTTGCCGAACGCGACTTCAGCGTAGGCGTATGGACCTCCGGAGAGTGAGACTCTGCTTCCAGCGTCCGCGAAGCACATGACGATCAGGCCCATCGCGACGGCGCAGACGATGTAGACGATCGGAGCGGCAGCGCCGACTCGCGCGGCGACGAGGGCAGGAAGAACGAAGATTCCCGCGCCGATCGTATAGTTGACGATACCGGCGGCGAGACCGCGCACACCAACCGCGCGAATCAACCCTTCGTCTTTCATTGCGTTGTTTGTTTTACGGTGAGTCGAGCGCTGGCATCGGCGCGAGCGCGCACTCGGATCGCGCGACGCTGTGCGTGAACGGAAAGCCCCTGCACAGCTTCCACGTCCGCGGTGAGCTTGACGCCAGGCGCGAGATCCCGATTCAATCCCTTGGAGAGCTGCTCTCGTCCTTTTTGCAGAATGTCACCGACCGGCCATCGTCCGTGCTCTCGGAAATAGTCGCGCACGTCGTCGTGCTTCAGCCACTCGAAGCCGCTGACGAGAAGATTCGCGCTCCCAGCGTCGTAATCCAGATCGGGAACGAACAGCTCCTTGCTGACCGGAAGGTATTTTGGTGTGCCGATAAAATAGATCCGACCGGCTACTGTCCCGCGAAAATCCACCTGGAGTGCGAGCTTTCCGCCGCCGATTCCGAAGAGTCTCACGTCCTTGACGACGAGAGTTTGTCCTTTGCCCTCGATGATTTTTCCGACGAGGGCTCTTTTCAGAAGATCCGTCGCGAGCGAGTAATCGAGAATCCCCTCGAGAAGAATGTGAAGGCCATCGCCAACCGCCGCCGGAAATAATTGAGGAAGCGGCGTTTCAACAGTCGCGGGCTGGCGACCGGTTTCGACGCGAGGCGATGCGGAGAATCCGAGCGCGGTGACGAGTGTTCGCTTCACTCCAATCGTTTCGCCCATCCGCACTGCGCTCGGGTTGATCACGAGCCACACGCTGTCAGTCAGCGGAATTGGCCTTTGCAGCAAATGCCACCATTGTTCGAAACGGCTGCGAATATCGAGAGATGCGATCTTCTGATCGACCATCGATCGCTTTCCCTCGAGAATTGTGCGAGTCGCGTCGACGACACGATCGGTGACGTTGATGTTGAACACGGTTACGCGACACTTGTCGCGATTCTGTTCCGTGAGGGGGGCGATGTTTCCGATTCGAGTCTTGCCGCGAAGATGCCAATCAGGAGTAATGCGAAGCGGCGAGGTCACCTCGATGCGCAATCGCGGGCGATCGGTGGGCGCTCCAGTCCCACATGAGCCGCTCGCCTCGGGTACGACCGGCGCTTTGTACCATCCCCTTCCGGCGTAATGAATTACAGCGGTGAGATGCGCGGTCTGACCGTCGAGCGAAACCTGAAACGGATCCCGCGTCGCTTCGAACGCGACGTGCATGCGAGGCTGACCATTGACTGCATGTCGCTCTTCGATGTTACCGAAATTTTTAGGAACCGCATTCTCTAGCGCCCGCACGACCGGCGCGAGATCGTACGTAAGCGGAATGTCGAGAGTAGACGTCGGGAGAGAAGGCAGCGTGTCGGTGTCGGCCATTATGGCCGGCGCGGGCGCGTCGATGTCAAGCTTGTGCTCGCAACTTGTTGTTGCGATCAACGTAGTGATTACGAGAAAAAACCCTTGTGGTTGTCGGCCCATGATTTTTGAGGACTCCAAGCTGCGACTCGGGGCACCGATTATCAATAGCGGCAGAGAAGGCGTTCGCTATCTTTGCAGCACGTCCCATCCACCGGAGCACTACCATGATCGGCTTGTTTCTTATTGTCGTCTTCATAGTCGTCGTGCTGTTCGGCATCGGCGCGTACAATCGACTCGTCTCACTTCGTAATCAGGTTCAGAACGCGTGGAAGCAAATCGACGTCCAGCTCAAGCGGCGTCACGATCTGATTCCGAACCTCATCAATACTGTGAAGGGCGCGATGAGCTTCGAGCGCGGGACTCTCGAGGCAGTCGTTGCTGCACGCAACACAGCAATCGCAGCATCGAATTCCGGAAGTGTGCCGGCAACCGTCGCTGCCGAGACGCAGTTGACCGGTGCGTTGAGCAGATTGCTCGCCGTCGTCGAAGCTTATCCCGATCTCAAATCGACGGGCAACGTTGCGCAGCTTCAGGAAGAATTGACGGCGACTGAAAACAAAATCGGTTTTTCGCGTCAGCTCTACAACGATACTGCGACGCAATACAACACGGCGCAGCAAACTTTTCCGACGATGCTCTTCGCGGGGATGGCCGGAGCAACGCAGGTCCCGTTGTGGGAGATCACCGACGAAGGCGAGCGCGCTGTACCACAGGTTGACCTCTCGATGGGTCCGCCAAAGACGTGAGCGAAACCGGCAACCTGTTCGCGCAACAGCAAGCGAACAGGAAGGCCACTCGCCGGCTCGTTGCCGGATTCATTCTCTTCGTAGCGTGGCTCGGATTCGGCGGCGACATCATCTGGTATCTCTGGTCGTCCAACCAGGCCGCCGGGCGCGCCGCCGCCGGCTTCCCGT
>WNGI01002070.1_pt1 | contig 20033 bp, 17 predicted proteins | sample 5400621 | NCBI WGS metagenome assembly WNGI01 (sample SAMN13153374, study PRJNA577476) | soil metagenome | isolation source: 20 cm soil or saprolite under Garry oak tree replicate 1 | place: USA:California | collected 2016-06-15
TTATCGACATCGCCGGCCCGCAAAAGGTGTGCCGACATCATTGGTGAAAGTGTTAATGCCACTACGCCGGAGATCGCGACCGCGCCGGCGAGTGTGAGCGCGAACTCGCGGAACAATGCGCCGGTCAATCCGCCCTGCAACGCGATCGGAGTGTAAACCGCGGCCAGCGTAATCGTCATCGCGATAATCGGCCCAATCAGTTCGCGCGCGCCTCGAAGCGCGGCATTCATGCGCGACATTCCTGCGCGGATGTGCCGTTCCACGTTTTCCACCACAACAATTGCGTCATCCACGACCAACCCGACCGAAAGCACGATCGCGAGCAGCGTGAGCAGGTTGAGTGTGAAACCGAAAAGTTGCATGAGGAAAAGCGCGCCGATAAGCGAGATCGGAATGGCAACCACGGGCACGACCACAGACCGGAAAGACCCGAGGAACAAAAAGATCACGAGCATGACGATGAGCAGCGTGTCGATCAAAGTTTTCACGACTTCGTGGATCGCGTCGTTGATGTACGCGGTCGCGTCGTAGGCGATCTGTCCGGTCATGCCGGTTGGAAGTTCCTTCTGGATTTGTTCCATCTCGGCGCGCACGCGTTTGATTACGTCGATCGAGTTCGCATTCGGCAAAACCCAGATGCCCATGAAAACGGCCTTCTCGCCGGAGAAGCGCACTTCGGTGTTATAATCTTCCGCGCCCAACACCACGTCCGCGATGTCGCTGAGCCGAATGAGATTTCCTTTGTCCTGGCGCACGACCAGGTTCTTGAAGTCCTCAGTCGTGTGCAAATCCGTGTTCGCAGTGAGGTTGACCTGAAGCAGCGAACCTTTCGTGCTCCCGACCGCGGACAGATAATTGTTTCGGGAGAGCGCGCTGCGCACGTCTGCCGGGCTGATATTTAACGCCGCCATCCGATCCGGTTTCATCCAGATGCGCATGGCAAAAGTGCGCCCGCCGAGAATGTCTGCTTTTTGCACGCCGCCGAGCGCGGTCAGTCGCGGTTGCACAAGGCGCACGAGATAATCGGTGACTTCGTTAGGCTGCAAAATGTTCGAAGTGAAGCTCAAATACGCCGAGGCAAATCGCGAGTCCGCCGCCTCGATGTTGATCACCGGGATTTCCGCCTCAGGCGGCAGATCCCTCCGGATCGCATCCACTTTCGAGCTGATATCGGAGAGCGCCTTGTTCGCGTCGTAATTTAATTTGAGGCGCGCGGTGATGAGCGAGCTGCCCTGGGAGCTTTGTGATTGGATGTAATCAATGCCATCGGCGGCGGCGATGGCGCGCTCGAGCGGCGTGGTGATAAAACCGCGAACAAGCTCTGCATCCGCGCCGACGTACACCGTCGTCACCGTGATCGCCGCGATGTCGCTGCGCGGATATTGCCGGACATTGATCGTTTTGATCGCTTGCAAACCAGCGATGAGAATCACGAAGCTGACGACTAACGCCAGCACCGGTCGTTTGATAAAAAGGTCAGTGAACGATTTCATTCTGTGGACTGGAAAGCCGTCACTTTATCATCACGTATCCGCCGGTGTTGGCGAAACCTGCGGGTTGGGTGCGAGATCGTTGTTGATCGTCACGGACATTCCGTTGCGCAGCTTGAACACGCCCGTGCCCACGACCATTTCGCCGGGTTTTAATCCGGTCGTGATTGAAACCAAATCGCCGCGCGCTTCACCCACGCGCACGAATTGCTGACGGATCGTTTGCGATTCCTTCCCGGTCTTCGGATCCTTCTGTTTCTCGATCACAAAAACCGAATCGCCAAAAGGTGCATAGGAAATAGCCGAACCGGGAATGACAAGCGCGCGCTCCTTCTCCGGTAACACCACCTCGACTTTCGCGAACATTCCCGGTCGCAGCGCGTGATCTGGATTAGCCAGAGTTGCCTGCACCAAAACATTTCGCGTCGCTACATCGACCATCGAATTCACCGCCGTCAACTTTCCATTGAAAACACGACCCGGCATTGCATCTGTCGTTACGCGAATTTCAAGACCTTGAGATAATTTTGAAAAATACTGCTGCGGAAGCGCGAAGTCAGCAAAGACCGGATCGAGCGATTGCAGCGGAACCACTGGCTGCCCGGAGTTGATCATCTGGCCAATGTTCACCTGCCGAATCCCAAGCTGCCCATCAAACGGCGCCACAATCGCCTTCTTTCTAATGTTGGACCGCATCTGGTCGACGACGGCAGTCAGTCTTCGGAGCTTTGATTCGGCTGCGTCGAGATCGGAATTCGAAACTACCTTTTTTGCGGCAAGGCCGCGAGTTCGCTCTAAGTCCGTGCGCGCTAATTCTTGTTCTGCTTCCGCCGATCGCAAAAGTGCTTCCTCCTGCGAGGCATCTAATTTGACGAGCAGATCCCCTTTCTTTGCCAGAGTACCGTTTTGAAATCCGATTTCGCTGACCATGCCGCCCAACTCGGTCGACACGACAGCGCCTTGAACAGCACTGACGCTTCCCACCGCCGACAGCATCGGCGCCCAATCTTCTTCTTTCACGACCGCGCTCGTCACGGTTTCCACCGGCATTGGCTGCTTGGCCGAGATCATCGTGAAAATTTGCAGACCTTTGATCAGGATGAGGAAAATCGCCAGACCCCCGACCGCCGCGATCGCAATCCACATTTTTTTTCGCGCTGGTTTCATTATCAAAGATTTCGCTATGTCATGCATAAGTCGGTTGGGCTTGGCCCGTGAAAAGCAGACGCCAAAGTCTTCGCGTTACTTCCACCTGCCGTGCGCGCCTTTCCGCTGCCGTCATGGTCTGTGGTTGCAAGACGTCGCGCATCGCGCGATCAAATCGGTCACGCCATCCATCGCCGTCTGCAAAACGTCGCGGACCAAGTCGGCCACATGCGGATTGCGCGATGCTTCCGCGTAAAGATCGACAACGAACGCAGAGACAAGCTGCGGCGCATCTTCGCAACAATGCGCGGTAAACAAAATTTCCAGCGACTCAAGCAGCGTCGGCGCCTGTTGCGCGCGCTCCAGCACTTCGTGAATTTCTGTTTTATGCCGATCGGCCATTGCGGAAATGACGGCGTCCTTGTTCTCAAAATAACGATAAATGAGGCCGACACTGATCCCAGCCTCCGCGCTAATATCGTGCATACTGGCCTGGTGGAAGCCTCGCTTGGCGAAGCAGACCAGGGCCGCCGCGGCGGCGACTCAAAAGCAAGCGCCTAGCGAACTTTTCCACTCAGGACCCCCGATCTAATACCGACGCTGCCTGACGATGCGACATATGGAAAACCGGGTGTACTCGGAAAGTTTCTCTATCGATCGGCAGCTGATTCGGTTGCTGGGCAAACTGCCAGATCGAAACAATCGCGCTCAGACTCAAAAGCGCGTAAACCGCAGTTTCCATGATGCTCCGGCCCGTCTCTTCCGAGCGAACCAGGAGCGTGTATGTAGATTCATGTTCGTTGTTCACAATATGCGACCCTCCTTTTATGATGAAGACGACGCCGACTTCTCATTTTGTTTAAATGCCGGTGATCGTTCATCGTTAACCTTCGAACGTTGGATGCAACGACCGGATGGATTGGATTCAAATTAAGACAACCTTGTTTCGCGGGTTCTCGCCAGACGCGCGCTACCTCATCGGTGTTTCCGGCGGGCGCGACTCTGTCGCGCTGCTGCACTGCATGGTCGATCTCAGTTATCGCAAACTGATCATTTGCCATTTCGACCATCAACTGCGGGGCCGCTCTTCCCAAGCCGATGTGCGCTTCGTGGAAAAACTCGCCGCGAAGTACGACGTCGATCTTGAAATCGGATCCGCGGATGTTCGCGCGATCGCCGACAATAGAAAAATGTCTATCGAAACCGCCGCGCGCGAGACGCGTTATTCGTTCTTTGCGAAAATGGCAAAGCAAAGGCGCTGTCCGACGATTTTTCTCGCCCATCACGCCGACGATCTGGTCGAGACGTTTTTGATTAACCTTTTTCGCGGGGCCGGTCTCACCGGTCTCACCGCGATGCGCGAGATTTCCATCCGGCGAATCGATGATGTCGATCTAACAATCGTCCGCCCGCTCCTCGGAGTTTGGCGGGACGAAATTGACAAGTACGTCCGACAGCATCGCTTGAAATTTCGCGAAGACGCTTCGAATAAAAATCTCGCTCCGCTGCGCAACCGGCTGCGACGCCGCGTCATTCCGTATTTGGAAAAAACGCTCGGTCGAAAAATCCGATTGAGCATCTGGCGCGCGGCGACGATTGCAGCGGAAGAAGAAGCTTGGATCGGCAGGATGGCGAAACCTCACGATGCGAAAGATCAGCATTTGTCGGTCGAAAAACTCCATGACTTGCCGACCGCGTTGCAACGACGAGTCATCATGACATGGCTGCGCGAGCAAAGCATCCCTGACATCGGCTTTGAGGTAATCGAAGGTGTCCGTTCGCTCCTCGATGCGAAGATTGCAAAAATCAATCTGCCTAAAGATCGGCATGTACGGCGGCGAGCCGGAAAGATTTTCGTTGAGTAGTTGTAGAGGCTGACAGAGCCCCGCTACAACGAATCTGTGAAAGTCTGGGTAATCTGTGGCTTAATAGCATCAAAATGGCTCCCGAAGTCCGCGTCCGTTTCGCCCCCTCACCCACTGGCTATCTCCACATCGGCGGCGCGCGCACGGCCCTTTTTAATTGGCTCTTCGCGCGACATCACAGCGGCAAATTCATTTTGCGTATCGAGGACACCGACAGAGCACGCAATACCGAAGAGGCAGCAGCTGCGATCTATGAAGGATTGCGCTGGCTCGGCCTCGATTGGGACGAGGGTCCACACGCCGGCGGAGATTTGGGGCCGTATCTGCAAAGCGAGCGAACGGAGATTTACGAACGCTATCTAAAGCAACTTCAAGACGGCGGGCACATTTTCGAAGATGCGGGGGCGCTGCGATTCCGATCGCCGCGCGAGCATGTGCTTGTCGATGACATCGTCTGCGGGAAAATCGATTTTGATCTTACAAATCCTGGCACGCATCCCGACATGACGATCCGGCGGCCCGACGGCTCGTGGATTTTTCATTTCGTAAATGTGATCGACGACATCGAGATGAAGATTTCGCACGTCATTCGCGGTGAAGACCATCTTTCGAACACACCGAAACATATCGAGCTTTATCGCGCGCTTGGCGCGGTACGGCCGCATTTCGCGCATATCCCGCTTATTCTGAACCGTGACGGCTCAAAGATGAGCAAGCGCGACGAGGGTGCGCGCGTGGCTAGTTACATCGAGCAAGGTTACGTGCCGGAAGCCGTCCGAAATTATCTTTGCCTGCTTGGCTGGTCGCCCAAAGACAATCGGGAAAAGATCGACATCGATGAAATCGTGAAGCTTTTTGAACTGGAAAAAATCAACCGGCGCAATGCCGCGTTCGATCTCGACAAATGTTTTTGGCTAAACGGCCAATACATCACGCAAATGTCGCTCGATCGTTTCATCGAACTGGCACAACCGTTCCTGGAAAAGGCTGACATCGACGTCTCCGACAAAAATTATCTTCGCGCCGTGCTATCGATTGTGAAGGAGAAGATTAAGCTTCTCAGCGACGTATCGGAATGGACTCGCTACTTTTTCATCGAGGATTACGAGTTCGACCCGGCGGCAGTCCAGAAAGTTTTTGGCAAGCCCGAAGCGACGGAACGACTGATCGCGTTACGCGACGAGTTCACCAGGATCGAGAATTGGAATCTCGAGACTTTGGAATCGACCCTAAAAAATCTTGCCCAAAAGCTCGGTTGCAAGAGCGGAGATCTTGTTCATCCAGCGCGTGTCGCGGTGAGCGGTCGCAGCGTCGGCCCCAGCCTTTATCACATGCTGGAAGTCATGGGCAAAGAGCGCGTGCTGAAGCGATTTCACCGCCTGATTTCACAGCTGGCCGCGGAATGAAGAGGCCTTGGAGGGACGCGCGCTGTCGCATCCGATTTTTGGGTTACGGGTCGCTGTAGCGACAGTGCTCCGCCGAATGAAGAAAAAGAAAACTACGACAGAGCGTTACACGCTCGCTGACCTCGAAAATTGGCGAGAAGCGGCGGGTGATGTCGATCCGCCAATCCGCCTTGGCGTCTTTGGTGACCCGGTCGCGCATTCCCTCTCGCCGCAAATCCAGAACGCCGCCCTCAAGCAGTGCGACATCGACATGCAATACGCGCGCTTTCATATTCGAGCGAATGAATTGAGATCCGCGCTGCGATTTTTGCGCGAGCTCGACTTCATCGGAATCAATTTGACCGTGCCCCACAAAATCGCCGGGTTCGAGCAGCTCGACGAAGCGGATAATCGAGCAATGCGCGCCGGCGCCGTGAACACGATTCGCCTTCGAGATAAAAAACTAATTGGCTCGAACACCGACGGTGAAGGATTCGTGCGCGCCATTCGCAGCGAATTCTCAGTCGATGTTCGCGATCTGCGAGTGATGTTGATTGGGGCGGGCGGCGGGACAGGTCATACAATTGCATGGCAGTGCGCGCTCGAGAATTGTGAACGTCTCGCCCTCGTTAATCGCACTCTGGAAAAAGCAAATGCGCTCGCGAAACGATTGGGTCCGTTTTTCGCTGGACCGCGGGTGTTTGGTCCCGCGCCGCGCCTCGAAGTAGTGCCGTGGGATGAAGTGGCGCTGCGGGCGCAGCTTGCGCATGTCGATCTTATTGTGAATGCGACGCCGCTCGGAATGAATCCGAGCGATCCATCTCCGATTCCGGCGCGGTTGCTCGCGCCGCATCACATAGTTTTCGATACGGTCTATGGCCCATCGAGAACGTCTTTCCTTCGCGCAGCAGATGAAGCCGGCGGGCGCGGCGCGAATGGACTCTCCATGTTGCTGCACCAAGGTGCGCTCTCCTTTTCGATTTGGTTCGATCGCGAAGCGCCAATCGATGCGATGCGTGCGGCGCTCGCGCTGTAGGGGGTGGTAATGTGAGTCTGGGGTTTGTAAATCCGCAGAACCTCGCGATATTAACCGATGGTAAGCGTCGGCATAAATTACGGTCGTCCGAGCCGGACTGGCATTGATCTCGCCGAAGAGCTGCAGGAGCTTAAGCGCGAGCGGAACGCGGTGATCCTGGCCCATAATTATCAGGTGCCCGAGCTGCAGGATGCTGCCGACTTCGTCGGGGACTCGTTAGGTTTGAGCTATCAAGCAGCCAAAACCGACGCGGATGTAATCTTGTTTTGCGGTGTCCATTTCATGGCCGAAACGGCAAAGATCATTAATCCAACAAAGCGCGTGATCTTGCCCGACCTCGATGCCGGTTGTTCGCTGTCTGAATCGTGTCCGCCGGAAAAGCTGGCGCAGTTTTTGCAAGAGCACGCGGACAAGAACTATTACGTCATCGCCTATATCAATTGTAGCGCCGGCGTGAAAGCGCTCTCCGATGTGATTTGCACGAGCGGCAACGCGGATAAAATCGTGAGATCAGCGCCGGCTGAGCGCAATATTCTTTTTGTGCCCGATCAGAACCTGGGCGCGTGGGTAATGGAACGGACCGGACGCAAAATGGATTTGTGGCAGGGCACTTGTTATGTTCACGTTGAGTTCACAGCGCGCAGCATCAACAAAATTCGCGAGGAATATCCTGACGCACCGGTGGTCGCGCATCCTGAATGCACCTACGCCGTGCGCATGCTGGCGGATGAAGTTTGTTCCACGGAGAAGATGGTGACATTCTGTAGAGAATCGCCGGCGCATGAGATCATCGTCGTAACCGAAGCGGGCCTATTGCATCGGCTACGCAAGGAGATTCCCGATAAAACATTCATTCCCGGTCCTACGGACAACTGCTTTTGCGGTGAGTGCCGGTTCATGAAAATGAACACGCTCGAGAAAGCGTACGATGCGCTCTTGAACATGGAGCCGGAAATCACTTTGCCGGAGCCAGTGCGCAAACGCGCGGAGGCACCGATTCTGCGAATGCTTGAGTTGAGCAAGTAAAGCTCGTAGCACGGTGCGCCCGCGGTCGCACTTTTATTGCCAATTAATCTATCGATCATAGATCATCGCAATGGTCGAGCCGATTACGTTTGCCTTTGCGGCCGACAATTCGAAGGCGCGAACCGCTGAATAAGCAGCGACTCCGCGAACAGCTGTAATTCACATCAGCCGTCACGCTTCGCCGCGTGGCGGCTTTTTGTTTTGCTCGAACGGCGATCTGCGTGAACTATCGAACCGATTTATTTTACAACGCGGCTGACAGCTCGCCAAACAATGACCGCCATAGAAAAATCTATCGAAGCGCGAATCGATCAGCTGCACGCGGATGGAATCGTTGATCTTCATTTCGACATGCCGATGGATTTGTACGAGAAACGCGACCGCACAAACGTGCTGGCGACCGATTATTTGCCAGAGCTCGAAGCGGGCAATATCGGCGTCCTCGGTGCGGCGATTTATATCGAAGATCGCTATATGCCGGAAATGGGTTTACGCGTAGCGCTCGATCAGATCGCCCGAGTTTATGCGGAGGCGGAACAATGCACCCGCTTCGCCATTTGCAAAAGCTGTCAGGAGATTCTTGATGCCCGCAAGGATCGGAAGATTGCGCTGCTCATTACGATGGAAGGGGTCGAGCCGCTCGGCACTGATTTGGAATTGCTTCGCGTCTTTTACGAGCTTGGCGTTCGAGCGATCGGGCTCACTCATGCCCGGCGCAATGCTGCGGGCGATGGCGGCGTCTTCGCGCCAACCGGCTCTTCGCGCGACGGCTTAACCGGTTTTGGCCGCGACGTGGTTGGGCAATGCGAAGCACTCGGTATGATTGTCGATCTTGCCCACATCAACCCCGCCGGCTTCGAGGATATTCTGACGCTTACAAAGAAGCCTCCCATCGTTTCGCATACGAACGTGCGAAAATACTATGACATCGAGCGCAACATTAGTGACGAGCAAATCAAGATGATCGGCAAACGGCGAGGAGTGATCGGCGTCAATTCCGTGCTCCTGAGCCCGAACAAGGAAGAGAGCACGCTGGACCGTTATATCGATCACATCGAGCATGTCGTAAATTTGATTGGTGTCGAATGTGTCGCCATCGGCTTCGATTTCTTCGAATTCATTTACCGTCAATGGCCCGAGTCAGCGAGAAAAGAGCTGGCCGCAAAATTCACGAGTCCTCATTTCATTCCTGACCTGAGCAACCACTCGCATGCGCGAAATCTGACTCGCAAATTGATCGAGCACGGATTTAGCGACGAGAACATCGAGAAAATCCTGCGCGATAATTGGATGCGAATATTCAAGCAGACCTTGTAGCCGGAGTCTCCGACCGCCGTTCGATTCAAGGCCGGCGGTCCGAGACCGCCGCTACAATTAGACAATCGGCAAGGTCGAGAATTTTCGGCCAAGTACTAACTGGCTCGGTGCGCCTAGCCAATTATCGAGCACCGAGGCGTAAACGCTCCGGAAATCGATATTGAATTTCAAGTCGCCGTTGTCCAGGTCAGTCAGGCTCGGCTGTTTGCCGAATAATCCCGGCTTGACCCTTCCCCCCAACAGAAACATTGGTGCTGCAGTTCCGTGATCGGTGCCGTTATTAGCATTTTCGGCCACGCGCCTGCCAAACTCACTGAACGTCATCAGCAAAACGCGCTCAAAATTCCCCTGCTGTTTCAGATCGGCGACAAAAGCTGCGATCGCCTCGTTTACCACCGCCATCAATCGATCGTGCGAACCGATCTGCCCCGCGTGTGTATCGAATCCACCCTGACTTGCATAGTAAACGCGTGTCGCCAATCCACCGGCGATCATTCGGCCGATCAAGTTTAAACTCGCTCCTAGCGGAGTCTGCGGATACGGCACATTCGATTTATATTTACGTGCGATCGCGAGAATTTTGTCCGAGCTGAGTTGGGCATCGAGCGCGGTCCGGCGCAAGAAATCTTCTGTGGTGGCGTCGTTATGGAACTTTCCCGGAAGAGAGGAAATGCTGTTTCCATCGGCCGCTAGACTTGGTTTCTCCTCAGCGCCACCGATTAATTGCCGATAAAAAGCTTCTTCCTCACTTAGCGGTTTTCCATCCGCACCCATCGATGCTTTCCAGCGGAACTGTTCCGGGTGGGAGAATGTAACGCCGGTCGGAATCTTCGCCGAAAATGCCTGGGGCGATTGCTCGCTGATTGCGACTCCCACCGTCGGTTCCGCCCCCCTGCAACAATTATCGAAATAACGGCCGAGCCAACCTTCGTTCTTTACCCGGTCTGCATCCGAAGCAGTTTGCCAGATTTCCGCCGAACGGAAATGCGAGCGGTTCGGATTCGGGTAACCGACTCCCTGCACGATGGCGAGCTGACCGGAATCGTAGAGCGATTTCAAACCAGTCAGCCGCGGATTCAAACCGATTTCCGAATCCAGTTTCAAAATTTTATCCGGCGGCAACGCCAGCTTTGGCCGGACACGGTGATAGGCGTCATCCACGAAAGGCACGACCGAATTCAAGCCGTCATTGCCGCCGGCGAGCTGAAGAACGACGAGAATGGTATCATCTCTGCCGGAAGTGGCTTGCGTCATGGCGTCAGCGGCCAGGGCGTCGAGCGCGAAAAACGTTTTTTCGAGAAACACCGGGAGCGTCCAGCTGGCGGCAGCGCCAAGCATCGATGTGCGCAAAAACTTGCGGCGGGTGTGAAGTGTGTTGCTCATGTCAGGTGAGTTGGTAAAGCGGCGTGCTCATCATCAAGTGAAGCAGCCCCCGAACAGTCGCGTCGCTGGAATCGTCTTTGCGTGCTGCGAGAAAATTTGTGAATGCCGCCATGTCATCGCTGGGCGGATCGCTTTGCAGAACGCGTTTGCTGAGATTAGCGATTAATCTCTGCGCGTTGTTGCGCACGTCGGCCGACACGAGCCGGTTCACATCGATTGGATTGCGTCGAATTTCATCGACAAACGCGGCGCGGGCCGCGCCTCGAAATCCGACATCGGCACCTTGACGCTTCATTGCCGGCGGGAGGATCGCATCCCCGTTAATCAGATAATTTGCGAAATTATTTCGGAACAGCAGCGTCGAAGTGCTGATCCAACTTTTCCCGCCATCCCAGCCTTTCACATTCGGCGGTGCAAAAAGAATCTGGCCCATTTGTCGCATGGCGTTTTGCGCCACGCGCGGCCCCGGTAGATCACAACTGAGAAGTTTGCAGCTTTGGATGATGAATTGAGTGGGACTCTTAATTTGCGCCCGCATCACACGATCAGAATAAAATTCGGCAGAAGAAAAAATTTCGCACAGCACCGGCTTGATCTCGAGATCGTGGGCGCGCAAGCGCTCCGCCACCGCATTGATTAGCGAGGGCGACGGTTCCTCTTCGATGAAAAAACGGCAAAGTTTCTTAGCGAGAAACTGCGCACACGCCGGCTGTTTCGTCAGAAAATGGATGATATCGTCGCCGTTAAAATTGCCGGTGCGGCCGAGAAAAGTTTTCGGCCCAGCGTCGTACTGATTGGGAGCAAACCAGAAACGCTGCGTAACAAGATCAAGGCGATACCCGGTGAAGGCGCGGGCAGATTCGCGTACGTCCTGCTCGGTGTAGTTGCCGATACCGACCGTGAACAATTCCATCAATTCGCGCGCCCAATTTTCGTTCGGATGCTCGCGCCGGCTCTGTGGCAGATCGAGATAGATCATCATCGCCGGATCCCGAGACATCTCTTTAGTGAGGGCGGCGAAGTTTGCCAGGGCGTGACGGCGGATAGTCTCGTTTTGCAGCCACATCCAATAACCGTCTTTTACCTTCTCGACACTGGTGGCGAAGTGCCCATGCCAGAAGAGGGTCATTTTTTCGAGTAGGGGAGCAGCAGTCGTCGCCATGCGGGCCATCCACCACCGGCGCAGATCAAGAATTTCGTCCGCCTCTGTCTTGCGTACCTCCCGAATTTTTGTGGTATCGCCATTTTGCTTGGCCATGCGCGCTTCCTGTCGGAGCGATCGAAGATCCCGCGGGTGAGCCCAATCGGGTGGGTCGAATGGCAGAGCCGAGACCCGTGGCTCAACCAGATCGAGCACTGCGCCGGCGAGACCTTTCGCTTTGGTCACAGCAATTTCCTCGGGCGTAGCTCCAAAAGCTGCTCGGTTGAGCAAATGGGCGGCGGCGCGATCATCCCATCGTTCCACTGGCAGCGGATTCAACACGCAAATTGAACCGGAATTGGCTGATGAAGTTGCGTCGAACAGTTGCCGCTTGCGCGTTCGATCAATAAGCGCAGTTTCCGCCTGCCCTAGCGTTGGAAACGTCGGGCACCGTTGTCGTGAAATTTATCAATCTCACGCGCCAGACCGAAATCGGCGCAAACTCATATTACCTAGAGATCGGAGGCCATCGTCTCGTGCTCGATTGCGGGATGCATCCTAAAAACGTTGGTGAGGATGCGCTGCCAAATTTGAAACCCATCGCGGACCGACAGATCGAAGCGATCCTGATCTCACATGCTCATCAAGACCACATCGGCACGTTGCCGGTGCTGATGCGACGGCAGCCAGGCGCGCGTGTTTTCATGACGGAAGCGACCGCGGAAATCGGCAGCACCCTTTTACATAACTCAGTCAACGTAATGACGCGGCAGCGGGAGGAGATCGGCGCGACGTTCTATCCGTTTTTTTCACATCGCGAAATCGATCGCGCGTCCAAGCTTTGGCATTGGTCTCCACTGCGGCAACGCCTCTCGATCTCCGGCGAGCGGGCATCCGAGGGGAAAACAAACGCACTGACATTTGAATTCTTTGATGCGGGCCACGTCCTCGGCTCCGCCGGAATTCTCCTGCGCACCGAAGGCCGCACGATTTTTTACACGGGCGATGTCAATTTTGACAACCAAACGATCATGGAGGCAGCAATTTTTCCGGAAGAAAAGATCGACATCTTAATCATGGAATGCACGCGAGGCGATCAGGCTAAACCTGCAAATTGGACGCGCGCCGGGGAGGAACGCCGCCTGGTGGAAGCAATTGATAAGGCTTTTACGCGCGGCGGGTGCGTTCTAATTCCCGTTTTCGCACTGGGCAAAACGCAAGAGGTGCTTGCCATGTTTTATAGATTCCGCCGCGAACAACTGCTGCCGGAATTTCCAATTTACATCGGCGGACTCAGTTCCAAGATGACCGATATTTACGACCGACGCGCGCATCTGGCTCGCCGGCAACTGCCGCGTTTGCAATTAATGGACGAAGTGGCGCCGTTTGTTCTGAATGGTCAAACCATTTTTGATGCGCCCGCCAGGTCCGGTCGAATTTATGCGCTCTCAAGTGGAATGATGACGCCCAAAACTCTCTCAAACATTTTCGCACGGCGTCTTGTTCAGAATCCGCAGCACTCGATTTTTTTTGTTGGCTACGCCGATCCCGAATCTCCGGCAGGTCTCCTGCGCGATGCACCTTCGGACCGGGAAGTAACGCTCGATCCGGACGAACCGGCGCAGCGTGTGCGTTGCAACATCGAGCAATTTCAATTCAGCGCGCATGCAACGCGCGAGGCGTTGGTCGGTTACGCAAAAAGGCTTTCTCCGGCAAAAATCGTCCTCGTGCACGGCGACCCGCGGGCTGTCGAATGGATAAGAGCAACATTGATTGTCAGTCTTCCGAAGACGGAAGTCATCGTACCCACCCCGGGCGTCGAGATTGAACTGTAGAGGCACTCTATGACGCCGATTATAATTTTTCGCCGGTAATTAGTCCTGCGGTCATAGACCGCCGCTACGGCAAATGATGAGAGTCGCGTCCTGGAACATCAATTCACTGCGCAAACGCCAGGACCGCTTGTTTGCGTGGCTGGAGGCAACCAAGCCGGACATCGTTTGTTTGCAGGAAACGAAATGTCCGGACGAACAATTTCCAGTGCTCGCTTTGCAAGCAGCTGGTTATCACTCGGTTTACCACGGAGAGAAATCGTACAATGGCGTGGCGATTCTTTCGAAAAACGAGTCGCGTGATGTGCGTCCATCGCTTTGTGATGAAGTTGTCGATCCACAGGCGCGCGTCATTGCGGCAACCGTCAGTAATATCCAAGTCTTTTCGGTTTACGCACCGAACGGCCGGGCGGTCGGTTCACCCGCCTACGATTACAAAATAAATTGGTATGGACGGTTGCGAGCGTGTTTGTCGAAAGAAGAATCTGCCGACCTGATTGTCTGCGGCGATTTCAATGTTGCACCGGAAGATGTCGATGTTCACGATCCTGAGCTGTGGCGCGGCGCGATTATGTGTTCTAATGGTGAACGGACAGCGTTCCGCCAATTATGCGAGGGCAGTTTGAAGGACACGCTACGGCTGCATCACAAAGAAGGCGGGCTTTTCAGTTGGTGGGATTATCGGATGCTTTCGTTTCCGAAAAATCGCGGATTACGTATCGATGCGATTCTGGCGAGCAAATCATTGGCGAGAAGGTGCACTGCCGCCGGAATCGATCGGGAAATGCGCAAGGGCAAGGAACCTTCCGATCATGCCCCGGTCTGGGCGGAATTTGATTTGTAGCGATGCTCCAATGAGCATCGCAAACTCGTGAAAATAAGGGCGACGGCCACAGACCGCTGCTACAGAAGAATGTAATGAAAGCGCAATCGGATTTGCGTGTCACCAATCCGCCACCAAAGCCGCTCATGATTTGGGACGGCGAATGTCATTTTTGCAGGCGCTGGATCGAGCGCTGGCGCGAAATTACTGCGAACGAAGTTGATTATGTCACCTATCAGGAAGCGGCGGAGCGATTTCCAGAAATTCCCCTCGAACAATTCCAGCGCGCTGTCGCTTTCATTGAACCAGACGGCAAAACTTTTTTTGCCGCTAAAGCTGTCTATCGCTCATTAGCTTGTCGCTCTTCGAGAAAATGGCTGGTCTGGAGCTATGACCACGTTCTCGGTTTCGCTGCGATTTCCGAGATCGCTTATGGACTTATCGCTCGTCACCGAAAATTCGGCTCGGCGGTTACGCGATTGCTTTGGGGAGGAGACGTTCGTCCGCCAACTTATTTCTGGGCCCGGCGGTGGTTTCTCCGCGCACTCGGCCTCATTTATCTGATCGCGTTCGTCTCGCTTTGGTTGCAAATGGACGGACTTATCGGAGGAAACGGCGTTTCGCCGGCAAATCAATTTCTGCGGGTAGCTCATGAACAGCTGGGCCGCCACGCCTATTCGCTTTTGCCGACATTTTGCTGGTTCAACTCAACCAACACCTTTCTCCATTTCCTCTGCGGCGGCGGCGTTGCTTTCTCTTTGTTGCTCGTTTTTGGAATTGCGCCAGTGATCTGTCTAACCGCCCTTTTCGTTTTTTATCTCTCGCTAACGGTTGCCGGACAAACATTCCTGAGTTTTCAATGGGACATTTTGCTGCTCGAGACCGGCTTCTTGTCGATCTTTCTCGCGCCATGGCGGCTTTTGCAAAAGCGTGAACAAGAATCGCCAGTTTCGCGCGCCGCTCTATTCTTGCTCAAGCTACTTCTTTTCAAATTGATGGTGATGTCGGGCGTGGTGAAGCTCACCAGTGGCGATGATTGCTGGTGGAACCTGACGGCACTCGATTATCATTACTGGTCGCAACCGTTGCCGACGATCTTCGGATGGTGGGCCGATCAGCACCCGGAATGGTTCAAACATTTCTCGGTCGGATTTTGCATGGCGGTGGAGATCATCGCGCCGTTTTTCATCTGGGCGCCGCGGCGCCCGCGGCTGATTGCCGCTGGATTGATGATTTTTCTCCAACTTGTAATCGCGCTGACCGGTAATTACTGCTTCTTCAATCTGCTTACGATCGCGCTCTGTTTGTTGCTGATAGATGACGCAACGCTCAGTCGAAAATATGCGACGGTCGCAGACCGCCGCTACAGTGATCGATTGTCGACGTACGGCGCGATCATGGTGATCGTCGTCACATTACCGATCAATGCATGGCTCATTTTCACTGCGTTTAAGCCGGATGCGCAATGGCCGCGCCGGCTCGCGTTTGCTTACGAACACCTCGAACCCTTCCGGATCGTGAATGGTTACGGCCTGTTTCGCGTAATGACGAAGGATCGCCGCGAGATTGTGATCGAAGGCAGCGCAGATGGCATCGATTGGCTACCGTACGAATTCAAATGGAAACCCGGTGACGTGAAACGCGCACCCGGCTGGTGCGCGCCACATCAGCCGCGACTCGATTGGCAGATGTGGTTTGCCGCGCTGGGAACCCCAGAGCAAAATCCCTGGTTTATTCGGCTCGCAATTTGTTTGCTCGAGGGAAAGCCGGCTGTCACTCGATTGTTTGCACATGACCCATTTCCAAATCAGCCACCGCGCTACGTCCGCGCGATCTTGTATCGTTATCGATTCACAACGGCGAAAGAACATCGGCAAACTGGCGCATGGTGGGAACGTCAGGAACTCGGCGAATACTTGCCGGCTGTTTCGCTTCAACAGGACCAATAAGATCACGAATGGGCCGCGCTGGTTGAGCGAAGCACCGGTCAGGAGTATGTTCAGCGAGTGCCAAAGGAAGACCAGATCGTGACCGAAGGCACGGTGACGCAGGTGTTGCCGGGCACGATGTTTCGTGTCGATCTTCCGGGGCAACGCAATGTGCTTGCGCATATCTCCGGCAAAATGCGCAAGCATTTCATCCGGATCGTGCCGGGAGATAAAGTTTCATTGGAACTCTCGCCCTACGATTTGACCAAGGCGCGAATCATTTTTCGAGAGCAGTGACGTGGTGGGCGTTGGGCGAGCTGTGGCAGCCCCGTAGTAACCGAATGTGATGAGCTTGATCACAATGCGAATTGCGTTTTCAAGCAAGGAAACATTTGTTCGCCGTCGCGTTTGCCGAAAGGCAGAAGCGCGCGGATACTGAGGGAGAAAATTAACTGGAGATTAGCAATGCCTGAAGAGAATAAAGCAGAACAAGCCGGGTCTGGTATGACAGACGCGCAAGACAAATTGCAGAGCAGTAAAACCCACGCACGCAAAGCAGCCGAAGATTTGCGATCCGCAGCCGGCGATTTGAAATCTGCGGCCGGCGCTATGGCGGGAGAGTACCGCGGCAAGGCCGAACAAGCCTGGGACGATGCGCGGGGCAAAGCAGAAGAAGCCTGGGGCGATGCCAGGGATCGCGTCCGCACATTTCAGGAAGACGCGGAGCAATATGTGCGCGAAAACCCGACGAAGGCGGTGTTCACAGCGCTCGGAATCGGGTTCGTCCTGGGCCTGATCTTCCGCCGTTAATCGCGCTGCGATCGAATGATCAGCGAGACCACTCGGTCCCGCAATCCTGCGGGACATGCAGGTTTGCTGCAAAACCTGCTGGCACTTGCGAGCGCACTGGCAGACTTTTTTGAAAGCCGCTTTGCCCTTCTCGCCGAGGAATCGAAAGCGGCTCTTGTGCAACTACTGGTGCTCGCAAGTTATGTAGTTTTGGCGCTGATCCTTTGTGCATTTGGTTATGTGTTTCTGATCGCAAGCGCCGTGGTCGGTCTGGCACACCTCGCTGGGATTTCGTGGTTATGGACTGCATTGATGGCTGCGGGAGCGCATTTTATAATTGCGCTTGCTTTGCTCCTGGTCGCGCGCAGTCGAATGACCAAGCCGCTCTTTCGCGCGACGGTATCCGAATTAAAGAAAGATCGTGAATGGCTGAAAAATCTGGACGCAACAGATCAACCCGCGAGCTGAGGGCAGAGATCGCCGATTCTCGCGAGCGCGTGGCACGTGATTTGCGTGGTCTGCACTATGAACTGGATTTTCCTCGAAAGCTCAGAAGATCGTTTCGAGAACAAACAGTTTCCTGGATTACAGCCGCAGCTGCCGTCGGCACATTGATTGTCCTGTTGCCGGTGCGAAAGAAAAAAATCTACGTCGATGCAAAAAGGGGCAGAAAACGCCAGAAGAAATTTCTCGAAGCTGGATTCATCCTCGGTGCATCGAAAATCGCGGCAAGCATGCTCCGACCCGTGATTGTCGATTTTCTCAAAAATCGACTGACGGATTACGCGGGTCGGTCGCGTGCAGTAAGAAGGTAGAAGGCCTTAAACGCACCGTTGCCAGCGCGATTTACCCTGATCCTTGCCTCCCTGAATGGAGAATCGAATCCTAAACCTGCTTCTAATCGTTTGTTTTAGGATTTACGCGCGCGCCCCTTCGCATAATCATCTCGACAGCACGCAATGATTGCAAAAGTTCCAGACATTCCAGTCGACTCGCATCCGCTGGGACATGTGGATGAATATCTCGAGATCGGGCAAAAGGCCGGCGCGTCCGATGTCCATCTGGCTGTGAACGCGCAGCCCATCTGGCGTTTGCATGGAACCTTGGAGCCGATCTGGCCCGACGCACCGCCACTAACCGGCGAGCAAACCGCGGCCCTGGCCGAAAGGTTTGTTCCTGAGGTGTACAAAACGGAACTCAACACGCGCGGAGACTCCGATTTTGCGTATGCAAACGAGTTCGCCCGTTATCGCACTAGTGTGGTCCGGCAGCGGCTCGGGATCGAAATTGTTTTCCGCGTGATCAACTCAAAGGTGCGGACGATGGATGAGTTGGGGTTGCCCGAGCATCTCAAGTTACTCACCCGCTATCAAAACGGCCTGATTTTAGCGACAGGTTCGGTCGGCACCGGTAAATCGACGACGCTCGCGGCGATGATCGAGCAAATAAATATGGAGCGGCGCGATCACATCATCACGCTCGAGGATCCGATTGAGTACATCATCACGTCGAAAAACTGCCACGTGTCGCAACGCGAGGTCTTCACGCATACCGAGTCTTTCGCCGCGGCGCTACGCGCTTCGTTGCGAGAGGATCCGGACGTGATCATGGTTGGCGAAATGCGCGACTTGGAAACGATTTCACTCGCCATCACCGCGTCCGAGACAGGGCATCTTGTTTTGGCAACGCTGCACACGAGCAATGCTTCGCGCACCCTGGATCGATTACTCGATGTGTTTCCGGCCGATCAACAGGAGCAAATCCGGGTGATGGTGAGCGAATCATTGCGCGGAGTCATTAGTCACCAGCTGATTCCGAGGGCCGATGGCACCGGCCGCGTGTTGGCGCTGGAAATTCTCACGAATTCGCCGGCTGTGGCCAACGTGATTCGCGAAGCAAAAACATACATGTTGCCCGGCATTATTCAGACCGGCAAAAAACAAGGCATGCGTTTGATGGATGACGCGCTGATCGATCTTTACGACCGCGGCCTGATCAGCAAAGAAGAAGCCTACGCGCGCGCCGACCAGAAACACATAATGCGCCAGCATCTTAAAATGTGACCTCCGATTTTTTACTTCTTACTTTTTGCTTTTCACTTCTCACATGGCCTATCTCGATCAATTTCTAAGTGTAATTGTCAAGCACGGCGGGTCCGATCTGCACGTCGGCGAAGGAGAACCCCCGAAAATGCGCATGCATGGCGATATCATGCCCATCCGCGCGGAGCTGGTGAAACGCGAGGAAGCCGTGTCGATGCTGAGCGAAGTTTGCGGACCCCACAATTGGGAAATTTTTGAGCAACGTGGGGATCTCGATTTCGCTTACGAGATGGATGAGGCGTCTCGATTCCGCTGTAATTATTTCAAGCAGTCGAATGGCTACGGCGCGGCTTTTCGTCTGATTCCCACCAAGATTGCCACGCTCGAGGAGTTGGGGATTCCCGTGGTTGTGAAAGAATTTGCCAACCTGCGCGGCGGCCTTGTCCTTGTTACCGGCCCAACGGGTTCCGGCAAAACGACGACCCAAGCCGCGCTCGTAGACTACATCAATCAAAACTTTTCCAAGCACGTCGTGACAATCGAAGAACCGATCGAATTCGTGCACGACAATAAGCGAAGCACGATCACGCAGCGGGAAGTGCCTGCGAATTCGAGTTCGTTTGCTGCTGGGCTCAAGGCGGCACTGCGCGAGGACACCGATATTGTGCTGGTGGGGGAAATGCGCGATCTCGAAACGGTCTCCCTCGCGCTCACTGCGGCCGAGACCGGCCTTCTCGTGTTCGGCACGCTGCACACGAATAACGCTCGCAAGACAGTTGATCGTATGATTGACGTCTTCCCAGCCGACCGGCAATCACAGGCACGCGCCA
>WNGI01006176.1_pt1 | contig 20027 bp, 19 predicted proteins | sample 5400621 | NCBI WGS metagenome assembly WNGI01 (sample SAMN13153374, study PRJNA577476) | soil metagenome | isolation source: 20 cm soil or saprolite under Garry oak tree replicate 1 | place: USA:California | collected 2016-06-15
CCGATGGCGGGCACCGCGGGTGCGACCGCCTTGCCGAGCAGCAGCTCGCCGTCGGTGGCGGGCGTGGTGAGGACCGGCTCCAGGGCTCCCTGCTCCCGCTCCCCGATGACGCTGTAGGCGGCGATGGTGCTGGGCAGGAAGAGCGGGAGGATTAGCAGGAACAGTCTTGCCTGGCCGAAGACCGCCCGAAGGAGGGTTGGCGACGGATGGGCCGGCAGAGCGAACGCCGCCCGGGCGGCCACGAAGAGAAATGCCGACGGCAGGAGCGTCATCGTGACAACGATGAGCTTGTTGCGCCGGTACTCGGCGAACTCCTTGCGGATCAGTGCCCGGACCCGGCGCTTCACGCCGGGCTCTCCACGAGTTCGAGGTAGACGTCCTCCAGGGAGTGCTCGACCTCCGCGACGCGGATGACGTCGGCCCCCGCGGCCACGAGCGCCCGGACGACCTCGGGGGCCACCGCCGCCGGCTCGGCCGTCTGCAGGATGTACGAGCCCGGCGCGGGGCCGGGCTGCCAGGCCGAGGCGCGGGCGATCGGGCCGAAGATTCGCTCGGGGTCGGGGAGGGCCTCGGCCAGCCGCACTTCCAGCGCTCCCGAGAAGACCTGCCGGCGCAACTCGGCCGGCGGTCCCACCGAGCGCAGGCGCGTCTTCAGGACCGCCACCCGGTCGCAGAGGCGCTCGGCCTCGTCGAGGCGGTGCGTCGTGAGGAAGATGGCGGTGCCGCGCTCCCGCAGGGAGGCGATGAGCTCGCGCACCATGAGGGAGGCCTCCGGATCCAACCCGGAGGTGGGCTCGTCGAGGAACAGCACGGTGGGCCGGGGGAGGAGCGCCCGTGCGAGCGCCGCTCGCTGGCGGAGCCCCTTCGACAGGGTCCCCGCAAGCGAGTCCGCCCGCTCCTCGATGCCCACCGCGCGCAGGCACTCCACGATCCGTCCGCTGAGGTCGCCGCGGGCGACGCCGTAGAGGCGGGCGAAGAACTCGAGGTTCTCCCGGACGGACAGCCTGAGGTAGAGGCCAGAGTTCTCGGGCATCACGCTGATGCGCTGGCGCAGCTCCGATGCCTGCCGGGGCGACAGGGCAGGCCCGATGGGCAGGCCCGCCACCTCCGCCCGCCCGGCGCTGGGCGCGAGGAGGGTGGCGAGCACCCGCACCGTCGTGGTCTTGCCGGCACCGTTGGGGCCGAGGAAGCCGAAGATCTCACCGGCCTCCACCTCGAAGGAGAGGTCCTCGAAGGCGACGCGCGGCCCGAAGCGCTTGGTGAGCCCCTCGGCCACGATGACCGGATTGTTCGCCATTCTGAAATCGATGCTAGCGCCTTGACCATCGGTGCCACGAAGGCCCAGCACCGGCCGGGCCAGCCCGATGTAGACCGGCACCCCGACGGCCAGGCCCGCTGCGATGCCCATCACCGACCCGTCGAGGCCGTTGCCGAGCGCCCCGGTCACCGCGTGGGAGGCGACGTACGCGGCGGCGGCGGCGACGAGGCCGGCAAAGCTCAGCCGGACGAGCGTCCTCGCGACCTGTGCCCCGGGCTGGCGGCCAAGCCGGCGGCGCAGCAGGACGGTGAACCAGGCGTAGCCCACGATGTAGGAGATGGAGTACCCGAGTGCCAGGGCCACCGCCCGCTCCCGCTCGGGCAGGACGAGGATCATGACGAGGTCGGCGGCGATGTTGATCGCGGCGAGCACCAGGTTGACGAGGGCCGGCGTCCGCGTGTCCTGCATGGCATAGAAGGCCCGGAGCTGGAGCTGGAATGCCGAGAAGGGAACGAGGCTGATGGCATAGGCGGCGAGCGTCGCCCCCACCAGCCTGCCGTCGGCGACCGAGAGCGCCCGGTGCCCGAACAGCAGTGCGCCGATCAGGGGGCCCAGGACGATGGCCGCCAGCGCCGACGGCACGAGGATGACAGCCGCCAGTTTGAGGCCACGGGCGAGGTCGGCCGCCACGGCATCGAGGTGGCCCTCCCCGGCGTTGTGACTCATCTGCGGGAGGAGCGCCGTGATCACCGACACCGCGACCACGGAGTGGGGGAGCAGCACCAGGGTGAAGGCGTAGACGTAGATCGTGAAGGACCCGTTGCGAGGGGAGGTCGCCAGCCGGGTGATCATCAGGAACGCCGCCTGGTTGGCGAGGACGTAGAGGAACACCCAGCCCGCCAGGCGGGCGGCAGCCGTCAGCCCCGAGCCGGCGAGGTCCAGGCGGAGCCGGAACTTGAAGCCCGTGCGCCGGAGGGCCGGGAACAGGGCGATGGTCTGGGCGACGATCCCGAGCGTGGTGCCGGCGGCGAGGAGGATCTCCTGGGATGAGGTCAGGCTCCCCCGCTTCACGGCGTCCGTCTGGGTGACCGCGATGAACAGCAACCCCGTCAGGATGAGCACGACGTTGTTGAGCACGGGGGTCCACATCGGTGGGGCGAAGCTGCCCCGGACGTTGAGGATGGCGCCGACGAGCGCCCCGATCCCGTAGAAGAAGATCTGCGGCAGGAAGAAGCGGGCGAAGAGGATGGCCATTGGGGCAACCCTGGGGTTGCGCAGGTAGAGGGGGACGATCGTCGGGGCGAGCGCGACGGCGAGCAGGGTGATGGCCCCCAGCCCGACGACGACCACCGTCAGCAGGCGCTGGGCGTAGGCCTCCCCTGCGTCGTCGTCCTTCCTCGCCGCGGCGACGAGCAGCGGGACCACGACGCTGGTGAGGACCCCGCCCAGCAGGAGCTCGTAGATGATGTTGGGGATGGTGTTGGCGGCGTTGTACGCATCGCCGACCACGGTCCCGATCGCCACCCCGATGATGAGGGTGCGCAGAAAGCCGGTTCCCCGGGACGCAATCGTCCCGACCGCCATGCTCCGGCTCGTTCGCAGCGCTCCCGCCGGTGCCCCGGATCTTCCGCCCATTGACCGAAGGCTACCGGGAAGGGTGCCCGAGGCCTCGGATCGCCCCGGGGAGCGGGCTCAGCTGCGCGGCTTTTATCCGGCGCCTTGAGGGGCGCCTGGGCGGGCGGCGGGCAGGTCGCGCAGATCGAGGACGCTGCCGTTCTCCAGGCCCGCGTCGAGCAGCCGCCAGAGGTCCCGCGCGACGCCATCGGCGCCGGCAAGCTTGCCGGCGGCCTTGAGGTCCACGAATTTCTGGCGGCTCGGGAAGTCCTCGGCCGAGGTTGCCCGGAGCTGGGCCTGCATCTCCGTGTCGACGGTGCCGGGAGCGACCGCGAGCACCTGAACGCCGCCGCGGATCGACTGCTCGGCGCCCACGTTGCGCACCCACTGGTCGGCCGCCGCCTTGGCCGCCCCATAGGACGACCAGCCCGGGTACACGCCCCTGGCGGCGCCGGAGGTGAGCATGACCAGGTGGCGGGTCGCCCCGGCCGCCGGGACGGGCGTGGCTGCGGCCAGGAACAGGTGACCAAGGACCTGGCCGGCGGCGCTGTTGAGCAGCACGTTCGCGGTGTAGGCGCCGGTGTCTACCTCACCCGCGAAGCCGATGGGCTCCAGGGCTCCGGCTGCATGGATGAACACCGCCCGCTCGCCCTCGAAGCCGGCCAGCTCACGGGAGAACGACGAGCCCACGATCCCCCACTCGGACGGGTCCGCGAGGTCGGCCTTGAGGTGCTCGGCCCCGGCCGGGGGGCGGCGGCTGATACCGATGACCCGGGTACCGGGCCACGGCACCGTCCGGATCAGAGCCTGCCCGATGCCACCCGATGCCCCTGAGATCCACACCACAGCATCACCCACGTTGTTCCTCACTTTCCCGTTCGCGTTGGGTTTCGATCATGGATACCCGGCTGCAGCAAGGAGACCAAGGATGCGCCCCGAGGAGCAGATGAGCTCCTCGCCCAGCACTTCCGCCACCTGGACGAGGCCCTGGGGTACTCCTGGTGTCGGGCGTCGAGGGCGATCGACGCCGATGGTCGGCTGCACGCAGGCAAGGTCGACGCCATCCCGGATCCACGAGTCTGATCGACCTACAGAACCGGTGTGAGGCCATGATGCCCCACGTCGACATCGGCGAGATGGTGCTCGGGGTGATGAGCCGGGTGCCGGGGTTCCTGGAGTCGTTCACCTCGGTGTCCGGCGGGGAGGGCAGGCTCGAGGACCTGAACATCAGGATCGCCGCCGCCCTCACCGCCCCGTCATCTCCCCGGGGGGGCACATCCGGGCACGCGTCAGCCACGTCGACCAGAACTACCTGCGGGCGGAGAACGCCGCCGCCGATCCCTACCTGGTGGAGGCGCCGGGAAACATCCCCTGGCGCAGGCAACTCGCGGCGGCCCTTGTGGCCGGCGTGGACGGCCTGCGCTTCGTGGTGCCGGTGCGCAGCATCGACGCACGACCCAATCTCCGTCTCTCCGCTGGTGCCAGGCGGGGGAGTCAAGCAAGCGGGATCGTCGACAGAGACGACGCATGGCTGTGAACGGACGCCACCTGAGACCTTGCCGGGATGCCCGTCGCCTGAGCGCTCGTGGTGACGGTCCAAGGCGGTAACCTCCCCCCGCGGGGCTTAGTTGAGGGGCCATCCCCAGAAGTTCTGTTTTACGGGCGCCCGGGGCTTCCAGCGGCAAGAGAAAGCAGATCCAGGTGCTCACCGAGGCGCTCGAGTTCCTCGAGGTGAGAGGCGGCGAGGCTCTCCAGGCGGCGGGCGCCGAGGCTGGTCAGGTGCAGACGCACGACTCGGTGGTCTTCCTCGTCGGCGTGTCGCTCGACAAGGCCGGCCCGCTCCGCGCGGTCGATGAGTTGCACGGTGCTGTGGTGACGTGTCAAAAGATGTTCGGCAACGTCGCTCAAGGAGGGTGCGCCGGGCTGGTGGGCTCGTATGACGAGCAGAAGCTGATGCTGGGCCGGAGTGATCCCTGCGGCCACCGCCTTCCGGCTGCTCCAGTCCAGGAACTGGCGGAGACCGTCCCGCAATCGCAGGAGCCTCTGGTACTCCTCTTCCGTCAACTCGCGTGACATGTCATCCCAGGATATGCTCGTCATACGATATTTTAGTTGCGTGACTCCCCCCCGCCGGCTGTTGCTGCTCACGGTGCTCGCCGCGGTCATCGGCATTGCCGGGGGGGTGGCGGCCTACGTGCTCATTCATCTGATCGCGCTGCTCACCAACCTGGCCTTCTTCCACCGCGTCGGCTGGCAGCTGCCCTCGTTCACCCATCTCCATCGCAGCCCGCTGGTCGTGCTCGTGGCAGTGGCGGGCGGGCTCGTCGTGGCAGTGATGGCAAAGTGGGCACCGATCATCCGGGGCCACGGCATCCCCGAGGCGATGGAAGCCGTGCTCACTCGCCAGAGCCGCATCACGCCGCGCACCGCGGTTGCCAAGCCCCTGTCCGCAGCCATAGCGATCGGTACCGGCGGCCCCTTTGGCGCCGAGGGGCCGATCATCGTGACCGGGGGGGCGATCGGCTCGCTGCTCGGCCAGGTGATTGGCATGTCCCCAAGCGAGCGCAAGATCCTGCTTGCCTCCGGTGCAGCGGCGGGTATGGCTGCAACCTTTGGTGCCCCGCTTGCTGCAGTCGTGCTCGCCATCGAGCTCCTGCTCTTCGAGTTCTCGACCCGGGCCTTCGTGCCGCTCGTTGTGGCCTCGAGCATCGCTGCCGGGATGCACTCGGCCTTCTTCGGGACCGGTCCGCTCTTCGCCGTGCCGCACCATGACTTTGCCGGGCTGAGCAAGCTGCCGTACTACGTGGTGCTGGGTGTCGCCTGCGGCCTGCTCGCCGTCGTCATCAACAAGGGCCTGTTCCTCGTCGAGGACGGCTTTCGTCACCTGCCCGTGTCCGATTTCTGGTGGCCGGCCATCGGCGCCGTGGGGTTCGCCACCGTCGGTCTGGTCGTGCCTCGGGTGCTGGGGGTCGGCTACGACCAGATCAGCGAGGTGCTCGCCGGCCGCCTTGCGCTGGCGACGCTCCTCGCGTTGGCTCTGGCCAAGCTCGTCGCCTGGTGGGTGGCGCTGGCCTCAGGCACGTCGGGAGGAACGCTGGCCCCCATCCTGCTCATCAGCGGCTCCTTCGGGGCGCTGCTCGGCCGCCTGGCGGCCAGCATCCCTGGCGTGCACGTCTCGCCGGGCGCCTTCGCCCTCGTCGCCATGGCCGCCACATTCGGGGCGGCGACCCGGGCGCCCTTCGCCTCGATCGTCTTCCTCTTCGAGCTCACCCGCGACTACCAGGCGATCCTGCCCCTGATGCTTGCGACCGTCATCGCTCACCTCTTGGCGACCACCCTTGCGCGGGACAGCATCATGACCGAGAAGCTCACCCGCCGAGGTCTCCACGTCCCGTCGGAGTACTACGCCGACGTCTTGCGCACGACGGCGGTTGGGGAGGTGATGACAACCGACGTCGAGACCGCGGATGCGGACGCCACCATAGGTGAGCTTGCCAAGCGGTTCCAGGCTGGCGGACACGGGGCCTATCCCATCGTGGATGGAGACGGCCGTTGTGTGGGAATCATCGCTCGCGGTGACCTGCTGCGCAACGCGTGGCCAGATGACGCGTTAGCGGGGGCAGTGTCGACCCATGACGTGGTGTCCGTAGCCTCCAGCGACGCGGTGATGGATGCATTGCAGCGGATTCTTGAAGAGCAGATCGAGCACCTCCCAGTTATCGACGACGGTCGCCTGGTGGGCATCTGCACGCGTACGGACATCATGCGAGCCCGCCGGGCTCAATTCGCCGGCGAACGCTCTGAGCCGGGATGGCGACCCCGAGGTCGTTTCCGTTAGGTTAAGATGCCGCGACCGGCCGCCGACGATCGGCGAACTGGCCGACTACCTCTTCCTCCAGCACCACGGGCGGTCCAGCTCGTGGACCGGGCAGTGGCGGCGGGCCGCGTGACGCGTGAGCGTGATGTGACGCGTGAGCGTGATGCCGGGGACCACCGGGTCGTGCACGTGCACCTCACGCCCGAGGGGGACCGCATCCTCGAGTCGCTGGCGGCCCGGCACTTGGACGAGCTGCGGCGGGTGGGCCTGACCTTCGGGGAGATCTCCGCCGGCATCGAGGAAAGCTAGCCCTCTGGTCCAGGGTGGGTGCGATTCTCACCGGATACCGACGAGTTTTTCACCCACCCCCGGCAAGGAACGCGCTGATGCCGTCGGCCAGGCCTGCCGCCACCCTGGCACGGAAGCCGGGGTCGTCGAGAAGGGCCGCATCGGTGGGCGAGCGCATGTTGGCGGTCTCGACCAGGACCTCGGGGACGTGGTAGAGCGTCGGGTAGGGCACGGTCATGAGGGCGTCCCGCCCGGCGTAGGTCGAGTACGGGAGGCCCGTCTGGCGGGCAAAGGCGTCCCGGACGGCCACCGCCAGCCGGCGGTTGGCGAGCGCGAGTGCGTCGCCTGCCGCTGCCGAGCCGGAGGCCGGGGCGGCGTAGAGAACGGAAAAGCCTCGCCCCGCCGGCCAGCCGTCGGCGTGGATCGAGATCGCGGCGTCCGCCGACGCCCGGTTCGCCACATCGACACGCTGGTCGATGCAGGGCCCCCACCCCAGGTTGTCGGTACGGGTCAGGAGCACCCGCATCCCGCGCCCGGTCAGCATCGGTGCCAGCAGCCTGGCGACGTCCAGGTTGTAGGCGGACTCGGTAGAGCCCGACGTGCTCGTCGTCCCCGTCGTGTCGCACGGCTTCTGCCCGCTCGGCACGGTGACCGGTCGGTCGATCTCTGCGGTGTGACGCCAGTTCTGGCCGTTGTGGCCGGGATCGATCACCACCGTTCGTGCCGGAACGGGAGGCGCGGCCGGCGGCGTGGCCGGGATCGTCGGGGATGCGGAGGACGCCCCGACCGCCGGCGTGGCAGGGAACGGCGGCACCGCCGAGGGCTGCGAGCGGTGCGCCCCACTGCACGCAACGGCGACGGTGGTTGCAACGGCGGCCAGACGGCCCAGGCGTCCCTCAAGGCGCCGGATCAACCGCCCGTCGCCTTCAAGAGGTGCTGGCGGCCGGTCCCGCGGTCCCCACGGCGGAGTACATCTCCCCGAGCGCGGTTTGCAGGTGCTCGAGTGCCGCGTCCTCGGCCGTCAGGGCCGCGTCCAGACCACCGAGGTCCCCGGTCCCGATGGCGGTCACCTCGGACTGGAGACCGCCGGCCAGGGCATCCATGGCTGCTCGGATGTCGCCGTCGGCGCTCGTCAGGGAGTCCGGCAGGATGAGGGCCGAGACCTTCTTCCTGGCCGAGGTGAGCGCGGCGATGGCCTGCTCGTCGTCCGCCCTCGCAGCGGACGCGCTGCTGGCGCTGCCGGACGCGCGGTAGGCAGCGAGGGCGGGGGTCAGGGCATCGCGGACACCCCGCATGTACGTCCCCACCGCCTGCTCGGTCTGCAGCGCCCTGGTGTCGACCGAGAGTGCCCCCTGCACCGACAGGAGCTGCGCCCGGGAGGCGGCAAGGGCAGCCCGGGTGGACCCGAGCTTCGACCTGGCCCCGGCGTAGGCGATGACGAGCCCGACGATGGCGGCGAGCAGGAGGGCGGCCACGACCGCGGCGGCGAGCTTGAATCAGCCGCATGCCGTTGGTGCCGGCGCTGGTTCCGTGGGACCCTGGCGCAGGCCGAAGATACGTGGCTTCCCCCAGCGGGGCGCCGCTCTCCCGGCTGTACGGCGATCCGAGCGGGCCGCCCGACCACTGTCCCAACGCCGCCTCCCTCGGGTCCGGTGCCGCATCCCGGTCCTTCGCGACGACTCGCCCTCGTCCAGTAGGACCGGCGATGAGATCGTCGCACATTGGGAAGGGGAAGGAGACCGAGCGAGACAGCACGGCCAGGCCGGAGCCCCCGTGCCGCCACGGACTGATTTCACAGGAAGCCAACAGGAGGTCCTCAGAGAAATCTGGGCTCCCGGCTCAACACTTGGTAGGGAAAGCACCCGAGGTGGCAGCCCCACGCTCGAGCAGAAGCCAAGGAGAACCAACATGGACAGCTACCCTCACCAGGATCCGGGACACGATCCACCCGAGGGCCCCCTCAAGGGCCCGGATAACGAAGAGCCGGGTCCCCTCAAGGGCCCGGATGAAGGCAAGCAGGCCCCCGCACCTCCCGTGTGGGAGCCCGGTGCCCCGGCGCCCACGTGGGGCACCGGCTACGGCGCCGATGGCCCCTACGGGCCCTATGGCCCCTACGGGCCGATGCAGCCGCTGCCCGCACCGCCGAAGCGCAGCAACCCCCTTGCCGTGGCCGCCCTCGTCGCAGCCGTGTTCCTCTCGTCGATCCTCGGCGTCGGCCTGGCTACCCGGTTCCGCTCCGGCTCGTCTGCGTCGACGTCCGCGGGAGACTCCACCGCCGTCGACGGCTCCGACACCTCCGCCGCCGGGGCCCTCTCCGCCCAGCGGCATGGTGCTCACCTCCTCGGGCGAAGTCCTGACGAATAACCACGTCGTCGCCGGGGCAACCAGCATCAAGGTCACCGCCGTCACCACCGGACGGACCTACACCGCCAAGGTCGTGGGCACGGATCCGGCCGACGACGTCGCGGTCCTGCAACTCCAGGGGGCATCCGGCCTCAAGACCATCGGGACCACCGACTCGTCGAAGCTCGCCGTCGGGACTGCGGTCGTCGCCCTGGGGAACGCCTACGGGGCGGGCGGTACCCCCAGCGTGGTCACGGGCAACATCGTCGCCCTCGACCAGACCATCACCGCCGGCGATGCCGGTGGCGGGGCTGCCGAGCAGCTCTCCGGCCTGATCGAGACCAATGCCGCACTGCAGCCCGGGGACTCCGGTGGCCCGCTCGTGACCGCCGACGGGAAGGTCGTCGGCATGGACACCGCGGCGTCGGCCAACTACCGGTTCCAGGCCGCCAACGGCGTCTCCTTCGCCATCCCGATCAACACCGCCCTCTCGGTCGCCAAGCAGATCGAGTCGGGCACGGCCCCGAACGGGGGCACCATCGGCACCGGTGCGTTCCTGGGTGTCTCGGTGGACCGTACCCTGACCGGCGGTGCGGTCGTCGCGGCGGTGCCGGCGGGCACGCCGGCCCGGGCGGCCGGCATCGTTGCCGGCGACACCATCACGTCGGTCGACTCGAAGACGATCAACTCGGCCGCCGACCTCACCAGCGCCCTGGCAGGCCACAAGCCTGGCGACAAGGTGACGGTCGGCTGGGACGATGCGGTGGGCCAGCACCACACCGCCGTGGTGGCCCTCGCCGCTGCTCCGGCCAACTGAGCCAGTAGCGCGCGGCTGCGGTGCGGGCGGCCCACGGCTCCCAGGCCAGGATTACAGTGGGAGCGGAGGCGGCCGATGAGGAACCACGTGGACCGGCGGGATGGTCCGCTGGCGCGAGCGGACCCCGCCCCGGCATTCGACATCGTTGCCGTCGCCTCCTCAGCCGGCGGGTTGGCGGCCCTCACCTCGCTCCTGTCGGGACTGCCAGCGTCGTTTCCTGTCCCGGTGCTCCTGGTCCAGCATCTCGATCCCCGCCACAAGAGCCTGCTGGCCGAGATGCTGAACCGGTGTACCGAGCTGCCGGTCAAGATGGCCGAAAGCGGCGACCGCCTCACCGGAGGATTGGTGTTCGTTGCGCCCCCCAACTACCACCTGCTCGTCGATCCCGCCGGGACCCTTTCGCTCACACAGTCGGAGTTGATACATTTCTTGCGTCCTTCCGCCGACATCCTGTTCGAGTCCGTGGCGAGCAGCTTCCCGGCCCGCGCGATCGCGGTCGTGCTGTCCGGAACAGGATCCGACGGGGCGAAGGGGGTCAAGGCGATCAAGAACGCGGGTGGGATGGTGATCGCCCAGGACGAGGACACCTCCGAATTCTTTGGCATGCCGTCCGCCGCGATCGCGACCGGCAGCGTCGACATCGTGCTCCCCCTCGCGCTGATCGCCCCCGCCCTGGTGGGCCTCGTGCAACCTGCCCCTCAGCCCCTTCCGCGTCCCGAGGGAACCTCGTGACACCATCACCACCACCGCCCGAACCGGGGTTTCTCCAGTTGCTCGAGTACCTGCGCAGCACCCGTGGCTTCGACTTCACCGGCTACAAGCCCTCGAGCCTGATGTCGCGGATCGGCAAGCGCATGCACATGCTCCGCATCGTGGGCTTCGCCGAGTACCAGGACCACCTCGAGGTCCACCCCGAGGAATTCGGGGAGCTCTTCAATTTCATGCTCATCAACGTCACCTCCTTCTTCCGGGATCCTCAGATCTGGGAGTACGTCGCCGAGGAGGTCATGCCGGTGCTCGCGGAGCGTGCCCAGCAGCGGCAGGTGCGCATCTGGAGTGCCGGGTGCGCCTCGGGGGAGGAGGCCTACACCATGGCAATGCTGCTCGCCGAGCGGCTGGGGAGGGAGGCGTTCGTCGACAACGTGAAGATCTACGCCACCGACATCGACGAGGAGGCCCTGGCCGAGGCGCGGGCGGCGACGTACTCCGGGGCCAAGATGGAGGGGATTCCCGAGAACCTCGGAGCTCGATATTTCGAGCCAGTCGGGGCTGGGCACCGGTTTGTCTTCGACAAGGAGCTCCGCCGTGCCATCATCTTCGGCAGGCACAACCTCGTGTCCGACGCCCCCATCTCCAGGATCGACCTGCTGGCCTGCCGCAACACGTTGATGTACCTGAACGCCGAGACGCAGGCCCAGGTTCTCAACAACTTCCATTTCGCCCTGAACGACGACGGCTACCTGCTGCTCGGCAAGGCCGAGATGCTGTTCACCAAAGAGAAGTCCTTCGCGGTCGTCGACCTGAAGCGGAGGGTCTTCCGCAAGGTCCCCGGCGACGACGCCAGGGCCCGGCTCTGGCTCACGCCTCCCGCTGACCTCGCCGGGGCGGCGCTGGGTGCGATGGCCGGCAGCCTGATCTTCGAGGCCACCCCACTGGCGCAGCTCATCCTGAACCCCGATGGGATCGTCGTCGGGGCCAACCAGCAAGCGCGAAGTCTGTTGCGCATCCAGCCGGCCGACATCGGACGGTCGATCCACGACCTCGAGCCGGCCTACCGGCCTCTCGACCTGGTCCTGCCCCTGCAGCAGGTCATCAGCCAGCGGGCATCTGTTCACATCTCCGACGTCTGCTTCGCCGGTGGACCCCCGAACGTCACCCACATCAGCGTCGACGTGAGCCCGCTTGTGGACGGCCACGCCAACGTCACCGGGATCCTGATCTCCTATGCGGACGTGAGCCGGCTGAAGAAGGTCGAAGAGGACCTGCAGACCACCTCCCAGGAGCTTGAAACCGCCCTCGAGGAGCTGCAGTCGACCAACGAGGAGCTCGAGACGACGAACCAGGAGCTGCAGTCGACCAACGAGGAGCTCGAGACGACGAACCAGGAGCTGCAGTCGACCAACGAGGAGCTCGAGATGATGAACGAGGAGCTCGAGTCCACGAACGACGAGCTCCAGGCCGTGAACGACGAGGCCGGACGGCGTGCCGCCGCCCTGGACGAGTCGCGCGTGTTCCTGCAGTCGGTCCTGGGCGGGCTGGGATCCGCGGTGATCGTCATCGACGCCGACCACAGGGTCACCATGTGGAGCCGGGCCGCCGAGGAGATGTGGGGGCTCCGCCCCGCCGAGGCGAGCGGGAAGGCACTCGAGGGGCTCGACATCGGCCTGCCCATCCGCGAGTTCATGCCCTCGATCTGTTGTGTCCTCGCGGGGGAGTCAAGACGCGAACAGGCCACGCTGAACGCGACCAACCGCCGGGGGAGGAGCATTGTCTGCGCCGTGTCGGCAGGCCCGCTGGCAAGCGACGGCAGGGTGATGGGCGCCATCCTGCTCATCGAGGAGCAGGACACTGCTGGCGCGCCGTAGGAGTATCGGCGGGGGGAAGTCGGCGCCTGCCGCTCGGGTCAGGGTACGAAGACCTGCACCTTCCAGGTAGCGCCGGCATCGGAGGAGACGAGCAGCTTCGCATCGGGGACGGTGCCGAGCACCACCACGCCGTGGGTGGGGTCGGTGAAGCCGAGGTCCGTGAGGGGGGCACCGCCTCCGGTGTCGGTGAAGACCGTCTTCCAGGTCTTTCCGCCGTCGGGGGTCCGGTACAGGTAGGAGGCACCGCTGGCCGCGGCGACCACGAAGGTGTGGGTCGACGCTCCAGCGAGCCCGCTCGTCTGGCCCCCCCGGGGCGCGGCGCCGGCGGTGGACCAGGTGCGGCCCCCGTCGCGGGAGAGGAGCAACGTCTTCGTGGAGGAGCCCGCCCCAGGATCCGCGGCGCACACCACCGCCACCTCCGTGTCGCTCGGCGCAGCTACGGCGGCCACGGTGGCTGCGGGGCAAGGCACGCCACGCTCTTCCATGCCGGCCGATCCGAGGGCGATGATGGCGCCGTCGGGCGCCACGGCGTACCCCACCTTGCCATGCAGGGTGATGCCGATGGCCGCAGTAGCGGGTCCGACCGGTTTCCAGTCGTCGGTGCCGACCGGGGCGGCCTCCACCGTTGCGGAGACGCTCCCCGCGGATCCCACGAGGCCCCACACCCTGCCACCGGCGGCTTCCAGGCTGATCATCGGCCCGCCGAGGGTGGCGACCGGGTGCCAGCTTGTCCCGCCGTCGTGGGTGGCCCAGAGCTGCGGCCCGAACAGCCACCCGTCGCTGGCGTTGGCGAACCGGACGCGGGAGATGCCGTTGGGGCTCGGCGTCACGACGGCTGCGGGGAGGGGGACCGAGTGCCACGTCGCACCCGCGTCGCGGGTGCGGGCCAGCGCCGTGCACACCTCCGTCCCGCAGGCCGACGTGCCGAGCGCCCACCCGACCCGTAGCGAGATCCGGGTGATCGAGACGGGACTGAAGCCGGCGGGCAGTGAGCCATCGGGGGGTCCGGCGACGGGGGAGCCGGTGGGTGGCGACGGGTCCTCCACCTGTCCCTGGCCGCCGTCGACGCTCACGTGCGAGGTGCGACTCAGGTAGCGGGCGACGACGAGGAACGGGACCAGGACGACGACGGCGGCGGTCGCCACGGCGAGCCACAGCCGGTGCCCGGGCGGGGAAGGTTCCGCCGCGTCCGGCCGGGTCAGGAGATCCTCCCACGCCGGCTGGTTGGGGAGCACGCTGTCGGCCCGCTCCCGCAGGGCATCCCGCAGGCGATCCTCGAACGACCTCACCCTCCGACCTCCTCTCGCATCCTGGCGAGGCCCCGGTGGATCAGGGACTTGACCGTGCCTTCGCGGCAGCCCAGGATCGTCGCGATCTCGTTGCCGGGCAGGTCGGCATAGAACCGCAGGACCAGGGCCGCCCGCTGGCGCTCGGGCAGGGTGGCGAGGACGTCCAGGAGCTCGTGGGCTCCCAGCTCGGCCTGCCGGCCGGGCGTCGCCCGGAGATGGTCCCGCTCCCGGCGCTGGCGGCGCATCAACGACCGGCAGCCGTTGACCACCGACCGGTGGAGGTAGCCCGCCGGGTCGTCGACGGTGTCGAAGCGGGGCTGGAGGCGAAGAAAGCAGTCCTGGACGACCTCTTCTGCCAGATGCTGGGAGCCAAGGAGCAGGGTGCCGAGGCGGACCATGGGCGCGTAGCGTTCCCGGTAGAGCTCGCTCAGATCCCCCGCCCGTCGCTGCACAGCTCCAATCTGCACACCTGATCGACGTCTCACAAGTCGGGGAGGTTGCAGACAGCCCGCTACGAGGTGAGGCTGCGGCCGGTCTCGGCGTCGAAGAGGTGCAGCCGCGCGGGGTCGAACCACAGGGACAGGACCTCGCCGCGGCGAGCCCTCGTGTCGGGATCGAGGCGGGCGACCATCTGCTCGGTTGCGGCGTGCGGCAGCTCGTCGAGGCCCGTTTTGTCCGCCACCTCCTCGAGCTCGGCGGCCTTGTCGCTGGCGCCGACGGTGAAGTACACGTACACCTCCGAGCCGAGCGACTCGACCAGTTCGATGTTGACCTTGAAGGTCACGCCCCCGGTCGTCCCCTCCATCCGCCCCGCCTCCTCGAAGTTTTCCGGGCGGATGCCGGCGATCAGCTTGGGGGCGGCGTCCGTCAGCCGCTCGGCCAGGGTGGGTGGGGGGTCGATGTCGCCAAAGACGGTGTGGAGCCTGCCGCCGTCCCAGTCGACGGGGCTGAAGTTCATGGCCGGTGACCCGATGAACCCCGCGACGAACAGGTTGACGGGCCTGGCATAGAGGTTCGCCGGCGTGTCCACCTGCTGGATCAGGCCCTTTCGCATCACCGTCACGCGGTCGCCGAGCGTCATCGCCTCGACCTGGTCGTGGGTGACGTAGACCATCGTCGTCTTGAGCCCGCGCTGCAGCCGGGAGACCTCGGTGCGCATGGCGATGCGGAGTTGAGCGTCGAGGTTGGAGAGTGGCTCGTCCATGAGGAAGGCCTTGGGCTGGCGCACGATGGCTCTGCCCATGGCCACGCGCTGGCGCTGGCCCCCGGAGAGGTTGGCCGGCTTGCGATCGAGGTGCTCGACGAGGTCGAGCACCTTGGCTGCCTCCATCACGCGCCGGTCGATCTCGGCACGGTCGAGCTTGGCGAGGCGCAGCGGGAAGGCCATGTTCTCCCGCACCGTCATGTGGGGGTAGAGGGCATAGTTCTGGAACACCATGGCGATGTCGCGCTCGCGCGGTGGCCTGTCGTTCACGACTTCGCCGCCGATGCGCAGCTCGCCCTCGCTGATGTCCTCGAGCCCGGCGATCATGCGGAGCGCCGTCGACTTCCCGCAGCCGGAGGGGCCGACGAAGATCATGAACTCGCCGTCGGCGATGTCGAGCGTGAAGTCGCGGACCGCCACCGTGTTGTCCGAGTAGCGCTTCGTGACGCCTTTCAGGGTGATCTCGGCCACGTCTCCTCCCTCCTCTTATCCGGCGCCTTGAGGGGCGCCTCGGGCTCTTATCCGGCGCCTTGAGGGGCGCCTCGGGCCCTACCCCTTCACGGCTCCGGCGGTGAGCCCTGCGACGATCCGGCGTTGGAAGGCGAGCACGAGCAGGACGATGGGGATCGTCACGACGACCGCCGCCGCGGCGATCGAGCCCGTCGGCTGCTCGAACTGCGAGCTGCCGGTGAAGAACGCGAGCGCAGCCGGCACGGTGCGGGCGGCGTCGGTGGAGGTCAGCGAGATGGCGAAGAGGAACTCGTTCCAGGCGAAGATGAAGACGAGGATGGCGGTGGTGAACACGCCCGGGGCGGCCAGCGGGGCGATCACCCGCACGAACGCCTGGAACGGGGTTGCCCCGTCGATCTGGGCGGCCTGCTCGAGTTCCCACGGGATCTCCCGGAAGAACGCCGACAGGGTGTAGATGGCGAGCGGGAGCGAGAAGGTGAGGTAGGGCAGGATCAGCCCGGGCCAGGTGTCGTAGAGGTGGAGTCTCAGCCAGAGCTTGAAGATCGGGCTGACGAGCGAGATCAGCGGGAAGATCGCGACGACGAGCGAGGCCCCGACCAGCAGGCGCTTCCCCCTGAAGTCGAGTCGGGCCACGGCATAGGCCGCCATCGCCGCCAGGATCACCGACACCACGGTCGTGATGACGGCGATGCCGATCGAGTTCAGGAAGGACCGGGTGAACAGCGTCGTGTGGAAGATGCCCCGGTAGTTGGAGAAGCTCGGGTGCTGGGGAAAGAAGGCCCCGTCGGTGAGGGTGGCTGGCGTCTTCAGGGACAGCGACACGATCCACAGCACGGGCACCAACGCCAGCGCGATGACGACGATATCCGTCAGGCCCCAGAGGGCCCGCTTCTCGCCCGAGGCGCTCACCGGGCACTCACCTCCCGGTGTCCATGCCCGGGGCGGCGGCCCCGAAGCCCTTGATGAAGCCGAACCCGATGATGGCGATCATGACGAAGATCAGCACCGACATCGCCGAGCCGATGCCGAGGTTGAGGCCGACGAAGAGCTGGTCGTAGCCAAGGATCGACACCGACTGGGTGGAGTTCGACCCCTGGGTGAGGATGAAGATGTTGTCGAAGATCCGGAACGCGTCCATGACCCGGAACAGCACGGCGACGAGGATGGCCGGCTTCATCACCGGCAGGATCACATTCGTGAAGCGTTGCCATGCCGTGGCGCCGTCCACGCGGGCCGCCTCGAGCAGCTCGTTGGACACGAGGGCGAGGCCGGCCAGTAGCAGCAACGACATGAAGGGGGTGGTCTTCCAGACCTCGGCCAGGATGATGATCGCCAGCGACGAGGCATGGGCAGTGAGTGGATCGCCGTTCAGGTGCAGCCACCGGGGCAGGTAGCCGAGGCTCGGAGTCCAGGCGAAGCGCCAGGAGAAGGCCGCGACGACGGTGATGATCCCGTAGGGGATCAGCACGGCAGTGCGCACTGCCGTCCGGCCGATGAGGGCCCGGTGCATGACGAGGGCGATCGCCATGCCGAAGACCAGCTCGATGGCGACGCTGACGACGGTGATGATCAGGGTGTTGGCCACCGCCTGCCACCAGAGTCCCGAGCGCAGCACCGTGAGGTAGTTGGCCAGGCCGACGAAGGCGGACTCGGCGGGGAACCGCAGGTCGGCCCGCTGTAGCGAGAGCCAGAAGGCGTAGAGGATGGGGTACGCGGTGACGGCGAGCATCACGACGACGGCCGGGGCGCAGAGCAGGTAGGCGAGCCGGCGCTCGTCCCTGGCCCGGCGCGTCGCCTTCGGCGGCCGGCGGGCCGGAGCGGGGGGATTGAGGACGTCGGTCCCGGCGGCCACTACGGCACGAGCCCCCGTGAGGCGATGGCGTCGCGCAGGGTGGTCTTGAGGCGGGATGGGACCTTCGGCGGGTCGATATGGCTCGGCGGCGACAGCACGCTCTGGATCTCGAGCGAGACGTTGGTGTAGGCGGGCGTGAGGGGCCGGGTGCTCGCCTCGCGGAGCGACTGCAGGATGGTGTCGGCGAACGGATAGGACCGGCGCAGCTCCGGGTCGCCGTAGAGCGACTCGATGGTCGGCGGCAGGCCGCCCTTGATTGCCGCGTACTTCTGGTTGTCGGCGTCGCGCAGGCAGGCGGCCGCCTGGAAGGCGAGGTCCGGGTGCCGGGAGTAGGCGCTGACGCCGAGGTTGATCCCGCCGATGGTGACGTGGCTGGGCGTGTTCGGGTCGACCGCGGGCCAGGGCGCCCAGGCCATGACCTTTGCCAGTGCCGGGACGTTCTTCTGGGCGGAGGGGTACACGAACGGGTAGTTCAGCTCGAACGCCGCCTTCCCCGACTCGAACGCCAGGCGGGCCTGGTCCTCCATCGTGTTGGAGAGCGACGGGTCGGCGGCGGGGGAGGTGGCGAGGCGGTGCACGATGTCGGCTGCCACCCGGCTGGCGTCGTCGACCGCCACGTTGCCGTCGTCGTCGAGGATCCTGCCGCCGGCGGACGCCACGAGGCTGTTGAACCACACCGTGAGGCCCTCGTACTGGGCGCCCTCCTCCTCGATCAGACCCGGCTTGCCCTGCTGGCGCAGCGCCACCGCCTCGTTGATCATCTGGTCCCACGTCGCCGGCGGAACCGGCACGAGGTCCTTGCGGTACCACAGGAGCTGCGTGTTCGTGTTGTAGGGCAGCGCGTAGAGGGTCTTCTTCCAGGTGGCGGTCTTGAGGGACGCGGGGAGGGTCCCGTCCGTCGTCACCTGTGCCTTGATGTCGTCGGGGACCGGCTTGATCCAGCCCGCCTCGGCGAACTCGGGTGCCCACACCACGTCCATGCCCATGATGTCGATGCTGGCGTCATGGGCGGCGAGCCGGCGGACGAGTTGCTGGCGCTGGCCGTCGGCACCCGACGGGAGCAGGGCGAGCTGGATGCGGTAGCGACCCTGGGCAGCCTGCGTGCAGGAATCGGCTGCCCGCTGGAACGAGCCTCCCGGCTCGTTGAAGATGTAGAAGGTGACGGTGTTGCCGGTCGCGGCCTGAGACGAGGCGCACCCGATCGTGATGGTGAGCATCAGCAGGCTCATTGCGAGCCGTGCGACCGCGCCCGTCGTCCTGCGTTCCGGCATGGTTCCGTCCGAAGTGTTTCCAACTTCTGGTCGGTTCAACCGTCCCGTCCGGGAGCTGTGAGCCTTCCAGGCGAATTCAACCACCGATCTGGGTGGTCGGGTTCGCCGAGAAGCGGAGAGCCTACGCGGTGACGTCGCGCGCGGTGAACAGGACGGTGCCCAGGGCCGCCGCGATCACCGTGTAGACGGTGGCCGTCACCAGTGCGTGGCTGAAGGTCACGCCGGCGGTGCCACCCTCGGAGATCGCCGACAGGACCTGCCCCGGCAGCCAGCGCTCCGATCCCTTCACCACGGCGCTGAAGATGCCTTCGAAGGGCAGGAGGTACACGAAACCGACCACCGCCGCGGGGGCGGGTGAGCGGAGAATCAGCCCGGCGAGCATCCCGAGGATGCCGTACCCCGTGACCGCCAGGGCAACGTCGCCGAGGGCGTGGCCCGTGTCCGCAATCCCGGCCGAGGACGTCCATGCGGTGGTCGGGATGCCCCGCACGTGGGCCATGACCAGGGCTGCCACGCCGCCACCGATGCCGGAACAGAGCACCGCTCCCGCCAGGAACGTGAGGATGGCGAGGCCCTTGCCCGCGAGCAGGACGGGACGCCGGGGCTGGCGGACCAGGAGCTGGCGCAGGGTGCCGAGGCTGAACTCGAAGGCGACCTGCGCCGCGGCGATGCCGAAGGCCACGACGCCGAGCAGCACGGCGGCACGGGTGAGGCCGCGGGCGAGCCCGTTGGGCTGAGCGAGCTCCTGCAGGCTGATGAAGTCGCCGCGCCCGCGGGGTGTGCCGGCCCGTGAGAACACGAGGATGGTGAAGAGGGCCGAGACCGCCGTCAGGGAAAGGTAGGTCGGGGCGAGCAGCGTCGGGCGGCGAAGCTTGACCCACTCGCTGCGGAAGGCGTGGATCACAGGGCACCTCGGGGCGCACCGGCACCGACGTCGCCGTTGGCGCGTCCGGTGAGGGCGAAGAAGGCCTCCTCCAGCCGGCGCGGCCGCTCGCTCAGGTGCACGAGGGTGATCCCTGTGGCCGAGGCCAGGCGGTTGAGGTCCGCCGCCCAGGTGGCGTCGGCGTCGACGGCCACCGTGCCGGGGGGCTCCTCCACTGCCAGGCGCGCCCGGTGGCCGGCCTGCTCGACCAGGGCCAGGAGCACCTCCGCCTGCTCAGGGTGTTCGGGCCGGGCCAGCAACTCGGCGATCTGGCTGGCAAAGAGCTCTGCGACGGG
>WNGI01013509.1_pt1 | contig 20022 bp, 21 predicted proteins | sample 5400621 | NCBI WGS metagenome assembly WNGI01 (sample SAMN13153374, study PRJNA577476) | soil metagenome | isolation source: 20 cm soil or saprolite under Garry oak tree replicate 1 | place: USA:California | collected 2016-06-15
GAGAGCGCTTCGCACATCGCCTGCTGACCGAGATCGTGACGCGCTGCGAATACGCGATCGATCTGCACGCCGGCGACCTCATCGAGGACCTGACGCCGTTCGTGATCTACCGCGAGACCGGCGAGGCCGCCCTCGACGAGCGCATCCGCAAAATGGCGAGTGCGTACGGCGCGCGCTGGGCGGTGAAGAGCGCGCCGACCGGTGAGCGCCCGGGTTCCCTGTACGCGCTCGCGGCACTCAACGGCGTCGCGTCGATGCTCGCGGAGTCCGGCGGACGCGGGCTGCTCATCGAGCAAGACGTCGCGCGTCACGTCCGCGGCGTGACGAACATCCTGCGCGCGATCGGCGCGCTCGAGGGTGCTCCCGAGGCGGTCGCGCCGCCGCGCGTGGTGAGCAGCTTCGACTGGCTGCGCTCACCGCTGGAAGGGATCTTTCACACGCGCGTCAGCGTGGAGCAGCAGGTGAAGGCCGGCGACATCGTCGGAGAGCTCGTCGATCTGGTGGGCGAGCCGCTCGCGACGGTGAGGGCGCCCGCCACGGGCGTCGTCCTCTTCGTGGTCACCAGCCCCGCGATCAAGAAGGACGGCCTGCTTCTCGCGATCGGCGCGCTCTAGACCGCGCCCGGCTAGCATCCCCGGTGAATTCCGGGGAGGTCGCACATGTCACATCGCTCAGCCTTCACGCACGCTGGCGCCCTGATCCTCGCGCTCACGCTGGTGCTCCAGGCGTCGTCCAACTACGCGGCCGCGAGCTGGCTGTGGCCGAGCTCCGTCGCATTCACCAACACCGTCGCGAGCACTCCCGTCTTGGGCGGTGGCTATTCCGTCGAGCCGGTGACCAACGCGTACCTGCCCGGCAAATGCGGACCGCAGCCGCTCAACTCGAACCACTCCGAATCCTGGATCGCCGTGAAGCCGGGCACCGAAGACCTGATCGGCAACTCGAAGTTCTTCGTCTCGAAGTGGAGCACCTTCTACAACTTCCACCTCGGGACCTACACGATCCTCGGCGGCACGCCCGTCGCCAACAACCAAGTGCAGGGCTATGACTGCACGACGGTCGGAACGCAGGACATGCCCCCGTCCTGGACGATGAACACGGACCCGAATGTCGACTTCGACACGAAGGGCCGCGCGTACCAGGTCACGCTGCCGTTCAATGCGTACTGGCAGAACCTGCATCCGAACGCCGCGGTCATGGCGTCGTACAGCGACGACATGGGCCGGCACTGGGTCACCGCGAACGATCGCCAGCCGCTCGAGCAATCGCCGAACTCCTCCAGCCTTCAGTACGGGCATGTCGAGGACAAGCAGTGGGTCGCGGTGAACCACATCCCCGGGCATCCCTACCAGGACCACGTCTACGCGCTCTGGTCCGTGTTCAACGGCGCTCCGAGCGGCGGATCCGTGGACCTGCGGGTGGCGGTATCCGTGGACCGCGGCGCAACGTTCTCGCGGTACAGCTCGTTCACGACGCCGTCGGTGAGCGGCCGTCAGAACTTCTACGTCCAGCCGTCGATCGACGCGAACGGCGACCTATACGTCGGGTTCGCATCGACCGAGCAGGACAAGAAGAGCGGGCAGGTCACGCTGTGGGTCGCCAAGTCCACCGACGACGCGCAGACCTTCACGTTCTCGCGCGCCGTCACCGGGGTCGGCCTGATCCCAACGGCCGACCTCCCGAACACGACCTTCCGCGACGGCATCGCGGAGAGCTTCGCGGCGAGCCCGAGCCGCGCGGGTCACCTCTATATGTCCTACGAGGACTGGGACGCCGCGGCCGGGCAGTTCGACGTGAGGTTCGTGCAGTCCACCGACGGCGGCGCGACCTGGTCGGCGCCGGTCAAGGTGAATGACAACGCCGAGCCGAACGCGCTCGGCTACACCGACCAGTTCCAGCCGTCGATCGCCGCGGGCCCGAACGGCGCCGTCGCGATCGCGTTCTACGATCGCCGGGCCGCGTGCCCGAATGACAACAGCGTTCTTGCGGCGGATGTCGGCCGCACGAACTTCTGCATCGACGCGTCGCTGCAGGCCTACAAGGACAGCGGCTCCGGCGCGGTGCCGGTGCTCAGCAACACGCGCATCACGAAATACACCTGGGACCCGATGAACCCCGCCCAACATGTGGACGGCATCGGCCAGATGGCGTGCGCGTCGCACCAGGACCCGTGCACCGTTCGTGCGTTCATCGGTGACTACTTCGGTCTTGCGATCTCAGCCGGGAACATCTACGCCCTCTTCGTCTCGACGCACTACGCGTCGAACGTCACCGCAGACGAGGGCGGCCCGGTCTATTACCAGCAGCAGATCCTCGCCAAGGTGTCGCGCGCGGCGTACGGCACCGGCTACTAGAGCGAACGGAGGGGCTCGCTCGCGCGGGCCCCTCCGCGGCGCGGCAATCTTGCGAGCCGACTCTGCGACCGACCGACCGACCTACACGGCTCCTCAATCCGACGTCGGTACTCTCTTCAATCGAAGTTTGACGACGGGTGACCCTGGGGGCTGTGGGACATGCTGCAGACGACCACGAATGACGATCAGCTTCGCGCGCGACTCGAGCTCGCGAGTCGGCTCGGAGCGCTTGCGTCCGATGCGCGCGATCTTGTAGAGCTGTTCCGCGCGCTGTACGACGAGACGGCGCGCGTGATGGACGCCACGGTCTTCCTCTTCGCGATCTACGACGAAGTGAGTCAGACCGTGCAGGTCGTGCGTCAGATGGACCGCGGGGAGGAGCACGGCGGCGGTTCGTTCCCGCTGGGCAAGGGCTTCACCAGCGAGGTCATCCGCAGCGGAACTCCGCGCATCGTGCGCTTCGCCGCGGAGGGGCCGCCCATCCGTCTGTTGTACGGGACCGAGCCGGGAGAGCTGGTCTCACCACGGTCAGGCGTCGTGGTCCCGATCGTGTCCGGCGATCACGTCGTCGGCGTGTTGTCCGCGCAAAGCTATCGACCCGAGGCATACGACGACGAGGACCTTCTCGGTCTCGTCGCCATTGCCGCGCAGGCGGGCGCCACGATCAAACGGCTTCGCGCGACCGAGCAGATGGCGCTCGAACATGAGCGGCACGCCCTGCAGCTCGAAGCGGTCCTCGCGAGCATGAACGACGCGCTCCTCATCGTGGACTCGCGCGGTGCCATCGTGCGGCTCAACCGCGCCGCCCGCGAGCTTCTTTGCCTCGACGGCTCGAGCCTCGTCCTAGGTCAGCCCCTCGAGCCGCAGCGAGTCGAGCAGTGGCCGGACACGGCGCGCGAGATCGCGGAGGCGCTTGTGCCGGCCATCGATGCGATCCGCTCGGGCAGGCAGATCGCGCAGGTCGACGTCGAGCTCCACTCGGGTGAGCGGCGCGTCCTCAGCCTGGGGACATCCGTCCTGCGTTCGCCGACCGCGGTGCTCGAGGGCGGCGTGATCGTGTTCCGCGATGTCACCGCGCAGCGCAACCTCGAGAAGCTTCGTGAGGACATCTTCGCGATGGCCTGGCATGACATGCATACGCCGATCACGGTGATCAGGGGCCACGCCGAGCTTCTCCAGCGCCGGCTCGCGTCCGGCGACCGCGATCGCGGCGCCTTCAAGGCGGCCGCGTCGCTGATCATGAAGCACGCGGACCGTCTCGCCGAGCTTCTCACCGCGCTCTTCGACATCCGCTGCCTCGAGGCCGGCGTGCTCACGGTCGCGCGGTGGCCCATGGATCTCACCGCGCTCGTTCGCGAGGTGACGGATGGCATGCGGCCGACCGCGCGCCACGAGATCGTCGTGTCCGCCGACGATGGCGTCGTGGGTGAGTGGGACGAGCGACGCATCCAGCAGGTGGTGACGAATCTCGTCGCCAATGCGATGAAGTATTCGCCCGAGGGCTCCACCGTGACGGTGTTGGTGACCGCCGACGAAACGACCGCGACGGTGCGCGTGCGCGATGAGGGCATCGGGCTCGATGACGCCGAGCTGGCGCAGCTGTTCGGCCGCGGCTATCGCGCCGAATCGGTGCGGACGGTGAGGGGCGCCGGCCTCGGGCTGTACCTCAGCAACGGCCTCGTGACGGCGCACGGCGGCCGCATGTGGGCGGAGTCGCTGGGTCACGGCTGTGGCAGCACGTTCTGCTTCAACCTACCGCTCCATGCCGAGCGCGCGGCCGAACCTGCACTGAAAGAGCGCGCATGAGACGCCGCCGGCTCAGCAGCATCGTCTGCGCCGTTCTCCTTCTCGCCGCTTCGCTCGCCGGTTCGCTCGCCGGTCCAGCGTGGCCGGCCCGCGCGGATGCGACACCGCAGGACAAGATCGACCCGGCGCTGCGCGTGCGGATGGCCGCCGATCCACTTGCCGTCCTACCGGTCATCGTCGAGATGCAACAGCCGGCAGCGCCCTTCGGCGCCATGCCGAACGTCGATCGCGCGAACGCGGCCCTCGATCTCCTCCGCCAGTACGGCACTCCGGTCGCGGGCCTGTCGCTCATCGACAGCGCTGCCGGATTCGCGAACGCCGACGGGATCAACGCGCTCAGCCTCGTGCCGGCCGTGGCGTACATCCACCACGACGCCACGGTCCGTCCACTCGCAGACTCGATGGTGACGCCGGGCACGATGTCGGAGATCCCGCCGGTGCCGACTCCGATCCCGACGCTTCCTCCGATACCGACGCCCACTCCGACCAACCCCCCGACACCAACGCCGACATCGACGCCGACGCCAAGTCCGACGCCGACGCCAACTCCGACGCCGACGCCAACACCGGCGCCGACCCCGACCCCGACGCCGACGCCAACTCCGACGCCGACGGCTACACCCACCGCTACCCCGACTCCGACTCCTGCGAGCTCACCGGCGGTCACCGCTCAGAGTCAGCCGGGCACGGAGCAAAACCAGCTCTCGGCCAGGTACCCGACCGAAGTCAACGCGGACCAGGTCTGGTCGCGCGGGATCACCGGCAGGGACATCACGGTCGCGGTACTCGATTCAGGTGTCGCAGCGGATCCCGATCTCGTCTCTCCCTCGAATCGCATCCTCGCTTCCGTCAACTTCGCCGATCAGCGCACCACGAGTGATCCGGGTGGGCATGGGACGCACATCGCGGGGATCATCGCGGGGAACGGCACGCGCTCGGCCGGCGAATTCGTCGGCATCGCTCCGAACGCGAATATCGTCGACGTCCGGGTACTCGGTCGAACTGGGAGCGGTCGGATCTCGTCCGTGGTGCGGGGGATCGAATGGGTCGTCGCGCACAAGAACGCGTACGGGATCCGCGTGATCAATCTTTCCTTCGGCGCACCCGTCACCGCTTCGTATCGGACCGATCCGCTGTCGGCCGCGGTGCAGATCGCATGGCAACGCGGCCTCGTCGTCGTGGCAGCGTCCGGGAACACCGGGCCACAGCGTGACACGGTGCTGACGCCGGGGATCGATCCCTACGTGATCACCGTTGGCGCGACCGACGATGCCGGAACGGTCGCCCGCGGTGACGACTCGCTCGCCCCCTTCTCGGCGTGGGGCACGGCCGACTCCAATGCCAAGCCCGATCTGGTCGCGCCCGGCCGGCGGATCGTTTCGCTGCGCGTGCCCGGGAGCGTGCTGGACACGCTGTTCCCCGACCATCTCGTGCTCGCGCGGAACGGCGCGACGTACCTCCGCCTCACTGGAACATCGATGGCGACGGCGGTCGTGTCGGGCGCCGTCGCGTTGCTCCTCGAACGCAGGCCAGATCTCACACCGGATCAGGTGAAGGCGGTACTCGTTGGGGCGACACAGCCGTACGGACAAGACAGTGGCGTGGTGCTTCCCGATCCCAGCGCGGACGGGAGCGGGCTCCTCGACGTGTCCGCCGCGATGAGCGCGGCGGCGCCGAGTACGTCGGGCGGCGGGACCCTGCCCGGCGGCCTACCGGGCGGGACGATCATCGGGTCGGCGCCGCAGGCACCTCCAGAGCTGTCGCGCGCCAATCGCGGGCTTCGGCCCGCGGACGCGTTCGCCCGTTCGCTGCTGCCAGTCCTCTACGGCACGCCGCTCTACTGGAAGGATCCCACGCTCGGCGGCATCTCGTGGCAAACGCTCACCTGGGACAGCGTGGCCTGGGACAGCGTGGCGTGGGACAACTTTGCCTGGGACAGCGTCGCCTGGGACAGCGTCGCGTGGGACAGCGTGGCGTGGGACAGCATCGCGTGGGATAGCGTGGCCTGGGACAGCATCGCGTGGGACAGCATCGCCTGGGACTCGTTCACACTCGATTGAGACCCGCGCGCCGCTATCGCGCTATCCGGAGGTAGGCGAGGCCCTTCGCCTCGACGAGGGTCCCCCGCGGCGTCTCGACCATTCGGAGCATCACCGCGCTACAGGCCGGGCAGCGGAGGACGACGCCGGGCCCCAGCGTGTACGCGAGGAGCGTGCCGACCTCTCCCTCGCGTCCGCAGGCCGCGCACCGGCTGTCGGCCGCGGTCAGGTCGGCTCCGAAGAGTGCTTCGAGCATTCCCGCGACGGCGTTCGCGTCGAGCGTGCGGTCGTCGGTCGTCGGCTCTTCCAAGCGGTCCTCCTCTATTTCCCCGACGGGCCGAACCGCTCGGTGCGGATGCGCTGCGCCGGCACGCCGATGCGTACGAGGCCGTTCGCGGCGCCCTCCACCAGCGGTGTCGGTCCACAGATGTACACCAGCGGCGCGTCGCCGAGTGGTCGACGCACCTCGGCGAGCATCGCGTCGTCGATCCGGCGCGCGTAACCCGTCCAGCCGGCGGGCTGTGAGCGTGTGAGCGTATGCACGACCTCGAGGCCATCGGCCCGCGCCGCGAGGTCGCGCAGCTCGTTCGCGTAGATGATGTCGTCCGGTGCGCGCGAGCTGTACAGCAGGCGCGTCGGGATGCGCGAGGCCGTCGCGGCGCGATGCCGGATCATCGCCATGAGCGGAACGATGCCCGAGCCGCCGGCGATCAGCAGCAGCGGGCCGCCGAGCGTCGGCTCCCACACGAAGTAACCACCGATCGGTCCGCGGACCTCGATGCGGTCGCCGACGACCGCGACGTCGTGCAGGAACGGGGAGACCTCACCCTCCAGGACCCGCTCCACGGTGACCTCGATCTCGCCTTCCTTCTCGGGGCCGGAGGCGATCGAGTAGCTGCGCTGCACGCTGTAGCCATCGGCGGCAGTCAACCGCAGGTCGTAGTGCTGACCGGGTCGGTGAGGCGTCCAGCTCGGCAGGCCGAGCGCGTATGAACGCACGCGTGGCGTCTCGTCGCGGATCGCCGTGATCGTGGCCACCTGCCAGTCGAGGATGCGCCGCTCGTTAGTCGCCGCTGTAGCGCTCCTCTTTCCACGGGTCGCCGCGGATGTGATAGCCGAGGGACTCCCAGAATCCGGGCGTCTCTTTCTCGGTGATGTGCAACCCACGGACCCACTTCGCGCTCTTCCAGAAGTAAAGGTGCGGCACCACGAGCCGAGCCGGGCCGCCGTGCTCGGGATCGAGTGGCGCGCCGTCGTACTGGTACGCGACGAATGCCTGGCCGTTGACGAGGTCCGGGAAGCGGAGGTTCGTCGTGTATCCGCCGTCGGAGTAGGCGGTGGCGAAGCCGGCGCGAGGCTCGAGCTCGACTGCCTCCAGGAGCGTGTCGACACTCACGCCGCGCCAGTGCATGTCGAGCTTCGTCCATTTCGTGACGCACGAGATGTCGACCGTGAAATCCTCAGCGGGCAGCTTTTGGAACTCCGCCCACGACCACGTGACCTTCTCGCGCACCAGCCCTTCGATCGCGAACGACCAGAGGCGCAGATTCGTCGTCGGCGTCGGACCGGCCGAGAGCACGGGGAAGTCATTGGTCAGGTACTGGCCGGGCGGGACGCGGTTCGCCGCGAGGCCGGTCGCCCGCGGCCTGCCTTCGAAACCGCGCGTCACGAAACGGTCTGGCACGTCGTGGCGATGCTGCTACTCAGCGGGCCGCGGAGCAAACCGCACCGTGACGCGCACGCGTCTCAGTAGACTCGCCTGGTGGCCCGGATCACCGACCTCCTCGCAGCCGGGCGCACCTTCTCGTTCGAATTCTTCCCACCCAAAGATGAGGACGAGCAGCGGCTGCTCACGCGGACGATCTCCGACCTGCAGCCCCTCCAGCCGTCGTTCGTCTCGGTCACCTACCGCGGCGGACGGATCTCGCGCGAGCGGACGACCCGCGTGGTCATCGACCTGCTGAGAACGACGGACCTCACGCCGATGCCGCATCTGACCTGCGTGGCCCATCCGCGTTTCGAGCTCGGCGAGATCATCGGCGGCTTCCGCGCCGCCGGGCTCGAGAACCTCCTCGCCCTTGGCGGCGATCCGCTCCCCGCGGAGGAGTCGTACAAGGAGCTCGCGTACGCCTCGCAGCTCGTCGAGCTCGGCCGCCACCTCGGCTTTGAGTCGATCGGTGTCGCGGCCCATCCGGCCGGCCATCCCAAGTCGCCCGATCTCGTCTCGGATCGCGAGCATCTGGCGTTCAAGCTGGGCCTCGCCGACTTCGCGATCACGCAGTTCTTCTTCAGGGTCGAAGAGTACGAGCGCCTGCGCGACGAGCTCGCCGCCCTTGGTGTCACCAAGCCCATCCTCGCCGGCATCATGCCGATCACGTCGCTCGTGTCGGTCCAGCGCATGGCGCAGCTATCCGGCTATGCGGTCCCCGACGACATCGTTCGTCGCATCGAGGCAGGCGGCGATGACCGCGAAGAGATCCGCCGCCGTGGGATCGAGGTGGCCACCGAACTGTGTCGCGATCTGCTCGAGGCCGGCGTGCCCGGGCTGCACTTCTACACGCTCAACTTCTCAAAGGCCACGCGCGAGATCTACACCAAGCTCGGGCTCGTCACGCACCACTAGGTGTCGCGTACGGACCCGCCCGCCTCTCGAATAGGGCTACTGGCCGTGCGCGGCCTTCACCAGGTCGGGCACGAGGTTCATCGCGTTCGGCGTCCCGAGACCCGTGACCGCGTCCCAGCCCTTCGTCGCCGCATAGCCTGCGACGCTGGAGTCGGTCTGGTTGGTGTTGCCGCTCGCGACGTCGAAGAAGTCGTTCTTGTAGCGCGCCGAGTCCGCGCCGATCTTGTAGAGCGCGGGGTTGATGAGACCCAGACCCCCGCCGTTGAGCTGGTCGGCGATCGCGACCAAACCTGCCCACTGCGGGCAGGAGAGCGAGGTTCCGCCGATGTCATACCAGCCGGAGAGGGAGGCGCCGACGTTGCTCCCGTTGCCGTCGGGCGGGAGCGACACATACACGAGCGCGCCGGTGCCGGCGCTGGCCTGGAAGGCCACATCCGGGACGCCGCGCATCGTGGCGATCGGGGTGCTGTCGGTCGGAAGCGTGTTCTGCCACGTCGGCTTCGCGAAGACGTGGCTGAAGCCGCCGCCGGAGAAGGTCCAGGCGACCTCGGCGAAGACACCGCCGGGGTTGTAGACGGAGCTACCGCATTTGCCGCCGATGCCGGACTTCACGTACGGCGTCCGCGCCTGGCTCGTGCTCGCGGTCGGATCGGTGCAGAGATAGGTGCCGCCGATGCCGGTGACGAGCGGATCGGAGGCCGGCCACTCGACGGACGGGAACGGGATCAGCGCGCCGCCCTTGGCGGTGGGCTGCTTCGTGCCGTTCGCGCTGCCGCCATCACCCGAGGACCCGAGCACTGTGACCCCGTTCGCCGCCGCGTTGATGTAAGGGAAGCGGAGATTCTGGATCGACGTGAATGTGCTGAACGCATCCTCCGCCGATGCGAAGCTCTGCGAGATGACCTGTGCCAGGCCGTGACTCACGACGTAGTCCTCGGCCTTCATCATCTGTGGGAAGCCCTGGACGCCGAGCGTCTCGGCGTTGTTGGAGTGGACGAGCAGGATGTTCGCGCCGGGCGCGATCGCGTGCGACGTCTCCACGTCGAGCGCGACCTCGAGCGCCCACGCGCTCTTGTCCTCGAGGTGCGTGCCGTTGCCGGGCTGCGCCACGGTCGGCGGCGAGCCGTTCATCGCCAGCTCGCTGAACTTCGGCATGCCGGGGACGCAGGTCACGCCTTCTTCGCCGCACATCGGCCGCACGCCGAAGGCCTGGTCGAACACGTGAAGGTCGTGCGCCATCGTGTCGCTTCCGTACGAGTCGACGATCGCGATGGTGATGCCCCTGCCGTCGAGGCCCTGCGCGTAGAGCGGCCCGACGTTGTACGCGGACTGGATCGCCTGGGGCGTGAAGCAGGTCCGCGCGACGGCCTCGCACTGCGCCTCCGTCGGAGGCGTGGTGCCGCCGGCGATGAACTGGTAGTCGGAGACCGTCGGGTGCGGCGCGGGCAGCGCCGCCGATACCGACGGGGCCGTGCCGATGGCCGCCGCCATCACGAACCCGACCACGAGTAGCGCGGCGGCGTGTCTGAGCGCTGACATGTTGCCTCCCCTTTCACCTTGTGACCGCCTCGCCGGACGGCGGCGCGGATGCTAGATCACACCGCTCTCGCTCGCGCGCGATCGGGTGCCCACCGCGCCGATCGGCCGTCGCTGCGAGTGCGACAATGAGCCTGTGAGAGCGAAGGCCGCGTGACTTCGACTGCCGACCTGACCCCGCGCGAGATGCAGGTCCTCACGCTCGTGCTCGGGGGTCTTGGCAACAAGCAGATCGCCGCCGAGCTGGGTGTCACGGAGCAGGCGATCAAGGAGCACGTTTCCGCCCTTCTCGCGAAGTTCGCGGTACCCAATCGCGCCGCGCTGGCTGAGGCCGGCGCGCGACTCGAACTCACCGGGGAGCTTGGCTTCGACCGCGCGTGGGTCCGCGAGCTGTTCCGCGACGCGCAGCCACAGATCTGCGTGTTGCGCGGACCCGACCTGCGCTACGAAGCGGTGAACGATGCGTTCGCGACCGCGACCGGGAACCGCCTGGCGGTCGGACGTACGATGCGCGAGACGTTCCCCGAGCTCGAAGGCCAGGGCGTGTTCGAGCGCGTCGAACGCGTATACGCGACCGGCGAGGCTCTCATCGAGCACGAGGTCGTGCGGAGCTGGGACCGTGGGGAAGGGATCGAGCGGCGCCTCGTCGATCTCGTCCTGCAACCCCTCCACAGCGAAGATGGCGGCGTGAACGGCGTCGTGTCCTTCGCCGTCGACGTCACGGACGTCGTCGGGTCGCGTCGCAGCCTCCTACTGAGCGAAGACCTGGCGGCGATCGTCGAGCTCGTTCCCAGCGGCGTCCTCATCGTCGACCAGATTGGCCGGATCGTGAAATGGAACGAGCCGGTCCGCGCTCTGCTCTCACGGCAGTTCGAGGCGCTCGGCGGATATGAGTCTGGAACCCGTCTCTTGATGCTGTGCGACGGCGCGGGCGAGCCGATCGCGCTCGCGGATCTGGAGAGGACTTCCTCGGGTCGCGAACCCCGCGCGTTCAGCATCCGGGCCGGAGCGCCCGCGCAGCTCGTGAAGTTCCAAGCCACGGCGAGGATCCTGCGTGAGCCCGACGGCGACATCCGCGGCGCGCTTCTCGTCCTGCCCGACCTCGGGAGCTAACAGCGAAGCTCATCGATCGCATCACGGCTGGTATGCGCGCGGGAGAGACGGTCGCGCCGGTCGGGAAGCTCGTTGGCTTCCGGCCGATGTCGGTCGAGACCGGCACCGCGGTGTTCGAGCTCGACGCGGGCCCACAGCACGCGAACCCGATGGGCACGCTCCACGGCGGCATCATCTGCGATGTCGCCGATGCCGCCATGGGCGTCGCGTATGCCTCGACCCTCGCTGATGGGGAAAGCTTCACCACGATCGAGCTGAAGATCAATTTCCTGCGGCCATTCAAGACCGGCACGCTCGTCGCCTCCGCACGAGTGGTCAAGGGTGGACGGACGATCGGGCTGACCGAGTGCGACGTCACGGACCGCGAGGGCCGACTGGTCGCGCGTGCCATGAGCACCTGCATGACGCTTCGGGGCGACTAGACCGCTGACGCCACTCGACTGGCTGCTCGGCTTCTCCGACGCGGCTCGCGGTGTGGGTTGGAACACACGCTCGAATTCGTCCCCCGAGTGGAATCTGCGGCGGACCCGTGTGCTGCTCGACCTGCTCGGCGCGCCTGACAGGCGGCTTGGGATCGTCCTCGTTGCGGGGACCAAGGGCAAGGGCTCGACGGCCGCACTGGTCGCGAGCCTCCTCGCGGCATCCGGCGTTCGCGCGGGCCTCTACACGAAGCCTCACCTTCAGAGTTATCGCGAGCGCATCCGTGTCGACGGCGAGATCATCTCCACCGCCGCTCTGAATGACGGGATCGATCGATTGCACCAGCCCGTCAGAGCGATGCGCCGGCTCATCCCCGCGGCCGGGCAACCGACGACCTTCGAGCTGACCACGGCGCTCGCGCTCGCGCATTTCGCGGCGACCAGATGCACGGTCGCCGTCGTGGAGGTCGGACTCGGAGGCCGATTCGATGCGACGAACGCGACGGACCCGCACGTCTCGGTGATCACGCCGATCAGCCATGACCACACGCGCGAGCTTGGCACCGCTCTCCGTCAGATCGCGTCCGAGAAGGCCGGGGTGCTGCGGCCCGGCCGGATCGCGCTCATTGCGCGGCAGGACGCCGCGGTCGATGCGGTCCTCAGCAAAGCAGCGAGATCGGTCGCTGCCGAGCTGCGTGAGATCCCGCCGCTCTCGGCGATGGTCGCGAAGCGCTACGGTCTCGCACTGCGCGGCGCGCATCAGCGGCAGAACGCGGCGCTGGCCATCGCCGCATCGCGCGCGCTTACCGAGCACGGCGTGCCCTTTCGCGAAAGCGCGATCGGACGTGGCCTGCGACAGCTCCGCTGGCCCGGTCGCTTCGAGGTCGTGCCGGGCACCCTTCCGGTCGTGCTCGACGGCGCGCACAACGACGGCTCGGCTGAAGCACTCGCCGTGGCGATCCGTGCTGAGGTCGGCCAGCGCGTGCGTCTGATCATCGGCATGATGAGGGACAAGGACGCGCGCGCGGTCGTGCGCGCGCTGGCGCCGATCGCGTCAGCGGTCTACGTCACGCGTCCCGATAGTCCGCGCGCCGCGGATCCGGCCGCGATCGCGCGGCTCTTCCATCGCGTACCGGCACGCGTTTTCGACGACCTTGCATCAGCACTTGGTGCCGCGCGAGCCGATGCCCGCATCGGTGAGACGCTGTGTGTCACGGGATCGCTGGCGCTGGTCGGTCAAGCACGGGACCTACTCGGTCTGCCGGTTGCGGCGCGGCTCTGGGACTAACGACCGGGCGTCGCTACGCGAGCCCGACCACCACGCGTAGGTCACGATCCAGGATCGAAGCGAACCGCTCGACCTCGGCCTTGAGCGCGGACCGCGGCGGCGGACCCGCTTCCTTGAACCACGCGACGCGCACGTCGTCGCCATCGAGCTCCCAGGTTCCCTTCACGCTGCCACCGGCCACGACGATGGGCGAGATCCAGCCGCTCTGCTTGCTCACCGACGTCCGCCTCTTCGCCGCCACGACGTGGCCGTCGTCGGTGCCGGGGCCCATCACGTACTGATCGAAGCCCGGCAGCAGCCGCACCGTCCTCGTGGGCTTCGTCGCCGCGAGCTCGTCACGGTGCTCCGCGAGGATGTGCACTCGCCGGCCCTCGACATCGACCTCTACCAGCCGGTCACCGAGTGAGCTGAACCAGGTTCGCAGCTGTCGCACGCTGATCCTGCCGCGGCTCAGCCAGCTGCGGAAGTTCTCGATCGTGGCGGGACCGTACGCGCCGAAGTACGCGACGATCACGATCCGCGCCGCGTCGTCCGGCTCGAGCACACCGCCCCAGCGGGAGCTCGCGGCCAACGGGCGCATGAACGTGACGCGGTTGCCGCGGCTGGGTCCGAAGCAGAGGTCTCCTTGCCAGGCGAGCGGCTTCAGGAGCGTGCCCCATCCGGATCGCAGCGCCTCGCCGAGGTGACCGAGACCACGCTGGGCGACGACGGCCGCGATGAGCTCCTCACGGGTCAGGAGCTTTCCCTCGAGCGCGTCGCGGACGGCCGGGCGGAGCGCGTCCCAATGCTTGGTCGTCATGCCGAAGTAGCGCTCCCAGCTCGGCCTTTCCCATGACCGCCCCGCCGCCAGCAGCGAGAGGACCGCACCACCATCTTCAGGAGTGAGGAGATGAAGCGTGCCCCGCATCGCCCAGGTCTTGATCAGACGTCCTTCGGCAAGAGCACGCGCGACCTCGCCGCGCTGTGACGATCCGCGACGGACGCGGATCGCGAGCTCGGCCGAGGAGGCGACCTGCGCCTGCACGCCGCAGAGTCGCCGGACGACGTCGGGCACGGACGGTGTTCCGATGGGATCGAGGAGCTGGCGGCGCATGCGCCAGGCGAGGACCTGGGGCCACGACAGGGCGGCGCTCACGGCCGGAGCGTACGCAATTCGCGCCGGAACGCCCGTGACTCGTTACCGTACGAAGTGACGACCGCGATCGATCGGGGAGGCGACACGGATGAGCGCCGCGGCTCTGATAACGGTCTCCGAACAGCTGAGGCGGATCCCGGCGGCGGTGCGCCCGACGGTGCGGGCAGCGCGTCGGACCGTGAGAGCGGTCGCGCCGCGGGCGAGCGAGGCGGCGTACCAGAGCCGGCCGCCGCGCTCGAAGAGCGCGATGTGGAAGCTCATCCGCTACACCGTCGACGATGAGCCGGTGGTCGCGATCGGGACCTTTCCCGCGTACTCGACCTTGTTCTTCTACCGCGGGCGCGAGCTCGAGGATGTGACGGGCTTGCTCGAAGGAAGCGGGCCCGATCTTCGGTTCCTCCGGCTGCGCACGCCGGCCGACGCCACGCGCGCGAGCGTGAAGCGCCTGGTGCGCAACGCGTTCCGGATCGCGAAGGCATGACGTCGACTGAGCGCGCCCTGGACCGGTGGCCGCCGCTGGCGTACGCGGAGTTGAAGGACACGCTGCACGCGGTCCACATGTGGACGCAGGTCGTCGGGAAGATCCGCCTCGCGCTGACACCGCTGATGAACCACTGGTGGAATTCGACCCTGTACGTGACACCGCGCGGCCTGACGACGTCGCTGATCCCCAGCGGAAGCGAAGCGTTCCAGATCGACTTCGACTTCATCGCCCACGAGCTGGTCATCGTCACGAGCCGCGGCGGCCGTTCGGCGATCCCATTGGGTGCGATGTCGGTCGCGGACTTCTACCGCCGGGTGTTCGAGGGCCTCGCTCGGCTCGGCGTGCCGGACCCCGGCATCATGGCGGTCCCCGTCGAAGTCGCGACCGCGATCCCGTTCCTCGAGGACCGCGAGGTGCGCCCGTACGACCGCGAGAAGGTGGAGCGGTTCCAGAGCGCCTTGATCAGGACGCAGATCGTGTTCGACCGCTTCCGGGCCGACTTCCTCGGCAAGGCCAGTCCGGTGCAGTTCTTCTGGGGCGGGTTCGATCTCGCGAGCGCGCGCTTTTCCGGCCGGCGCGGTCCGGCCTACGCCGGTGGGAGCGCGCCGAACGTGCACATCCATGTCATGCACGAGGCGTACTCACACGAGCTGATCGCCGCGGGTTTCTGGCTCGGGAGCGAAGACTCGCCCGAGGCCGAGTTCTATTCGTATGCGATGCCCCCACCCGCCGGTCTCGCCGAAGCCCCGATCCGACCGGAGTCAGCGCGGTGGGTCGACTCACGCGGCGAATTCATCCTGCCCTACGAGGCCGTGCGGACCGCGGCCGACCCGGACGCCGCACTGCTGGCCTTCCTGCAAAGCACCTACGACGCGGCCGCGGACCGGGGTGGTTGGGATCGGACGCTGCTCGAAGAGCGTCCGCAGTGCGACTGCGTTCGTTTGCCCTCGTCTGCGGGCGCAGACGGTCGTTAAGGGGGCGCGCATGTATCAATGGATCGTCTTCATCCACATCGCGAGTGTCATGGGGCTTCTGCTCGTCCATCCGGTCACGGTCGCCTTCCACCTCAAGGAGGAGCGCGACGACACGCGCATCCGCGAGCTGCTCGAGGTCTCCGAGGCCGCCAGCACGCTCCGCTGGGTCTTCTTCGGGCTGACGTTGGCGTCCGGGGTCGTGCTCGGACTCATGGGCTCCTGGTGGGGCACCGCGTGGATCTGGGGGGCGCTCGTGATCTTCGTCGCGATCGGCCTCGTGATGAACCTCTACGGCGGTCGCACCATCGATCGCATCGCGGACACGCGCGACGATACCGAGATGGAGCGCCTGCTCACGCGCTTCCGCCCGGGGATCCTGGCCGTCACCGGCACCGGCGGTCTGCTCCTCATCCTGTACCTCATGCTGTTCAAGCCCACGCTGTAGCGCGCGTCTAGCATCGCGCGATGCGACAGGCTCCGATCGTCATCGCGGTCTACGCCACTCTCGCCATCACGCTCGGCGGACAGTGGATCGCGGCGAAGCTCGGCGTGACCGCCGTGCCGGCGCTCGAGCTCTCCACGATGCGCTTCGCGATCTCGGGTTCAATACCCTCGCGTTCGTGGGCCTGAGCCTCACGCCCGCCTCGGACAGCGCGCTGATCATCCCGACCACCATCCCGCTGGCGACCGCTCTGTTCGCGACGCTGATCCACGAGCGGCTGACGTCGCGCAAGCTGTTCGGGTTCGCGGTCGCGAGCCTAGGCGCGGCGCTGGTGATCGTCGGTGGTCAGCAGGGCGGGAGCGAGTCGTCAGCGTCGCGCCTGGCGGGCGATCTCATGGAGCTCGGCGCGGCGACGGCGTGGGCGGCCAGCTTGACCATCGGCGCGGTCGTCCTGCGGAAGGAAACCGTTCTGGGATACGTCACGGGCATGGTCCTCATCGGGACCGCGCTGCTGTTGCCACTCGGCGCCGTGCAGCAGGGCTATCGCGACGTGCCCACGTGGAGTGCCGACACGTGGCTCGCCGCCGGATTCCTCGGCGTGTTCTCCACCGCGGTCGCGTTCGTCCTGTTCTTCTGGGCCGTCCATCGCTACGGCGCGAGCCTCGCGGCGATGGTGACCTACCTCACGCCGATCGCGACCCTCGTGCTCGCGTTCCTGATCCTGGGCGAGCGCCCACTGCCGTTGCAGCTGGTCGGTGGAGCCGTGATCGTCGTCGGCGTGCGCCTGGCGGCGCGTCGGTCACGCGCGGCGCTCGGCCAGGCACCGGTGACGATCTGAGCGAGCGTCGCTCAGATCGGCGTGACTTGCTCCGCGTTCTCCTTGTTGCGTCGCGGGTCCATCGCCTTCTCGTAGCTCACGCGCTGACCTTCGGTCAGTGAGTCGAAGGACCCGGTCACCTTCGAGCGGTGGAAGAAGATCTCGGTCCCATCCGCCTGCGTGATGAAGCCGAATCCGCGATCGCTGACGAGCCGCTTGATCGTGCCTTGTTCTGCCATTTCCTACTCCAAGACGTACTGGCGCGGCCTTCAATCTACGTTCTGACCGCTCCCGAGCACAAATGGGCACGGGCGACCAACGGTTAACGTCTCAAGGAGGTCAGCGGAGGACCGTGGTGGCGTATGAGGTGACGATCGAGCGGACCGCCGAGTGCGCGACCGCGGTGGTCAAGGCAAATACGACGTGGCGGGAGTTTCCGACGCTATGGCGCACGATGCTCGACGAGGTTTGGGCGTTCCTCCGGGCGAGGCCCGGCCTGCGCACCGAGGGCCACAACGTCATGCTGTACCGCGGCGGCATCCCCGGAGTCGAGGTTGCCGTCGAGGTCGGCGTCCAGGTGACCCGATCCTTCGAGGCCGTCGGTCGCGTCGTCCCATCGAGGTTGCCCGCAGCCGAGGCGGCGTCGACAGTGCACACCGGGACGCCGGGAGAGATCGGCGCAGCGCACGATGCGGTCCACGCCTGGTGCTCTGCGCAGGGCCGCAAATTGACCGGCGTCCGGTGGGAGATCTACGGAGACCCCGACCCGCAGACCGGCCACTTTGATGTGGCCGTGTACTGGGAGCTTGCGTAGACCGTAGGCGGTCGCGATGAAGGGGCCCGCGGAAGCGGGCCCCTTCACCTTTCAGCCAGATCCGCTACCGGTGGTACACACCGATGCCCATGCCGCGCAGTGGGACGAAGATCTCGTCGTTGATCGGATTCGCGGCGACCGAGTGCGCGTTTGGACCGGTCGGCACGTTCTGGATCCAGGTGTTGGTCATCGCGTCGATGACTCCGAACACCGGGCCGCTCGGATTGTTGCGCGCCGCGACGTAGTAGTGCTTGTCGCCGGGGTTGTACCAGACCTCGTCCGCTCCGCTGACCTGTGCGATGGTCGCGACGATGTCACCGCTGCGCGCGTCCATCACCTGTACCGCGGTCGGGTCGCCGCAGCCGAGCAGCAGCTGCTGCTTCGGGCCGAGGGCGAGGCCGGTCGGCCCGCAGTTCTGTACGGGGAAGAGCCCGACGCGAGAACGGGTCCGCGGATCGATGACCGCGACGGCGCCGCCTGGATCGGCGGCGGTCTCGGGCACCGACATGTAGAAGAGTTGCGTCTCAGGGTCCCACACCGGCTGCTCGAGCCCAGCCGTCGCATCGTCGAACCCGATCCTGGCGACGACGGCGCGGCTCCGCACGTCGATGAGTGTCGCGAAGGGCGGTGTATCGGCGTCGTTCGCGATGAGGATCACCTTGTCCTTCTGGTCGTAGGCGATCTCGTCGGCGCGAGCCGTGCCACCGGTGGAGATGGTTGCCACGATCGAGTCGGTCCCCAGATCGATCACCTTCACCGTGCTATTTCCGTCGCCGGCCCAGACTTCGTCGCGATCGTGGACCACGACGACGCCGTTCGGACCGGAGGTGTCGTTATTGCCGGTGAAGCCGACGAAACCGGCGACTCGCGTCTCGAACGTGTTCGACGATGCGTCGAAGATGTCGATCGCTTTGTTCGAACGGTCGGCCAGGAAATACGTCTGACTCGATCGCTCGACGAAGCTGATGTCGAAGCTCATCAGCGGGGCGCCCGGGACTGTAATGAGTGCGATCCTGTGGTAGGTGGGAGCGGAGTTGTCGGCGGATGCTGGTGTCGCGGAGCTGCCGGCGAGCACGAGAACGGCAGCGACGACGAGGGGACCAAGGTATTTCGTCTTCATGCGTGTTCTCCTTGTGAAACTCAGCGGGAGGGATTATCGAAGACGGGTGCCGACCGAGTGCTTGGCTCGGTGCTTGGGATTTTGATCCACGTCAGTGCTCCGTGACAGGTTTTTCTTATCGGACAGAGCGAGCGGTCCGCGGGGCATCCGTTACAGCCCGAGGCGCCGCCGGCGGAGAGCCCATCTCGTCGCGAGTAGGAGCAGCCCGCTGTAGATGACCGTCGCCACGAGCAGCAACTGCTTCAGGGTCATCGCCGACATCCCCGTCCGGTCCCGCATGAACCAGATCACGGCAAGATAGTCCGTGTACGAGATCTCGGGGCCCCGGGGTAGAACCGCAGGCACGTCGATCTGCAGGCCTTGAACGAGCTGGAGGATCACATCCCCCGACCACGTGATAACGATGACCGTCAGCGGCATCCACGGCTCAAGGCGGCGTGAGCCACGTGCGAGGAGAAGAACTGCGCTCCAGCAGAGCAGCTGGGTGAAGAACACACCGCCGAAGTTGACGAGGATGTTCGCGTCATCGCTCAGGCGCGAGGAGTCGTATAGATTGCAGCCGAGGCACGTGCTCTGTCCTTTGGCCTGATAGAGAACGTAATGGGCGGAGCCATCGCCCAGCACACGTGCGATCACCGTGTGCCCGATCTCGTGGAAGTTGCCCATCACAAACAGAAACACGAGACCGAACAGAATGACCCGGCCGAACCTCCACAGCGTCTGCGCCACTGGTACGACCTTTGGGCTCAGGGCCAGGGGATGTCGAGTTCTCGTGCCGCTGTGCTCATCTCAATGGGTTCCCGGCGATCGAGCCGACAGCGATGGCGCAGATCAGTGCCGCGAAGGCGGCTCTCACGACCTAGCGTCGCCGGTGGTCCGCATATTCACTCAGCCACTCTGATCGGTGCGCGTCCGCCAGGCGTTACGGAGACGGAGGCGAGTTCACCACCCGACCAGCTTCCAGACCTCCGGCTCGCTCGTGCCGGGCTCGCCGATCTCGGAAAACAAGCGGACCGCTCGCTTGAGGTGCCGCATCGATTCGTCCGTGCGCCCCTGCG